>ERZ1106973.368-NODE-368-length-56506-cov-7.915892_pt1 | contig 56506 bp, 73 predicted proteins | sample MGYA00403686_ERZ1106973 | MGnify/ENA primary metagenome ERZ1106973 (study PRJEB35170, sample SAMEA104062408) | human gut metagenome | biome: human gut; feature: human-associated habitat; material: faeces | place: Denmark | collected 2012-11-06 ...
GAAATCAGTTAGGGAGCAATCCCCCGCGAGTTCGAATCTCGCCGTCTCCGCCACAAAAAGCCTGTAATCAAATTGATTACAGGCTTTTTTCAAAGTTTTATCAAGCTCTACAAAAATCATCGAAATTCGTGTTAGAACAGCGTTAGAACGTTGTGTTTTTGCGTTAGAATAATCGTTTTTTACTTTCCAAACAAAACTCGCATAAAATCTCGTCTGCCATATAACACACGAACAATAAGCACTGTGTTATTTTCTATACGATAAAAAGCCGTATAGTTGCCACAAACGAGGAAACGATAATTTATGTTGAAATCAATAATTGAACTTAACGGAGCACCGGAATTAGGAAATGTTTTCAATCTGTTAATGTGTTCCATAATTTTTGCTATTGTAGAAATCGCAGCTTGTTCATTACAGAGTTCGTCTGTAATATATGCTTTTATTTGCTGTAAATCATTTATTGCGTCCGGTGAAAACTTTATATCAGCCATTTGCAACTCCCAACATTTTTTCTACTTCAGCAAAATCAGTCCAACCTTTTTCTTTGCCGGCTTGCTCACCTTTTGAGAGTTCTCCCATAAGTTTTATTATAGCTTTTGTCTTTTCATATTCTTCCATATCGACAATTGCATATCTTCCTCTGCCGTTTTTGGTAAGAAAAACAGGTTCACCTACGGATATATCTCTCAACACTTCGGTATAATTTCTTAAATCAGATACAGGTTTAATATTTGGCATAATACTGCACCATCCTTTCTGCTGTATTTATTATACGCTAATTCTTCGTAAAATACAACAGCAAAATAAAAATTTCATATTTTTTATAGTTACAATCCCATCATCTCACGAATGATACGGTCGCTCATTTTTATTGCACCGATGAGAACAAGCATATTGAATACAAGTTCGCCGATATATTCCCACACCTGTGTAACAGCAGCCTCATTTGCATCAACAACCGGCGGCGATGAAGCAAACAGGCAAAAGAAGTTTTCTTTTGCTAATGTGCAATTTATAAATTTACCAATTTAATTCGTGACAATAATTACAACGGACTTTACAATCTGTGCCACTTTTTACAACGAACAATGTGCTTTTCGTTATATTCGTTTGTTCGAATCAAACGAATGAATGGTGGTGTTCATATTGCTGTCACACTCAAAGGTAATTTTATTGTTTTAATTGAAATCGCATTTAATCACCTTGACAAGAATCCAAATGTATTGTAACATATAAACATAGTTTGAAGGATTTTGTATCCTTTGAATCCCCGTTGATGTTGGTAGCGTCAACGGGGATTTTTTTTAGTCTTGGCCAAGTAGCTCTGTTTCATCATCAGTTATTATATCTCTAAAAGCAATGCAGTCAATACAAGTGCTGTTTAACACATCTTCCATATCGGAAAATTCTCCAAGCAGGACATACTCCCTTTCAGATTTTGGATTGTTGCTTTTACGGTAAAGCCCGAATATTGCTTCTTTGCCATTAGGTAAAATGCTGTTCTTTTCTTCGTACATTGAACCGGTGTTAAACCTGTATTCAATACCGTTGTAAGAAAAATCCAATCCAAACCAATGCCCTTCCGATGGTGCCCAAACTCCGGTATATTGCGATGTAAAATCTTCAAGAGAATTAAATTCGTTTTTTCTCATCGTAAATGAAACTCCTTTTTATCAATCAGTCATCAACCCATTGCATTTGACATTCAGCTTCCCAAAATTTTTTTCCATCCCAAATTGCAGCTTCTTCAAAACTCCTAACGCATTCAATCGACGATGGCTTTGTTACCGAAAAAACAGTTGTGTCAGATGTAAGATTATAAACCTCTAAACGAACAGAGATTATTTTACCGTCAGTGCTTTTTCTGCTTTGACATCCGTTTGCAAAATATTTTTCTCCGTGAAATAATACATAGTTGTCTGCATAATACAATTTGTCAATAAATTCACTTGCTTTTCCGTTAATCATACCATTTCCTCCCTACAAGATATTTTTTATACTTTTTAAATGTTGAACTGTCAACATACATCGCATCGCTTCTGTTAAAATTTTTATCATAGTAGTGAATGTGCAATACAGGATGGCGATTACCTGTTAAATAAGGCTCAGGGTGATATGCAATTTCGGCTTCCAAATAATGGTTATCATTGTATATTCGTAACATATTTAATGTTCCGTCTCTATGTAATTTGATATACATTTTGCTTGAATGTGCTTCTTCCGGGAGTCCGTGCTTTCCGTTTAGGCCTTGCAAAACTTTAACTCCTTCAATATTTCCAACGGCTTCGTATGTGTATGGAACCGGATTTCCGGCTGCGAATGTTCCTCTGCCACCCATATCAGCGCACCACCTTTCTTGATGATTGATAGTCAATTGAAATAATACTGCCTTCCATTTCAGGAAAAGGAGTACCGAATACAATAATCTTTTTAGGTTGCAAGTGTTCCAACATTTCGTTGTAGCCACGCATAAATCCTAAGCGAGAATGTTTACACCCAATCATACCGACAGCGACAATGCCGTTTCGTTCTATCCCATCAAAACAAAACTCAAAACTGCGAGCATCACTCCAACTGACGGTTGGTATTACAGTTAAACCTTTGTTTTGCCAATATGCTCCTACCCAGCGATTTTTGGCAACACTTTCAAGCTGTCGCCATAAATCCATATCGGCGTAAGTTGAAAAATCCGGTGTCAGCAGGAACCTATATTGAGAGTAACGGTTCAATGTGCGTTCCGGATTATTATAAATTCCAGAAAATCGATAATCATCAACAAAAAAGTGTACACCTTTCTTTTTGTTTGTTTCGTTATCTTTTGTTCTTGTGTCAGAACAGGCCACTAATTCTATATCATTGTTCGGCAATTCTTGCCTTTTCACAAGAGGAATACCCCATTTACCGACTTGTTCAAAATTGTTACGCATAAAAAGAGGATTTGCCCTCATAGTTTTACTTGTCATATTACGACACCTCCGAAATTATTTTTGTTTTTGCATAACTTTTTTGTTTCAAAGTTTACGCATTTTTGCAATTTTTTGTTGCGTTTTTTTCCGAAGTGTGCTAATATGTATTCACCACAATACGAATGGCAACATTCGGAAATTAGCACTGTATTGATTATCCCAATAATCTTTACGGTGCTTTTTCTTTTATTAACTACAATCAAACACATCACCACCTTTACATTTTTATTTATTTTTAAACAGATCAATAAGCGGCTTTTCGTAATCGAATATCTTATTACCGTACTTATCAATTCTGTTTTTAACACTTTTTGAAACAAAACCAGCTATGGTTGCACTTACACCGAAAGTTGAAATTATTTCATTAACATCTGTGATGTTTTTCCAAATCAAATACGGTGTAGGACAAGCCATATAGCGAGCAAAATGTTCAGCCAAATCATCTTCGGAATCATCTTCGTCTTCATCCACATAATGTTTTATTTCGTGAAGTATAGTCTGTCGGGTATTTCCGAAAACAGAATCATTACCGTCATTATAGAAGCTAACGGGATTTAGTTGCGTTGCGCCATAACTGAAGGAGCCCTCGGTCGATTCTTTATGTAAAATATTTCTGTTTTCGCATTCATACGCAGAATATGGAACTAAGTTCATTCCCATTCTTTTGCAAAGTGACTTTTCATCAATTGGAAATTCATTTAACTCATAGTCAACATAAATATCAATTGCTAATTTGTCGATTCTTTCGTATTCAAACGGTTGTCTATACATCTGTCTCCATTCCCGCAATCATAGCGATAAGTTTATTTTTTTCTTCCGGTGTCAACTCCTTACCCTTTCTCGCAATAGCAGTTGAGATAAGTGTAAAGGCGTTATCGTTCAAATCATTATCATCCAACAGATATTCCGGTTGAACACCCAATACTTTTGCAAAATTAACTACAATATCCAGTCTTGGGCGCTTATCTGCCTTAAGATAACGAGATACGGAACTTTCGGCAATTTTGCATTCTTGTGCTAACTGTTTTTGAGACAAGCCTTTTTCCTTCATTAACTTTAATACCTTTTCGTTCCATTTCATTTTGATTACCTCCTTAATTGCCTTCAAAAAGATTATAATTCCATATTTGGAATTTGTCAATAGCAAATATGGAATTATTCTCGATTTTTATATTTGTCTTTGTCTTTTATTTTCATTATATCTATTAGTTTTTCAATCCACTCACAGTTAGCCAAACCGATAATTGTTGTAATGTTCCGATATGCCAATCAGATTTGCGGGTAATAGTGCGAAAGTATTTCGAGCAGCAGAATTCTATCAAGTAGACTTTCGGAATGTGATTCATATTGTTTCTCTTAAAAGCTTTAAGATGTCCATTATTGCACCAGTTATTGATAGACGTCGTACCGTAGCCGATTACTTTTGAAATTTCTGTCGCAGTCAGCACATCGGGATACTGTGCAAACAGTTCCGTGTAATACAGCTTCATATTTTCAAGAGTCTGTTCGGGTACTTCGGCGCTCATTTTGACGGTATAGTTTCCCTTGTACCAACCTGCCGGTGCGGAATATGATTCGGGAAATACTTTTCTCTTTTCAAGATATGTAATGACATCGACCTTTTTGATTTTGTAACAGCGAGTTTTCTTGCCCGTGTATTCGCACGGTATCTTGCCGCTGCGAAGCAGATACAAAGCCGTTGATTTACTGATGTGGCAGATTTGATAGAGTTGGTCTTTGGTAATAATATCGGGAATCGAATCCCAGTTGATTGCGGTTTCATTCATAGCAATACACCTCGAAAATATTTTTGTCGGTGTGGGTTTTTCCCGTGTATTGCCGTTGTTGGTATGTTTATTCTGTTCTTTCCGCAGTTCTTTCCAAAATAGTGCCTGTTCTTTCCAAAAACAGCGAAACTGCCGTTATTCGAACTTTCCTTATTTCTCGGGATTTCTGCGGTGCAACCGCCAAAAAAGCCTTTAATATCAAGCATTTTCGGCAAATACAAAGTCGCCCGAAACCACCTTCAAAAATCACTAAACAACCATTGACCTATAAAACTCGAAATCAGTTAGGGAGCAATCCCCCGCGAGTTCGAATCTCGCCGTCTCCGCCACATAATCACAACATTTGTGATACAAGCGAGAACCCCCTTTATATAAGGGGTTTTCAGCATTTTAGGACTTTAAAAGACCAGGTTTTTATGCCTGGTTTTTTCTTTTTATTTTACACTTCACGAAAAAGTTGCAGAGATTTTCGTGGGGTGCAAGAGATTTTCGTGGAGTGTAATATGAGAGTAGAAAATGGGACTCTATAAAACAATTGCTTTATTCTTCATTATTGCTGTGATAAAATTTAACTACCATAGTTAATTTATATAAAAAACATTTTGAATTTAATATTAATTATGATATAATACTTTTATTGAGGTGATAATATGGCAAACAAAAAAACTCAACCACCATAGTATCCAATAAGTGATACAACGAAAAGTCCTTTATTTAAGGGCTTTTTTGTTTTTTATAGGTGTTTTTAAGGTCAAAAAATCATAAAAAATAGTGCAGCAATTATACTCCGTAGAAAATTCAAGGGTCGAGTTTTTTACGGAGTTATTCTACAATTTTCGTAATATCCAGCCCCGTTCAAGGGGTTCTTTTTTTTGCCTATTTTTGCCATTTACCAAGCTTGGAATTTGAACTCCGTGAAAATGCCCACTCCGCGAAAACGATATAATACCGTGTCAAAATTTGGACTATCCTTTGTTTTGAGTTTACTTTCAGATTCCAAAAATGCATAATTATATAAAAGCTACATTGCCCTATTGTGCAAGAGTATTAATGCTGATATAATATATTTGGTATATTATATATTAAGGGGTAATTATAGCATGAAATTAAGAAATGTAGAAAGGTCAACTGTTTTTTCAAAAGAGGTTGAAACCTACTGTAACATTCATAATTTACAAGGGCTATCTCGAACAGATAATGGTTATAAACTCGCCTTTGAAGCAATAGATATTGAAAACGATAGAGTTGCAGACTTTAAATTAGTTTTACCAGAAAACGAAATATTTTTGAAGACTTTATTTGCTAATAAAATCGGCTGCGACTTTGCAGTTTTCTTGCATAAAGCACGACCAAACGATGAGTTTGTTTCCGTAGGAACCTACCGATTAAACGAAAGCGAAGACCAACCTGTCGTTATTGAAAAACACAAATATACTGTACCCGAGTTTATTGATTGGTGGAAGACAATAAGAGAAGGCCGACAAACAAAAGGTTACAGACCTCACATGAGGGAAGCATTACAAAACAGTTATTTTGATAGTCTCTTTGCGGACAACGAATCTTCTTGGGCTACAAATGTTGATGGGTTTATTGTGTCAACAGATGAAAATGGAAAGGCAAAAATAGCGGGTGTCGTGGAGAATCGCTTTTCAACTAACGGTAATTTGGAGGACTATGACCCTAATAATTATTACCAACCTTCCGCATATAATGGTGGCGACCATCAAACTTGGGATGTATTAAAAGACCTTCGTGATAGATTAAATGTTCCTTTGTTCTTGTTTACATATTCAAGAAAAGAAGGTTATGAGCATAAAGTTGGGATTACTATTGTTAATGAAATTAATCATGAAACAGGCCTGCATTATTTAGAGGATATTAAGCCTGGAGACAACATTTTTGCCAATGTTGAAGATGCAAACACTTTTATTGTGTCTAAAATATAATAATTTACTTTATTAAATTCTTTGTTTATGCTATACTATATAATTAAATTCAAATTGGTGATGAAATGAAAAAATTTACTTGTTTAGATTTATTCTGTGGAGCAGGTGGTTTATCAGAAGGTTTCCTTCAAACTGAAGCGTTTGATTTTTTAGCTCATGTTGAATGGGAGACCCCAATGGTTAACACGCTTCGTACAAATCTTGTAAAAAGATGGGGCTATACAGAAGCTGAAGCTATAAAATCAGTTGTTAAGTTTGATGTTCAAAAAACGGATGAACTCCTCTGTGGTAATTGGACTGATGAAACTATCGCAGACTACGGAGCAATTAATTCGGACATATTTGCTGAAAAAGGGCTTGACGGAATTATAGGCGAAAAGTCGGTTGATGTCATTATTGGAGGCCCACCTTGCCAAGCATATTCGCTTGCTGGCAGAGCCCAAGACCCTAACTCAATGAAAGACGACTATAGAAACTATCTCTTTGAGAGCTTTGTAAAAGTAGTTAATCACTATAGACCTAAGGTATTCGTGTTTGAGAATGTTCCTGGTATTTTAAGTGCAAAGCCTGGAGATAAGCTAGTTATAGAAAGAATATGCCAAGCATTTGATGAAATAGGATATGAGATATTATCTCCAAAAAATATGGCTAATGCCATTTATTCATCTGCTGATTTTCAGGTTCCGCAAGAAAGACGCCGTGTTATTATATTCGGCGTAGACAAGTCTAACAAATATAAATTAGATGATTTTTATTCAAATTTAAACAAGTTGAAATCTGACCTGCCAAAAAAGACAGTAAGAGATGCAATTGGTAATATGCCAAAATTCAAGCCATTAGATAAACCATATAAGGAAGGTAAAAGGAATGTATCCCACGAGTTAATCGGTGATGTAGTCATTCCTCTTCACGAAGCTAGATACCATAATCCTAGAGATATAATGGTTTTTGATAAATGGATTAATGGCAATATGAATAACATCCCTAATGATGAAAAACTTGAATTTTATAAAAAGGTTTCTGGCAAGTCGACTAACCATAATAAATACAGAAGCCTTGAATGGGACAAGCCATCTCCAACGATTGTATCGCATTTACATAAAGATGGATTAATGTTTATCCATCCAGACCCTACCCAATTACGATCAATCACAATGAGAGAGGCAGCGCTGTTACAATCATTCCCTATGGATTATGAGTTTGTTGGTTCAAATGCCTACTGCTTTAAAATGATAGGAAATGCTGTGCCATGTTTATTTGCAAAAAATATAGCTAACGCAATAATTAACACATTGGAGGAAATCTAATGAGAGTATTAAATGTATTAGTGGCTTGTGAAGAGAGCCAAAGAGTATGCTCCGAGTTTAGAAAACTAGGACACAATGCATACAGTTGTGATATCCTAAAATGTAGTGGTGGTCACCCAGAATGGCACTTTAATCAAGATGTTCTTGAGGTAATAAAAAATGGTGGCGGAAAACTTGAAACTGGTGAGGATTGTTTCATAGAAGGCAAATGGGATATTATGGTCGCTCATCCACCTTGCACATATTTAGCGGTTAGTGGTGCAAAATGGTATTACCATCCCGATGATAAAGATTTACCTATTGAGCAAAGAAGACCCCATCCTAAATTTCCTAATCGTGCCAATGATCGTGAGGAAGGTGCTGCCTTTTTCATGGCATTAGCAAATGCCGATATAGAACATATCGCTATTGAGAACCCAGTTGGCATTATGAATACACGATGGAGAAAACCAGACCAAGTAGTTCAACCTTGGATGTTCGGTGATTCTGCATCAAAAAAGACTTGCCTTTGGTTAAAAAACCTACCTCCCCTTGTTGAAACAGATGTTGTTGACGAAGGTGAGTATATTGAATTTGGCAGCGGAAAAAGACTACCAAAGTGGTATTCTGATGGTTTAACAAAAACCAAAACTGCTGAAGAGAGAAGAACTTGGAGAAGTAAGACATTCCCTGGCTTTGCAAAAGCAATTGCAGAGCAATGGAGCGAGGTGCTAATTAATGAAGATATATGTTAGAAAGATTTACCCACATGATGTAACTCATGAGGTTAGTGTTACAACCGATATCGTTGCAGAATTCTTTGACGGTGAAAGTAGCATGACCTTTGTAGGAAAGAATTCTGGTCAAAGAGGAACTGTAACCATAAATGCAGCAACCGACCCTAGATTTGGCGGAGCTTATAAAAACATTCTTGAAGCTGAAGGTGGAGTTGAAGTAGATGATTTGACCATCACCTATAAAAACAGAAATGATTATTCTATTGAAATCGTTAGACCTAGGGACAACAGATACCCTGTCTTTTTTGCAATGTTTGAAGGTAGAGATAGACATCTAATCGCCAACGCTGATGATGAACTACCAGAGGAAACAGTAGCACCTCCACAAGTAGTAACTGCTGGTGAGAACATATTACTATATGGAGTTCCAGGTGCAGGCAAAAGTTACGAAATAAAAACCAATTACTGTGATGACGATACTAAAATGGAAAGAGTCGTATTTCATCCTGATTATACATATTCTGATTTTATTGGACAGATACTACCAACCACAGATGGAACGGTAATAACTTATCCTTTCACACCAGGGCCTTTTACAAGAATACTAAAAAAGGCTGTAGATACGCCTGATGAGAATTTCTATCTTGTAATTGAGGAAATCAATAGAGGTAATGCCCCTGCTATTTTTGGTGAGGTATTCCAATTATTAGACAGAATTGATGACCCTAATGATGGAGTTGTTGGCGAAAGTTCTTATGGTATTAATAATTCAGATATAGCAACTGCTGTATTTAATGACCCTACAGTATCAATAAAAATCCCAAGCAATTTATATATTCTTGCAACAATGAATACTGCAGACCAAAATGTATTTACATTGGACACAGCTTTCAAACGCCGTTGGAAAATGAAAAGCATTAAAAACGATATTGATAGCTGCACTCATGCACGAAATCGCATCTGTGGAACTAATGTTACTTGGGCCGGATTTGCGAATAAAATCAATGAATTAATAATTGAATACGGCGAAGGAAACTTGAGTAGCGAGGATAATCGTTTAGGTGCTTATTTTGTTAAGGCCTCAGATTTAACTGACCCATCAAATTTTGCTGAAAAAGTATTAATGTATTTGTGGAACGATGCCTTCAAGTTTGATAAAGACAAAGTTTTCAAAGCAGAATACAAAACTCTTGAACAGTTAATTGAAGGCTTTATAATAAATAAATTTGCTGTGTTTGATGATGACATTGATTTTGGATACATTGAACCAACACCAGAAGTCAATGCTGATGAAATTGACAACAAACTAGCCTTTACTGATTGGATGCATAGACAAGTTAAACCAAACGGCGATCATTATAGTGAGTTGACTATAAACCAATATGTACAATCGCTTTCAAGAATTCCTAATGACTTTGCAGAAATAGGGGCTATAAATGTATTTACAATAAATGATGTTGTCTCATTTAATGAACTAGCAAGTTACATTAGAGGTTCTGCTCTTTACGATAATGTAAACAGAAGAAACGGCAATGGTTCTCTTGAAGCCGGTTTAATTCATTATGAACAATATTTGAGCGAAACAACACAAGGATAATTATTTATGCTTAATGAAATATGTATGGTTAGTAACCAAGAACAACCAGACGATTTCGTTGGATTAAGATTTGTTAATGGAAAACCAAATGTTATATTCCCAAGAGGTTATCGCATCAACATTAATGATGAAGACCAATTAAGGAAAGACATCGTTAGATTAATGGCTACCATTAATAAATTTTCAGGCAGGCGTGAAGGCGAAACGACTCGCAACAAAGCTGGGGAGTACGACCTAAATATGCCAATACTCTCGTATCAATATATTATTTATGATTTTCTTTCACATGGATATTATACAGAAAAAGAAGTTCATTATGTTGAAAACACAAAGGGTAAGATTAATTGGAAAAGAACAATCCAAAAAGAACAGCCTCAAATAAACAATGGCAATGTAGTATATTTGAAATTCATTACAAAGGTTAATAAAATTAACGACAATAATTTGATTTCAAAAATCCATGAATATTGTGTTTATGAGAGCTTTCTAAAACTTGGATGGTTGTTTCTTGGAAAAGATATAAAGCCAAAGAAACCGTCAATAAAACTTAATAGAAAAGCATTTATAGGCGTGTTAAAGCAAGAACTAGGAAACACATTCAATGATCAAAAAAGGATGCTATTTCAAAGTATGATTAACATCATTAGCCAGGTTGATGAGAAAATCGATGACAACTTTGATGCATCTTTTGGTGTTTACAGATTTGAATATGTATGGGAAGGTCTTATTGATTATGTCTTTGGTGAAGATAATAAGGAAATATACTTCCCTCACGCAAAATGGCACATCATTAGTGGTAATGGCTACCAAACAGAAAGTAGTGCATTAGAACCGGATACCATCATTAAAACTAATGATGGAAGACTGTTCATTATTGATGCTAAATATTATAAGTTTGGAATCACTAATAACCCTATGCATTTACCTGCCTCATCCTCTATTGAAAAACAAATTGTTTATGGCGAATATGTTGAACAGAACTTTGATTATTCAGAGGATAAAATATATAATGCATTCGTTATGCCATTCCAAAGCGAAGATGCTGAACACCCTTATAAATTTGTTAGTGTTGGAACCGGTGATTGGAATAATCACGATAAAAACTATGAATTTGTTTTAGGTATCCTTCTTGATACTAAACATTTAATCAATAATTATGCAAAGCATAACGAAAAAGAAATAGAAGAATTAACTACTTTAATCGCTAATAGTTTAGAGGGTTATAGGGATACATTATGACAATAGAGCAAATCAAAGCACTAGATATAACATCTATAAGAAAACTTTATTCGCAGTTTCTTAATTACAAATTTATAAAGGGCGAACTCACAAAGAGTAATGGCGAACCAATCTCATCAAGTACAAAGCAAACATGGGATTCTGACGCATACTATTTATTGGGTATATTAACACCTAGTGATTTTATTGACTTGATAACTGATGATGATTATGTAACTCTCGCAACCGAATACATTAGAGAACACATGACTAATTCAGCACAAAACGGATATAATGAAAGTAGGGCTAATGAATACCTAAAAAGAATAACACAGTTAAGAGAATTCTTATTTATTTACTAATAAAAGAGCAGATAGGCTAATAACCTGTCTGCTCTTTTTTGCGTTAAAAAATATTATGAATTTTTAACCCTTGCTCGGTAGCATAACGAATGGTGTAAGCTGTGCCACCTCTTCCCTTACCATTATAATAACAGATGCAATGTCCACTACTATCAACAAGCCTACGATTTCTATCAAGCATACAACCATCGTAGTAGGTTTCAGCTTGGTATGTAATCTTGTCAGCTTGTGAAAGGACATATTCATACATTGCAACATCGTTGGCGTTCCACTTTTTAGTTTGGTCTTTGCAAGGCAGAACCATAATCAATTTGATGTGTGGATATTGCTCTTTAAGGTCAAGCACAGTTTGTGCAGCAAGGGTGTCAAAACCAAGTGCGCCACCATTACCAAAATAACAAACGCCTTCATTGATTAATCTTTCAATCACCTCTCGTAGAACGCCTTGTATTTCGTTTTTAGGTTTAGAGAGAATACGGTGTCCTGTAAAGTAGCAAACCTTCTCTCTTTGCACATTAGCCATAATCTACACCTACCAGAATAAGCCTTTCTTTTTCTTTACATATTTGCATTTTTTGAAGTTTGCTCTGCACGATTTATAGTCAGGGCATTTTCTTTTGCATTGCTGTTTACGGTCATACTCATCGAGCATTGCCAGGTCATCCATCATATCAAAGAAATCATTGAAATCGTCATCATCAAAAAATCCCATAGATACTCCTTTATCCAAAAGTTAAAGCACCTGCAATCCACAAAAGGAACATACCAACTATTGTACCAATAAACATTGGGGCAATACTTCCAACTACTGCACAGATAATAAACTGTCCTGCTAAAATGATTGCAGCAAGAACAATGCATATCGTTTGTCCCCAATCTCCAGTAACGATTGGTTCAGGTTCGTTATCTTGTTTTTCTGGTCTTTTAGGTTCATATTTATAACTGTTGAATTTTGCAGGGCTTATGTTATCTGAATTATCAAAAGCACTTGATGTTTGCTTATATGATTCATAAAGCATAGCATCTCTTTGCATAGTTTCAAGACCAGACAACTCACCATCGTTGTTGCTATCAAACCAACTATCCATTGGAGTTTCAATAGGATACATACCACTATCGTTTTTCATAAATTACTTCTTCCTCTTTATAAGTAGAATATTTATAATTTCATTATGGTAACTTTTTTATTAAATGTCAAGCGAACTTACCAATAAAGCCAATACCAATCATCGTTGCTGCTCTTACCAGTAGGAACCCACCAGAAGAGCAACTTCCATACTAACCAAAATGGTAGGAACATAATTTTAAGCATTAATTTTATGCACCACCACATTAGTTTCAATAAGAAATAAGTAATCATTCGTCATCCTCATTATCTAAATCATTGTCATCTTGTTCCAATTCATCAAGAAGCATACAATCAATTGCTGTATCTGTGAAATTGATATCGCCATCTCCATTCCAATCAATACCAAATATGCTCATAAGTCATCCTCCTCATCTGGCATGTTAAGTAATATGTTTAACAATCTAATCTGTTCTTCATGCGATGCGTTATCCGCATCATAATTTTCTAAAAATTCCTCATCGCTCATATACCAATTACCCTCGTTTGAAGGAATTTGATTTTTTCACTCGATGAAATTGAAACTTCATTATCTCGTATTTTACCATATACTGAAATAAAACTTTTGTCAAACGAATAATTTTGTATAGGGCCATCAACTGTAGAAAGACTACCCGTTTTCTTTATGCCAGGAATCATTGACTCAACCATCTGACAAGCTGAAGAAAAATTCTCATCACTAAAATATGGATAAACTAAATAATCGTAATTCATCGTATTCCTCCTTCGTTTTATCTTGAGGTCACTATATCATTTATGCATAAAATAGGCAATATATCAAGTGGCCATAGTCCAAGATTTAGGACAGCGTTATTCAAAAAATTACAGTTTAGTAATTTGTTATGAAAATGCTTGACAAGATTAAATTTCGCTCCTATAATGAAAATCACAAGAACAAAATACGAACATTTGTTCTACGCAATTCGACAAGGGAGTGAAAACATGGAAACAGATTATATGGGAATGATAACGATGAAGCCCCAGGCACCAAAGCCAAAGATACCTGTTGAAATAACACTCACCTGCAACACGCAAGGGAAAATGAATCCGTTATTCCTAAAATGGAAAACAGGATGTATTTATAAAATTGATGATATATTAGATATAAAACCGCGAGGCACGAATAGAGTCGACTACAAAGTAATGATTAATGGTAGGAAAACGAATCTCTATTATATTGATAAGCTTTGGCTAGTTGATGAGAAAGGATAGTGATTTACAAAATATACGGTAGTTTGAATAATTAGGTTTTAGGATAAAAGGTTTAATTTAATAGCAAGAAGATTTAGTTGAATAGATAGAAGAGTAGAGTTTAAGAGTAGGTATATAATATTTGAACTACCATAAATGTGAATAGGATTAATGATGCCAAGCCATAGGGTTGGTGTCTTGTCTTGTCATCTTTGCTGGTAGAGTAGCTGCTCTGCCAGCTTTTTGTATCTTGTCATAGTTTTGCTTATCCTATTGTAATTTCACATATCTCGTTGTAACTTGGTGTAATGTGAAATAATTGTTCAAATTCGTGTTTTTTGAAAAAAGTGTTGACAAAACTTCACATTATGGCTATAATGATATTGAAATATGAAATTCTTGGAGGAATACTATGCTAACTACAAAGGAAGTTTATTTTAATCTTGAAACAGTTATTGCAAGTAATAAGATTAAAATAGGTGATGTTGAAGCTAAAGCTGGAATTAGTCACGGATATATATCAAGGGTAAAAAAGAGTGCGAATTCATATCCAAGTGTTGAATTATTGGATGCAGTTTCATCTTTATCGAATATCAGCATTGACGCTTTGTTAAATATTCCATTCTTTAGTTTAACTAATACAGAAAGTTATATCGCTCGATTTATTGAGAAGGTAATAAGAGATTCGCAAATCGATATGTTAAGTTGGAAACGAAAAACTGTTGACGAGTTAAATAAAGAAATCGCAACATATACTTATGAGGGCGACTTAGTTTGCTTCCCTATATTATCTATTGGTGATTCAATAATTGGTGAATCAGGATATCCTGAAGCATATGAAACTTATTATAAATCAAACTTTGCAGAACACGAAAATTGTGTTGTTGTCTCTAGTGTTCTATATTGTTCGTTAAATGGTAGTGTCCTATACATCGTTCCAGTAAAAGACCCATCAAAAACAATGATAGGATATGATCTATATTTAGAAACATCAGCTGGGGTTGATAATTTGTGCTGCACCAACGAGAATCAAGAAAATGTGTCAGGTCTAAATATTACAATTAACCATTTGGTTCGTGAAGCTGAACAGAACAGCAAAAGGATACATTTGAATGAATCTGTTTCATCAGCTATAAATGCTTTTATGAATCCATCGTCTCAAGAAACTGGAACAGACGATGATGACGACCTTCCATTTTAAGGCAAAAAAAAGAAGATATGCACCTACCCTGAGAAAGTAAAGCATACCTTGTTTTTGAATAACAAACCAAAAAAGTGATTTGCTATGCATTAATCTTACTATATTTTACGCATTATTGCAACACTTTTTTGGGAAACTAAATCTCAAAGAAGGAGGACAAGCTATGATGACAGCTGACATTGAGCCTATTCGCTACCAAGTGAAGAGCATAGATGTTAGGGACAAAAAAGGTAAGCTGTTTGCACAAATGAGTAGCGACAGAAAAAGAATTAGAATAGCCAGCCATGACAGAGCTGTAGAGCTTTTTATTAACGAAGATGGTCAACTTGAGCAGGCTATGTAAAAATTAATAACTAATCCACAGAGCCCTAGAGTGCCAGGATTGAAATAGGTTAGTAACGCACTAACTGTTTCTTTCTTGGCACTCTTTTTTTGTTTGTAACGATTTTGGACAAAGTTTTTATATATATAATTAGAGATTTTATTTTTTGCAAAAATTTATATTTGCATTTAAGTTGTTAAAATAATTCTGACAAAAACAGAACCCTTGGTGTTTAATGTTAATGGGGGAGTATTTATTTATGCCACTAGAACTATTTGCAGGTGCTGGTGGCATAGATAAGGATTTCCTTAAATAATAACTACAATTAAATCTGGTGTTTTTGGACGCGTACAGAAACGACGGATACATATCTGATGGACAAGCTTTATATAGGCTTAAAGTCAGCTTAAGTACCCTCTTTTTGTTGCGTCCTTTTTTGTATCCGTCAGCTCTGCCAGGGCTGAAAGGATACATTATGAAAGTTTTTTATGGATTTGTTGATGGAACATCATCAGTTGTTGAGGTAAGTGACGAGATTGGTATGGCGATGAAGGAGCTTGATAGGTATGAGGATAGAATCCGAAAGCGTGAACAACGCCATTGTTATTCATACGATACTGATGATTATAACAAGGAAAAGAATTATGACTTTGCTTGTTATGACAAAAGATGTGATGACGAAGATGAGCCTTTGAGCTATATAGATAGGTTACATATAGCTATTAGTAAACTTAAGCCTTCACAAAGAAAGCTAATAAAAGCCATATATTTTGATGGACTTACTAGCAAGGAATATGCTGCAATGGTAGGCGTTTCACCAGCTGCTATTAGTCAAAGGTTGCAGGTTGCAGAAAAAAATCTAAAAAAATTTTTTTGAAAAACCTTAATTTTGACCCATCAAATGTCTGTAACTTGTAAGGACTAAACGATACTCATCCTTACAAGGAGATGAAAGCGATGAAGCATTCCATTATGGTTAGCGTTAACGAAGATGGTAAAAACACCAGAGTTGTTAAAGCTAAAGAGCAAACAGTAAGAGAAAAGCTCTTAACAGCTTTATTTGGCAAGAAAGCCAAGGTGCTAGTTATTACACCATATTCGTCAACAAATGAAATCACAATCAAGGAACAAGGAGGTCAAGCAAATGCTACCAAAAGAAATGTGCAGTTTGATTGCTGCTAGTTTGAGAACAATTGCTGACCTTGTTGATAACCTTGGAGATTTCGTTGAAATGCTCGATGAGAAATGTCCAGTTGAGATTATCGCAGAAGCAGAGTTAAAGGATGAATATTCCGACACATTAGCTGTTGAATATTTAACCAACCTCGCAACTGTAGATAAGGGCAGCAAAAAGAGTGATGTTAAAACTCTTATCAACAAATATGGTTTCAAGAAAATATCAGCAATCATTGGTGCTGAACAAGAAACCATCAACAAGATGATGCAGGAGGCTGAAAGTATTGCCACCAAGTAAACACGCTTTACTATCAGCTTCCTCATCAAAACGATGGATTAACTGTCCACCCAGTGCAAGATTATGTGAGAGAGTCAAGGAGCACAATTCATCCTTTGCAAAGCAAGGTACAGATGCTCACGAACTTTGCGAATACAAGTTGAGAACTGCACTCGGTGAGATGGTTGAAGATCCAACAGAGGATTTAGATTTTTATGATTTAGAAATGGAAGAGTGTGCCAATGACTATGTCTCTTACATTTTAGAAATCGTAGGTAACGAAAAGGCAGAAGGAAATGTCCCAGTAGTTATGGTTGAAAAGGAACTAGACTTTTCAAAATATGTGCCAGATGGATTTGGAACTGGCGACTGTTTGATTATTTCAGGCAGCACCCTATATGTAATTGACTACAAGCATGGTCTTGGAGTATTGGTCGATTCTTATGAAAACTCACAAATGCTCTGTTATGCCCTTGGTGCTTATGAAGCACTTAAGGATTTGTATGACATTGAAAATGTGGTAATGACCATCTTCCAACCAAGAAGGCAGAATGTCAGCACATATTCAATTCCATCAAAAGAGTTAATCGATTGGGCTGTTACTGTTTTAGCTCCAGCAGCAAAAAAGGCATTTAATGGTGAGGGTGAGTTTGCACCTGGCGACCATTGTCAGTTTTGCAAGGTTAAATCAACCTGCAGAGCAAGAGCAGAATACCATACGAAACTCGCAAGCCTTGATTTCAAAGACCCTGAACTTTTGACAATCCACGAGGTTGCAGAGGTTTTGGAGATTGGTGAGAATCTCATTTCTTGGGTTAACGATGTCAAGGAATACGCCCTAGGCAGAGCCTTAAAGGGTGTAAAGATTAAGGGTTATAAGGTTGTTGAAGGCAGAGCCAACAGAAAGTTTACCAATGAGAAAGAGGTAGCAAAGGCTGTTGTTGATGCAGGTTATGACCCATACGATAAAAAACTTAAGAGTGTTACTGCTATGCAGAAACTTCTAGGCAAGGAAAACTTTGTAGATATCGTTTCAAAGTTTGTCACTAAACCACAGGGCAAGCCAACACTTGTGCCTGAAGATGACAAGAGACCAGCAATGTCTACAGCTAATGATTTTAATGATTAAAGGAGATTTTATTATGTCAACAAAGATTACAACAGGTAGAAATACCAGATTCAGCTATGTAAATGTGTTTGAGGCAAAGTCAATCAATGGCTCAAATCCAAAGTATTCAGTTTCACTTATCATTCCAAAAGAAGATGAGGAAACAGTCGCAAAGATCAAGAAGGCTATCCAGGAAGCCTACGATGATGGTCAAGGTAAGCTTAAGGGAACTGGCAAGTCCGTGCCATCACTTAAAGCACTTAAGACACCACTTCGTGATGGTGACCTTGAGAGACCTGATGATGAAGCTTATGCAAATGCATATTTCATCAATGCAAACTCACCTCAAAAGCCTGGTGTGTGGGATGCAAAGAAGAACCCTCTAACCGAGGAAGATGTGTATTCAGGTTGCTATGGCAGAGCATCGATTTCATTCTATGCTTACAATGCTCAAGGTAACAAGGGTATCGCTTGTGGGCTTAACGCAATTCAAAAGTTAAGAGATGGCGAACCACTTGGTGGCAGAGGCAATACAGCTGATGACTTCGATATTGAAGACGAAGAGGATGACGACATCCTTTAATGACTAACAAGGTGGCAGGGCTTTGGCTCTGCTGCCTTACGAGGTGAAGATATGAAAACACTATCTATTGATATAGAAACATATAGCGATGTTGATTTGAACAAGGCTGGTGTTTATAAATACAGCTCATCACCAAGGTTTGAAATCCTCTTATTTGCTTATTCCCTTAATGGCGAAAAGGTCAAAGTAGTGGATTTGGTTCAAGGCGAAAGCATACCAAACGAGGTAGTCGATGCCATATTCGATGATGAATATACAAAGTTTGCTTTCAACTCTAACTTTGAGAGAGTGTGTTTATCACGCTATTTTCATACTCTACTTACTCCTGATTCATGGAGATGCACAATGGTATGGTCTGCGTATATGGGACTTCCATTGTCACTTAAAGGAGTGGGTGTTGCACTAAAACTGGATGAACAGAAGATGAGTGAAGGAAAGGAACTCATTAAATTCTTTTGTTCCCCTTGTCTGCCAACAAAAGCTAATGGTGGTCGAACAAGAAATATGCCATATCACGCACCAGAAAAATGGGAGCTTTTCAAAAAGTATAACATTCGAGATGTTGAGGTTGAGATGGCAATTCAAAAGAAACTATCAAAAGTTCCTGTTCCTGATTTCGTGTGGGATGAATATCACATAGACCAAGAAATAAATGACAGAGGCATTTTGGTTGATATGGACTTTGTTGAGAGTGCTATTGCAATGGATGAAAAGAGTCATAACAACCTTATGATTGAAATCCAAAATCTAACAGGATTAGAAAATCCTAATTCTGTGCAACAAATGAAGTCTTGGTTAAAGGAGCGAGGAATTGATACGGATTCATTAAGCAAAAAGACTGTAAAAGACCTATTGCAAAATGCTCCTGATGAAATAAAGCCTGTGCTTGAAATTAGGCAGCAACTTGCAAAATCATCGGTTAAGAAATATCAAGCAATGCAGAGTGCTGCTTGTGAAGATAACAGATGCAAGGGTATGTTTCAGTTTTATGGTGCTAATCGTAGTGGCAGATTTGCTGGTCGCATTGTTCAGCTACAAAACCTACCACAGAACCACATTGATGATTTGGAACTTGCAAGACAAAGAGTTAAGGATAACAACATCAAAGCAGTTCAGGAAAACTACGAGTCTGTTGCTGATACTCTATCCCAGCTTATTCGTACAGCCTTTATTCCAAAGCATGGCTATAAATTTATAGTTGCTGACTATTCTGCTATTGAAGCTAGAGTTATAGCATGGCTTGCAGGCGAAGAATGGCGACTTGAGGCTTTCAAGCAAGGCAAGGATATTTACTGTGCATCGGCATCACAGATGTTTGGTGTTCCCGTTGAGAAAAACGGTGTAAATGGTGACCTTCGTCAAAAAGGTAAAATCGCAGAATTAGCACTTGGCTATGGTGGTTCTGTTGGAGCTTTAACCGCAATGGGAGCGTTGGATATGGGCCTTAAAGAGAGTGAGTTAAAACCTCTTGTTGATGCTTGGCGTTCATCAAATCAAAAAATTACTGCTCTTTGGTGGGCTGTTGATAAAGCAGCAAAAGAAGCTGTAATCAGAAAAACCACCATAGTTTCCTATGGCATTAATTTCGAGGTCAAATATGGCATCCTTTTTGTTCACTTGCCATCAGGTCGTTGCCTTTCATATTGCCAACCAAAAATTGGCAAGAACCAATTTGGCGAGGATTCAGTTACCTATATGGGAATAGGAACAAATAAGAAGTGGCAACGAATAGAATCCTATGGGCCAAAGTTCGTTGAAAACATCGTTCAGGGCATAGCTAGAGATTTACTCTGTTTTGCTATGAGAACGCTAAAGGACTATAGAATAGTTGCTCATGTGCATGATGAGTTAATTATAGAGTGTCCTAGAAATACACAATTAAATGACATTTGTGAGCAGATGGCAATAACACCAGAGTGGGCAAATGACTTACTCCTTCGTGCTGATGGTTACGAGTGTCAATTCTATAAGAAGGATTAAGGAGATTAATATATGTCAAATAATCATATGGCTTCATGCAAAGTGGTTACCTGCTTTGCTCATTTTAATGGTAAATGTATGTGCCTTACTAGTGGCAGATTTTCAGGAGAGTGTCCATTTTTCAAATCGCAACTTGAAATAAACACCCAGCGAAAAGCTACAACAGAAAGGCTAAAAAAACTCGGCATTTTTGATGCTATGAAAAGTAAATATGGAGGTGGATATTATGAGCTGGATTAATCCAAAAAACGCAGAGAAATATCCTGACCCTACAGCTTTTGGTGCATTAAAGGAAATCGATAAAAAGGAACGAGCAGAACGCAAGAAGGCAGAAAAGAAATTCAAGCCACTTGTTTATGTCTGCTCTCCTTATGCTGGCGATATTGAAAACAATGTGTACAACGCAAGAAGGTATTGCAGGTTCGCTTATGAACACGGTGCTATACCAATTGCACCACATTTGCACTACCCACAGTTCCTTGATGATGAAAAGGAAAACGAGAGAGCTGATGGCTTGTTTATGGGTATTGTGCTTCTAAACAAATGCCAAGAACTATGGGTTTTTGGTGACGAGATATCAAACGGTATGCAGGATGAAATAGAAAGAGCCAAAAAGACCAATATGGTAATCAAACACTTTCAGGAGGTTTAATTATGAAATTTAAAATTTACACATCAAACTTTAAGGGCAATGAGCGTAATTGTTTCTATCCAAATGCCCTTGTTATTGATAACCCAAGCGATATGAAAGAGGCTGTGGCTTATGACCATGTGTGTTCAGCTTTCAAGCGCAACAAGAGAAGTCTTGAGAATTTCGTTTCATCAAATCTAATCGTTATGGATTGCGATAACGACCACAGCAATGATGCCAAGGAATGGATAACTGCTGAATTGGTCGATGCCTACTTCCCTGATGTCAACTATGTGCTTGTTCCTAGTAGGAACAACAATAAGGCAAAGGGCGAAATTAGTGCAAGACCTCGTTTCCACATTTACTTTCCTATCGATGAAATAACAGATGCAAATGAGTATGCAGAGCTTAAGAGAGCAATTGCAAATCAATACACATTCTTTGATGAGAACGCCCTTGATGCTGCACGATTCATCTTTGGTAATGAAACAGATCTCGTTTGGCATTATGGTACTTGCAATATTACTGACTATCTTGTGAACGAGGAAACTGATGACAGCATTGGTGAGGGCAAACGAAACAGCACAATGTCCCATTTCGCTGGCAAGGTTATAAAGCGATTTGGTGATACAGATAAGGCTTACCAGCTCTTTCTTGAGAAGGCAGCAAAATGCAACCCTCCACTTGGTGATGCTGAACTAGATACCATTTGGAAATCAGCACAGAGGTTTGGAAAGAAGATAGCAAGCCAGGATGGTTATATTCCACCTGATGACTACGATGATGATTTCGACATCGAGGATGGAGACACCTTCCGACCTGTCGATTTTACTGATGTAGGACAAGCTTTGGTCATTAACGATAAGTTTTCTAACAGACTTCGCTACAGTCCTGCTACTGACTATATTGTTTACAATGGCTCGTATTGGGAAGAGTCAAAGCCACAAGCTCAAGGTGTAGTTCAAGAACTAACAACCTTGCAACTTGAGGAAGCTGAAAATCTTGTAAAAAGGCAACTTAACAAAATGAGCAAATTAGGTATGCTTGAGGTTCTTGCAAGCTTGTCACCTAAAAAGGCAGAGGGCGTTTTTGATGAACAACAGCTTGAAGTTTATAGAGAGTTCCTTGATGCAAAGGAATATCAGAAGTTTGCTCTTAAGAGAAGAAACTCCAACTTTATAACCTCGGCATTAAAAGAGGCTCGACCAATGCTTGAAATAAATCCAAGAGAACTGGATGAAAATGAGTTCTATCTAAATACCCCAACTTGTACTGTTGATCTCAAAACATCTGAAAAGATGGAACACGAATCATCCCACTATATTACAAAGCAAACAACTGTCGACCCATCAAGTGAAGGTATTGATGTATGGGTGGATGCTCTTAATACCTTCTTTTGCGATGACAATGATTTGATTGATTATGTTCAACAAATCGTAGGTCTTGCTGCAATTGGCAAGGTGTACATTGAGGCTTTAATCATTGCCTTTGGTGAGGGCAAAAATGGTAAGTCTACTTTTTGGAACACCATTGCTAGGGTGCTAGGTTCATATAGTGGGCATATGTCAGCTGACACATTGACAACTGGCAGAAACAGAAACATCAAACCTGAAATGGCAGAGCTTAAGGGTAAGAGATTAGTCATTGCCTCTGAAACCGAGGATGGTCAAAGACTCTCTACAGCATCCATCAAGCAACTTTGCTCAACTGATGATATCTATGCTGAAAAGAAGTATAAAGACCCATTCAGTTATGTTCCTTCTCATACTCTTGTGCTTTACACAAACCATCTGCCAAAGGTTGGTGAGATAGATAAAGGCACCTGGCGAAGATTAATTGTTATCCCTTTTGATGCAAAAATCTCATCAAACAAAGATGTAAAGAACTATGCTGACTACCTTTATGATACAGCAGGAGGTGCAATCCTCCAATGGATTATCGAGGGTGCGAAAAAAATAATCGAGGCTGAATATAAGCTTGTTCCACCAGTTAGGGTTCAAGCTGCAATCGATGAGTATATGGACCAGAATAACTGGCTCAAGCATTTCTTGGATGAGTGCTGTGATATTGATAAAAGCAATACAGAAAAATCTGGTGAGCTATATCAAGAGTACCGTAATTACTGTGTTAGAAGTGGTGAATACACAAGGAGTTCAGGCAGTTTCTGTTCTGCATTAGAAGCAAGCGGGTTCACTCGCAAGCGAAACAGTCAAGGCGTAACTGTGTATGGATTATCCCTTAAATCAGACTTTTTAGATTAGGTGTGTAGGTTGTGTATATTCATTCTATAAATCCTTATATGAATATGAAAATATGTATTATATGTATTTTTACAAATATATATACACAACCTGCATTAAAGGAGTTTTTATGAGAGAAAAAGAGATAGAACAAAAGTTAAGATTGAGAGCTAAAGCAAGAGGTGGTCTTGCATTAAAGTTTGTATCTCCTGGTTACGATGGCATTCCTGACAGAATAGTCCTGCTACCAAAAAGCAAGATAGGATTTGTAGAGGTTAAAGCTCCTAACAAAAAGCCAAGACCTCTGCAAGTAAAAAGAATGCAAGTATTAAGGAAGCTTGGCTTTAAAGTATTCGCTCTCGATAATTCTGATGATGTGGAGGCGATTCTTGATGAAATTCAATCCCCATAATTACCAAGAGTATGCCATTAGGTATATCGAGGAAAATCCAATATCTGCCATATTCCTAGATTTAGGACTTGGCAAAACTGTGATAACACTCACAGCAATTAACAACTTAATAAACGATTACCTTGAAATCAAAAAGGTGTTAGTAATCGCACCTATAAGAGTAGCAAGAGTATCTTGGCCCGATGAAATAAACAAATGGGAACATCTTAAAGGTCTTAAGTATTCTGTAGTGTGTGGTTCACAAGCAGAAAGGTTAAGTGCCTTAAAGGTTGATGCTGATATTTACATAATCAACCGAGAGAACATTCAATGGCTCATTGAAAAGAGTGGCTATGATTTCGATTTCGATATGATTGTTATCGATGAGCTTTCTAGCTTCAAGAATTATCAAGCTAAACGATTTAAGGCTTTGATGAAGGTTCGACCAAAGGTTAAAAGGATAGTTGGCTTAACAGGAACGCCAACATCAAATGGTCTTATGGATTTATTCGCAGAGTTTAGACTTCTCGATATGGGAAAAAGACTCGGCAGATATATAACGAGATATCGAGAGTCATATTTCACGCCTGACAAAAGGAATGGTGCGATTGTGTTTTCATATAAACCATTGCCTTTTGCAGAGCAACGCATATATGAAAAAATATCAGATATCACAATTTCTATGAAGGCAAATGACTACTTGAAAATGCCTGAACTTATTAGTCGAGAGTATGAAGTTACCCTTGATGATAAAGAAAAGCCAATACTTGACTTATTCAAGAAAGATTTAATCCTTTCACTACCAGATGGTGATATTACAGCTGCAAATGCAGCAACTGTAACTGGCAAGCTTGTGCAAATGGCAAATGGTGCTGTTTATGACGATGAAAACAATGTAATCGAAATCCACGATAAAAAACTCGATGCTCTTGAGGATATCGTTGAAGCAATGAACGGAAAACCTCTGCTAGTTGCTTATTGGTTCAAGCACGATCTTGAAAGAATCCAAAAAAGGCTAACCGAGTTAAAGATTGATTTTGCAACTCTTGATAATGAAGCAAATATTCGTGCTTGGAATAATCAACAGTTAACAGTTGGTTTAATCCACCCTGCATCAGCTGGTCATGGTCTTAATCTGCAAGCTGGTGGTTCAACCTTGGTTTGGTTCAGCCTTACCTGGAGCTTGGAATTATATCAGCAAACTGTAGGTCGACTATATCGTCAAGGTCAAAACTCTAGCACAGTTGTTATAGAGCACATAGTTGCAAAAGGAACTATTGACGAAAGAATAGTAAAAGCTATTCAATCGAAGGAATACACCCAGGCAGCTTTGATTGAAGCTGTAAAAGCAGAAATAGGAGGGCTAAATGACTAGCAAAGAATTTTTAAATAGGTCTTATGTTTTACATAAGCAAATCAATAAAAACAAAACGATCATTGAAAATTTAAGGAATGCAGCAAGTAGCACCTCTGCTCCAAATGGTGATGAAAGGGTGCAAACATCTGCTCCAACTGGTAGCAGAATGTCAACCTTTGTTGAAATGATTGTTGACCTCGAAAGAACTGTTGAACAGCAAGAGACAGACTTGAAGGTTGTTAGAAAAGAAATAACCACAGCAATAAACACAGTTGAAGACCTACGCCAACGATTGGTGTTACAACTTCGCTACCTTGATTACTACTCTTGGAGTGCTATTGCAAGTGTTCTTTGTTGCTCTGAAAGCCTTGTCTACAAAATCCATAGCGATGGGTTAAATAATTGTAGTTCATTATAGTTCGTTATAGTTCATTATAGATTGATACAGTATGTAAGGTTGTGTTATGATATAATTAGAAAAACTATATAAGAAAGGCCTTTGTAGGACATTCCTGCAAGGGCTATTTTTTATGCCCTGAAAGGAGTGAGTCTGTGCCAAGGAAACCAAAGCACCCATGTAGATATAACGGATGCCCTAACCTAGTTGAGGCAGGTCAAAGCTACTGTGATGAACACAAGAAGGTTGCTGCAAGAGAGTACGAGCACTTCCATCGTGGTTATAAAGCAAGCGAACGCTATGGATATGATTGGCGTAGGATTCGTTCCGAGTATGTTAAGGCTCATCCTCTGTGTGAAATGTGCCAGGCAGATGGTAGGTTGACTCCTGTTGCTCTTGTGCATCACAAGATACCACTTGATGAAGGTGGCACAAATGATTTTAGTAATCTTATGAGCCTTTGCAAATCCTGCCACAACAAAATTCATAATGCTCGTGGCAGAAACGAGGAGTGACCCCTGGGGGGGTATCAAAATCACGAAAATGAAAATATATATGCAACGGGCTGGGGTCTTGTGTGAATTTTTTAGGGTTCAAACAGGGTATTAACCCTGCCTGTAGTATTTGGAGGTGAAAAAGTGGCATCGGATGGCACATATCGTGGTGGCAGAAGAGTAAATTCAGGACCAGCACCAAAGCCACTAGCAGACAAAATAGCTGATGGGAACTATGCTGAAATGCTAACCTTTGAAGGCAATGATATCTCTGCACCAGATGTGTATATCGACACACCAGACATTGAGGGCGTTGATATGCCAAAGCCTAGTGACTACTTGAAAACAGAACAGCGAGATGGTAGTAAGCTCGGTGCTGACGTCATTTTTGACGAAACATATAAATTCCTGGCAAGGTTCAACTGTGACAAGCTTGTTAGCAAAAGACTGGTTGAAGGTTATGCGATGAGCTTTGCTCGTTTCATTCAATGCGAGGAAGCAATATCTAAATTTGGACTCGTTGGTAAGCACCCAACTACTGGTGCTCCCATAGCGAGTCCTTTTGTTTCTATGAGTCAATCGTTCCAAAAGCAAGCTAATCTGCTTTGGTATGAAATATTTAATGTAGTGAAAGCGAATAGCACAACTGCTGTAAATGGAAATCCACAGGATGACATTATGGAGGCTTTGCTTACACAGAAAGGAATGTAAATGATAGAAAAAGTTAATCCAGCTCATCCTGACAAGGTGGCTGACAGAATTGCAGGTGCTATTGTTGATTTGGCATATGCAAAAGAAGAAAATCCAAAAATTGCTGTTGAGGTTTTGATTGGTCACGGTGTATGCCACACGATTATTGAAACATCAACAAAGCTTGACGAAGCTGATATTGAAAAAGTAATCCATCGCATTGGTGGTAATGTCAAAGCCGACATTGTCATTGTTCCTCAAGACGAGCATTTGTCAAATAACCAAAAAGACAAAATTAGATGTGGTGACAATGGTATTTTTAAGGGAATGCCATTAACTGACGAACAAAAGGAACTTTCCAGAATCGCATATGCCATCTATGGTGTTTACCCTTACGATGGCAAGTATATCCTTGATGGTGATAACTTGATTATTTGTCAAAGTAATGCCCTAGAAAGAATCCTACGAAAAATGCAGCCAAATGCCAGAATAAATCCTCTTGGGGATTGGACTGGTGGAACTGATGTAGATACAGGTGCAACCAATCGTAAGCTTGGCTCTGATATGGCGGATAGTGTAACTGGTGGTGGACTCCACGGTAAAGACCTATCAAAGGCAGATGTAAGTGTAAATATTTATGCTTTCTGCAAGGCTCAAAAGACTGGTAAGCCTGTGGAGATTTGTTGTGCCATTGGTGATGAAACAATTGATGGTAAACCATACAGCGAAATCATTGAGGAAGCTAGGATGTACATTCTAGCAAAAGGTGGATTTGAGAAGTTCGCTGAATGGGGTCTTTTCTAGGAGGTGCAGCATGGCTAAAAAGAAACAAACCGAGATGGTTATGGTTAGCATTGATAAGCTTGTACCTTATGTGAACAATGCCAGAACCCATAGCCTAGAACAAGTAAATAAGCTTCGTTCATCTATTAGAGAATTTGGATTTATCAATCCTATCATCATTGATAGTGATTTTGGAGTTATCGCTGGTCATGGTAGACTCCTTGCAGCAAGAGAAGAAGGCATAACAGATGTGCCTTGTGTACTTGTTGACTATTTAACGGAGGCTCAAAAGAAAGCATACATCCTAGCAGATAACCGATTTGCTCTTGATGCAGGCTGGGATGAAGATTTGTTAAGAATTGAAATCGAAGCTTTGCAAGCAGAAGATTTTGATGTAATGCTAACAGGCTTTGATGCTGCAGAGATTGATGAACTATTTGCAATCCCAGAAGATGACATCAAGGATGATGAATTTGATGTTGATGAGGAACTTGAAAAACCTGCTGTATCAAAACAAGGTGATATTTGGCTACTTGGCAACCACAGATTAGTTGTTGGTGATAGCACAAAACCAGAAACCTATGAAAAACTTATGGATGGCAAGATGGCTAACCTAGTGGTAACCGACCCACCATACAATGTTAACTATGAAGGAACTGCTGGCAAGATTAAAAACGATAATCTTAAGAATGACAAGTTCTATCAATTCTTGCTCGATGCCTTTAATTGTGTAGCACAAGCGATGGCAGACGATGCAAGCATATATGTATTCCACGCTGACACCGAGGGGCTTAACTTTAGAAAAGCCTTTAACGATGCCGGCTTTTATTTATCTGGTTGTTGCATTTGGAAGAAACCAAGTCTTGTGTTAGGTCGCTCTCCTTACCAATGGCAGCACGAACCTGTGCTATTTGGTTGGAAGAAAGGTGGCAAGCATAACTGGTATTCTGATAGAAAGCAAACAACCATCTGGGAATATGACAAGACAAAGAAAAACACAGACCATCCAACGATGAAACCTGTGCCACTTATTGCTTATCCTATTCTTAATTCAAGCTTATCAAACTGTATTGTTTGTGACCCATTTGGTGGTAGTGGCTCAACCCTTATCGCCTGTGAGCAGACAAACAGAATCTGCTACACCATTGAACTAGACGAAAAGTATGCTGATGTAATCATTAAAAGATACATCGAGCAAACTGGTAACTCTACAAGTGTATTTGTAGAGCGTGATGGTAAGCAACTACCTTACTGTGAGGTGGCTGTCGATGAGTAAACTTACAATGGCATCTCTCTTTGATGGTTCAGGAGGGTTTCCGCTTGCTGCAATGATGAATGACATCGTTCCTTTATGGGCAAGCGAAATAGAACCTTATCCTATTAGGGTAACTACAAAGAGAATGCCTTTTATTCATCACTACGGTGATGTTTCAAAAATCAATGGTGGGAATGTTCCTCCCGTTGACATAATTACCTTTGGAAGTCCCTGTCAAGATATGTCCATTGCTGGTAAAAGGAGTGGACTTGACGGGGATCGTTCCAGCCTTTTTTATGAGGCAATAAGAATTGTAAAAGAAATGAGGAATGCTACTAATGGAGAGTATCCAAAATACATCGTGTGGGAAAATGTGCCTGGCGCATTCTCAAGCCAAAAGGGACAAGACTTTAGAGCAGTCCTTGAGAAAATTGTCAGGGTTAAAGACGAAGCCATCACTATTCCTATGCCTGAAAAAGACAAATGGTTGTCAGCTGGCGAAATCGTGGGAGATGGTTACTCCGTTGCCTGGCGAACAATCGATGCACAATACTTTGGAGTCGCCCAACGCCGTCGTAGAATCTACCTTGTCGCAGATTTTAGAAAAGAATGTGCCGGACAAATATTATTTAAGTTCGAGGGCTTGTCTGGGTATCATCCGCAGAGCTTCAGCTCGTGGGAAGGAACTACCAGAACTATTGAAGAAAGCACTGACCCAACAAGCAGAAATGCTATCTCAATAGAAAACCACGGTCAGGATGCAAGGTGGAAATTTAGAGAGGATGGAACAACACAAACTCTCACTGCCAATATGCGTAATCCTGACAATGCTCCACTTGTTCTTAATGAGAGAGTTCCTGGTTACACAGTAACGGAAGATATGGCAAGCACATTAACAGCCACAGATTATAAAGGTCCTCTTTGTGTTACAGAGCCTATCACTATGAAGATTCGTTCTGGATGCGAAGGTGGTGGCAAAGGTGCTTTGATGCAGAAAAACAAGTCTGCAACCTTATCAACTCAAAATGACCAAACTGTATTTGAACCTACTGTTTGTATACAAGGCACAGCTGTTGGTCGCAAAAATGAGAATGGGCCAAATGGTTCAGGCTTCAAAACAGATGGCACATCTTTCACACTAAACACAGTTGATAAACACGCTGTGGTTTATGCGATTGATAGACCCGCAATTAACTGTGGCAAAGGATATCTCTGTGGCAGCATAACCGATGATGGTATAAATTCAACATTGGTTGCTTCTGGACCTTCTGCAGTTGCAGAGCCATCATCATTTTATCCACAGATGAAAGCTGAAAGTCAATCCTTACGAAAAGGAGTGGCTAACACAATAGTTAATGGCACAAATCCAGGTTTTCAAAACGGTGTGGTTGAAACAAACTATGCTGTTAGAAGATTGACTCCTAGTGAATGTGCAAAGCTTCAAGGCTTCCCTTGGTGGTGGGCAAAAGCTCTAGAAACACCTAACCCAACCGAGGAGGAGATTGATTATTGGTTTGAGGTCTTTGAAACCTATCGTATGGTTACATCTCCAAACAAAAGAGCAAAGACAAGATCTCAAATTGAGAAATGGCTAAAGTCACCAGAAAATGATTCTGCCGAGTATAAAATGTGGGGTAATGGTATCGCCTTACCTTGTGCAGCATTTGTACTTGCTGGTATCAAATATTTCTCTTGACTTTCACTCCTTTTAGAGCGATATATGTTACTACCAAAAAGGAGGTTTATATATGTTTGGAATAAGTGAAAGAAGGCTAAATGCCATTAGAGAGCGATACCCAGAAGGCTGCAAGGTTGAACTGATAAAAATGAATGACCCATATAGGGAAATGCCACCAGGACTCAAAGGAACTGTAAAGTTCGTTGATGATGCTGGCACAGTTCATATCAGCTGGGAAAATGGCTCGTCACTCGGTGCTTGTATAGATGATGGCGACATCATCAAAAGAGTATAAATACGCACCAAAAGTACACAATTTGTATCAAGAAAGTTTGTGTACTTTATAGGTCATAATTGTCTGGATAATACCCCTAACCTACGGTAATATGACACTACCAAAAGGAAAGGGGTATTAATTATGTTTAATACAAAATTAGGAATTGAAATTGAATTCACAGGAATCACAAGAAACGCTGCAGCAAAGGTTGTAGCAAACCACTTAAACGGAACAATTGAGAATGCAAACGATTATTACGATAAGAAAATAATCACAGCACCAGACGGAAGAAAGTGGACAGTAATGTATGACTCAAGCATTAGAGCACAAAAGAAAGAAAATGGCGTAAGGGTTGCAGCCCAGGACATTTACAAGTGCGAGCTTGTTTCACCAATTTTAACCTACAACAACGACATCGAATGCTTGCAAGAAATGGTAAGAAAGTTAAGAAAGGCTGGAGCATTTGTTAGCGAAGGAACATGTGGAATTCACATCCACCTTGACGGAGCAGACCATTCAGTAAGAACTTTGAGAAACTTCATAAACATCATTTACTCAAAGAACGACCTTCTTTACAAGGCATTGAAAATCAATCCTGACAGAAGACGCTGGTGCAAGAAAATGGATGAAAGCTTGGTTAAGCAAATCAAAAGCAAAAGACCACAAACCTTTGAACAACTTGAGAGAATTTGGTACGGAGATAGATATAGCAACAGATTCCAACACTACAACGATACAAGATACCATTTCTTAAACCTTCACAGCTTTTTCAACGGTAACCACACAGTTGAATTAAGGGGTTTCAATTCAACCCTTCACGCTGGCGAAATTAGAAGCTACATTGTTTTAGCACTTGCCTTAAACAACCAGGCACTAACACAAAGCAAAGCATCAAGCAAAAAGCCACAGGTTGAAAATGAGAAGTTCGCAATGAGAACCTACCTCAACAGAATTGGATTGATTGGAGATGAATTCAAGAACTGCAGAATGCACCTTTGTAAGCACCTTGACGGATGTTCAGCTTGGAGATTTGACCAAGCTGCTTGAAGGTAAATTACCACCAAATACTGCACAAGGATTCAGCAAAATCTTTGTGTAGTATATGGTGCAGAATTGTCTGGATATATACCTTATTGTACGGTAATATGACCATACATTAAGGAAAGGGGTTAACAACCATGAAAAAAATCATTGAAATTGAAAACGCAAGAAAGAGCCAGGAAGCATTTGAAAAGGCAGCAATCCAAAGAGACCTTTATTGGGGTTATTGGAATAGCAAAGAATACGGTAATGACCTTATTGACCTTGACGACATCAAATGGGAAAAAGATGTACCAGTTTGTGTTGAGCAGATGAGAATATTTGGAATTGAGGAATTTACAATTTCATCAACTTGGTCAGGCGTTATTGAAGTGCTTGAACTTTTTGAAAAGAACGGGGTTAAGTTAGTAGGCTTGACAACTGTTAAAGGCCAACCAGAATGGGATGGCACAGAAAGAACAAAGCCTGCATTTTTAATGAAGGTAATGTAAGGAGGAAAAAACAATGGCATTGTATTTAGCATACGGTTCAAACCTAAACAAAAGACAAATGGCACACAGATGCCCAACAGCAACCTATCTCGGTTCAGCAATTCTCGATGACTACGAGCTACTATTTAGGGGTAGATACGGTGGAGCAGTTGCAACAATTGAAAAGAAGAAAGGCAGCACAGTTCCAGTTGGCATCTGGGAGATTAGCGACAAGGATGAGAAAACCCTAGATATCTACGAAGGCTTCCCAACCTTGTATCGCAAAGAAATAGTAAAGGTAGACATTGAAGGCAAGAACACCGATGTGATGGTTTACATCATGAACGATAAATACCCTTACGAAACACCTAGCAGGTATTATTACGAAACCATCGAAGAAGGATATAGAGATTGCGACCTCGACACAAAGTTCCTCAAGAAAGCTTTGAAAGAAAGTATAAAGAGGATGTAGTTATGGTTAAGATAACTTGTTACGGTCAAACGAAAAAATATAAAAGCAGACTCGAAGCAGTAATGTTTTATAAAGAATGTTACTATGGCAGTGAGGGTGCTGAACAAGAACGATATACACGAATCCTTATGGATTTAATGTTCACTGATAAAAATGAAATATCAGATGAAGATTAGTAAAAAGCAACCCTTGTGGTTGTAAATATATGACAGGCTATGCGACCTCTTTCCTTTAATGCATAGCCTGTTTTTATTATGGGGTGATTTAACATGAAGATAATTGCTACAACAAGAAAGGTAAAGGTCGAGGACAAAGAGGACTTTACTTCTGGTGGTTTTCAGGACTTAACCATTGAGGTTGAGCTTTCAAAAGAATATGAAAACTTATATAACTATGTAACCTTTGGCAATGTGGCTGTGCCTGTTATCGAAGGTAAAGTTAAAACGCCAACCTTAACAGCTGGTATATGTAAGATTGGTGTATATGGCTATGATGGTAAGGATAAGCTTAAATTAAGATATTCTCCATTGCCAATTGATGTATTGGTTAAGAAAGGCTCTTTTACTGACAGAACAGCACAGCAGAGCATTCCTACTCCTACTGAATTTGAAAAATGTGTGGATGAACTACGAGATTTGCTTAAGGAAGCAAAAATTGTTGACGGTTCTGTTACAACAGAAAAGCTGGCCGACCAAGCAGTAACTCGTGAAAAGCTGGCACCAGGTTCTGTTGATGACATTGTCCTTCATCCGGAAATCATCGAGTTCCTTGATTCAAGAGCTGGCAGAGATGAAATCCCTATCAGGATTAAACAGCTCGTCAACGATACACATTTCAGAGAGTATGTTGAAATTCTCGATGAAGCAACAGCTAACAAATATGTGTCTGAAAGCGGCGCAAAGCACAAGCTGTTACAGGATGCCGATTTCTATTTAGCATACTTCCCTGAAGAGATAAACACACAGCACACTTACAAGTATTCAAAGGCTGGCAAAACTCCAAAAAGTGACAATCCGGCTGAATACATTATCATGTATATTTCAGGTGTGGCTGTTGGAAGTAGTGAAGTGCTGCTTGATGATAACGGTGAAGCAGACCTCACCTTCTACACAGATAACGACAAATACAACTATGGCGGCACCGACAGTTATCGTATCCTTCTTGGGAAGCCTTATATATCTGACGGTTTCGACATTGAGTCCGACTGGGATAGTGAAAAAGGAACAGAGATGAAGGGTGACAGCTTGCTCGGTGATAAATCATCTGTTGCAAAGAATTACTCCGTTCACATAAAGCAGCTTGATGATGCAAAGCAATGCACCATTTCCTGCTCTGTAACCTTCCAAAAATATGAGCGTTCAGGATTATCCATGAAATGGGTAACCAAAGACGCAGGCACAATGAATATTCCATTTACAGTAACAAGGCCAAGATCTGATACAAAGTTCAAAGGCCTTTATTTCATTGCTCAAACACAAACATTGAATTTATCAGCAAGCTCTGACTTGGCAGATAAATTGAATGCTATCGAAAAAACACTATCAACTTGTGTAAAGAGAAATGAGCCTTTAAAGCTAATCGGTGAAATCACATTTGACGGAAGCCAAACTGAAAAAGGATACGAGTTCCCGTTCCCACAGGACTTCCAAAAAATCATCGTTAGCTGTTCCGACCTTACATCAGCTGCATCGAGCCATGGAAGTATGTACTTTGCAATTCGAGGTGTTCCAACAATCGAGATTGCTGGTAATCAGTTCGTTGGTAGGTTTGGAACAAAGATGAATGGCCTAATTCAAATGGAACGATTTGGTGATTTCGTTTTGAGCCAAAGCGCTAACCTATGGTTAGATATTCTAACCTTTGGAAAGCTCACAGCTCTCGGCTCACCTTATGACCTTTACATTCAATTTGATGAAACAATACCAGCAAGCGGAAAGGTATCAATTTACTATGTCTAATTACGAGCCAACTCAATTCATGGCTCCGGACTCCCACTACGACAAGAAAAAGGCTGACTATGCTGTTTCCTTTATTAACTGCTTAAAGCATACAAAAGGTAAATGGTATGGGAAGCCTTTTACTCTTATACCTTGGCAAGAAAAGATAGTGCGAGATTTGTTTGGCACTATAAAACCAAATGGTTATAGGCAGTTCAATACAGCCTATGTTGAAATACCAAAGAAACAAGGTAAGAGTGAGCTTGCTGCAGCAATTGCGCTTTTGCTTACCTGTGGTGATCACGAGGAAAGAGCCGAGGTTTATTCTTGTGCAGCAGATAGAAACCAGGCATCAATCGTTTTCAATGTTGCTGCCGATATGGTTCGTTTGTGTCCTGCTCTTAATTCAAGAGTAAAGATTATCGAATCACAAAAGCGACTTGTATATGAACCAACCAAAAGTGTGTACCAGGTGCTTTCTGCAGATGTAAGCAACAAGCATGGTTTTAATACTCATGGCGTTATTTTTGATGAGCTACATACCCAGCCAAACAGAAAACTCTTTGATGTTATGCTCCGTGGTTCAGGCGATGCTCGTTCACAACCTATGTATTTCCTAATCACCACAGCTGGCAATGACCAAAACTCGGTGTGCTGGGAAGTGCATCAAAAGGCACAAGATTTGATTGATGGTAGAAAACACGATAGCACTTTCTATCCTGTTATTTATGGAGCTGATAAAGATGCCGACTGGACTGATGAGAAGGTTTGGTTTGAAGCCAATCCATCACTCAACATTACAGTAAATATTGATAAGGTTCGTGCGGCTTGTGAGAGTGCAAAACAAAACCCAGCAGAAGAAAACTCGTTCAGGCAACTTCGTTTGAATCAATGGGTGACCCAAGCAATAAGGTGGCTACCTATGAATGAATATGATGCTTGCAAGACAAACTTTACAGCAAAGCAACTTGAAGGGCGGGTCTGCTATGGTGGTCTTGACCTTTCATCAACAACTGATATTACAGCTTTTGTTTTGGTGTTCCCTCCTGAAGATGACGAAGAGAAATACTATGTGCTTCCTTTCTTTTGGATACCAGAGGATAACATTGACCTTCGTGTAAGGCGTGACCATGTCAACTATGACATTTGGGAGCAGCAAGGATACATCCAAACAACTGAAGGCAATGTGGTTCACTATGGTTTCATTGAGCAGTTTATTGAGGAACTTGGCAAGAAGTACAATATCAAAGAAATTGCCTTTGATAGATGGGGTGCTACACAAATGGTGCAGAACCTCGAATATATGGGATTCACAGTTGTTCCATTTGGTCAAGGCTTTAAGGATATGAGTCCAGCATCAAACGAACTTATGCGACTTGTTCTTTCAGGCAATCTTGCTCACGATGGAAATCCTGTCCTTCGCTGGATGATGGATAATATTTTTATTCGCACCGATCCAGCTGGTAACATTAAACCTGACAAGCAAAAATCAACTGAAAAGATAGATGGTGTTATTGCCACTATTATGGCTCTTGATAGAGCAATTAAAAACGAGGGCAGCACAGAATCTATCTATGATGAAAGGGGCTTGTTTGTAATTTAGTTTTGTGGTATATTGGTCTTGCAAGATTATTTGTAGTTAACGAACATACGATTACAAATAATCTTCTCCAACCATAGATAATAGTATTTGCATTACTTCCTGAAACATATTGTTCTTGGTTAGCAGGCGTAGGGCTTAAAAAGGACTCTCGGTAGTCGGCTATTTTAATGCAGTATTAATCACGGAATCCTTGAGCAGATTTATTTGCTTGGCGAGGAAGGTACTTTCTATGGAGAAAGGAGATTGACTATGGCTAAAAAAGTATCTGGTAAGACACATACCAAAAAACAACTTGATGATTATGCTAATCAGCATAATCCAAACAACAAGGCTTACAAGGCGAACCAAGCAAATATGGCCAAATCAAAATCCAAGGATTTTGACAGCAATTGTGCTTTTGATTTACCTTGGTATTGCTTAAGTAATCCTTATGATTATGATTAGTAATAGTCAAAGATAAAAGTAAATATTTCTTTTAGCACCGTAGAAAACTATGGTGCTTTTCTTTTGCTTGAAAATACACAATTTATCCCTTTAATATTTGTGTAATTTATGATGCATAAATGTCTGGATATATGTGTACTTCTACGGTAATATGAAGTCACATTAAGGAAAGGGGTACACGATTATGTACGCAATTTACAGAAGAAGCTTAAGAACAGGCAAAGAGGTTATGATTGGAATTTTTGAAACAAAGAAGTCAGCAATGGATTACATGTGGGAAGCAGAAATGAGAACCAAGCACATGACAATCGAGTGGATTTGCAGACCATACTTTTTTTAAGGAGGACAAGACAATGACCTTTATTGAAGCACTTAACAATCCTGAAGCACACGAGCTTATCGACCAAATCGAAGAACTTATCGGTGAGATTGAACCAACACTTGTTAGAATAAGAACTGACCTAATAAACGAGCTTAATGCAAAGTTCGGTTATGAATATGTAATATAAGGAGGAGCTTATGTTCAAACCTGAATGCAGGCTAATTGGCGAGGATGGTAATATCTTCAATTTGCTAGGCATCGCTTCAAGAACCCTGAAAAGGAATGGTATGGATGCCGAGGCAAAAGAAATGTGCGATAGGGTCTTTAAATCAGACAGCTACGCAATGGCATTGAGTATCATAGGAGACTATGTAGACATCATATAATAGCCACAAAAGTACACAATTGTTCGCTTGAATGATTGTGTATTTTATTGCTCATAAATGTCTGGATATATGCCTTAATGTACGGTAATATGAAGTCACATTAAGGAAAGGGGTTAACAACCATGAAAGACTACATTATCGATTTTAAGAGAGCAAACGGAAGAACAAGCTTTTCAAATGTTTATGCAAACAGCGAAGAGGAAGCAATCAAGATTTTCAGAGGAATGGGCAAAGGCTTATTTGGCGACTACGCAACAATGGAAATCATCAAGATCAGCGAAAGAAAGTTTTAAGGGAGGGCAAAGATATGGAATTCACTACTATGGAAAAACTAGCAATGGAGCAAAACACCCAATACGGAGCCACCTTAAGATTTGGAGACCATGTTGTTTTCACAGACATGTATTACGATGGATTTATTTGCGAAGTTTACGAGTTCATTGATGACCCAGGCGATGGGTTCTTCGATATTGAATGCAGGCTTAATTTGGTAACAAGAAAAGACAAATTCGAGGATGCAGGACACGCAGTTAAATGGGGACTTGAAAGACTAGCAAAATAATCCCTAACAAATAAATATTTTTGCACTCACTTTGGTGGGTGCTTTTTTTATGCCCATTTTTAGGAGGAACGCTTATGGGACTTTTTAGACGAAAGAACAACAAAGCAAGAGAAAAGCCACAGGACAGTTTAAGTGGAAATAACTATCGTGTTTATATGGGGCAATCTACATCTGGCAAATATGTAAACGAACGCTCTGCAATGCAGATGACAGCAGTTTACTCGTGCGTTAGGGTTCTTGGTGAAGCTATCGCAGGACTTCCCTTGCACCTATATAAATACAACGAAGATGGCAGCAAAGAAAAAGCAATCGACCATCCACTTTATCGCATCCTTCACGATGAGCCAAACCCTGAAATGTCAAGCTTTGTGTTTCGTGAAACGATGATGAGTCATTTGCTTTTATGGGGTAATGCCTATGCTCAAATCATTAGAAATGGTAAGGGCGAGGTCATTGCTCTTTATCCTTTATTGCCAAATCGAATGACAGTTGACAGGGATGAAAAAGGACAACTGTATTATGCCTACCAACATCAAGTTGATGAGTCAGGAACAATGAAAAACGAAACTGTTTATTTGAAACCAGCTGATGTTTTGCATATTCCAGGACTTGGCTTTGATGGTGTTATTGGTTATAGCCCAATAGCAATGGCAAAAAATGCTGTGGGTATGGCTGTTGCAGCCGAGGAGTATGGTGCTAAATTCTTTGCGAATAGTGCTGCTCCAAGTGGTGTGCTTGAACATCCTGGAACACTTAAAGACCCACAAAAGTTAAAGGAAAGCTGGAAAGCTGCCTATGGTGGTTCTAGCAATTCAAACAAGGTTGCTGTATTGGAAGAAGGTATGAAATTCACGCCAATATCTATGAGCAACCAAGAAGCCCAATATTTAGATTTACGCCGTTTTCAGGTTGAGGAAATCGCAAGGCTATATCGTGTACCACTCCACATGATTGGTGATTTAAGTGGTGCTACTTATTCAAATATCGAACAGCAATCATTAGAGTTTGTTACCTATACACTTGACCCTTGGGTAGTGAGATGGGAGCAAACAATTTATAGAAGGTTGCTTACTGATAATGAGAAAAAGACCTATTTTGTAAAGTTCAATGTTGATGGACTCCTTCGTGGAGATTATCAATCACGAATGAATGGTTATGCCACTGCCCGCCAAAATGGCTGGATGAGTGCTAACGATATACGAGAGCTTGAAAACCTAGATAAAATACCAGCTGAACAAGGTGGTGACCTATACCTTATCAATGGTTCGATGCTCCGACTTAACGATGCAGGTGCATTTGCTCAATCTAACGGAAAGGAGGAAGAAGCCAATGAAGAACAGGAAGTTTTGGAATTGGATGACAGCAAAAAATCAAGAGGACGGAGTCGAAACAAGAGTCCTAACACTTGATGGTGTAATTGCTGGTGAAAGTTGGTTTGACGATGATGTCACACCAGGAATGTTTATGGATGAGCTTTGTGCTGGTTCAGGCGACATTGAGGTGTTTATCAACTCACCTGGTGGCGACTGTATTGCAGCATCGCAAATTTACACAATGCTCAAGGAGTACAAAGGCAATGTCACAATTAAGATTGATGGTCTTGCTGCATCGGCAGCATCCGTTATTGCTATGGCTGGTAATAAGACACTTATGTCACCAACCTCAATAATGATGATTCACAATCCTTTTACTGTGGCAGAAGGTGATGCAGCTGAATTTGAGAAAGCAATCGCTATGCTCAATGAGGTTAAGGAAAGTATTATTAATGCCTACGAACTCAAATCTGGTTTATCTCGTGCCAAGATTTCACACCTTATGGATGATGAAACCTGGCTCAATGCTGGCAAGGCTCTACAACTTGGATTCATCGATGGCATTATGTATGCCAAGGAAGAAGATGATGACGAGGATGAACCTACTCCACCAGCACCAAGTGAACCACCAAAACCTGACGAAGGAAACGAAGATGGCGATGACGATGAAGAAAAGAAGAACCTCGCAAAGTCGTCTTTTTCTTTTAGTCAAAAGCAGTCTGCTGCAACCCTCATTTCCAAGGTTGCAAAGGCTAACAAAACAGAGGCAGTTTCTGATGGCGTTGATGCTTATCAGTTACTAAAAAGATTAGAAAACTTAAGTCATTAAGGGAGGAATTTACAATGACAATTATTCAGGATTTAGAGAAGAAGCGTGCAGAGCTTCTCAACCAAGCAAAGGTTCTTGTAGAATCTAATCGTGATGAAAAGACAGGTCTTGTTCCTGCTCACATCAACGAAAAGTATGAAGCACTTGAGGATAATATCAAGCAACTCGGTTTTGAAATCGAGAGACTTAAGAAGCTTGAGGATATGGACTCTTCACTTGCTAGACCAACAAGCACTCCTATTACTGCTCGACCATCAACAGGTGTTGAGGCAAAGGAGGAAAAGACTGGTGTTGCTTCTGCAGCATACAAGGAAGCAATGACAGAGGCTATTCGTAACAGCTTTAGAATCATCTCAAATGTTCTAAGCGAAGGTAACGATGCCGAGGGTGGCTATCTTGTTCCAGAGGAATATGACAAGCGCCTTATTGATGTTCTTGACGAGGAAAATATTATGCGTAGACTTGCTACTACCATTACAACCTCTGGCGAACACAAGATTAATGTTGCTGGTACAAAGCCAGCTGCAGCGTGGATTGAGGAAGGCGAAGCTATCAGTTTTGCTGATGCAACATTCGACCAAATCTTCATCGATGCCCACAAGCTTCATGTAGCTATCAAGGTTACAGAAGAGCTCCTTTATGATAATGCATTCAATCTTGAATCATATATCACAACCGAGTTTGGTAAGGCACTTGCTAATGCCGAGGAGGATGCATTCCTTAACGGTGATGGTAATGGCAGACCAGAGGGCTTATTCGTTAAGGCTACTGTTGCTGCTACAGTTGATGAGGTTGCAGCCGATGACATCATCAACCTTGTTTACTCACTTAAGAGACCATACAGAAAGAATGCGTCTTTCATCATCAATGATAAGACCATCGCTAAAATTCGTACTCTTAAGGACAACACAGGAGCTTACATTTGGCAGCCATCATACCAGGCTGGCGAACCTGACAGACTTCTTGGTTACCCAATTAACACATCTGCTTTTGCTCCAGAGGACAAGATTGCCTTTGGTGATTATAAGTACTACAACATTGGTGACCGTGGTTCTCGTTCATTCGCACAGCTTAAGGAACTTTTTGCTGGCAATGGTATGGTAGGTTTCCTTGCAAAGGAAAGAGTTGATGGTAAGCTAATCCTTCCTGAAGCAGTTCAGGTTCTTAAGATTGGTACAACTGGCAAGGCATAATTAGGAGGTAGCCGATATGGATGACATCTTAATTGATGTAAAGAAAAATCTGATACTTGAACATAGTGAGGATGACGATTTGCTTATGGGTTTCATATCGGCTGCCATTGCTTATGCGGAAAAGTATCAGCATCTAAAAGATGACTTTTACAAGGAAAACGATATCTCGCTAACCACCCGCCAAGCTGTGATTATGCTTGCCTCTCACTTGTATGAAAGTCGAGATGGTGCAACAGCAGGCTTCTATGCCGACGACACCGGTGCTGCACAGCAAGTGTGGAACACGGTCAATATGTTGCTTCGTCTGGATAGAAATTGGGAGGTGTAATATGGCGCTTGGTAGAATGGATACTCCAATAACCATTCTTACAACAAGCAAGGTAATGGATGAGCAAGGTTTCGCAACGACCAAAACTCATCCTATTGCTTGTGTAAGAGCATATAAGGAAGATAAGAACACAACAGAAAAGTGGTCTAATCGAGCTATGTTCCAAGATGCAAGCTCACTCTTTCGCATTAGGTACATACCAAACAAAACCATAACAACCAATATGCAAATCGAGTGTTACGATGGCACTTACGATATTACTTCTGTTGAAAACATAAGAGGTAAAAATATGTATATTGAGATTTTAGGTAAAAAGGTGGTGGCTCCTAATGCCAAAGGTATCGATGAAACTTCCTGATGATTTAATCAAGAAGATATCTTCTCTTGGAGATAAAACAGATGAAATTTGTGAGAAGGCATTAAAGGCTGGTGCTGATGTTGTTGAGCAACATCTAAAAACGAACCTCAATAATGCTATAGGTAAAAACCTAAAGTATGAGAGTCGTTCAACAGGTCAGCTTAAAAGGTCAATCGGTGTTACACCTGTTCTTATTGATAAGAATGGCAACTACAACATTAAGATCGGTGTTGATGATAGAAGAACGGATAGTGTCACAAACACTATGCTTGCAAATATCCTTGAATATGGCAAGGTAGGACAACCACCTAAACCATTCTTGAAACCAACAAAAAGCAAATCAAAGAAGCCAGCACTTGATGCAATTACTCACACATTGGAGGATGAAATAAGCAAGTTATGAGCATTTTAGGGATATTAAAAACTATTATAGAAGAGTTAGGTATACCAGTTGAAACAGGTGCGTTTAGTGGTGATATTCCAACAGCTTATGTGGTTTTAACACCACTTGCAGATAGTTACGAGTTATTTAGTGATAACAAACCCCAAGCTGAAAGTGAGGAGGTTCGTGTCAGCCTATTTAACTATGGTAACTACATCGAAACAAAGAACAAAATCTGCCAGGCAATCCTTGATGCAGAACTAATTATTACTAATAGGCTATATATTGGTTTTGATAAGGAAACTGGCTATCACAATTATGCCATTGATGTGGCAGCAATCACTACAAAGGAGGAAATTGAATAATGGCAACAATCGGTCTTGACCAGTTATATTATTCAAAGATTACAGAGGGTGCAAATGGTGATGAAACCTATGCAAACCCTGTATCACTTGCAAAAGCAATCTCTGCTGATATCGCAGTAGAGCTTAACGAAGCATCACTATTTGCTGATGATGCAGAGGCAGAAAGCATTAAGGCATTCAAGAGTGGTAAACTCACTCTTGGCGTTGACGATATTGGCGTTACTGCTGCACAGGATTTGACAGGTGCATCAGTTGATGACAATGGTGTCCTTGTAGCCAGCACAGAAGACCAAGCACCTTATGTCGCAATTGGCTTTAGAGCTATGAAAGCAAATGGTAAGTATAGATACTTCTGGCTATATCGTGTTAAGTTTGCTGTGCCATCAACATCCCTTGCAACAAAGGGTGACAGCATCGCATTCCAGACTCCAACTATTGAGGGTACTATTATGCGAAGAAACAAGGTTGACGGTAATGGTAAACACCCATGGAAAACCGAGGTTACAGAAGGTGCAACAGGAGTAACTGATGCAACTATCACATCTTGGTTTAGCAAGGTTTATGAGCCTACCTTCGCTAAAAAGGCTTAATTAATTTATTTACTTCTGGAGGATAATTATGAACGCTATTATACCAAAGACACAAGTTGAGGATGACAGAAAGGCTGTTATTACGCTTGGTGGAAATGAATATGAACTTATCTTAACTACTCGTGCAACAAAGATTATTGCAAAGAGATATGGTGGTCTTGAGAACCTTGGCGAACAGCTAATGGGTGCAGAGCATTTTGAGGATGCAATTGATGAGATTGTTTGGCTTATCACACTTCTTGCTAACCAGTCAATCGCCATCTATAACCTATGGCACAAGGAAGACACAAAGCCTTCTCTTACTGAAGCAGAGGTTGAACTCTTAACCACACCTTTTGACCTTGCTGCATATAAGGAAGCCATTATGGAGTGTATGTATAAAGGCACAAAAAGGAATGTCGATAGTGAGGATAACGCCTCAAAAAACCAAGAGGACGAGTAAGCGATGATGAAGCGTTTGCTCGTCTTTTGTATTTCGCTGTTACTCTGCTTGGTCGTGACGAGTGCGCCAGTTGGTTGATGCCTTTTGGTGAACTTCTCGACCAAATAGAGATATACAAGCAGATGAATGGTATTTCTAAACCAAAGCGTGATAATTTCATAGATGATGTTATTCCTTTTAATTTATAAGGAGTGAGCATATGGCTGATAACTTCGGTTTGAAACTTGGCATTGATGGTGAGAAAGCCTTTAAACAAGCTTTAAAGGATATCAACTCATCATTCAAAGTGCTAGGTTCAGAGATGAAACTTGTCACATCACAATTTGATAAGACCGATAAAAGCGAAGAAGCAGTTACAGCTCGCTCAAAGGTCTTAAACAAAGAAATCGAAGCACAAAAGGAAAAAGTCGACCTTTTAGAGAAAGCTTTGAAAAATGCCCAGGAGTCCTTTGGTGATAATGATAAGAGAACCCAAGCCTGGGCTACTCAATTAAATAACGCAAAAGCTGACTTAAACAACCTTAACAAGGAACTTGACGAAAATGAGAAGGCTCTTGATGATACTGGCGATGAATTTAAGGACGCCGAGAAAAAGGCTGATAACTTTGCTGACGAACTTGACGATGTTGGGGATGAGGCAGAAGAGTCTGAAGGCAAGCTTAAAAAGGTAGGCACAGCAGTTAAGGGAATGGCAAAGGCTATGGGTGCTGCAATGGCAGCTATTGGCACAGCAACAGTTGCTGCTGGTAAAGAGTTATTTAATCTTGCACAGGAAACAGCCAATGCTGGTGATGAAATCGACAAGACATCACAGAAACTTGGCTTGTCAGCAGAAGCCTACCAAAAATGGGATTATGTACTTGGTCAGTCAGGTGTAGAAATTACATCAATGACTACAGGTATGAAAACCCTTACAAACAAAATTGATGATGCTAAAAATGGTAGTGACAAAGCAACAGCTATGTTCACAAAACTTGGCATCTCAATGGGTGATTTACAAACAATGAGCAGAGAGGACATCTTTGCAGCAACTGTTAAAGGACTCCAAGGTATGGAAGACTCCACAGAAAGAGCTGCCCTCGCTAATGACTTGTTTGGCAAATCAGGTCAAAACTTAACACCACTTTTCAACGAAAGTGCTGAAGCCACCGAGGAACTTATGCAAGCTGCAGAAGACCTCGGTTTTGTTATGTCTGATGAAGCTGTAAAAGCTAGTGCAGAGTTTAACGATTCTATGGATACACTTCAAAGGACTTTTAGTGGTGTTAAAAATAATATCGTTGGTGAGTTGTTGCCTGGCTTCTCACAAATTATGTATGGTCTTTCAGACCTTTTAGCTGGGCAAGAAGGTGCAAAGGAAAAAATCCAAAATGGTGCTCAAGAATTAGTTACCTCCCTTGGAAACATCCTACCAAAAATTGTTGATATCATTATGACCTTGATAGCAACAGTCGCGGAAATAGCACCAACTCTTATTGATGCTTTAGTTAAGGGCATTGCTGATAACCTGCCACAGATCGTATCGGCAGCAACGGATATTATTGTTTCGTTTTTATCTAGTTTGATTCAAGCCTTGCCACAGATAACGCAAGGTGCAGTTCAGCTAGTTTTGACATTAGTTAATGGCATACTTGAGAACTTACCTGCCTTGGTTGAAGCAGCACTTCAAATGATTGCTGCAATCGCAACTGGCATTGGTGATGCCCTACCTAATCTTATCCCAGCAATAGTTGATACTGTTGTGATGATTGTTGAAACCTTGATAGATAACTTGGATATGGTGCTTGATGCAGCATTCCAGCTTATTGAAGGTTTGGCACAAGGTCTTATTGAAGCCCTACCAAGGCTGATAGAAGCCTTACCTCAATTAATCGAATCGATAGTTACATTTATTGCTGAAAACTTTCCTGAAATAGTGGCTATGGGTATTGAGATACTGGTTCAATTAATAGCTGGTATTATCCAAGCAATCCCATCATTAGTTAAGGCAATTCCACAGATTATTGGTGCTTTATTAAATGGCATCGCATCATACTACAGCAAAATCTTTAGTATGGGTGGCAATCTAATAAAGCAGATAGTTGAGGGTATCGGTAATTCGCTAGGCAAGATTACATCCTCTGCAGGCAAAATCATCAAGACTTGTGTTGAAGGCATTAGAGATGGATTTGAAAAGGTCATCAATATTGGTGGCAAAATCATATCCAATGTTGCAAGTGGACTTGTTAATGCGATTCCAAACCTTGCTGCAAAGATACCTCGTGTTGTTAGTGCTGTTGTTAATGGCATTAAGAATGGTCTTGGAAGTATGGCAACTGTTGGTGGAAACTTGCTCCAGGGTCTTTGGAATGGTATCGCTAATGTTAAGGATTGGCTTGTTTCAAAAATTAGAGGTCTTGGTTCTGTTGTTACTGATGCACTTAAAGAAGTTCTTGGTATTCATTCTCCATCAACTGTCTTTCGTGATGAAATCGGTACAAACCTTGCTCTTGGTTTAGGACAGGGTTTTGAAAACACGATGAAAAAAGTCAAGAAGGATATGGAGGGTTCAGTCCCTACAACCTTTGACATCAAATCAAACCTTAAAGGCGTTAAAGAACTAGCAATGCAAAAGCTAGAACAACCAACACAACCAACACAACCAAGTGGTATTGTTATCAATCTAAACATTGAGAATTTCAGCAATAACACAAAGCAGGATATTAAAGAACTTGCTAATGAATTATCAACGATAATTGCATCGCAGGTTCGTAGGAAAGGAGTAGCATTTTAATGAATTCATTTACATTTAATGGTAGGTCATCTGCCGAGATGGGACTAATTATTGAGGACAAAGAAATCTACTCCCTGCCTGCAAGAGATATAAATCTCGTATCCGTTCCTGGTAGAAATGGTGATGTAATTGTCGATAATAATCGATGGCTCAACATCACCGTTTCATACACAGTTGGCATTAAAAATATCGGTGCTAACATTAAGCAAATCAAAGCTTGGCTTTCAACACCTGGCTACTTTGAATTGAGCGATACATATAACACAGATTATTATCGTATTGCTTGCTTCAATAGTAGTCTTGATGTTACTGAACTTTTAACCAATGTGGGCAGGGCTGTCATTTCCTTCTCTTGCAAACCTTTTATGTATTCAGTAAGAGGCAAGAGTTCATGGCAATATACAACCACTCATGTTATGGCAAACCCAGAATACTTTGACTCGTTGCCATTTATTCGTGCTTATGGAAATGGCAATATAACCTTTCATATCAACGACAAGGCATTCACTATCAACAATGTATCAAGCTATGTTGATATCGATAGTGAACTTATGGTTGTTTATAGAGGAAATGAAATAAAGAATAAGGATGCCTTATTTACAGAGTTTCCTATCCTCGTTCCTGGCAACAACACAATCACCCCAGGTGCTAATTGCACTAATGTAACTATATCTCCAAGGTGGCGAACATTATGATTCCTATTCTTAAAAATCAAAATGAAGAGAATATTGGATTCCTTGCAGATGCATTGACTTGTAATGTAACGGAAGAGCGAAATGGCGAATATGAGATTGAACTCACATATCCTATTTCTGGCAACTACGCAGATGATTTGGTGGTTGATAACATCATCCTTGCAAAGCCAAATGATACAAGCGAGAATCAGCTATTTAGGATTTATGAGGTAACTAAGCCAATTAGTGGTATTATTACTGTTCTCGGTGAGCATATTTCATATGCATTATCAAGCTATCCAGTTACAAAAGTTAGCCTTTCTAAAACCTTGGCTCAAGCAGCAATACAAGCCTTAATTTCAACACCAGAAACCTCAAGGTTTTCTTGTTTTAGTGATGTGACTTATCGTGGCAAGTTTGAAGTTGAGGCTTGTTCAGTTCGTGCTGCACTTGGTGGTATTCAAGGTTCTATTCTTGATGTTTACGGTGGCGAGTATGAATTCGATAATTATACTATCAAGCTTCATAAATACAGAGGCAAGGATAACGGAGTTAGTATTCGCTATGGTAAGAACCTAACCGATTGCACAATGGTAACCAACCTCGAAAGTGCATACACCCATCTCTTCCCTTATGCTTATGGCAAGGATGCCGATGGTAATAAAATGCTTGTTACTATAAAAGAGCGTATCTATCCTTTGGATGTTGGTCGTTATTCAACAAGGGTTCTTATTAAGGACTTTACAGATATGTTTGCAGAAGATGAAACCATAAACGAGGAAAACCTACTGTCCTATGTTTATGGCTTTATTCTTGACTATGAAGGTGCAGAGCCATCTATTAACCTTACTGTTTCCTTTCAGCACTTATGGCAATCACCTGAATATGCTGATTTGCAGGCACTCGAAAAAGTATCTCTCTGTGATATCGTTCATGTGTATCATGAGCAACTAGGAGTCAATGTCACAGCAAAGGTCATAAAAACAATTTATGATTCCCTTGGAGAGAAATACAAATCAATTGAAATTGGCAATGCCAAGTCAAACTTCGCTGACACCATTAGACAGCAAGAAAGAGAAATCCAAGAGATTAAGCAAGAGCCAACAGAGTATTCAAAGATAACCCAGGAATACACAAGGGCTATTGAAGAGGCATCAAAAACCATCACAGGTAACAAGGGTGGTTATGTCGTTATTGAACCTATCACAGCTCCGCAAGAAATCCTTATTATGAATACACAAAACAAGTCCACAGCCTCAAGGTTATGGCGATGGAATTTGTCAGGACTTGGTTATTCAAGCACAGGATATAACGGAACTTATAGAACAGCGATAACTATGGATGGCAGAATAAATGCTGACTTCATTACAACTGGTACTTTGACAGCAAATATCATAAGAGCTGGTGTTCTTGCATCAGCAGATTGGTCATCGTACTTCGATTTGGAAAGTGGCTATTTATCTACTAGCCAAGCTAATATAACTGGTGGATATATCTCTATTGGTTCTGGTACATATAGGACAGTAATTGATGATGGTCATATTAAACTTTTCTTGAATTCAAGCACAACAGAAATTGGAGGTATTGTTCCTGTAGGTGTTGGTTCAAATTACTACACAGGTATTTATGCTTCAAAGGCATCAAATGTAAAAGGTATATCGTTGCTCTCTGAAAACTCGGATGGCACTTTTAGCACTATTGCACAGTTTGGCAAAACAGCAATAGATCTATACAAAGGCGTAAGTGTAACAGGAAATATAACTGCAAGTGGAAATATTACATTTGACTCGTATTTATACGATGGTCGTGGTTATCAAGTTGTAGGTATGAGCAACAACCTTGTGTTCGGTTATGGTAACTACTCGTTGGACTTCCCAACCTATATTGAAGGTGGCGATATCTATCTCCGTTGCAAATCAGGTTATGTAAGATATCAAGTCGGTTCAACTACGAGAACGACTATCGGACTTATGGGATGGAAACTTGGTAGTGATACAACTTATGTTAATCGTGACACCATTGAAACTTCAGGTGGATTTGTATTAAGTGCGAATAGTGGTTCAAACGCAATGTATGTCGTTGCTTCAACCTTTAGGATTTTAACTGATGCATACCTTAACTTTGCTGCTGCAAGTGGTACGGTTGCCCTTGCTGTTAATACCAAAGGCAAAATCACGGTTACAAGTTCATCTGCAAGGTATAAGGAAAACATATCCTATAACCTTCAAAGGAATTTGAACCCACGAAAACTTTATGGACTTCCCGTTTGCCAATACAACTATCAAAACAAATACCAATCAATAGAACTCGTGCATGGAACACAAATAGGCCTCCTTGCAGAGGATGTTGATGCCTACTTCCCTAATGCGTGTATTTACAACGCAGATGGTCAGCCTGAGTCTTGGCACGAGCGTATTCTGTTACCAGCAATGCTAAAACTCATACAAGAACAAAAACAAGAAATCGACTCACTTAATGAGCGATTAAATAATTTAGAAAAGGAGCAAAACTATGGAACAGATTATCAAAGCGAGACTTGAGGAACTTGCAAAGCAGAAGGAACAGGCTATTGCCCAGCTTAATGCCATTCTTGGCGCAGAGCAAGAACTCACAACTCTATTAGAGGAGGCTACAAAGACCGATGATGAACCAACTAATTAACGAGGCTCTAGCAGCCTTAATTTCTGCAATTGTGGCTGGTGGGTTAACTTATCTTGTTACTACCAAAAACCACGCAGATAGCATCAAAGAGGGCGTTCTATCCCTACTCCGTTTGATGATTATTCAGCATCACAATAAGTATATTGACCAGGGTTATTGTTCCATCAACGAAAAGGACATAATTGAGAAAGCTTATACTGCTTATCATAACCTTGGCGGCAATGGAGCAATTACGAACTACTATAACCAAATTATGTCATTACCTGACAGAAAGGACTAATTATGAAATTTACAAAAGATACTCTTAACCGAGCATTTCGCACTTTCATTCAAGCGATGTTCGGCTATTTTTCTGTAAACCTTGTATATGTTTCTTTTACTGATGATAGTGCAACTCTTAAGAACACCATCATCGGTTTTATTATTTCTGCTGTGTCAGCTGGACTTGCAGCAGTTATGAATTTAGAAAGTGAGGATGATGAAAATGAGTAAGGTATATTTTGGTGTAGATATATCAGAACACAATGGCAAGGTGGATTGGAACAAGGTCGCTAAAAAGGTTGACTTTGCAATCCTACGAATTGGCTGGGTTGGAAACAACTCCAACAAAATGGATACTCGTTTCCTTGAGAACTACAAAGCAGCCAAGAAAGCTGGTGTGAAACTAGGAGCATATGTGTATATGTATTCAAAGTCAACATCGGCAGCAAAAGCTGGTGCAGAGTGGATACTTAAGCAAATCAAGGGTCTTACTTTTGAGATGCCTATCTACTGTGATATGGAAGATGAGACCATTTCAGGTCTTGGCAAATCCACACTAACAAATATCACGATCGCCTTTAATGATGTCATTAAGGCTGGTGGCTATAAGGTTGGTACATACACAAGTAGATACTGGTATGACACCAAACTTGATAAGGTTCTCAAAACCAAATACCACACCTGGATTGCTCATTATACTACTGGCACAAACAAGTATATGGGCGAGTATGAGATGTGGCAAAATTCAAGCAAAGGTAAGGTTGATGGCGTTAGTGGTAATGTTGATACTAATTACCTTTACGAGGATTTGTTTACAACCATTCCAGCAAAGCCAACTACAACTCCTACCCAGGCATCAACAAAGGTTGAACCTTATAAGGTTGGTAAAACCTACACCCTTAAAGTTGACCTAAATGTTCGAGTTGGCGCTGGTACAAACTATCGCCAAAAGAAAACAAGCGAACTTACTGCAGATGGCAGAAAGCACGCTTTGAATCAAACCTATGCTGTCTTGAAGAAAGGCACAAAGGTTACTTGCAATGATATCATTAAGAAAGGCAACGACATTTGGTTTGAAATCCCAAGTGGCTATGTTGCAGCAGTATTTAACGGAAAAACCTATATAGGTTAAAGCTTGCCCTTGACTCTTCGGAGTTGAGGGCTTTTTTCTTTTGTCAAAATTTTTCTTTATTATTTATTTTTATATGCTATAATAGAAATGTACAAATTCGCAAAAATTACAAATACCTTGATGAATAAATGTAAGGAGGATTGTTATATGGATAATAATCAGAAAATGAACATTCTTGTACTTGGCGTTTCAGGTGCTGGAAAAAGTACACTAATCAAAGCTGTTTCTGGTACTGAAGTTGTGACAGGAGTAGGACAAGGACAAACTCAAGAAATTGAGGTGTTTGAATCTGACACATGGCCTTTTAGACTCATTGATACTAAAGGTTTTGAATATAACATTGTTGAGCAACTCAAAACTATTCATCAAGTGAAAAAATACACAAAAGAGCAAGTTAAAGACGATGATGAAGACACAGGAATTGATGCAGTTTGGTATTGTATTGATGGTTGTGCAAGAAGACCTTTTTCACATACTGTTCAGCTCATAAACAAATCGATTAAAGGTTGGAAAAACATCCCTATATTTGCTGTAATTACTAAATCTTACTCTGACATTGATGTTCAATCAAATATCGATGCAGTTCAACAATCATTTGCAAAAGCAAAGAGTGCAAATCTTAAGAAAATTATTCCTGTTATTGCAGAAGAATTCCAAATCAATACAGAAATAACAGTAGCACCAAAAGGTGTAGATGAATTATGTGCAGCAACTCTTGATTGCTTTGATGAAGCAAAAGAAATCAGCAAAGAAAATCAAGATAGAATGATCCTTGAGCAAAGACGATATACTGCTAATGCTCTCGTAGCAGGAACTAGTACAGCTGGTGCAGCTGTTGGAGCATTTAATCCATTTGAACTTACAGATGCAGCACTACTTGTTCCACTTGAAACTGGTATGACAAAAGGTGTATTAAAAATCTATGGTGTTGAAGTTTCAGGAGATATAATTGTTGCTATTGTTGGAACAACTGCAATAACAAATATTGCAAAAACTATTGTTAAAGCAATAACTGGTAAAATTCCTGGTGCAGGTCAAATTATTAATGGTACTGTTGCTGGAGTAATAGTAGAGGCATTAGGTCAAGCTGTTATTGCTGCATCAGAAGCAATGTACACAGGAAAACTTGACCCAACAAAAATAGATGAGATTGTTGCTTTTATCAATAGCAAGTTAAAGGATAGTGCTGTTATTGGTGCTGCTATTAGTTATCTTGAAGAAAATGCAGATAAACTTGACGGTAAATCTCCAAAGGCTATCCTCGGTGAAATTCAAAAGACTGTAGCAAAGAAAAAAGATTAATATAAGATTTAAGTAAATGGCTCTCGGCTTTTTGTCGAGGGCTTTATTTTTTTATTACTTTTTTTGAAAAAAACCTTAATTTTACCACCCCTTTTGTCTGTAACTTGAGGGGTGATTAAATTGACCGAGCATCAAAGATTGCTAATTGAAGAATATAGACATCTTGGGATTTCTTATCAAGGAATAGCAAAAGTTCTAAATATGAATATCGGAACTATAAAAATGTATTGCAATAGAAACAACATTGATGTTGGGTTCACGCACTGTAAGGAATGTGGCAAGCCAATAACAAAATTTAGATTTTGCTCAAGCGAATGTAGAAACCTATGGTGGAAAAAACATAAAACAGATTATTACCAAGATCGATATACCTTCACTTGTAAGCATTGTGGTAAGTCATTCAGCAGACCGCATAACGACCACCCTAAATACTGTTCACATAAATGCTACATAGCAGAACGATATGGGGGTGAGATTGGATGACTTTTAATCATGAACAGCTACAAAATGAGTGCAGCTATTTTTTAGCAAAAGACAGACTAGATAAAATGCTGGAGATGGAGCTAATCACGAAGAAAGACTACACCATAATTGATACAATACTAGCCAAAAAGTATGGCACAATTTTGGGTAGTTTATGTTGCTGATATTCGTTGATAATATGCCCACATAACGGTAATATGTCACTACAAAAAGGAGGTGTTATTATGGCTAATGATGTGGTAATTATTCCTGCAAAAAAAGAAATAGGAAATAAACTGAAGGTTGCTGCATACGCTCGTGTTTCAATGAATGATGACGAAATGCTACACTCACTTAATGCCCAGGTTAATGCCTACATCAAAATGATAAAGGATAACCCTTTGTGGGAGTTCGTTGAGGTTTTCTATGACAAGCCTATGACGGGAACAAAGGAAAACAGACCAGAATTTCAGCGAATGCTTGAAGCTTGCAGAAATGGCAAAATTGATATGGTCATAACCAAGTCGATATCTAGATTTGCAAGAAACACAAAAACCACTCTTAAATATACTAGGGAATTAAAGGCATTAAATGTTGATGTGTTCTTTGAAGAGAATAGCATTCATACTTTATCAAGTGATGGCGAGTTTGTTTTAACTATAATGGCAGCATTTGCACAATCTGAAAGCTTATCAGTTAGTGAGAATATCAAGTGGCGCATCAAGCGAGAGTATGAGGAAGGTAACGATGTTTGCTGGCGTCATATGTATGGCTTTAATATCAAAGGTCACGAGGTAAGCATTAACGAGAATGAAGCGAAAATCATCAGGGCGATGTTTGAAGCATTTGCAAATGGGATAGGCGCAACGGAAATTGCTCGCAGGTTAAGAGAGCAAAAAATACCCACGAGATTTGGTGGCACCTGGACAGAAAAGAAGGTACGAGGCTTGTTAAGAAATGAAAAGTATAAGGGCGATACACTTCTTCAAAAGAGATATGTGAACAATCATCTTGATAAGCATTGTGTCAAGAACAAAGGTATGCGACCTCAATACTATGTTGAGGATTCTCACCCAGCAATTGTTGATGCAGAGCTTTTTGACAAGGTGCAGAGAATACTGGACTCGCATAAGCCAAAGAAGGTTAAAACAAATCAAGAAAAATACCCATTCACAGGAAAGCTACAATGCGATTGCTGTGGTAAGAACTTCAAAAGAAGAAAATATAGATATGGGGACAATTGGATGTGTTCCACCTTCGCAGAGTTTGGTAAAGATGCCTGTCCTTCTAAACAAATAAAAGAGGACATCCTACTTAAGGAAACAGCCAAGGTGCTGGGTCTTCCACAGTTTGATGAGAAGGTGTTTAGCGATAAGATTTCACACATCACAGTTTGCAATGATAATATCCTTATTTATCATTTCAAAAATGGTAAAGAGCAAACAGTAAAATGGGAACATAAAAAAAGGAGTGACAGCTGGACTCCAGAAATGAGGCAGGCTGCACGAGAAAGGGCAAATAAGCAATGGCAAAGAAAGTAACTTTTATACCTGCAACAATAGAAACCTCGGTTCTTGAAATCAAACACAGGGATTTGAGGGTTGCTGCATATGCTCGTGTTTCATCAGAAAAAGACGAGCAAGAGCATAGCTATGAGGCACAAGTCAATTACTATACTAATTATATTAAGGAGCATCCAGGTTGGATTTTTTCAGGTCTCTACGCAGATGAAGGAAAAACAGGAACTAATACAAGACATAGAAAAGGCTTCCAACAGCTTATGACAGATGTCGAGGATGGTCAAATTGATTTAGTGCTTTGCAAGTCAATATCAAGATTTGGTCGTAATACAAAGGATGTGTTAAATGCTCTTGAGGTTTTTAGAAGAAAAAATGTAGAGTGCATTTGGGAAAAAGAAAATGCAAGAGCATTAGATGGTTCAGGTGATTTTTTGATAACGATTTACTCATCACTTGCACAAGAAGAATCACGCTCGATATCAGAAAATGTTAAGTGGGGACAAAGGGCTGCCTTCAAAGAAGGAAAGTTCAGTATGCCTTACAAACATTTCTTGGGTTATGAAAAAGGACCAGATGGAAAACCAAAGATTGTGGAGAGTGAGGCAAAGGTTGTAAGGAAGATTTACAAAATGTGCTTGCAAGGGAAGAGTCCTACTTATATAGCAAGCGAATTAACCAAATTGGGAATACCGACTCCTGGTGGAAAAGAAAAGTGGCAATCTACAACCGTTAAATCGATTTTAACCAACGAGAAGTATTGTGGTGAGGCTTTGCTCCAAAAGGGTTATGTTCCAAATTTCCTAGACCATAGGGTTGTCAAGAACGAGGGACAGCTACCACAGTATTATGTTGAAAAAAGCCATAAGGCAATTGTATCAAAGCAGATTTTCGAGTTAGCACAAGCAGAACTGGAAAAACAAGCACAGTACAAATCCAAGGTTTCACATAACCCATTTACATCAAAGGTATATTGCAAGGACTGTGGCTCTCAATTTGGTCGAAAGGTGCATCACAGTAATAGTAAATACAGAAAGGTCATATACAGATGCAACTCTTGTTATGAAGGCGAAAAGAAATGCACATCTGCTCGATTAACAGAAGAACAAATTGCTGATAATTTTATGACAGCTTTAGGTCAAGCTTTTTCGACAGATGCATCATTTGAGGCTATAGATATGGCGATAGAACTATATTCAAATAACGAGCAATATGATGTAGAATTGTTGACTCTACGAGATAAGCAGGGTGCAATAGCCACAGAAATAGAAAAACTAGTCCAGGAAAATGCAAGGCTTGGGCAGTTGGAAAGCTATGAACAAAGGTATGCTGCATTAACAAATGAGTACAGAGAAATAGGGCAGCGAATGAACGAACTTTCAACAATTATATCGGAAAGAAAGAAACGATATAATAAACTAATATGCTATCGTAAGGATCTTGCGAATGTAGGAGATTGCTTTAGCATTGATACTTTTCTAAATCTTATCGATAGAGTAGAAGTCAGCTCTGAAGATATGGTTTATATATTCAAGGATGGCACAAAGGTCAGAATTGCCATCTAAATATTTTTCTCCTTCAAAGGCTCTCGGCTTCGGCTGGGAGTTTTTTATTATATATAATTATTATAC
>ERZ1106973.373-NODE-373-length-55719-cov-7.852364_pt1 | contig 55719 bp, 49 predicted proteins | sample MGYA00403686_ERZ1106973 | MGnify/ENA primary metagenome ERZ1106973 (study PRJEB35170, sample SAMEA104062408) | human gut metagenome | biome: human gut; feature: human-associated habitat; material: faeces | place: Denmark | collected 2012-11-06 ...
ATTCTACATCAAGAGGGCTCTTTTTTCTATTGTCCATTTTTTACGGACTTGTTCACTAAATTTCGGCATCGTTGGCTTTTTGTTATTTCTTTATGAATTTTGCTTTAAAGTTTGGGAGCAAAATTGTCACTATTTTTTTCCGTTGAATATAAGCAACTACTCCAAAATAAACGATTGCTGTAATCCAACGTATTATAGGTTTGTCAATCAACAAATAAAAAAGTCCGCAAAAAGCTGATATTTCAATAATAGGCAGTACGAACATTTTTAGTGGGTACAAGGTTGGCTCTATTTTTTTTGCAAAATAACTGTGCAAAAATAGAATTGTTAAATATGATATCATAGTTGTAAGTGCAGCTGCAACATAACCAAACTTTGGTATAAGTAGATAGTTTAGTATAATATTGAGCACTGCTGCAAATATTGTAAGAGTAGATATTTGCATAGTCTTTTTATAGTAATGTTCGATATTTACATAAAATGTGTACATAAAGGATATGTAATTAGCTGCTATAATAAGAGGAATGATTTTTATTCCTTCCCAATATGGTTTGGAAGCTAAAATTTTAAGTATTTCCGGTGCAACCATAATCAAGCAACACATGATATATGTAATAAGTTTAGCATAATCCACAGCCATTTTATTGATTTCGTCTTTACTGTTTGTATTCATTTTCTCAGTGAACCATGGTATCCATATTCCGTCTAAAGCTGAAATAATTACTGACGAAATCATGCCAAGACTGTAGACAAGGCTGTATATGCCGGATTGTGAGGCATTTACGAGCCAAGTTATCATTATTCTGTCTGATTGTGAAAGAATATTCAATGCCGCACCGTGAAGAATAAGTGGAGCGGAAATTTTCAGACCGTGTTTTAGGTAGGTTTTATTGATTTTATCTTTCTTTATAAATATTACAGATAACACAAGACCGACAGCGGCCATTGTTGCTGCATCGGGGATAATTCTACCCAAATATAAATCGTTTTTCATTACAAACGAAATGATGATTATAGAGAGTACTACTGAAACAAGGTTGGGCAAAACCAAGATTATAGTACGTTTTATATAACTATAAGTCATCATAAAATAATATGATACATCTTCTATAATTGCGCAAGCAGAAGAATGTATAAGACATAGCAGTACCAGTAAAATCGGCACATTTAAATTAAATATTTTAATTATTCCCAAAGTGACCAAAATAACTGCCGAAGATGTGAGCAGTGTGAATTTTATCACTGTAGACAGATATTCTCGTACATTGCTTCTAAAGTCAATAAAAGATGATCGAATTCCCATATGTAATGTAAATCCGATAAACATTGTTATTATTCCGATCCAAGATGAATATGTGTTCACTAATCCATAGTCATTAGTACCGAGTATTCTGGTAAAAATAGGTACAGTCAAAAAAGCAATACCTTTATTGAAGATATTGCCTATTAAGTAAAATGTTGACGCTTTTTTATAACTGTTTGCGTTCATAAAAGTGAGTCTCCGATTAGATTTACAGTTGGTTTGTAATCTTTCGTTTAATTGTACCTAAAATAGTTTTTATTTGTACTAATGCAGGCACACCCTTTGAGTGCTTGTGTAATTGTTTAAGGTTATATTTTGGGACTTGTCTTGATCCAAATGAAGTGAGTGCCAAACCTAAAATTTTTGCAAAAGTTCTTGTTTGCATATTATAGTGATTTGGCTGTATATGTTCTAATTTTTCTGCATTATTGTAATTTTCAAGGACAATATATCCGCTTGATTTTGCTTCTTGAAGCAGTGCGTTTCCGATTTCGCTTCTGGCAAAAACAATATTTACTCCCGGTGCATCATCAAAAGTTGGTTTATTATCTTTAAGCTTCCATAAATCTCCACAAGAAATATCTGCATATATTCCAATACCATTAGTACAGAATTTGCACATTTTACGTATGTCACGACCAAGATAATAATTCCAAGAATCTATGTATTCCATTGTTTTTTTAGAATTATCATTTAATGTTATTTCTGCTTTTCCGGGCCAACCGTTACCACGATACCGGATACTTTTGATATTATTTAGAGAAACTCCACTTATTGTTGTTGCTAAATTTTTATTAGAATTAACACTCGGCGCACCGGCACAGAAAAATGTTAGGCGGTATTTTATACAGGAATTTAGGTCTTTATTTATTCTCATGTAGTTTGTAATTGCTTCAATATCACAAGGTTTACCGATTATAGCATACTTTTGATTATAATCAATTTTGTTTTCTAAATCAGCATAAGTCATGTAGGTAATATATTTTGACGAACTACATTCAATAATATCATCTACAGTTTTGTTAATTTTAAGTGTAAGAGAAAAAGGATTATCTCTTAAAGATGATACTTGTATAATTGCATCACATTTTTTACTTTCGATGAGGTAGCAGCATAGAGAGGTTATTATACCTCCTGTCGCCGATTTATGCCGTATTTTTGTATTTGTTGACCACCCTGAGTAACATCCAACATTTGGCCCCCACAACTCGTCATCTGTTCTATTGTTGAAGTTGATAGCGTTAACCGGACATATTTTTTCACAAAACTCTATTTGTTCTGCGTTTAATGATTTAGGATACTCAAATCCGTCTTTTGTTATGTATTCTACCCCAACAGCAGTTTTGCATAAGCCACAGCCTGTGCAAAAATCAGTGTAATACTTTTCTTCGTTCATAATTTAAACTACCCGATTTTTGATTGAGAATTTTTGTTATTTCACATTTGACTATATCCAGTTTGTCCATTACGTCGCTAACGGAGCTCATTCCTACATCTTTTAGTACGTTATATTCAGTAATATACTTCTTTGTCAGAGATATAGCATTATCAGTAGATATTTTAGTTGCAGATATAACATAAGGATATTCTAATGAGCCGAACAATCCCTCAAATTTTTTACTATACGAGAATGGAATTGTAGCTACATTGGATGATATTGCAGCAATAGAGGCGTGCATACGAGCTCCTAAGAATATATCCATATTACTTATATAGCTCTTTGCTTCGATAGGGCTGTTAAAATCCGGTGCCAAAATAGTGCTTGGATATTTTTCATGTAATAGTTTGCATACTTTAGAGTCGTTTTCCACAGAATCAAGATTTTTGGAGTCTATTACATGCGAAATGAGATGTACTTCGGTATCATTAAGTTCTGTGCAATAACTTATTATTTCATTGCAATATTTTTTATAATCTGTAGTTAATTTAATGTTGCTGTCCCAGTTGTTCCAAAGCAAAGATGAAATGTTTATTCCGATTTTTTTCTTGTCATTGTTAAATGAAAACATTTGCTTGTCAAACGGCAGAGCAAAAGCCAAGTCGGTTGTAGGTATGATATTTGTACAGCCGAGTTTTTTCATTTCCTGTGCAGATAATGCGTCTCTTGAAAAACAAAGTGCAGATTTTTTTATTATATTTATTGCCCATCTTTTTAGTAAAGGGTTTTTGTAAGGCCCGTATGTTTGAGGCAACAAGACCAAAGGTGCAGAGGATAAATTGGCTATTTGCTTTTGCATATCCGTGTTGGCATTCCATACAGCCCCATATATATCAGAAAATCCATCTCCATATGTTACATCAAATATGCAGTCGCATTTTGAAAATTCATGCTTCAGTGTTTTCCAATACATTGGATTTTTCATTTTGACTCTATGTTGCACAAACTTTATGTTAGTGTAATTTTTTGGAAAATTACCTAAAGGGGCATATCCAAAAGCATGGATTTCTAAGTTGTTAGGTATAAGTTCTGATAACATATTTACAAATGAGTACGATAATGCTTCACAGCCTTTATTTGCACTGCTAAAGTCAAATCCCATTAAACCTATTTTCATATTTGAGCCTTCCATGTCATTCTTTTATTAACTCAGCAAGAGCTTTGATTTTTCCTTTACCATATTTTATATCAGGTTCCATATAGGCACCCTCGCCCCATTCGTTCCAAGAGTTTAGAAACAAAATTCTGTGTTCTGGATTTTTGCTCTTTACACACTCAAGTGCCTTTTTTGCTGCAATTTTGAATGTCTCAGGAGTATTATTATAATAGATAATTGCATTTCTTCCCGAACGAGGCGAACGATCCCATCCGCATAAAAGTTGAGGATAAACATCTTCTCTTGTATCAGATGGTGAATAAAAATTGTCTATAATTTTGCGATAATCATATTTATCAATAATTGATCCGGACGAAATTTTTCTTGCTAAAGCAAAGCAGATTTTTCTTAACTTGCCACCTGTTTTCAGCTCTGCATATTTTTGGTTAGTCGTTCCGATTGCATCAAATCCCAGTTTTTTGGCATCTGAAATATTATCATCGACAGCCTTGTCAATATTATTTATATTATCTTTAGTAATAGTTGGCATTGAATCGATTATTCCAACAAAATGGAATCCGGGTAGTCCGTTTTCTGTGGCAAGTTTGTTCCATAAGTCCATAAAACGTTTTGGTTCAGGCATTGCTCTCGGTACTAAAATGCAGAATAAAAGTTTACCGTCTACTTTTATGTAGCGGTCATCCTTAAATGCGTCAATTAAACGATAAAAGTGCTTTATATCGTCTTCTTCTCCCGGGAAAGTTTGTTTAAATATTGTAATGTCTTTAGAATGTGCTGAACCTCTTTCCCATGTTTTTGTAGTCCAATCATGGAGAGCCCAACCTAAACAAAACGGAAAATCAGGTTCTTTGGTTCTGACTACCTCATCAAACGGCATTTGTAATACTTCTTTTCCGTTTCCAAACCAATAATGCCAATAACAAAAGCCCTCTATGCCGGCTTCTTTAGCAAGTTCTGCTTGCTTTATTCTTACTTCAGGGAGTCTAAGATCGTAGAATCCCAAATCGGCAGGTATCCGGGGTTGATAATGGTTTTTGAATAGTGGCTTTGCTTGTGCCACATTAGTCCATTCTGTAAAGCCTTCTCCCCAGTATTTGTTGTTTTCAGGAATAGGGTGGTATTGTGGCAAATATAATGCAATTACTCTTGCTTTTTTTTCATTAGACATATGTATCGTCCTTTATACAGATTCTCTTTGAGGGAATTCATAGATAGATACCATCAATCCTAACAATAGATAACATACCATTGACGACGGATGGAAAAATGCAGGTGCTGCAAAACTCGTAATAATATCATAAATAAATATTGATGAAGCAATCCAAAAAAAGAAAATATCTTTTTTAGAACTTTTAATGATATAAATTGCCATATTAAGGACGCCCAAACAAAATGCACCAGTACCAATCCAACCGGTTTGTGCAAAAAGAATCGGCCAGAAAGTATCACTTAAAAATTCACTTTTTCGTCCAAGGTCGGGACTTTTATAATACAATAGTTTGATATACAATTTTGAGTAGTGCTGAGCAGCCATGCTCGACGCAAATGAGCCGAATCCTGTTCCTAATGGGAAATATTTATTTGCCAAATTTATTGCATCTTCTTGCAGAATTCTTCTGGCAGCATCTTCGTGGTTTACATAGTAATTTTGGAATGAGTCATAACCTAAGTAAACTGCACCTGCTATACCTCCTATGGCAATAGGAAGTTTGTTTCTAAGGCCTATGCGTATAAAATAAATGTAGATAATATAGAATGCGAAAAGTGTTACAATCGCTTTTGTTCGGAATGTGAAAAATGCAACAAAACTAAGTGCAAGCATATAAAATATGTTATTGTGATAGTACCTGTGGTTATACCCGAGCACACACATAATAGCAAAGCACGCACGAGCTAATTGTTCCTGATGGAAAAAGAATAGCTTAATTGAATTTGTAAATAATCTAAAGTCTCCCTTTGGCCACCACGGAGTAAATACCAATTCGTGGATGGTCAACAAAAACAGTACCACAGCGAGCATTTTACAAATATTATTTAGTGAGAAAAAGAACTTGTCTGTCAATTTTCCTTTAGTCAATATTCGTGCGCAGTAATAAAATACAAGGAATTTAACACAGGTAAAAGCATCAACAAACATATATCTTATACTTTGGTATTGATAATATAATCCGGATACAATACCTATAAATTCAAACACAAATAAAAAAAACAACATTTTTCGCTCAAATGGCAATAAATGGACTTCAAATTTATATTTAGCAAGTACAATAAGAAGTAGTGCAACTGCTATTACTTCATCAGAGTATTGAATTATTGTGGATAGTACCGGCACTTTTACAGAGTCGGACAATGTAGGCTGAAAGATTAGATACAGATATAAAATCTTCCATAAATCTATTCTCTTTAGTGATATTTTCATCTTATTTCCTGTCTTTGTTTAGTATTTTATTATAAAATGATTCTATTTCTTTTGCCATAACTTTTTCGTTGCAACTATTGTTTAGATAAAACTTTGCATTTTTGATAATACTTTTTTCAAATTCAGGATTATCTAAAACTTTTTTTATTGCATTAGCACAAGAATCAATATTTTCCGGTTCATAAAAAACAGCGGTTTTTCCATCTTCCGCATATCCTTCCAGACTTGGCACTTTTGCTACTATTACGCATTTGCCTAAGGCCATTTGCTGTAAAAATGTCATTTGGCCATAAGAATAATTATATGATTTTAGTGGTAGAACACACAACTTTGCATTATATATTTGATTAATCATATCCGTAACGGGAATAAACGGGATTTGTTTTACACCTTTTATACCGTTGTATTTCTCATCGGTATGACCTATAATTCTAAGTTCGAGATCGGTGTCGAGAAGTTTGTAAGCCTTAATCAGCGTGTCCCAATCTCTGCGTGAAGCACCTATGCAAACGATGTATTTGCCGTAATCGTTACTTTTTTTCAGACTGCCGATGTCAAAAAATTCCAAATCCGTGCCAAAGCGTATAAATTCACTTTTTTCTACAAGCCACGGATAATATTTTTCATAATATTCCTTTTGGCATTTTGTGTGATAAATTATGCCGTCAATAGACTTGCTGACATATTGCATAATTTTCATTATGCTGCCGGATTCAGCCGCCGAATTAAAACAGCCTATGTCGAACACAATGTGCTTAACCTTTTTCTTAAAAAGGTGTTGCCACAGTGCAACAATTACTGCACTTGGCATACCATGGGATACGACTAAATCATAATCGTTAAGTTTGCGAATTGCTTTTAGCCCTTGGTGAATATAAAAATGCAGAACATTTTTTTCAAAATTTTCTAAAGCACCAAATGACGAAATATCAATTACATCTACAACATGTTCGCCTTGAAAATATCGATAGAACCAATAATCACTATCTTTTGCGTAAAAATCAGGAGGCTGTTTATCCGCAGGTGGTGATATACAGTATTCAATTTTCCAATTAACAAGCATTAAGATTTTCATTTATTTTTTGCCTTCTTAATCAGAGTAAAAATTGTATTATTGTTCTTTATGGTATTTTTCAATTTAAATAAAATTTTTATGGTTTTGTATGCTTTCTTTCTAACTAAAAAAGCAAATATGTTTTTATTTATGTCTTTTTTATTTGCAGTATCTTGAACATTAAAACTTGTTAAAATTTGTTTTAATTGTTTATTCTTGTTTTCCAAAGACAAAGATTCGGCACATTTATAGGCCGAAAAGAAAAAGAAATTTCTGAATAATATACTATCGTTTACAGCCGTGTTGTTATCATTTATGAAACGGATGTAATGTTTGAAAGTTCCAGATTCCTTTTTAGGTGAGTGAATTTTATGTACTGTTGAATCTGAATGTATTACATATTCGTATGTAGGAGTGTTAATGACTGATATTTTGTTTGCTTTATTTGATATAGCGAGTGAAAACACTTGATCTTCTCCTACATCAATATTGGTATCAAATTTGATGTTGTTCTTTATAATGAGGTCTTTTCTTATGAATTTACTTACCGAAACAAAGCATGTCCAACCTATGCTGTCAATATTTTTGGTGAATTCATTATGAGCAATTATTTTTGATTTGTCGTCAAAATACGGTGTGTTTATTTCATTGCTTTTAATAATTTTTGTCATTATGATGTCGCTATTATCTTTTAGATGATTTATCAAAATTGACAACGAATTAGGCAAAAGTAGGTCATCACTGTCAATAAAATATATCCACTCTCCATTAGCATTATCAATTCCTGTATTTCGTGCAGAGGATACACCATGATTTTTTGTGTTGATGATTTTTAATCTGTTGTCGTTGCTTTTTATGGCGTTTAAGATTTCAAGACTTTTATCTGTTGAGCCGTCATTTACAGCAACTATTTCAATATCTTTATAGTCTTGGTCAAGTATTGAATTTACTGTTGCTTTGATGTATTTTTCGGTGTTATAAATAGGTATAACGAAACTAACTAATGGCATAGTACTATCCTTTTATCATCTGTCTTGTAATATCGGCGTCTACTATTTCTTCGCCGGTTTTGTTTTTTAGTTGGTTCATTGATTCTTCGGACAGTCCGTTGTTGACTACTGCATCCATATCGCAGGTGGAGAGCTTGTCGAGCTCATCCTTTGTGACCTTGCCGTCTCGGTAGTCACGGACTATAGGAAGCTCATACATACTGTATTTTTTTTCTTTAAAGAAGTTAAGAAATTTGTGCTTTATTACCCACATAGCCGGCACCCAAATGTATTTGTGCATAGCAGGGGAAACGGAACCTATCATCCAACAGTTTCTGTCGCAGGAACGCACCTTTTTTCGTACTCGGTCTGCCTGTTCACTGTTCCACAGTTCATCCCAGCTCTGCTTATTCAGGTTGCCCATAACCTCTTTGTCTTTTGTACCGTTGCAAGGCATCACATCTCCGTATGGGTCTATGAAGAAGGTGTCAAAACTCATATCGCAGGGGAGAAGCCGCTTTTGACCGTATATGTAGTTGATGAGTCCGTGGTTAAAATATGCACGGAACCATTTTTTGGGGCTGTTGGATTTGAGCAGCTCGTTGATCAGCTTTTCAAAATTTTCTGCTACCATAGGTCTGTCGTTGATTTTGTTCTTAGCCTCGACAAAGTAAAAACTGTTGTGCAGTGATGCAGTGGCAAATTCCATATTCATTTTGTTAGACAGCTCATACAGCGGAACAAGGTCAGGGGCGTTCTTGTCTTGGACAGTCATACCGAATCCTACATCCTTCATTCCCATATCAACCAGCTTTTTCAGTGTTGTATATCCTCGGTTAAAGCCGTCATCGAGTCCACGGATTTCGTTGTTTGTTTTTTCGAGACCCTCAATAGATATGCGTATACCGATTTGGGGAAATTCCTTGCACAGCTCAACTATTCTGTCGGTGAAAAATCCATTGGTAGAGATAACTATTCTGTCGCTCTTTTTGTACAGTTCACGGACTATATCCTTTAGATCGGTGCGTATGAACGGCTCGCCTCCGGTAATGTTGGTGAAATACATAGGTGGCAGTTTTTTGATGGTTTCTACAGAAATTTCTTCTTCAGCCTTAGACGGCGCTTTGTATCTGTTACACATAGAGCAGCGTGCGTTGCATCTGTATGTGACTATTACTGTACCGTTTAGTTTTTTTGCCATGTTTTTTCCCTCTTGATTATTGTTGATATATTTTCAGCAGTTTTTCTGTGTACTGCTCTACATTGTCGAATTTGGTGTTTTTGCAGTTAGCGGAGTATGATTTTAGCAGTTCTTCATCATTCCACAGCTTTTGGATTTTTTCTGACAGGTCACTTTCGTTTCCGCTCTCAAAAAGTTCGCCGGTTTCACCGTTTTTTATCAGTTCGGGAATGCCGCCGATGTTCGCACCTATTACCGGTGTGCCGAACATTTGGCTTTCCATAACAGAGAACGGGCAGTTGTCATAGCATTCTGACGGAGTAATGCTAAATGCAGCAGAGCTAATAAGAGTAGCTAATTCAGCACCTGTTTTGAACCCAACATTGATTATATTACTTGCCTCGGATATTTGGGCTTCTAATGGACCTGATCCGGCAAAAATAAATTTAATATTAGGTAGTTGACAACAAACGTTGATAAGTGTATGTACGCCTTTTTCTTCAGAAAAACGGCCAAAGTAAAGTGCGTATTTCATTTTGTTTTGTTCTGTGTGTTCTGTTGTGTTTACAAAGTTATGAAGCACAACTGTTTTAGTTCTTAATACAGGATTACTGTCTAATTTTGACTTCATAAAATTACTGCAGCATATGATTGTATCGATGTTTTTGTACACTCCGCTGGAGTTCCAAAAATATGCTTCTGTCATTCCTATTATGGATTTTACACTGCTACCGTGAATACATTTGCTTTTTGCGCAATTTATGAATTTACCGTTAAGGCACTTTTCGCAATTCGTATTTTTTATACTGTCTCTACACAAATGATCGGGACAGACTAATTGGTAGTCATGGGCGGTGTAAATGATTTTGCACTTTTTGCCGGTGTCCTTTTCCCATTTTTTTATTTCTAAAATTACTGACGGTGTCAGCTGATAATTGAAATTATTGAGGTGACACACATCAGGCGAAAAGTCATCCAGAACCTTTCGTATTTTCTTTCTCGCCTCGGAGGAGTATATTGTTTTTATAGGATAAGTGATTTTTGACAGCATAGAGCCGTTATGAAAATCCATTTGAGAGGTGTATTGGTTAGCGTTGTTGCCTACGCATCTGCCGTCATGCTCCATACCGAAGTACTGCACCTCGTGACCGATTTTCTCCAAATATTCTCCCAGCCTGAAAATATAACTTTCAGAGCCTCCGTTTGGATAGAGAAATTTGTTTATCATCAGGATTTTCATTATTATCTCACTCTCTTTAACAACTTTATTTCAGTGGTTTCCAGTTCTTGTCTTTTTCGCTTAGAATTATTTTCATTCCTTCAGGGATTGGCCATTTTACGCCTATAGTTTGGTCATTATATGCAATTCCGGCTTCGTCATTAGGATGAAAAAAGTCGTCGACTTTGTAGCAAAATTCTGCATAATCGCTCAGCACCAAAAAGCCGTGTGCGAATCCCTTTGGTATAAAAAATTGCTTTTTGTTCTCGGCAGATAATTCCACACCATACCATTTGCCGTATGTTTTGCTTCCGTTGCGCAAATCTACAGCTACATCAAAGACAGTGCCGACAATAGCCCTAACCAATTTCGATTGTGGGAATTCTTTTTGGCGATGAAGTCCTCTAAGGACTCCTTTGGTTGAGGCACTTTGATTATCTTGTACAAAGTTTACATCAATTCCGGCATCTTTCATATCGTTTTCATTATATGTTTCCATAAAATATCCACGGCTATCGCCGTGAACAGTTGGCGTAATAATACATAAACCGTCAATCCCGCCGACATTTTTTTCTATTTTTATCTGTCCCATATTATTCCTTCATTTCATCAATATATCTTTTTAATGCATCCTGCCAAGATGGTAGTGGAGTGAATCCGTTTTTTTCCAGTTTTGATTTATCAAGTCTGCTGTTGAAAGGTCGGCGAGCCTTTGACAATCCGTACTCTTCAGTGGTGACAGGGATAACTTTCGTACTCATTTTTGCTGTTTTGAATATTTCTTTAGCAAAATCATACCAGCTGATATATCCGCCTTCATTAGTAGCATGATAGTATCCGAATTTGTTACTTTCATTTATATCAATAATAAGTCTTGCCAAGTCATAAGTATATGTTGGTGTGCCGATTTGGTCATTTACTACACGTAGAGTGTCGTGATTTTCGCCTAATTTGAGCATAGTTCTAACAAAATTATTTCCATATCGTCCAAATACCCAAGCAATGCGGATGATAAAGTAATCTTTTAGTGTTTGCGATACAGCTTCTTCACCCAGCAATTTAGTTTGGCCGTAGTAGTTTAAGGGCGCATAATCTTTGCAGTCAGGTTCCCAAGGTGTAGTACCGTTTCCGTCAAAAACATAGTCGGTGCTTATATATGTCATTCGGCACCGGTGTTTTTTGCATGCATCTGCAATATTTTTTGTACCGTTTACATTTATACTGTACACTTTTTTCTTGTTTTTTTCTTCTTCTGCTGCATCTACTGCTGTCCAAGCTGCACAGTGTATAACTGCAAAAGGCCGTTCTGACTCTATTTTATCAAATACTGCCTGACGGTCTGTTATGTCTACATTATCAACATCAATACCTACAGTGTCGTAGCCACGATCCTTGAGTTGTAATATTAGGTCTTTTCCTAATTGACCGTTAGCACCGGTTACCAAAAATTTTTTAATCATTATCTGTTACCATACATTTTTTCATAATAATTTTGATATTCGCCGGAAATAATGGTTTCCCACCATTCTTTGTTATCGAGATACCATTTGATAGTCTTTTTTATTCCGTCCTCAAATTTCGTTTCCGGAAGCCAACCTAATTCATTGTGTATCTTTGTCGGATCAATAGCATAGCGCATATCGTGTCCCTTTCTATCTGCGACATAGGTTATGAGACTTTCCGGTTTATTGAGTTCCTTGCATATTATTTTAACAATATCAATGTTGCGCATTTCATTATGCCCGCCGATATTATATACTTCGCCAACTTTTCCTTTGTGTATGATTAGATCTATCGCTTTACAGTGGTCTTCTACGTAAAGCCAATCCCTTACGTTGAGCCCTTTTCCATACACCGGCAAAGGTTTATCATTAAGAGCATTGGCAATCATAAGAGGTATGAGTTTTTCAGGGAAGTGATAAGGACCATAGTTATTGGAACACCTGCTTATTGTAATCGGTAAGCCATAAGTCCTGTTGTATGCCATAACAAGCAAATCTGCCGATGCTTTGGAGCTGCTATATGGAGAACTGGTATGTATAGGCGTTTCTTCTGTAAAAAAGAGGTCGGGTCTATCGAGAGGAAGATCACCGTATACCTCGTCTGTAGATACTTGGTGATAGCGGTCGATTCCGTACTTTCTGCACGCATCCATAAGTACAGATGTGCCTATAATATTAGTTTGCAAAAATACGCTTGGATTTTCGATAGAACGGTCTACATGTGACTCTGCTGCAAAATTTACTACAACATTTGGGTGTTCCTCGTCAAAAAGTTGATATACGGCATTTCTATCGCATATATCAGCTTTTACAAATCTGAAATTCTTGTTATTCATTATGGGTTCCAAAGTAGAAAGATTTCCGGCATAGGTTAATTTATCAAGACAAATAATACGATATTCAGGATGTTCTTTAATCATATAAAATATGAAATTAGAACCAATAAATCCGGCACCACCCGTAACTATAATTGTCATTTTGTCAACCCTCCCATAAGTTCGTCTGTTGCCACTAAGTTGAGATATTTCCCATAGTCTGATTTTCCGTATTTTTCGGCAGATATTAACAGTTGTTCTTTTGTTATCCAGTTTTGTCTATAAGCTATTTCTTCCGGAGCGGATATGCGTATACCTTGTTGATTTTGTATTGTACGGACAAAATCTCCTGCGTCTATCAGGCTATCCATTGTACCGGTATCAAGCCAAGCATATCCTCTGCCTAAAAGTTTAACATCCAATTCATTATTTTGAAGATATATTCTGTTTAAATCTGTTATTTCTAATTCGCCGCGAGCAGACGGAGTAAGGTTTTGAGCATATTCTACACACCTGTTATCATAGAAATACAAGCCGGTAATTGCCCAAGAAGATTTCGGGTTTTTAGGTTTTTCTTCCACAGAAAGTACTTTTCCTGTTTTGTCAAATTCGACAATCCCAAATCTTTCTGGGTCGTCAACATGGTATCCGAATACAGTCGCTCTATGATTGGATTCAGAATTTTGCTTGGCTTTTTTTAGTATTTCACTGAGCCCGGCTCCATAGAATATGTTGTCGCCTAATATCATCGCACAGCAGTCATCGCCGATAAAATCTTTGCCTAAGATAAATGCTTGTGCAAGACCATCGGGGTATGGCTGTTCTTTGTATGTAAGTTTTATTCCGAAACTGCTTCCGTTGCCCAAAAGCTTTTTGAAGTTAGGAAGATCTGTCGGTGTAGATATGATTAGGATATCATTTATTCCGGCGAGCATCAGTGTACTGAGCGGATAATATACCATGGGTTTGTCATAAATAGGTAACAGTTGTTTTGAAGTTACAGTTGTGAGCGGATACAATCTTGTTCCACTTCCACCGGCAAGTATTATTCCTTTCATTGTTTCACCCCTAAGTGATTTCAGTTGCGATACAGATTTAATGTTTCGGTTGTTATTTTGTCCCAGTTATATTTGTTGCAGATATAGTCTGCGGAACTGTCTTTGTAGCTTTGTGTCAGGGCAATGTCGTCACAGAGCGTCTGTAGCTTTTCGGCAAGGTCGTTGATATCGCCTTTTTTGAAAGTGACAGCCTTGTCTTTTACTACCTCGCTGCATTCTGATATGTCACTTGTGACACAGCAGTTGCCGTAGCTCATTGCCTCTAACAGACTGAGCGGCATACCCTCCAAGTCTGATGGCAGACAGTAGATATAAGCGTTGCTGTACAGTTCTTCGAGTATCTGTCCTTGTACAAAGCCGGTAAAAATAATGTTCTCGTTGCCTTTGGCTTTGTCCTTCAGCAAATTTGTGTACTCATCGGTATCGGAGGAACCTCCGGCTATGACGAGCTTTTTTGTTGTGTTGAGCTTGTTGTAAGCATCTATGAGATATGCAACACCCTTTTCGGGTACTAATCTGCCTAAGAACAAGATATAGTCGTCCTTTTTGAGATTGTATTCCGAGGATATCATATCTGCTCGGAGCACAGTCGGTCTGTTCACTCCGTTAGGTATGAACACGGTGTCACGGTTATATGTTTGTTTGAAATAATCTTTTACGCCTTGACTCAGGACTATAATGTGGTCGGCGTGCTTTACTGCACATTTTTCGCCTGCCATAATGTATGTACCTGCCAGCTTGCCCCATTTTGCTCTTTGGTGGTCAAGTCCGTGTATTGTGGCAATACATTTTTTGCCGAACATTTTTGGCAGCCACATCATTGCACAAGGACCTTCGGCGTGAAAGTGTACAATGTCGTATTTGCCAAAACTGCATTTTATTGCAGCCGACACAGATGCGGTCATAGCGGCTAATCCCTTTTTGTCAACAGTGGGAACAGTGACGAGCTTGACGCCTTTGTAGTTGTCTGTTTCTGCTGTGTCAAATTCTTTTCCGCTGACATGGTGTCCCTTTCGGTTGTAGCAGGTGACTGCGTTACCGTCTCTCACCATTCGGGTAGCCAGTTCTTCTACCACGATTTCTACTCCGCCTTCACGGGAGGGGATTCGTTTGTGTCCCAGCATAGCGATATTCAGTTTTTTGTCGCTTGTGTACTTTTTCATTTATTCCGCACCTTTGTGGAACAGCACGACTCCTACTGTTTTGAATAAGATTTTAATATCAAGAAGCGGTGACCACTCGTCTATGTATTTGCAGTCGAGTCTGACGACCTCCTCAAAATCTTGAATGTTTGAGCGTCCGCTTACCTGCCACATTCCTGTGATTCCCGGACGCATTGAAAGTCTGCGTTTGTGACGGCTTTCGTATTGTTCAAATTCGTCTACTGTGGGCGGGCGTGTGCCTACGAGGCTCATATCGCCCTTTACCACATTAAAGAACTGCGGCAGTTCGTCTATACTGAATTTTCGTATAAATTTGCCTACTTTTGTTATTCTCGGGTCATTGTCCATTTTGAACATAAGACCTTCCATTTTGTTGTTTTCCATAAGTTCGGCTTTGCGCTTGTCTGCGTCTACGTACATTGAGCGGAGCTTATAGATATTGAATATTCTGCCGTTCTTTCCGACTCTCTCTTGTTTGAATATAAGAGGTCCGGGAGATTCTATCAGCAGAGGTATAGCGGTTATTGCGATAATCGGCAGTGACAGAATACATCCCACTGTGCCCAGCACAACATCCACTATTCGTTTCAGTCCTAATCTCGTTGAGTTATGTACTGCAGCCGAGAATGTAGCCATAGGATAGCCAGAATAAATACGGCAGTTAATGTTGTTATAATTGCTTTCATCAAGGAGCTTTTCGAGAGTAGGTACATTGATGTGTACGGTGATGCCCATACTCTCCATTTCTTCCACCATCTCTTGAACATCACTGCTCTTTTCGTACGGAACATTTATGAACACTTCATCCAACGGTGCGCTCCTTATCCATTCCATAAATCTCGCATCTGTTGCGATTACGGGTACATCGCATACGCTGTGGGGGAAGCGTCTCTTTTTCTTCAGCATAACAGGTTTGCCGGAGTTGAACTCCAGAGTGTTGTCGTATCTGAAGTAGCCGTCCTCACAGAAATTGTCCAGAAGTGCCACACCTGTGACTCTGCGTGACCAGTCATCTTGAATACCGGATACAAATTCTTCTGCTCTGTCTCTCGTGGTCAGCACGCCTGTGATTAGCGCCATTTTGTTGTTGGAATAGTATCCGGTCAGTATGCGTTTTAGTACATATCTTCCTATGGCGGAAAATGCTACTAACAGTACATATGACACTACCAAATGAAAACGGCAGGTCACTACCGGATTTTTTGTGAGAATGAGCAGAACTGCAAACAGAAGATAAATGAGGCTTGCGTTCTTGAACAGGCTTACAAACTCATTAGACCTGTTTCGTTCGGCAGTGTTTATGTTTAGGTGGAAACAAAAATACACCGCCAAGAACGACACCGTCAGCAGAGCAATATACTCGCCCCATTCTCTAAGCGAACAGTTGTACATACTAGGACGAATGGACTTTAATACGAAAAATGTAATCACATTAGATATTGCTATGCAGAATAAATCCATAAAGAATTCGAGCCATAACTGTATCCGTATTCTCTTGTCCATTCGATCACCTTAATTCTGTTACTCGCCGTAGCTGTATCTGTATTTGTAGTTGTATCTCTTGTAGTAAGAGTAATATTTTTTCTTCTTGCTGTTTACGTCATTGATGATAAATCCGAGGATGTTAGCATCAATTTGCTTTAGGTTGGAGACAGATGTTTTTAGGTCGTGTACATCTGTTGTGTCTGTCTTGACTATGAGAATATAGCCTGTGGATTTGCGTGCGAACACTGTGCAGTCCGTTACCAAATTGATAGGCGGTGTATCGATGAATACACAGTCATAGTGCTCTCTCACAAAGTCCAGCAGCTTATCCATTCTCGGTGAGGACAAAAGCTCTGCCGGATTAGGCGGGATTTTGCCTGCAGTAAGGATTGAGAGATTGTCTATCTCTGTTCTTGTTACCGAGATGTTGTCTGTGAGACCTGCAAGTATTTCCGACAGTCCGTTTTTGGACGGTACGGAAAACATACGGTGTATCGTAGGGTTACGCATATCCGAGTCAATCAGCAGTGTTCTTTTTCCCATTTGGGCAAAGCTGACTGCCAGGTTGATTGAGTTGATTGTCTTACCGTTGTTAGCCGTAGGACTTGAGACAACGAATACAGGGCACTTGTCGCCCTGCTGGGTGAACATAAGATTTGTTCTTATTGAGTTATATGCCTCTTTTACTGCAAATGAAGAATCCTGACAGAGTATTTTGGATTGGTCGGATTTGCTGAAAGTAGCATTTTTATCTTTGTTTTTTCTTCTGAAAAGCTTACTCATCTTTGTTGTCCTCCTTTGTCATATTTTGGAGATTTTGCAGCACAGTGTTACTCGGCTTGATATTCAGATCAGGCGGAGCGACATCAGGCACCTTGTGCGTTACGGTGCCGTTGTGACTGCCGGAGCCGTAGCCATAGCCACTTTTTGATACAGAATCCAACTCCGGAATAGTGCCCAAAATAGGAATGGAGAATTCTCTCTCGATATCCTTTGCGTCTGTGATTGTGGTATCGAACATTTCGGATACAAAGAAGAATACGAATGAAACCAAGAAGCCTAAGAATGCACCTACGACAACATTACGCTTTAGGTTAGGTGAGGACGGCTTGGTTGGTACCTTTGCATAGTCGATTATTTCTACACCGCCGGCCTTTACTACTCTGACTATTTCGTCGGGAGCGATTTTGGCGATTGAGTTTGCGATTTTTGCAGAAAGTTTTGGACTTTTGCTCTTTACTGTTACTTCAAAAGCAATTGTGTCTGTCGCCTGCTCGGCACTGATTGCACTCCTGAGCTGTGACGGAGTGATTTTGAGTCCTGTGTCGTCGATAACCGCTTCGAGAACGGTATCACTCTTTAGGATGTATATGTATGTGTTTACCATATCCTGAGCCGCAGTAATTTCTGCTGTGGATATGGACGAATCCGTGGTGACACGGTCACTGTTAGAATATACATACATTTTTACGGTAGATGAATAGGTCGGCTTTACAAAAAAGTGAGTGACTAACCCTGTAGCGAGACCTGCCACTATCGTAATAATGAGAATGAAAACTAATTTTGTTCTCATCATATAGGCGACTTTTCTAAGGTCAACCTCGAGTTCTTCGTTTTGCTGTACTGTTTGTTCCATTTGGTACCTCCGCGGGTAAGAATATAGTTATACAGATATTTTATCATCTGCAGCACTATATGTCAATTACTAATATAATAATATAATAATCTATTTATTTTATTATGTGGCTTGTACTGCAGATCCGGCATTATCGAATAATTCTCGAATATTATACACTGATTGATATACGAATGTTGTCGAAATAAAAAAGAAAATATCCCAATCTTGTACAAAATATTTTGTCAAGATTGAGATATTCAGCTTATTGTGTGTTACAAATTGTAGTCTATTGCGATAGATGTTTCTGCCACTTTGTGCATATGCTCTTTCACTACAGAGCAGTGATAATGGTCTTTTTGGTATTTGTCCAAAGCAGCAGCGTCCTCAAGAACTACCTGCAGAATTACATCATAGGATCTGGGAGAGTGTAAAAAGTCTGTTCCGACTTCGATGGATTTTATCAAATCAACATTGCCCTCCATAGATCTCAGTATTTCTGCTGCCTTTTCACATTCGGCAGGGCTGTTGTCCTTTAGTTTGAAGCATACGATGTGCTTTATCATTAAGATTATCTCCTTTCAAAAAAAGGGCGGTAAAATACCACCCTTAATGCATTTATTTTGCAATATCGGAAGTTCTGCTTTCCCTGATTATGTTTACCTTAATCTGACCGGGATATTCCATTTCTTCCTCAATTTTCTTTGCGATTTCGTGAGCAATGAGAGGCATTCTCTTGTCGGAAATAACCTCCGGCTTAACCATAACTCTGACTTCACGGCCTGCTTGAATAGCATAGGCTTTTTCTACTCCGTCAAAACTCATAGAAATGTCCTCAAGCTGCTGCAGTCTCTTGATGTAGTTTTCGATATTTTCGCGTCTTGCACCCGGTCTTGCTGCCGATACTGCATCGGCTGCCTGAACGAGAGCTGCTACTACTGTCTTACATTCTACATCACCGTGGTGAGCCTGGATAGCGTGAACAACGGCTTCGCCTTCTTTATACTTTCTTGCGTATTCTACACCGAGAGCAATATGGCTTCCTTCCATTTCATGGTCGAGTGCCTTGCCTATATCGTGGAGAAGACCTGCACGGCGTGCAAGTTTTTCGTCCGCACCTAACTCAGCAGCCATAAGACCTGCTATGTAGGATACCTCGAGAGAGTGCTTCAGCACACTCTGGCCGTATGATGTACGGTACTTCAACTTACCGAGCAGCTTAACAAGTTCGGGATGAATAGAGCCGCAGTTAGCACTGACAACTGCCTTTTCACCCTCTGTTTTGATTGTCTGTTCAACCTCTCTCTTTGACTTTTCGTACATTTCTTCAATGCGTGTAGGATGGATTCTGCCGTCCTGGATGAGTTTTTCGAGAGTGAGTCGTGCAATCTCTCTCCTGACAGGGTCAAAAGAGCTGACTGTGATTGCCTCCGGTGTGTCGTCAATAATGAGTTCAACACCGGTAATTTGTTCGATAGAGCGGATATTTCTGCCCTCACGGCCGATAATACGACCTTTCATTTCGTCGTTAGGCAGGGATACAACGGACACTGTAGTCTCTGCTGTGTGGTCTGCCGCACAACGCTGGATAGCAGTGGTGATTACTTCTCTTGCGAGTACATCGCTTTGATCTTTAATCATCTGTTCGTATTCTAAGATACGCTTGCTCTTTTCTACATCCAATTCTGCTTCAAGAGAGGACAGCAACTGATTTTTTGCATCCTCCTGTGACAGACCGGAAATTCTTTCCAGCATGTCAAACTGACTTTTCTTGATGCCATCGATTTCGAGTAATTTGTCATCAACATTTTTAAGTTTTTGGCTCAAATTTTCCGACTTTTTTTCGAGCGTGTCTGCTTTTTTGTCGAGATATTCTTCTCTTTGATTAAGTCGTTTTTCTTGTCTTTGTACTTCACTTCTGCGCTCACGTATGTCACGGTCTGCATCAGTGCGTAGCTTGTGGATTTCGTCCTTTGCTTCTACCAGACGGGCTTTTTTTGTGGTTTCAGCCTCTGACAGAGCATTATTGAGAATTCGAGTTGCTTCCTGTGTAGCCGAGCCGATTTCTTTTTCGCTTGTTCTTCTTCTGAACTCGCTGCCTACTACAAAACCGATTGCGGCAAAAACAACTGCACACACAATAGCAATAATAATTGCAGTAATTACTTTTATCATCAATAGCACCTCCTTCTGTTAGATTTGTTTACATAAATAAATTTCAATTTCATCAGAAAAGGTACAGTTTTTATGTTATGGAATTCATACACGGACACAATATGTCAGCATATAGAAATTCTTATTTATAATACACCTATATCTAGTATTTGTCAAGAAAAAGCAAGTTGTAATTGTGCCCAAAAATATTGCAAAAAATTTTACATATCGTTTGACAAATGGGTTTTTAGGTGCTATTATAGGAGCAGTTAAAGCTTTGATGGGGACAACATCATTGACACCGGCTTTCAGAGAGCGTGCGTAAGGTGAGAGGCACGCAGGCTACGGATTTTTGATTACCACCCCTGAGTGACTGTAGGAAATGACAGTTCGTATGTCGGCGTTAGCGACTTTGAGTGATACCTTATTGGTATAATTCAGGTGGAACCATGCTATCAGGCACCCTGATTTTCGGGGTGCTTTTTTATATTTTTTAGGAGGTAAAGAAGATGAAAATCACACTAAAAGACGGTTCGGTAAAAGAATTCGACAGCCCGATTACCGCCGCAGATGTAACAAAAGAGATTTCTATGGGACTTTACAGAAGTGCTTGTTCCTGCAAAATCAACAACGAAGTGAGAGACTTACGAACTTTGATTACAGACGATTGCACCTTTGAGGTTCTTACTTTTGATAATAAAGACGGAAGAAAGACATTTAATCACACCGCATCACACATTATGGCACAGGCAGTTAAGCGTCTTTATCCCGACGCTAAGCTGACTATAGGTCCGGCTATCGACGACGGTTTCTATTATGACTTTGATGTAGAAAAATCATTTTCTCCCGACGATTTGGAAAAAATCGAAAAAGAGATGAAGAACATCGTAAAAGAAAATCCGGAAATAGAACGCTTTGAGCTTCCTGCCGATGAGGCAATTAAACTTATGGAAGAAAAGAATGAGCCATACAAAGTAGAGCTTATCAAAGAGCACGCCGCAAAGGGCGAAAAAATCAGCTTTTATAAGCAAGGCGAATTTGTTGAGCTTTGTGCCGGCCCTCATATTCCTGAGATTAAGAGCGTAAAGGCATTTAAGCTGACACAGTGTACCGGCGCATATTGGCGTGGCGATGAAAAGAATAAGATGCTCTGCCGTGTTTACGGTACAGCATTTCCTAAGGCATCTATGCTCGAGGAGCATTTGGCTAAGCTGGAGGAAGCTAAAAAGCGTGACCACAACAAGCTCGGCAGAGAGCTGGAGCTGTTTACCACAGTAGATTATATCGGCCAGGGCTTGCCTATCCTTCTCCCTAAGGGAACTAAGATTATTCAGATTCTGCAGAGATTTGTAGAAGATGAGGAGGCTAAGAGAGGTTGGCAGCTTACTAAGACTCCGCTTATGGCTAAGTCCGATTTATACAAGATTTCCGGACACTGGGATCACTATAAAGAAGGTATGTTCGTACTCGGCGACGAAGAAAAAGACAAAGAAGTATTTGCTCTCCGTCCTATGACTTGCCCATTCCAGTATCAAGCATATCTCGCTAAGGCACGTTCCTATCGTGACCTCCCGCTTAGATATGATGAGACTTCTACCTTGTTCCGTAACGAAGCATCAGGCGAGATGCACGGCCTTATCCGTGTTCGTCAGTTCACTATCAGTGAGGGACACCTTATGTGTACACCCGATCAGTTAGAGGACGAGTTCAGAGGATGCCTTGAGCTTGCTACATTTATGCTTAAGACTCTCGGACTCTATGAGGATGCGTCCTTCAGATTCTCTCAGTGGGACCCCGAGGACAGAGAAAAGTATATAGGCACTCCTGAGCAGTGGGATGAGGCTCAGTCTAAGATGAAGAATATCCTCGATGACCTCGGCGTTGATTATGAAATCGGTATCGGCGAGGCTGCGTTCTACGGTCCTAAGCTCGATATTCAAATCAAAAATGTATTCGGCAAAGAGGATACTCTCATTACTATCCAAATTGACCAAATGCTTGCCGAAAAGTTCGGCATGGAATATGTGGACAGAGACGGTACAAAGAAAAATCCGTACATTATCCACAGAACTTCTATCGGATGCTACGAGAGAACACTCGCTTATCTTATCGAAAAGTATGCAGGCGCATTCCCGACATGGCTCGCTCCTGTTCAGGTTAAGTTCCTGCCTATCGCTGACAGACATCAGGATTATGCCCGTGAGATTATGTCTAAACTCCAGGCAGCAGGTATCCGTTGCGAGATAGACGACAGATCCGAAAAAGTCGGCTTTAAGATTCGTGCCGCACAGATGGAAAAGGTTCCTTATATGATTCTTGTGGGTGATAAGGATATTGAGGCTAACACAATTTCCGTTCGTTCACGCAAGGGCGGCGATGAGGGCGCTACCACAGTAGAAGAATTCCTTAAGAGAATTACAGAAGAAGTAGAAAACAAAGTTCTTAACTACTGAGTTTAATAATATGAAAATGCCGAAAACCTGTATTCATACAGGCTTCCGGCATTTGTTTTAGGAGAATAAGCGATATGCAAAAATGCCTACAGAGTAAAGATGATTTATTATAGGCAACAAAAGAGCCTGCAAGAATATTTCTTGCAGGCTGAATTTTTGCTTATTACAGCAGACCGTCCCATGTGTCTACTTCTTTTGCTTTCTTTTCTTCCTCATCGAACCAGTGCTGAGTTACTGACTTGCTCTCTGTGAAGAATCTATATGCGTCCTTGCCGAGACAGTGAAGATCACCGAAGAAGGACTTTTTGTGTCCGCTGAACGGTATGAAACCGACAGGTACAGGGATACCTACATTGATACCTACCTGACCGCCGTCTGTGTATCTTGCAAACTGACGAGCATAGTAGCCGCTCTGAGTGTAGATAACTGAGCCGTTAGCGTATGGGTTGTCGTTCATAATCTTAAGACCGTCATCAAAGCCCTTGCATCTCTTGATGCAAAGAACGGGACCGAATACTTCTTCTGTTCCGATAGTCATATCTTCTGTAACATTGTCGAATACGGTAGGGCCTACGAAATAGCCGTTTTCATAGCCGGCAGGGAGTTCGGGATTGCGTCCGTCTACTACGAGAGTTGCGCCCTCGTCAACACCCTTTTGGATATCTGCGAGTACCTCTTTGTAGTGCTTTTCATAAGTGATAGGACCGAGTCTTGTGCTCTTGTCCCAGGCAGGACCGCAGTTGATGGATTTGATTTGTTTTTTGAGCTCTGCCACAAATTTGTCTGCGATAGATTCCTCTACTACGCAGCAGGAGAGAGCCATACATCTTTGACCGCCGCAGCCGAATGCGGAGTTGATTACGCCGGCTACTGTTCTTTCCAGAGCACAATCCTCCATAACGAGAGCATGGTTCTTAGCTTGACAGAGAGCCTGACATCTCTTACCGGTAGATGCGGCTTTTTCATAAATTTTGAGTCCTACAGGAGTAGAACCTACAAATGTGATACCCTTTACATCCGGGTGCTCAAGGATAGTGTTGATTTCATTTCTTGAGCAGGTTACGATATTGATAACACCGTCGGGCAGACCTGCCTCTTTGTACAATTTTGCTATAGCCATAGCTGTGCGTGGAGTCAGTGATGCTGCTTTAAGTACAAGTGTGTTACCGCAGGCAATACAAACAGGAGCCATCCAGCCGAAAGGAATCATAGCAGGGAAGTTTACCGGTACAATACCTGCGAAAACGCCTAAAGGCTCACGATATTTTACTGTGTCAAAACCGGTTGATGCATCCATAAGACTCTCGCCCATCATAAGAGACGGTGCCTGAGTAGCAAGCTCTGTGCCTTCGATTGCCTTTCCTACATCACCGGCAGCCTCATCCCAAGTTTTTCCGTTTTCTTCGCACACAAGCATAGTCAGCTCGTCGTTGTGCTCCAAAAGAAGTTCACGAACTTTGTACAAAATTTGTACTCTCTTTCTTGCGGGAGTGTTTCTCCAAGCAGGGTAAGCAGCCTTTGCAGCTTCGATTGCTTCGAGTACCTCATCGTTTGTGCAGCAGGGTGCTTCACCTGTCTTTTCGCCTGTTGACGGATTGTGCAGGTCGTACCATACCTCTGCCTTTGAGTCCTTGAACTCGCCGTTTACAAAATATTTTAGTTTTTCCATAAATTTACCTCTCACGAAAGATTTTTTACTGTGTCATTGTATCATTATATTTGTATAAATTCAATAGAATTACTAAAATATTTAGAATTATTATAGTTAATTTGTGTATCTTTTATATATTTTGCTGTATTATCTATTACTATTATATATTCGACCGAAAATGTCACGGCAAAAAATTTTTTCAAAAAAATTCAAAAAACCTATTGACATAGTGGGAATTGTGGGTTATTATATAGCCAACGAAAAAACCTACGAAAACAGTGGGTAATGGAGATTAAGACTATGAATAAGTATTTCACGGCTCTTTTGAGACAAAATTTCAGATTCGGACGAATGTGTTGACGCTCATTGATTCATAAACCGATACAACATTCTAAAACAAAAATCTATTTTTTATCTTGAAAGGAAAATTATTATGGCTAATTATAAATTTGAAACACTTCAACTTCATGTAGGACAGGAATCACCGGACCCGGCATCTGATGCAAGAGCAGTACCGATTTATCAGACAACATCTTATGTGTTCCGTAACAGCGATCACGCTGAGGCAAGATTTGGCCTTGCAGATGCAGGCAACATTTACGGCAGACTTACAAACTCTACTCAGGACGTCCTCGAAAAGAGACTTGCTGCTTTGGAGGGTGGTTCTGCAGGACTTGCTACAGCATCCGGCGCAGCAGCACTTGCTTATACATTTCAGGCTTTGGCACAGGCAGGCGACCATATCGTAGCAGCTAAGACAATTTACGGCGGTACTTATAACTACCTCGCTCACACCTTCCCACGCCACGGTGTAACCACTACATTTGTTGATCCTGATGATCCGGCTAATTTTGAGGCTGCTATTCAGGACAATACAAAAGCAGTGTTCATCGAGACTCTCGGTAATCCTAATTCAAACATTATCGACATCCAGGCAGTAGCAGATATAGCTCATAAGCACAACATTCCTCTTGTTGTTGATGACACCTTTACTACTCCTTATCTTCTCCGTCCTATCGAGTACGGTGCAGACATTGTTGCCGCTTCTGCCACAAAGTTTATCGGCGGTCACGGCACAACCCTCGGCGGTATAATCGTAGAGAGCGGAAAGTTTGACTGGAAAGCATCGGGCAAGTACCCACAGATTGCTGATCCAAACCCAAGCTATCACGGCGTTAGCTTTGCAGATGCAGTAGGTCCTGCAGCTTTCGTAACATATATCCGTGCTATCATTCTTCGTGATACAGGTGCTACCATTTCACCGTTCAACGCATTCCTGCTTCTTCAAGGTACAGAGACACTTTCTCTCCGTGTTGAGCGTCATGTAGAAAATGCACTTAAAGTAATTGAGTATCTTAACAATCATCCGTTGGTAGAAAAGATTAACCATCCGTCATTGGAACCTAAGTATAAGGATTTGTACGACAAATATTTCCCTAACGGTGCAGGTTCAATCTTCACCTTCGACATTAAGGGCGGCGAAAAAGAGGCAAAGAAATTTATTGACTCTCTTGAGATTTTCTCCATCCTTGCCAATGTTGCAGATGTTAAGTCACTTGTTATTCACCCTGCTACCACAACTCACTCACAGCTCAGCCCCGAGGAATTGGAGGATCAGAATATTCATCCTAACACAATTCGTCTTTCTATCGGTACAGAAAACATCGATGATATTATCGCTGATCTTGAAAAGGGCTTTAAGGCAGTAGAGGAATAAATCAGTCTCTGATTCATAACTTCATATAACAAAAAGAAGAAGGTCACACCGTTGACCTTCTTCTTTTTGTTTGTTGAAGACCGATAAAAAAGAGAGACTGTGTACAGTCTCTCTTTTGGATTGTTTTATTGATTATGCTACAAATTTCTTAAATTTGTTGAGGCAATCGGTGAACATAGCGTCGTAGTTAGATCTTCTGCCACGAGCTTCTTTGATTACCTTTGCTGCGAGAGCGTATGACCAAGTCTCGATGATGAAATCGTAGTTGTCGTAGCTCTGGAGCGGTGACTTTTCGATAATATATTCCTTAACAAATCTCTTGAAGAATTTGTAGAAGAGGTTGTAGATGAATATAAGATCGTCAGCCTTAGTTGCCTTCTTTACCAAATTGTGATACTTTTTGATTGTTGCGAGAACAGGAGCGAAGCACTCTTCGAGAGTCTCGCCGTATTCCATTTCTTCACAAGCGTTCTTGAGCTCTTGTCTGAATGCCCAGTCAAGCATATCATTTATATCATCAAAGTGATAATAAAATGTTTGTCTGCTGACTTGGTTTTCCGATACGAGATCAGTGATTGATACTTTGTCGTACTTTTCGTCGTTGATTAACTTGATGTATGATTCAACGATTGATGGTTTTGTCTTATTCATTTGATTAATCCCCATTTATCAAAAATTTAGTAATGTTATTATAACACATAGTGTTTTATAATGCAATGCTTTTGTATATTTTTTGATAAAAAGTATAACTTAACCTATGCCAGCAATGCTATAGATGCCGGAAAACAGCATAAATACTCGTTTTTTAGGTTTGTTATGTTTGTGGTAATCATCAGTATACCTGTATGCATAAACTGTTATGAGCGTGCCGACACATTGCGGCAATGGTAGGAAAGTGGGGGTTTTGGTCAAATATCAAAGTTTTTTCAAAATAACATTTTTTGTGTTGAAATTTTGTTATTTAAGAATTATAATAGTGGCATAAAAAGTACAGTGGGGTACAGAGAGGTGAAAATTATGAACTCAAGAAAAATTAGAGCAGTGGGTTTAGGCGTTATTGTCATTGTCATTATTGCGGCACTCATTGCAATGGGTTCTGTACAGTCAACAAAAATTGCCGATGTAAAAAAGGTAAAAGTTTCTGATGTCGGAGATAATTCTGCATCGGTTACTTGGTCAAAGGTTTCTTCAGCCGACGGCTACTTTATATATGCAAAGCAAAATGACGGAGACTACAAGAAGATAAAGACAGTCAAGGATAAGTCTGATACTACAGCTAAGCTCAACAAATTGGAGCAGGGAACAAAATACAGTGCATATGTTACTGCGTATAAGATGAAAAAAGACAAGGTGGTTGAGAGTCAATCAAAGGATGATGTCGCATTTTGCACAGTTCCTACAGCGCCTAATGTTTCTGCAACCAGTCCCGATGAAGGCATACTCGATATGAAGTGGAGCAAAAACGATAAGGCTCAGGGCTATCAGATTCAGTATGTTAAGGGCGACGATTTCAGCAGTCCAAAGCAGGTAGAAATTACTAACAATAATGAGTTTGAACAAAAGATAGAAAAGCTCACCGCAAAGGACACATATTCTGTTCGTGCAAGGTGCTACGTCAGCTTCAATAAATCGAGAGAATACAGTGCTTGGAGCAAAACAGCTCAGGTGAAGATTGCCGAAAAGATTGACATGACTGCCAATATAGACAAGAGCAAGCCGATGATTGCGCTCACATTTGATGACGGTCCGGGCTACAATACTGCCAGTGATAAAATTCTTGATGTGCTTGAAAAGTATCACGCAAGAGCAACTTTCTTTATGGTAGGACAAAATGCTGCCGACCATCCTAAGAATGTAAAGCGTAAGGTTCAGCTCGGCTGCCAAATAGGTAATCATACCTACAAGCACGACCATTACGGAAAGAATGTTACAAAGAGCGATATTAGCAAAGCGAGCGAAGCTATATATAAGGCTTGCGGTCAGTATCCTACGGCTTTCCGTTCAACCGGCGGCAACACAACTCAGCTTATGCTGGACGAATGTGCAAAGGAAAAGATGCCTCTGTACTATTGGAGCTTAGACACTGAGGATTGGAAGTACCGTGATGCAAACAAGGTATATAATGCCGTAATGAAAAATGTAGGCGACGGTGATATTATACTGATGCACGAGATTTATTCCTCTACTGCAGATGCTGTTGAGCGTATGGTGCCTGAGCTGATTAAGAAAGGCTATCAGCTCGTTACCTGTGATGAGCTCGTTGCCGCAAAATCTGGCAAAAATCCTGTTGCCGGTACACAGTATGTAGACGGCACAACAGTCAACAATAAAACAAGTTAATAGCTAAAAGAAAATGCTGAGCGGAGTGATTATCCGTTCAGCATTTTTTATTTGTGATATTTTGTGTTGGACAGTATGGAAAATGCTCTGTATATTTGCTCCAGCAGCACCATTCGCATAAGCTGATGCGGCAGCGTAAGCTTGCCGAATGACAGCTTAAAATTGCCGAGTGCTTTCACTTCGTTACTCAGACCGAATGAACCGCCTATAATGAATGTGATTTCACCGTAGCCTTTTATTCCCACACTTTCTATTTGGCTCGCAAATTCGGGACTGCTCAGCTCCTTCCCCTCAATACACATGGGGATGACAAAAGAGCCTTTCGGTATTTTTGATATAATTCGCTCGCCCTCTTTTTTCAGCACATTTTCTATTTGTGCCTGAGACGGATTGTCTCCGCACTTTTCCTCTGCTATTTCAATTATGGTGGGCTTGCAAAAAGAGCCGAGACGCTTTTTGTATTCGTTGCAGCCGTCGGTAAGATATTTTTCTTTCAGCTTGCCTACGGCTATTATATTTATTTTCATCATAGGGATATTTGCCTTTCGTTGTTTTCGGGAGGCGATACTTTCAAACGGAAGTCTGATTCTTCCTTCAGTCCGCATTCTGACAGAGCGGCAAGCGCAGCCTGGCGGGCAATGTCTGGAGTGTTGTTTTCTGCACTCAGGTGGGACAGTATGAATCTTGTCGTGCCTCCGACAGCCAATTCCTTTGTAAACTCTGATGCGGAAAAATTGGATAAATGTCCTTTCGTTGACATTATTCTTTGCTTAAGAGGGTAGGGGTATGAGCCGTTTTGCAGCATTGTTACCTCGTGATTGAACTCCAAAAAAATCAAGTCACAGCCTGCGGTTTTATTTTTTGCATCGTCGGTAACATATCCTGTGTCTGTGCACACAGCTATCGAGCGTCTGTCGGGTGTGTTCAGCCTGTATCCCAGACAAGCCACACTGTCGTGACTTTGTACAAAGGGTATGATTTCAGTCTTGTTTATGAGCATATTTTCTTGGGTATGGAATGCGGTCATTTTGTCTGTAACATTGCCTGTTGCGAGCATATTTTCTATTACTTTTTCGTCTGCAAAAACAGGTATATTGTGCTTCGTGGCGAATACCCTCAAGCCTTTTATGTGGTCGCTGTGCTCATGAGTTACGAGTATGCCGTCCAGCTCATCCGGATTAACTCCGATTTGGCTCAGAGCGGTGTCAAGTCTCTTTGCACTGACGCCTGCGTCTACTAAGAATTTTCCGCCGCTTGATGATATGTATATTGAATTTCCTTTACTGCCTGAAAACAGCTGACAAACCTTTGCCATAACTAACCTCTCGTGAATGTTCTAATAAAAAAATCCTCGTTCTGCCGAGCGAGGATTTATATTTTTAGCCTGCTGTGGGGACTGCCTTTGCATCGTCCTTGACTTCCACACGCTTTATGTCGGCACCTAATGCACTGAACTTTTCGACTACATCTTCGTAGCCTCTGTCGATATATTGGATATCCTCTACGGTGGTGGTGCCCTCTGCTACCATACCGGCGATAATCATTGCAGCTCCTGCACGGAGGTCGGTAGCCTTTACGGTTACGCCTGTCAGACCGCTTACGCCCTCGATAACGGCAACCTTGCCGTCTACCTGAATGTTAGCACCCATTCTGAGCAGTTGTCCTACATACTGAAAACGATTGTCCCATACGCTCTCGCTGAGTATGCTTGTGCCTTTTGCTACAGACAGAAGCACTGCCATCTGAGGCTGCATATCAGTCGGAAATCCCGGGTGAGGCATAGTCTTAACGTTGCACTTGTTAAGCTCCTTAAAGCGTGTAACTCTGACTGCGTCATCGTATTCTATTATTTCTGCTCCTGCTTCCTCCAGCTTTGCGCTGATGGACTCAAGGTGCTTAGGTATTACATTTTTGACGAGTACATCGCCGCCGCAAGCAGCAGCAGCAACCATATATGTGCCTGCTTCTATCTGGTCGGGTATGATAGAATATGTGCAGCCGTGCATATTTTCTACGCCACGGATTTTGATTACATCTGTACCTGCGCCTCTGACATCTGCGCCCATAGAGTTAAGGAAGTTAGCCAGGTCAACAATGTGCGGCTCTTTCGCCGCATTTTCGATAACGGTGAGACCTCTTGCGAGTACAGCCGCCAGCATAATGTTTATTGTTGCGCCTACAGATACAACGTCCATATAGATGGATGTACCTACCAGCTTGTCTGCCTTAGCACATACCATACCGTCGACTATATCTATATCGGCTCCCAGCATCTCAAACCCTTTGACGTGTTGGTCAATAGGTCTTACACCGAAGTTACAGCCGCCGGGCATAGCAACCTCTGCCTGCTTAAAGCGGCCGAGCATAGCTCCGATAAAATAATAACTTGCTCTGAAATGAGATGTGAGTTCGTACGGTACGCTCTGATAGGTTATGTGTGATGTATCTACTTCTATTGTGTCGTGATTGATGAGTTTTATTTTGGCTCCCATATTATCGAGTATCTCGATAACAAGGTGCACATCGCTTATTTTCGGTATATTTTCTATTCTTACCTTGTCGTTAGCTAACAGTGCGGCAGGTATTATTGCAAGTGCCGCATTCTTTGCGCCGCTGATATTAACTTCACCAAACAACTCGTGCTTTCCGTTAATAACAAAATTTTCCAAAATTTCTTCCCCCTGATTTTCAGGTTTTCCGTCTTATATAAATAGTATTAAAATCTAATGTATGTAATATGTGTGCCAATACACAGCATCAATTATAACAAATTGTGGTGCCGAAAGAAACAAATTACAGATTATTTTATCCAATTTGTAATATTTTCATTCACCAAATATTGCGTACTTGACTTTTTATATACTACATATAGTGCAATCGACTGTTCTATGCAAAAAATAACAAAATATTGTTATCTCCATAAGTAACAAAAAGGTAACATATTATGACACAAATGTCAATATGGTTTTGCCTTTAATTTACATATTATTTATATTTTTTTCCAAAAAAACAAAAGGCAGTTTGCCTTTTGTTTTCGGGTACTAAATTGTGTCTTTTTGGTTGTCGTATTTTCCGCCGGTCAGTAGATTATCCACGGCAAAAATCAACCGCTTCATATCGTTGTTTGATTTCAGAATTTTGCTGGGAACGGATACAATAGCCATCACCAATTTGTAGTATGTACTGTTTCGGTCGTATTTTACTGTTGAGCCATCCATAGCCGACAGCATAAGTCTGTCGATGAAATCGGTTATCTTTGTATCTTTGTATTCCTCTACCCATTTTTCGTCTAAAATTCGACTCATACCCAGATTTTTCAGCTTGTTGTACGCCTGACCTACCGTGTCATTCCTTACGAACGACAGTACAGGTTTGATTGCAAAAAAGAATTTTGCAAGGTCGTCGCCGTTTGCCTGGAGAGCGTTCACTCTTTCGGCGAACTGATACTTTGTGTTGCAGTTCAGCACATTGTGCACAACATTGAGCCAGTGCTCCTTTAGATATTCTTGGGCGTCTGTCGGAGTTCCGTCTATTTTGAACTCTTTTAGGTGTTCTACTTCGTAGCTGAGAGTCATATCCTCGTTTACCGTGACATTCACTATAGGAGCCGGATATCCTACCAAAGAGCCTATGTTCACCTCTGTTATTTTGTTGCCGGCAGGGGAGGTAAAATCATCGGTGTTTTGTATGTGGCTGTGACCTACGAACATATATTTCAGTCCGTCATCTGCGAGACGGGAGGCTACATATTCTCTGTCACCGACACAGGTTCCGCCGCCGGTCAGCAGTGAATTTATGTGAGGTATGAGCAGGTGGTGCTCCATTCCTATCATAAGGCAGCCGTCATCGTTTGCTTTTTTGATTTGTTTGTCTATCCAGTCAAAGTGATCTGGTTTAAATCCGGCTCTGCCTTTTCCGTTTTGGTCATCATTCAGTGCCAAAAGGCGAACCTTGTCGTTGAGCTGTACCACATAGGAATATGTACCCAGATGCGTTTCGAATTTTGCGATTGCATCCTTAATTGTGTAGTCTTTGTAGAAGTCGTACAGCTTAAATGACGGCATTGTTTCCACATCATTGTAGACGAAGTTGTCTGCATATCGGCGTGGATTTTCGTCACAGCACCAGTCATGAGTAGCGGTAATCAGATAGACCTTTTTCTTCTTAGCCAGACGGTCCAGCTTTTCCTTAAACTCCTTGTGAGATACTACCTCGCCGTCATTGCTCACATCTCCGGCAATGAGCACATAGTCAGTATCGCTGTCGGCTATTTGCTCAAAGGCTGCGTCAATAATATCTCCCGTCTCTGCCAGACACTTTTGGTCAGAGCCGGAACGAAGTTCGTATTGTCTGCCGGAGGTGCCGAGAGTTTTTGAATAGTGGTGAGTGTCTGCGATAAATGTCAGTTTTAGCGGTTTCATATCTTTTGCCTCTCTGTTATTTTATCTGTTCGATAGTGTCGCCTTGGACAAAAAATACATGGTCTGATATGTCCATCATAGGCTTGTCGTTCATAGAGTCTGTATAAAAATTGTCTATGTGTGCGTTAGGGTATAATTCATTAAAGATTTTTACCTTGTTATCCAAAAAACAAAGTCGCTTGAACTTTCCTGTTTTTTTATCTATGGAGGAGCCTATATAATTTTTTATGCCCAGCCTGCGCATAGGCTCGTCCAGCAAAAAGTCGGTGGAGCCGGAGACTATAATATCATCATCTCTGTGTACTTCTGCATACCATGGCTTTATCTTATGAAAGTTTTTCTTCCAAAAAGCCTTGACCTCTTTGTCGAGATTGCCGAGTTTTGTATAATATCCCTCGAGAAATCCGGCATATTCTTCTATAGCTTTTTCTACAGTGAAAAGATGGAATTTATCCTTGAATGCAATATATACCAGCTTTGGTACATACGGCCATATTTTCGGGTCGGTGCGCACGAAATACAGTATGAAATCCACAAGGGTTTCGCCGTCATATATCGTGTTGTCAAAATCGTAGACATTCATATTTCAGCCCTCTTATTTTTTACTCTTTAGATTATTTTATCACAGCAAAAATGAAACTTCAACCGGTATTTACTATTGACATTTGAATAAAATAAATATATATTAGAATAAGTATAGCTAAAATTACTATACCGAGTATATTATGAAATTTGTGTATGGAAAAGGACTTATGAAAAAGGAAGATTTTATTACAACAGATACAGTGATTGTGGGTTCCGGTGTTGCCGGCGTTTTTGCGGCATTGTGTCTGCCTAAGGACCAAAATATTTTGGTAATAACCAAAGAAAAGCTTGATGAATGTGACTCCTATCTCGCTCAGGGCGGAGTATGCGTACTAAAGGATATTGACGACTTTCAGTGCTATTTTGAGGATACTATGAAAGCCGGACATTATGAGAACAATCCCGAGGCGGTTAAGGTTATGATTGAGTCCTCTACGGATGTTATCAACACCCTCGTTGACCTGGGTGTCAAGTTCGATACCGATGACAGCGGAAAGTACGACTATACCCGAGAGGGCGCACACAGAAGGAATCGTATCCTTCACCACAAGGACGAGACCGGAAAAGAGATTACGGACACTCTCCTGTCTATAGCTAAGACTAAGAAGAATATCACATTTGTTACCGGCACAACTATGATTGATTTCATCGAAAAGGACAACACCTGCTACGGTATTGTGTGTGAGGACGAGTACGGCGAAAAGGGTGCCATAATTGCAAGAGATATTATTCTTGCCACAGGCGGCATAGGCGGTCTGTTCCTTAATTCTACAAACTATCCTCACATTACAGGTGACTCATTCGCATTGAGCCTTATTCACGGCGTTGAGCTGCAGAATATTAACTACATTCAGATTCATCCCACTACACTTTACAGCAAAAAAAGCGGCCGTCGCCAGCTTATCAGCGAGAGTGTAAGAGGTGAGGGTGCAATTTTGCTTAACGAAAACGGTGAGAGATTTACTGACGAACTTCAGCCTCGTGATGTGGTTACTAACGCTATTGTGGAAGAAATGAAAAAGTTTGGCACAGACCATGTTTATCTCACTCTGCCAACAATGACTACCGAGCAGGCTAAAAAGCGCTTTCCTAATATATTTGAGGCTTGTATGGAAGAAGGCTACGATATGACTAAGGATATGGTACCCGTAACTCCTGCACAGCACTATATGATGGGCGGTGTTAAGACCGATACCAACGGCGTAACTTCTATGAATTATCTCTATGCCGTAGGCGAAACCGCTTGTAACGGCGTTCACGGCAAGAACCGTCTTGCGTCCAATTCGCTCCTTGAGAGCCTTGTGTTTGCTAAGAGAGCGGCTGACCGTATCGCTTCGGATAAGTCTGTAAAGGATGACAATATCCCCGAAGTCGATTTGGCATCGTATCCTGACAAGCAGACGGTACTCAAAAACTTTAAGAAAATAATTATGGACGAAATAAAGAGAAAGGACGGCGATTTTTATGCTAAATGGTGTGACCATGAAGATTAACATTGATGACTATATCATCAATACCCTTAAGGAAGACATTACCTCCGAGGATGTATCTACCAATGCCGTTATGCCCGAGGACAAGCAGGGCAGAGCCGACTTGATTTGCAAGCAGGACGGCGTTATCTGCGGACTTGATGTGTTTGAGCGAACTTTTAAGCTCCTTGACGACACCTCTCATTTTGAGACAAAATATAAGGACGGAGACAGAGTAAAAAAGGGCGACCTTATCGGCGTTATCTACGGCGATGTTAAGGCTATACTCAGCGGCGAGCGTACAGGGTTGAATTATCTCCAGCGTATGAGCGGTATTGCTACCATTACAGCCGAGTATATGGCTGAGCTGAAAGGCTACAAGACTGTCCTCCTGGACACAAGAAAGACTACGCCCAATATGCGTCCCTTTGAAAAGCACGCAGTAAAGGTGGGCGGTGCCACCAATCACAGATACAATTTGTCCGACGGTGTTCTGCTTAAGGATAATCATATCGGAGCAGCAGGCTCGGTTACTAAGGCGATTGAGATGGCAAAGGCATATGCGCCTTTTGTCAGAAAGATTGAGATAGAGACTGAGACTCTCGACCAGGTACGAGAGGCTGTAGCTGCCGGCGCAGATATTATTATGCTCGACAATATGGACAACGACACTATGAAAAAAGCACTCGAAATTATTGACGGCAGAGCTGAGACAGAGTGCAGCGGTAATGTGACAAAGGAGAGACTGAAGGAAATCGCCGAAATCGGTGTTGACTTTGTGTCCTGCGGTGCACTGACTCACTCGGCACCTATTATGGATATCAGCCTTAAAAATCTTACACCTATCGAATAATTTTTGAATAACGGAAAGGGGTATTTTTATGTTATTCAAACCCGAATATGACGAAAACGGTAAAAAAATTCTTTGTGAAATGAATGGTATAAATTCCGAAATGCTTATGGATATTTATGTTAAAAAGCTAAAAAAAGGAGAGGCTCTCGAAATCTGTGAAGATAAGAATGAGTGTGCTGTGCTCCTGCTTTCAGGCAAGGTTAATTTTACCGTAGGTGACAGCATAAACGAGGATTGTGCACGCAAAAATCCATTCCAAAAAACACCCTATGCTGTTCATTTTTCACACGGAACAAAGGCAACGATTACTGCTTTAGAGGACAGCGAGGTGCTCGTTCAGCAGACAGATAACGAAAGGACATGGGAGCCTGTTTTCTACAATCCCGACAACTGCCTCTACCAAGAGTTTGGCAAAGGACAGTGGAACGGAACAGGTCATCGTATCGTGTCGACAATGTTTGATTTGGATAACGCACCGTACTCCAATATGGTAATGGGAGAGGTGTTCAATCAGCCGGGCAGATGGTCGTCGTACCCACCGCACCATCATCCGCAGCCTGAGTTGTACTACTATCAGTTTGACCATCCTGAAGGTTTTGGCGCAGGCTTTGAGGGCGATACTCCGTACAAGACAGAGAACGGCTCTTGTCTGTGTATTCGTGGCGGAAATGCTCATCAGCAGGTTACCGCTCCCGGATTTGAGATGTACTATGTATGGCTCATCCGTCACTTAGACGGTGATCCGTGGGATAAAACAAGAATCTATGTACCGGAATATGAGTGGCTTGCAAATGCAGAATAAACAGGGAATAATCCTAAAGGATTATAAAGAAATAAAAGAGATACTCGCCCAAAACGGAGTCCAAAGACCATTTTTGTGCTGTGGCAAGAGTTTTGAAAAAACAGAGCTGTTTAGGTATCTCAAAAAATTTAATATTGTAGTTTTTGACAAAATCAGACCTAATCCCAGATTTGAGGATATGGTTCTGGGAGCAGAGCTGTTTCAGTCTGAGGGTTGCGACTTTATGATAGCGGCAGGCGGCGGCTCACCAATGGACACCGCTAAGATGATTAGACTTATGACTACCAATCCACTGGATACTTGTCTCACCGAGCCAATGGAGGATAATGATATAAAGTCTCTCTTTATACCCACCACAGCCGGCACAGGTGCAGAGGCAACTAAGACCTCTGTGTTCTACATAAACGAAAAGGATAAGATGAGTATAGGCAATCTTTTGTTCCTGCCGGATTATGTTATTCTCGACGAGAGTCTGCTCACTACACTCCCTGAGTATCAGCGCAAGTGCACCTGTCTCGATGCTCTCTGTCACGCTATAGAGAGCTATTGGAATGTTAATTCCACAGACGAGAGCAAGGCATATGCCGAAAAAGCTATCAGACTGTTTTTTGAGAACAAGGATGGATATATGTCCAATACTCCCGAGGGCAATCGTGGTATGCTGATGGCGTCCTATTACGGAGGGAAGGCGATAAATCTCACAGGCACTACCGCCGCACACGCTATGTGCTACAATATCACTATGAACTGCGGTATTGCTCACGGCCATTCCGTAGCAGTCGATTTGGCAGAAATATGGAAATTTATGCTCTCCCATAACGAAAACATAAATGATAAGCGAGGCAGAGATTATGTTCTGTCTGTGTTCGACGAGGTAGCCAAAATTATGGGCGGCAAGACCGCTGAGGACGGTCAAAGAATTTTTGCATCATTGCTGACAGAGTTCAATCTTGAGTATCCTAAGATTGATGAGGGCAGAATAGATGAGTTTGTAGCAAAGGTGGATGTGAGCCGTCTCGGCAAAAACCCAACAAAGCTATCCTCCGATGATGTACGAACAATCTACAAAAGTATATTGCTGTAAGATATTACAAAACAAAAAGGCATCGAAGTAAAACTTCGATGCCTTTGGTTATGTCGTTTTTTACAGTTCGGCGATAACTTCTACTTCGCACAAAACTCCTTTTGGAAGATCCTTGACTGCTACGCATGAACGAGCCGGCTTGCTTGTGAAATAAGTGCCGTAAATCTCGTTGAATTTGCCGAAATCGTTAATATCAGCGAGGAAACAAACAGTTTTGACTACCTTGTCGAGAGAGGTGCCTGCTGCCTCACAAACAGCTTTTAGGTTTTCGCAAACCTGGGTGGTCTGTTCCTCAATAGTCTTTGCTTCTACGGCGTTTGTAGCCGGGTTGATTGCGATTTGACCCGAAGAAAAGAGGAGACCGTTAGCCTTTACTGCCTGGCTGTATGGTCCGATAGCGCCCGGTGCATTATTTGTTGATACATATTCCATAGTTATATCTCCTTTGTTATTCAAATACCTTAAAGCCGGCATCGGTCAGTGCTTGTTTTACTGCCACGATGTGCTCAAAGTTTCTTGTTTCTATTCCTATCTTTAGATAGCAGTCGGTGATGTTCATATCGAGGTCGGTTGAGTCATAGTTGACCGATACGACATTAGCTCCTTGATCTGCTATGATTTGGCTGACACCGCTGAGCTGACCGGGCTGGTCTGACAGAGCGATAACGATATTAGCTGTTCTGCCACCCATTTTCAGACCTCTCTCTATTACTCGTGAGAGGATGGTAACATCGATATTACCGCCGGATACAACACAGCATACATTTTTGCCTTCAATATTAGGAATCTTGCCGTTCATTACAGCTGCTACTGGTACTGCGCCTGCACCCTCTGATATGAGCTTTTGCTGTTCGAGGAGAGTAAGAATAGCCAAAGCGATTTCGTCGTCGGTTACCGTTACTATTCCGTCCACATACTTTTTACACAGGTCATATGTAAGAGTACCGGGTGTCTTTACTGCGATACCGTCTGCGATAGTATTTACTGAGTCGAGAGTTTCTATTTTGTCATCGGCAATGCTGTGCTCCATAGACGGTGCACCTGCTGCTTGAACGCCGTAAACCTTGCAGTCCGGCTTAAGCTGCTTGATTGTATAAGCAACACCGCCGATAAGTCCGCCGCCGCCGATAGGTACTACTACCACATCAACATCGGGAAGCTGATTGATTATTTCCAGACCGATAGTGCCCTGACCTGCGATAACATCGGGGTCGTTGAACGGGTGAATAAAGGTCATTCCTTTTTCGTCCTTAATCTGCAATGCTTTGTTATAGGCGTCGTCATAGACACCCTTTACCAGACAAACCTCTGCACCGTATCTCTTTGTGGCTTCTACCTTGCTGATAGGAGCGCCGTCCGGAAGGCAGATAATGGATTTTATTCCGTTTTTGGTAGATGCGAGAGCAACGCCTTGAGCGTGATTGCCTGCCGAGCAAGCGATAACACCCTTTTTCTTTTCTTCATCGGAGAGCTGGCTGATTTTGAAATAAGAGCCTCTGATTTTGAAAGAGCCTGTAACCTGCAGATTTTCTGTCTTTAGGTAAACATTGGCGGATGGGTTGATTTTTGGTGCCGCAATCATATCTGTCTTTCTGATTACTTTTTTTAGTACATTAGATGCAGCATATACTCTGTCAAGTGATAGCATATTTTAATCCTCTTATATTTTTATAGTTTAATATAGATTATTATATCATCTTTGCCGGAGATGTCAATTATTTTAATATTGCCGTTACAGGCTTGTCTATGACCATACTGTCCGGTGTAACCTTGCAGTCGTACACCAGCACCTCCACACCATTGTCATTTGCTTTTTGTAAAGCAGTGGCAAAATGTTTGTCGGTATCTGTGTTCGGCTTAAATTCATTGCAGCCTTTCATCTGCACAACAAAAAGCATAGCCGAACGATAGCCTGCCTTTTTGGCACTGATCAGCTCATTCAGATGTTTCGTTCCTCTTTCGGTGGGAGCGTCGGGGAACATTGCTGTGCCGTCCTTTTCCAGCGTAACTCCCTTTACTTCTACAAATGCTTTTTCGCTTTCGTTTTCCAAATAAAAATCAAATCGTGAATTGCCGTATTTCGTTTCGGGCTTTACTATGGTGGGGTGAGCCAAAAAATTCCCATCGCACAGCCATTGGTAAGCTGCTTTGTTAGGGCTTTGGGAGTCCATATTTATCAGTGTGTTACCTTTCATCACAGCGACAAGGTCGTATTTTGTTTTTCTGTTTGGATTGTCGGATTTTTCAAGATAGACCGTCGCTTCCGGCGTGAGCAGTTCTCGACATCTGCCGGTATTTTTTACATGAACAGTTTCGGTGATTTTGCCCACTCGGCAGTGTGCAATAAATCTGTTCGGGCGGTCTATAAATTTTGCTTCTGTTATATTATCATATTTCATAATGATAGAGTAATTCAACAGACGGCGAATGTCAATATTATTTCTTGACTTTACTACTGTTTTAATATAAAATTAACTTGTATATCGTTTCCTGATTAGGAGGATTTTTATGAAAACAATAAAGAGAATTTTGTCGGTGCTTATGACAGTTGCGTTAGTTGCTGTTATGTTCGCAGGTTGTTCGTCTAAAGAAAACCAAAAATACAGTGATGAGGTTTGTATTATAGGCTACACCGAGTCAGTCGCTCCGTTTTTGGAAGTAGACAAAAACGGCAAAGCTACAGGTTTTTATGCTGACCTTTGGAAAAATATTTTTGATGATGTAAAGGGTGACCTAAAGAGCTATGTTTTTGAAAAGATTGATGACGGATATCAGCTTGAGGAAGAAGGCGGCTTTACCAACAAAGGCGACGACAACGAGTACAGCGCTTGTCTCCTTATGGGTGCAGTAAAGAAAAACAGCGGCACATTCAACGAGGATTATTCCTACACCGAGCCGATTATTACAGACAGAGTTATATCAGTAACCAAAAAGGGAAGCAAGATAAAAACTTATTCCGATTTTGACGGAGCTAAGGTAATCACTCTTTCGGATGCTGCCGACAGCGCAGTAAAAGAGAATGCTGCTGTGTTTGCAAATGCAAAGTCAGTTGAGCCTGCTAAGGATATTGATTCGGCACTTAAAGCTATAGACAGCGGTGATGCAGATGTCCTTGTTACAGATGAGTTCACTCTTATGCCCACAGGCAAGGCAAAGTCATATACAGAGCTTAAGGGCGAGCTTGATACAATAGATTATGTAATTGCCTGCAAAAAGTACAGCGGTTGGAAAGATTCAATCAACGAGGCTGTTCGTGAGCAAAAGAGTGCAAAGTACGGCAACGGCGACACCTTTACCCCACTTGTAGAAAAATACTTCGGCTATAATGCATCGTCATTCAATTATGTTTCGGACGGTGACAAGCAGTAATAAATAAAAATTATCCCTGCAAACATTTCGTTTGCAGGGATTTTTTGCGTTTTAGTATCCTAAATTTTCGTTTACTATTATCACTTTTATCCTGTCCTTGTGTCTCTGTTGAGCGGTTACTACATAGTTGCAGCAAACTCTTGCGGCACTGTGACATCCGTCGCAAATGAATGGACTTTCTGTATCTAAAGATATGCAGTGTCCTGTTTTTGAACAAGGGGTGAGGCAGTTCAGTCTGTTGCAGTTTGCAGGAGCAGAAATTTCTTTGACTCTCTTTATTGCAGCATCAATGTCTGGTACAATTTTGTTTTTGCCCACTATCATTATTACCTGCTTCGGTCCGTAGACTATGCAGGATACTCGGTTTGAGTTACCGTCAACATTGTACAGCTCGCCTCGTTCTGTTACTGCGTTTGAGGAACAAAAATATGTGTCCGCACCGTATGCTCTGATATACATTTGGCGCAGCTCCTCGCCCTCTAATCCTCTCCTGTCGGCAAAATCATAGTCGCCGCTCTCTAATATTTCACTGAATACACCGGTTTCAAAAAGTGTTTCTGACCCGCCGTTAGATACGGTTTCACCTTTATTCAGCAGTGTTTTTATCAGCGGTACCACTTCCTCTTTCGTTTCTGCATAATATGCTTTCATATTATTTTTTTCGAGAGCGGTCATAGTCCTTTTTATGTATTCTTCCATACTTTCACCTTATTCCCAATATTTTCTGTCCAAGGCTCTGAATTGGAGAGCCTCAGCTATGTGTTCAAATTCTATATCCTCACTGCCTGCCAAATCTGCGATAGTTCTCGCTACACGGAGTACCTTGTCATAGGCTCTGCCCGACATTCCCAGTCGTTCAAAGCTGTTTTTCATCAGCATATTTGCGTCATCGGTCATGGTGCAATATTCCCTTGTAGCTGCGGCAGTCATATTTGCGTTGCAGCTTATGCCTGTTCCGGCAAATCTTTTGTTTTGTATCTCACGAGCCTTGTTTACTCTCTCACGGATAGCTGCGCTGGATTCCTCCTTTTCTTTGCTGGATATAGTTTCGTATTCGACATTCTGTACCTCCACATGAATGTCTATTCTGTCCAGCAGAGGACCGGACACTTTGTCCTTGTATCTTTTCAGCATAGCTTCACTGCAAGTGCATTGACGGGTGGGATGTCCCTTGTATCCGCAGGGGCACGGATTCATTGCCGCAACGAGCATCATATTGGAGGGATATGTCACAGAGCCTGTTGTTCTCGTGATAGTTACCATTCCGTCCTCAAGCGGTTGGCGGAGCGCTTCTTTAGCTCTCCTGTCGAATTCGGGAAATTCGTCCAAAAACAAAACTCCGTTGTGTGCCAAACTGATTTCGCCCGGACGGGGGACAGCACCGCCGCCTGTCAGTCCCTGTGCCGACACGGTGTGATGCGGATGCCTGAACGGTCGTCTAGATATGAGCTTAACATTCTCAGGCAGTTCGCCTGCCACAGAATATATTTTTGTGGTTTCAATTTTTTCTTCAAAAGTCATTTGGGGCAAAATAGAGCCTATTCGTTTTGCCAGCATGGACTTTCCAGTGCCGGGAGGGCCAATCATCAGTATGTTGTGACCTCCTGCCGCAGCGATTTCCAAAGCGTGCTTTGCCTGTGCCTGTCCACGCACATCACAATAGTCCAGCTCCTCGTCCCACACCTCGTCATCTTTTATTTCGCTTGACATAGGTTCAATGTAGAATATGCCGTTCAGGTGGGCGAGTATATCACGAATGTTTGCGGCAGGGAGTACATCTATACCCTCCACCACACTTGCCTCTGTAGCATTTTGTATAGGCACAAATATTGCTTTTGTGCCGCTTTCCTTAGCCTTCAGCACCATTGACAGTACACCGTTTGCACTGCGTATTTCGCCATCGAGCGATAACTCGCCTATGAATGCGTAGTCGTCTATGTTTCCGCTGATTTGACCGCTCGCCTTCAGTATAGCTACGAGTATCGGCAGGTCATATATTGGTCCCTCTTTTTTTATGTCCGCAGGTGCAATATTGACCGTTATGCGTGATATGGGAAAGTCAAGTCCTGTATTTTTTATTGAGGCTCTGACTCGCTCTCGGCTCTCTTTTACCGATGCATCGGGCAGACCTACTATATCGAATCTCGGCAATCCCGAGCTGATGTCAGCTTCTACCTGAACATCAAAACTGTCTATTCCGAGTATTCCCTCACTTTTGACTTTTGCAAACATTTTTATCACCGATTATTATTATACTAAATATTTGGTATATTGACAACTCCAAATAATAATATTAAAATGGAGTCAATAATATATGTGGGGTGTTAATATGGATATAAACAAATTGTATCACCAATGGCTCGATAACGCAACCGATGACCCTGACCTCATCACAGAGTTGAAGAGTATTGAGGGCAAGGATGACGAGATTCTCGACAGATTTTATCGCTCATTAGAGTTCGGTACAGCAGGTCTTCGTGGCGTAATCGGTGCAGGAACTAACAGAATGAATATCTATACCGTAGGCCGTGCCACTCAGGGACTTGCAGATTATCTTAACAGCAAGTACGACAGTCCGTCTGTCGCCATAGGATACGATTCTCGTATCAAGAGCGAGTATTTCAGCCGTGAGGCAGCTTCTGTCTTGGCGGCTAACGGCGTGAAGGTGTATATTTATGATGAGCTTGAGCCTACCCCGTGTTTGTCCTTTGCCGTAAGACATTTTAATACATCGGGCGGAATCATTCTTACCGCCTCTCATAATCCGGCGAAGTACAATGGCTACAAGTGCTATAACCACAGTGGTTACCAAATGACTGACGAGGAAGCAGATGAAACCTATGGATATATCCAAAAGGTAGATTATTTTGGCGGAATAAAGAAGATTGATTTTGATTCGGCAGTAAAGGACGGCAAAATCGAATATATCGGACAAGATACTATAGAGCTGTTTTTGGATGAGGTACAAAAGCAGTGTATCAACCCCGACATTATCAAATCTGCCGATTTAAAAGTTATTTATACTCCTCTTAATGGAACCGGCAACAAACCTGTCAGAGCTATTCTCGACAGAATAGGTATAAAAAATGTTTATGTAGTACCCGAGCAGGAAAAGCCTGACGGCAATTTCCCTACTTGCCCATTTCCTAATCCTGAGATTAAGCAGGTGTTTGAGCTCGGTCTTGAAATGAACAAAAAAATAGGAGCAGATATTCTTCTTGCCACCGATCCGGACTGTGACCGTGTCGGTATCGCAGTACCCGACAAGAGCGGCGAGCTTGTGCTTATGAGCGGCAATGAGGTCGGAGCAATGCTACTGAACTACATTCTTTCACAAAGAAAAGAAAAGGGAACATTGCCCGAGTCTGCTATAGCGGTAAAGAGCTTTGTCAGCACCGATTTGGCAGAAGTTATCGCAAAGAGATATAACTGTCGTTTCAAAAATCTTTTGACCGGCTTTAAGTATATCGGAGAGCTGATTACAAATCTTGAGGCTGAGGGAAAAGCAGATGATTTTGTTATGGGCTTTGAGGAGTCCTACGGCTATCTCGCCGGAACTCACGCAAGAGACAAGGACGCTGTAGTTGCCTCTATGCTCATTTGTGAAATGGCAGCTTATTACAAAACTAAGGATATGAACCTTGTGGATGTAATGAACAGCCTGTATGATGAGTACGGCTATTATGCTAATGATGTTGAGTCCTACACCTTTGAGGGTGCGGCAGGTATGGAAAAGATGGCAAAGATTATGGACAATCTTCGCCAAAATTCGCCTAAGCAGATTGGCGGCCTTGCCGTAACGGCAGTGTCGGATTATGAGAGCAGCACCACAGTGCATACCGACGGCAGAACAGAGACTATTGATTTGCCGAAATCAAATGTCATCGCTTTTGCATTGACCGACGGAAACAAGGTTATTGTCAGACCGTCCGGTACAGAGCCTAAGATAAAGGCATATATCACTGCTATAGGCTCTGACAGAAAGAGTGCCGACGATTTGGCAAAGGTTCTCGTTTCTGCCGCAAGCGAATTTATGAAATAAGAGGTAAAAAAAGATGAATAGAGGATGGGTAAAGATTACCGCAATTATTCTTGCGGTATTGATGGCATTGAGCGGTCTCAGTGCAGGCATATTTGCATTTATTCACTGACAAAAACAGCAATCTCACATTCGAGATTGCTGTTGTTTTATTCTTTTATAAGTATGTCAAAAAATCCGTTTTCTTTTGTTTTGTATCCCTTGTGATTATACAGATTTATTTTTGAGTGCTGAACTATATAGCACTTTTTTGTAAGTACGACTGTATCCGAGTTTGAGATTGTGATTGTGTCGGATACCTTTATTTTATTACTCATTGCATTTTCGGGGTGCAGACCTGTGTAGACACCTATTTCTTCTTTTAAAGGTCTGCTTATGTAATAGCCTTTTTCCAATTTTTCGGTCTTGGTATATGAGTTCAGCATACAGTCGAGAAAATCATTTAGATTTTTGTTTTGCCGATAGTAGTACAAATAAACAAGAGTGTGCCTGTCACCCTGTGGATTACAGAGTATGGTGGTGTCATTCGGACTTATGCTGTCGGATTCGTCGAGACACATTTTCAGACTGTCACCGTAGGAATATTCATACGACATGGTATTGTTTACATATACAGTAAAGAATTCCGCTCCGAAAATTATTAGCGAGGCAGTCAAATAGCCTGTCAAAACCAATTTTAGCTTTTTTATATCTGTTGATTTTATTTTTTCAATCAGTCGTACTAATCCTATTGCTTCGAATATAAGCAGCAGCGGAGTCAATACCCCATATCTGTAGGCGTATGAAAGCGACGGCGTGTTGGTCATTGCACAAAATACCGCTATCGCCACGCCGGAGGCTATAGCTACAGATTTTGTTGTTATACTGTCGCCTATTTTCTTTTTGTGCATCTTTGTCAGTAATATATCTATTATACCGAATACCGAAATCAAACCGGCACCGAGATTGCCGTACTGAAAGAGATTGGCACCATTTGCGATGACAGTGCTGTCGGGAAGTCCTATTATTGATATTGCTCCGCAGAAATTTTTAAAAAGTGTTTTTATAACTGTGAGCACACCGCCGGAGTTTAGCGCTATGCTGTTATCTCTTGAGTAGAATTTCATATCGGGAAATGAAATTGTTTTTGTGGCGAACGGCTCAATTTTTCCTACCAAAACCAGACCGAAAATAATAAAAGGAATTGAAAATACCAACAGCGATATAACGCTGACTGCACAGCTGCCGATTTTTATTTTTTTCTTGGTCAGCAGTAACAAGTATGTTACTGCCAAAAATATCGGTACCACCAGTACCGACGCTATGTAGGAATAAAAGCAGAGCGAAAAGAAGAACATAGAGAGCACATAACATATGTTCTTGTTTTGTTTTTGCCCTTTCAGCAGCATCAATATTCCGAATATGAGATTGTAGCCCATATAGTTACAATCCAAAACGAAGCAAGAGCTGAAAATCATCCACGGTGATACTGCGGCTAATCCGGCAAAAGCATATTTGTACTCCTTTTTGCAGAATAACAAATTACCGAGCTTTGCGGAGCAGACCACACCCGCACAGCCGATTATCAGAGCCGGCAGTCTCAATGCGAAAAGACTGTTGCCCAATATTTTTGCGGCAAATGCAGACAAATATGTACCTAACGGTGACTGACCGCCTATGAGCCAGGTAGCAAAATATGCAGGCATTTTGTTGCCTAACAGGTCGGTGCCGTTCTTTGCTACCGACAGTGCGTTAGCAAACAGCATTGATTCGTCGATATGCACACCGCCGATTATTAGATTGGATATAAAAAATATAACTCTCAGCACTAAACCTATTGCTACAGTCCAAAATAGGAATTTGTCTTTGCTTTTGTACCACTTCTTGATGCTCATATAACTTCTCCTTTTCTACATATTATCACAAATGCCATTATTGTTCAATAACGGACGGCATAATTTGAGGTTGTATATTAGTATGTAAAATGTTATAATTTAGATGTAATTGTAAAAAGGCAGGTATTTGATTTGAAGAACGAGAATACAAAAAACAATGATTCGTTGATTATCGGAAGAAATGCAGTTCTTGAGCTGCTCAAAAGTGATAGAGAGGTCGAGAATGTATTAGTAGCAAAGGGTGAGCGAGAGGGCTCAATTACTCGTATTCTGGCTCTGTGCAAGGATAAAAAGATAGTAGTAAAAAATGTTGACAGAAAAAAGCTGGACTTTTTGGCTCCCGGCGGAAATCATCAGGGGGTAGTGGCAAATGTTCCGGCTCACGAATATTCCACTGTGGACGAAATTTTGCAGTCGGCTGAAAAAAAGGGTGAGACTCCGTTTCTCATTATTTGTGATGAAATAGAGGACAGCCACAATCTCGGTGCAATTATCCGTACTGCCGAGGCGTGCGGCGCTCACGGTATTATTATACCTAAGAGACGCAATGTAGGACTGAACTATATCGTGTCCAAGACTTCCTGCGGTGCGTTGGAATATATGCCTGTTGCGAGAGTCACAAATTTGGCATCCACTATAGACGAATTGAAAAAGAAAAACATATGGGTTTATGCCGCAGATATGGACGGACAGAGATGGGACAAGACCGATTTTTCGGGCGGTGTCGCATTGGTTGTCGGCAGTGAGGGTAACGGTGTCGGCAGACTTATCAAAGAAAAGTGCGATGTGACTGTCAGCCTCCCTATGTTAGGCAAGGTTAATTCGCTCAATGCTTCTGTTGCAGCAGGTATAATTATGTATGAGATTGCCCGTCAAAGACTCGGTTAGCGTTCGGTGATAGTATGAAAGATATGTCTATTGAAGAAATTCTAAAGCGTGCCGAAGAAATTAAGGCAGAGGCGGAACGCCAGCTTGAAGAAGCAGAAAAAAATCTTAATATAAAAGCCTCCGCACCAAAAGAGGAAGTCCGTGTCGATGACAATGCCGTAAAGCAGAGCGTCAGCGAAAGAATAAAAGAGGAAGAAGATGTAAAGGAATATGTCCCCAAGTCCTCTAAGAATATTATCGAAAAAACGCAAACGGTAAAGCTGTCTTTTCATAAGCCAAAAAATGATGATGATATAAAAATAGCCGACAATGTGTCGGACAAAACCATTCAGGTTAATTTGGACAACAATCGTTCTTCTGCTTCGGACAAAACCCAACCGGTTAAGCAATTTGGTAAAGAATCTGTATCGAACGAAAGAACCCGTCCCGTTATTTTCAGCACCAATACCGAAAAGGACGAACGCTCCGACCTGGAGAGTATCCCCACTATCGTATCTAAGGAGCATATATATGACGGCTACGATGTAGAGTATCCTGATGAAGAGGTCGGTATCCAAATGAGCTTTGAGGGCTTTGAGGATACAATGGATACTGTCCAAAAGATTGACGAAGATGTTGCAGAGCAGATGCTCGAACAGAGACGGCAGGAGAAAGTGGGCAAATTCAGACTTTTCGGTCCGGATGAGACCGACAAGGAGTTAGGCGGAGATACTGCCATAGATGACGAGTATGAGAATGAGGAGCAGAACACCGCTTTTCTAAAAACACTTAATTCGAAAAAAGCATTGGCACAGCGCAGGCTGATTGCTACCGCCGTTTTGGGAATACCCATGCTGCTTATGGCTGCGTTCAAAGACTCACAGTTTTTCCCTACATTTTTGACTGACCACACAGTGTATTTCGTTGTGTCTTTGGTGCTGTTTGTTGCAGTTTTGATAGCCGATTTTAATGTTATTGTCCGTGGACTTAATTTGAAAAAAGGTTTTTCATTCGATTTTTCGGTTACGGTATTTTGTGTTGCTGTTTTGGCGCATACTATAGCCTGTATGGTGGACGAGAGTCTGTGGATAGACAATGGTGTGCTGATGACTCCCGTTGCCGCTTTTGCACTGTTTATGTCCCAACTCGGCAAGCGGAAGATGCTTGTTAGGATAATGGACAATTTTGAGTTTATAACTCTTTCTAAAGAAAAATATACCGTCGAAAATATTGCCAATAATGTGGATGCAAATATAATAGGCAGAGGCATTGTTGACGAAAACCCGATAATAAAGACAAGTGTAAAAACAGATTTTGCCACTAACTTTTTGGAGATTTCGTGCAAGAGCGAACCGGCAGATAAGATAGGCACAATTATAGGTATGGTAGGCTTGTTGGCAGGCGTTATTCTTATGCTTGTTGTTGGATTTTTGGATAATTTTGACAGCGGAATAAACAGCGGAATTTGTGCCTTTGGCGTCAGTCTGCCGTTAGGTGCTTTGTTTTTGACTAATGACCTTTTGACTGATATTTCGGCAGGGCTGGACAAATACGGCTCCCGTGTCTGCGGTTTTGAGGGTGCAATGATGGCAGAGGACGCAAACGCAATGGTTATGTCCGGTGCAGACCTTTTTGGAAAGAGAAGTTGCGACCTTTTAGGTATAAAGACCTTTAACGGTGCAAAAGTTGATGACGCCATTATTCAGGCGGCAGCCGTTATGATACAGACAGGCAGTCCGTTGGCTCATGTTTTTGATGATGTAATAATAGGCAAGCAGTCTATATTGCCTCGTGTTGAGGGCGTGACATATGAGGACAAAATGGGCACGTCTGCTTGGATATATAAGCGCAAAGTGCTGGTTGGCAACAGAGATTTGCTTATTCATCACGGTGTAAATGTGCCCAAGGAGAGCTTTGAGAAAAAATACACAGTCAAAGGCAGAAAAGCACTTTATCTCGCTGTGAACGGCAGAATTATCGCTATGTTTGTGGTGTCATACAGTGCGGATCCCGACCTTAAGCGTGAGCTTAAAAAGTTGGAAAAAAGCGGAATTACTCTTATCATTAAGAGCTGTGACCCGTATATTAACGAGGAAGCGTTGTCAAAACTTTTTGACTTACCTATGGGATTCATCAGAGTTATGAATCATTCGTCAGCCCGAGTGTTTGACAAATATTCTAATTTACAGGTAGAAAAGTCACCGGCCTATGTGGTTCACGACGGAACGGCAAAAGGCTTTGTTTCTGCTATGCACGGAGCAGAGGTTGCCGTTTCATCTAAAAATATGATTGCATTTTTGTTGGCATTCGGCGGCGCATTAGGCGTAGGAATGATTGCGTTTTTGTCTTGCGTAAACGGATTTAGCCAAATTACCACTATCAGCCTTTTGGCATTCCAAATAATATGGAATCTCTTTGTTTCTATATTAGCTAAGCTGAAAAGACTCGGATTATAAATTTATACAAATGTTAATATTTGGCGTTTTTTATTGACTGATAGGCTGTTTTTGTTTATAATCACATATATATTACTACCCGAAGGGCGAAAATTATGAGTTACAGAATAATTGCAGACAGCTGCTGCGACAAAACGCAGTATATAAAAGATATGGATAACATTACATTTGTTCCGCTGACATTGTCGGTGGGCGACTACACTATCCCGGATGATGATAATTTTGACCAGGATGATTTTATCGGCAGAATGAAAGCATCGGACATTGTAGCAAAAACTGCTTGTCCCGCTCCTGACGCATGGGCAAAGGCTTTTGATTGTGCCGAAGAAGATGTGTATGTTATCACTATTACAGACAAGCTGTCAGGCACGTACAACAGTGCATTACAGGGAAAAACTCTTTTTGAAGAAGAAAATGAGGGCAAAAAGAAAAATATTCATGTTTTCAATTCTCTTGCAACCTCCGGTATCGAGAGCCTTGTGGCAGAAGAAATAAATCGCCTTGCATCTCAAGGTGCGGATTTTGATACTGTAGTAAAAGAGATTGAGGATTATATAATCAATCACACAGCACTCTATTTTTGTCTTGAGTCTCTGGATGTACTCAAGAGTAACGGCAGACTTTTTGCTCTCGCCGCTACAGTGCTCAAAAAGCTTAGACTCAAATTGGTTTTTGAGCGTACCACAGAGGGTAATATAAAGATGGCAGGACAGGAGATAGCCACAAACAGAGCTATTGCTAAGATGGCATCCATTATTGCCGCAAATGTCAACGGCGTTGACCTCAGTGACAAAAAACTTATTATCTCCCATGTTTGTTGTGCCGACAGGGCACAGCTTGTTGCAGATAAGATAGGTGCACTTGTTCAATTCGGATCTGTAGAGATAGTAGAGGCAAGCGGACTGAATTCAGTCTATGCAAGTGACGGCGGTATTATCGTTTCTTACACAAAATAATATTGATTAGGTGCCTTGCAGATAATATATTTGCAAGGCACTTCTGCGGTATTTGTTATGAGAATTATTCCTTTAGATATATCAAAAGAGGACGATGGCAGACAGATTAGGGACATACTCAGGCAGTTTGGCGTGTCGTCATCACTGCTCACCCGACTGAAGCAGACAAAAAACGGAATAACAAAAAACGGCTCCTTTGCCCGTGCCATAGATACGGTTTCAGCAGGCGATGAGCTGTGTATCCGAATAGAGAACAAGGGCAGTATGCCCTCCAAAACAGCGATGGATATTCCCATCGTGTACGAGGATGAGGATTTGATTGTGCTCAACAAACCGCCTCTTGTTCCTGTTCACGAGAGCAGAAATCACCGTGGAGATACATTGTCTAATTTTGTGGCATACCATTTGGATTACGATACTGCATTCAGGGCTGTTTTTCGCCTTGACAGAGATACCAGCGGTCTTGTGCTTGTGGCTAAGCATGAGCTTGCGGCCTCCAAAACGGCAGGAAAGATAAAAAAAGATTACTACGCTGTCGTTCACGGACAAATCACGGAGTCGGGGCAGGTTATCGCTCCCATTGCCCGTTGCGGAGACAGCATAATAAAACGCTGCGTTTCCACAGGCGGCGATTATGCCGAAACCCATTATGAGCCTGTTAAGGTGTTGTCTGACAGAACGCTGCTCAGACTTAATTTGATTACCGGCAGAACTCATCAAATCAGGGTACATATGGCTCACATAGGGCATCCTCTTTTGGGTGACAGTATGTACGGCGGAGCTACCGACCTAATAGGCAGACAGGCGCTCCATTGCGGCAATATCGAGTTCGTTCACCCCATCAGCGAGAAAAAAATGTACCTTACGGCAGAATTTCCGCTTGATTTTTCCTCACTGATTGCAGATTGATTTATACTTTTTACGAAAGGCAAGGTGACTTTATGCCTGCGTTTGCTACCCACTATTTGTTTATGAAAGAGATGCTGCCTTTTATCAGAGAAAATTCTGATTTTAGGTTTAATTCCTCTGCGGCAGCTATAGGTACGCAGGGTCCCGATATATTTTTCTTTGGCAGTGTGTTTTCACTTCCTACTCACGGCGTGATTATGTCCAAGGTAGGCTCCGCAATGCACAGGGCTAAGCCGGCAGAAATATTTGAGGCCTTTAGAGATTACTGTACTTTTTCGCCTAATATAGATGTGGCAAAATCATATATCTACGGTTTTATTTTGCATTATGCTTTAGACAGAAATTGCCACCCGTATGTTTATTCGTATCAAGAACGAATTTTGGCACGCAATCATAAGCTCCATAAGAGCTCTGCACACAATCGTGTAGAGATGGCAATGGATACCCGCTTTTTGTACGAAAAAGCCGGATACAAAAATCCGGCAGATTTCGACGGCTCGACTACAATCACTTCGGATTATGAGGTTATAGAAGAAGTATCTCACCTTTTGTCCTTCGTTATTCCGAGAGTTACCCAATACGCTATGACCGAGGAGGAGGTAGCCTCAGCAATCAGAGCGACTAAAAAATTTCAGCGAATTATAAAAGACAAGAGCGGTGCACTCCGCAATTTGTGTAGGACGACAGAAACGGTTTTTGCACCTATAATTAAGCATTACAAATTTTCCTCGGCTATACGCCCAAAAGACTTGGAAAAATCAAAAAAATATGGTAATATAAATAACGGTCCCTGGTACTCTCCTTATGAGCCGGACAGAGAACGGAATGAGAGCTTTCTCGATTTGTTCAACATCTCCATAGCGGATGCCGAAAATTTGATTTTGGGCTTTCGTGATATGCTGAGGGGGCGTACAAACGGCAGGGAAGTTACACATAACATTTCATTTTTAACAGGAATAGAGGCATAGAATTATGAAATTGATACCGAGTTTTCAAATTGACCACGAAATACTTAAGAGAGGTATTTATATCAGCCGTATAGACGACGACATTACTACCTATGACATCAGAATGAAAGAGCCTAACAGAGAGCCTGTGCTCACCAATTCGGCTCTGCATACTATCGAGCATCTTTTTGCTACTTATGTAAGAAATACAGAGTTCGGAGATAACATCATCTATTTTGGCCCTATGGGTTGCAGGACAGGCTTTTATTTTCTTACACGCAGTCTCAGCGACAATTATTCAATTCAGCTGATTAAAGACGCATTTCAGTACATTGCAGACTTTTGGGGCACTATTCCCGGTGCAGCACCAAAGGAGTGCGGAAATTATAAAGAGCATAATCTGCTTCAGGCTAAGGAAGAAGCTAAGCAGTTCCTCGAGGTAATTAAGGATTGGACAAGAGATGACTTGACATATCCTACTGCACCCACAGAGGAGTAAACCGAATTGGAGATATGGATAGTTCGTCATGCAGACCCCGATTATGAGCATGACAGCATAACAGAAAAAGGCGCTCGAGAGGCAGAACTTCTTGCAGACAGATTGGCTAAGCAGGATTTTGATGCCGCATATTGCTCACCTATGGGCAGAGCGCAAAAAACCGCCTCCTACACTTTGGCTAAGCTCGGTATGACTGCACAAACAAAAAAGTGGCTCCGAGAGTTTTCGGGCACAGTCAATGATCCCGAGCGTACTAATTGTTGGGACAGAAAGCCTGATTATTGGACTCGTATTGACGATTATTACGACAGCGAAAAGTGGCTGAGCGTTGACTTGATGAAAAACGGCGATGTGGAGCGTCACTATCGTGAGGTCTGCAACGGCGTAGATGAGCTTTTGGCAAAGCATGGCTATGTTAAAAACGGCAGAATCTATGATGCCGTTGAGCCTAACGGAAAGAAGATTGTTCTGTTTTGTCACTTTGGGGTTGAGTCTGTTATTTTGTCGAGAATTTTTAGCATTTCTCCTATGATAATGTGGCATAATTTTGTGGCTTTGCCCACATCCGTCACCCGTCTCGCAACTCAAGAGAGAGAAAAGGGAAAGGCTATTTTCACCTGTATTCAGTACGGCGATTTGGGCCACCTGTATGCCGGAGGAGAGGAACCGTCTTTTCAGGCTCGTTGGTGTGAGCAATTTACAGACAATACCCGCCATTGATAATTGTATAAAAAAGGACCGAGCATCGCTCAGTCCTTTTTTTGTTGATTTGCGGCAGTTGCCGATACTTTTGTCTTTTTAGGATTTTTAACTGTTGGGGACGCTTTTTCTTTTTTGCGCTTTTTTGCAGTCGTTGTTGCCGTAGTGTTTTCGGCAGTAGTCAGCACCGTTGTTTTTTCGTGCTTTTCGTCCGTGTAGAGTATCGGGTACCATTTAGCAGTGAACTTGTACGGATTGTCCGTGTTTTGTTCATCATAGTATGCTTGCGGATAAAATGGCTTTTCGTTAACTGTTGCCTTGTCATACTTTGTGACAGGCTCTTCTGTTTTTTTGCACAGCAAAACGAAAACCCATCCGGGATGCACGGTGCTGTCGATACTCAGAGTAAGGTAGTTGTTTTTGTATCCGATATTATCTCCGCTTTTGTACAATGCTTTAGCCATTACTCTGTCTCTGTATTGGGCGAAACTGCCCTGAGTCAAGTCACCGCTTAAGTTATAACGGAATACATATCCGTTGTCATCCTTTGGGTTGGTGTTGTTGTAGTATGCACCTACAATCTGGTAGGTCTCTCTTTTGTAGAGAGAGGTAAACTCAATAGTTTGACTGCCTAAGATATAGCCTTCGGCATTATTATACAGTTCCTCGAGCTGCTTCATATTGTCGGTCAGCTTGATTGCCTTGAACTGCTGCTCTTTAGTTATACTTGTTCCGCTTTCTATTATGCCGCAGTTTGCTTGTGCTTTGCTGACAATGTACTCACCTTTTTTTAGGTCGGGAGAGTATATTGTGCCGACAGTTGTTTGGTCTTTTCCGTATCTGTCACAGAATTGCTCAAGTATGCCTTTTGGATATTCGATACCATACTTCTCTTCGTATGGGCGCAAATATGCTGTTTGGCTGTATTTGATTGCACCGATTACAGCGGCTGCTGCGAGAATTATCGCACCTATTATTATGAGTACAATCTTCAGCTGCTGTTTTGCTGTCCTTTTGACCTTTTGCTTAACCGCCTTTTTAGCCCTTTCCTTTTTTTGCCTTTGCAGCTTTTCCTTTTTAGGCTTTGGTGCTTTTTCTTTTTTGGGCTTTGAGACTCTTTCCTTTGTCGGTTTTGCCACCTTTTCTTTTTTAGGTTTAGGTATCTTTTCTTTTTTAGGTTTAGGTATCTTTTCTTTTTTAGGTTTAGGTATCTTTTCT
>ERZ1106973.409-NODE-409-length-53449-cov-33.656628_pt1 | contig 53449 bp, 43 predicted proteins | sample MGYA00403686_ERZ1106973 | MGnify/ENA primary metagenome ERZ1106973 (study PRJEB35170, sample SAMEA104062408) | human gut metagenome | biome: human gut; feature: human-associated habitat; material: faeces | place: Denmark | collected 2012-11-06 ...
GCAGCCAGCGGCGGTAAGCGATGCCGTTGGTCACGTTCTTGAAGGCCTGCGGCTTATACAGGTAATAATCGTGGAAGACGCTCTCCTTGATGATCTCGCTGTGCAGCTTGGAGACGCCGTTGATGCTGTTGGCGGTGTAGGCGCAGATGTTGGCCATGCGCACCTGATTGTCGCCGATGAGGGCCATATAGTTGATCTTGCCCTGATCGCCGGGGAAGGCTGCTTCCAGCTTCTCGCGGGCGCGGCGGTCCATCTCGGTCACGATCTGGTAGATGCGGGGCAGGGTCATCTTGAAGATGTCCACGTTCCACTTCTCCAGAGCCTCGGCCATGACGGTGTGGTTGGTGTAGGAGAAGACCTTCTGGCAGATGTCGAAAGCCTTGTCCCAGCCGAAGCCGCACTCGTCCAGCAGAATGCGCATCATCTCGGGGATGGCGAGGGTCGGGTGGGTGTCGTTCAGCTGGATGGCCACCTTGTCGGGCAGGTTCTCGAGGGTGCCGTAGGTGGACAGGTGGTTCTGGACGATGTCGCCGATGGAGGCAGCAGACAGGAAGTACTGCTGACGCAGGCGGAGGATCTTGCCCTCGACGTGGTTGTCGTTGGGGTACAGCACCTTGGAGATCAGCTCAGCGCTGGCGTTCTTGCTCATTGCGGTGTTGTAGTTGCCCAGAGAGAAGCTGGACATATCGAAGTCGGGTGCCTTGGCCTGCCACAGGCGGAGCTTGGCCACGCCCTTGCCGTCGTAGCCCTGAACATACATATCAGAGGGGATGGCCATGACGCTGTTGTAGTTGGTGTGCTGGATATAGTGGAAGCCGTGGTCCCAGTTCTCGTGGATCTCGCCGTCGAAGCGGATCTCCACAGCCTGATCGGGGTGGCTCTTCAGCCAGACCTGACCGCCGGGCAGCCAGTTGTCGGCGCGCTCCTGCTGCCAGCCGTCCACGATCTTCTGCTTGAAGATGCCGTACTCGTACAGGATGGAGTAGCCGGTGCCGCAGATGCCGGTGGTGGCCATGCCGTCGAGGTAGCAGGCAGCCAGACGGCCCAGACCGCCGTTGCCCAGACCGGCGTCCGGCTCTTCCTCATAGATGCTGTCCAGACTGATGTCAGCCTCGGCCAGAGCCTTCTGGGCGGCCTCGTTCAGGCCCAGATTGAACAGGCTCATCTTGAGGCTGCGGCCCATTAGGAACTCCATGCACAGGTAGTAGACCTGCTTGGAGCCGGTGCCGATGGCCTTGGACTGGAACTTCTTATGGTTCTCGCTCATCATCTGGCGGCAGATGAGGGCCAGAGCGCGATAGATCTGCTGATGAGATGCAACGCTCAGGTCCACACCATACTCACTGGTGAGCTTGTCCTGAAGAATTTTTGCAAATTCTTTTGTAGTCATAAATGAACTCCTATCCGCACGAATGCTTAAATTTTTTGAATTAGTACGGTGACAGGGCATTTCTCCTCTATTCCCTCGCCCCATGCATAACCATATGCCACTGATATTATAATCGCTTCAGGTGTGGATTGCAAGAAAAAGAGACCATTTTTGCCGTATCTGACATTTTTTTGGCAATGTTTCTGACAAATATGCCAAAAATTCAAAAATAGCACTTTTTCTCGCGCACTATTTATATTATAATAAAGGGAGATAAGGGCCGCGTTTGCCCCGGAATGCGCCGGTTCGGGCGGGTAATTCGGGGACAAACTCCGCCAATAATGAAAAAGCCGCAGCAGAATGCTTCCGCAGGGGGTCAAAACTACGTCCGGGAATCCCGGAAATGACTGGAACCGACCGGAAATGACCGGCCCGGCGGGGCGTGTGCCGCGCAAAGTGAGGACAACATGGTAAACAAAGTGAGAGTGACCATTGCAGGCGCACCTTACGCCATTGCAACGACTGATACCGAGAACTACATCACCGCGCTGGCCAAGAAGCTGGATGACGACATCACAAAGCTGCTGGACGGCAACGCCAACCTTTCTGTGACCAAGGCGGCGGTGTTCTGCGCCATGGACTATCTGGACGAGTACCGCAAGAGTGCAGGCAGCGCCGAAAATATGCGCAGCCAGATTCAGGACTACATCGCCGACGCCGCGAAAGCAAAGCTGACCTCCGACAAGGTCAAGGCGGAGAATGAGGTGCTCAAACGGGAGAACGCTGCCCTGCGAGAGCAGCTGGCGAAGCTCCAGAAGTGAGCGGTATATCATTACAATATAGGTATAAAAGGAGAGCTATGTCAAAGATCGAGATCCTTGCCCCGGTGGGCAGCGAAGAAATGCTCCGTGCGGCGGTGTTCAGCGGCGCGGATGCGGTATATCTGGGCTTTTCCGGCTTCAACGCCCGCACCGGTGCGGGCAATTTTGACGCCGACAGCCTGAAGGAGGCCGTCCGCTTCTGCCACGCCCGGGGCGTGGCGGTCCATGTGGCCCTCAACACCACCGTCTACGGCGGCGAGCTGAACGGGCTGGCCAACGCAGTGCGCGCAGTAGCCGCCAGCGGTGCGGATGCCGTCATCTGCCAAGACCTTGCAGTGGCGAAGCTCATCGGGGACATCGCGCCCCAGCTGCCCCGCCACGGCTCCACCCAGATGAGCGTCCATACGCTGCAAGGCGCGCTGGAACTGAAAGAGCTGGGCTTTGCCCGGGTGGTGCTGGCCCGTGAGCTGAGCCTGCCCGAGGTGGAGCATATCACCAAGAACTGCGGCATCGAGACGGAGTGCTTCGTCCACGGTGCCCTCTGTATGTGCGTCAGCGGCCAGTGCTATATGTCGGCCTTTCTGGGTGGACGAAGCGGCAACCGCGGCTCCTGCGCCGGACCCTGCCGCCTGCCCTTCGAGGCCAACGCCCTGCCGGAGGGCAAGCCGGGCCGGCTGCATCACCTGTCCCTCAAGGACAACTCCGTCATCGACAAGCTGGACAAGCTGCAGGCCATCGGCGTGGCTTCGGCGAAGATCGAAGGCCGTCTGCGGACGCCGGAATATGTTGCGGCTGCCGTCAGCGCCTGTCTGGCGGGCCGCGAGGGCCGCGCCTACGACCGGGACCTGCTGAAGAATGCCTTCAGCCGCTCCGGCTTCACCTCCGGTTATCTGGACGGAAAGATCGATGGCACGATGTTCGGCGTCCGCAGTGAGGCCGACGCCGAGCTGACCAAGAAGACCCTGCCCGCCCTGCGGGAGCTGTACCGCCGGGAGCGCTCCCGCGTGCCGGTGGAGATGAAGATCGAGATCGAGGAGGGCGGCGAGAAGCTGACCGTCACCGACGGCACCAACAAGGCCTTCGCCTACGGTGACGCCGAGCCGCAGCCCGCCCGCACCGACCCCACCGAGAGCCTGAGCCGCAGCCTGAGCAAGACTGGCGGCACCCCTTTCGCGGCGGAGAAGATCGATGTGGAGATGGACGGCGGGCCGTGGTTCGTGCCGGGCAGCGCCGTCAACGAGCTGCGCCGTGAGGCGCTGGATGCCCTGCTGAAAAAGCGGGAGACCCTGCGCCCGTGGCCGGTGAACGAGGTGGAGCTTCCGCCTCTGCCCCTGCGCACCCTGCCGCCCCATCGCACCCTCCGCGCCCGGTTCGAGCGCTGGGAGCAGGTGCCGGAACAGGCCCTGAGCGGGGTGGAGTACCTCATCCTGCCCATCGGGCAAGCCGACCGCGTCCCCCGCGAGTGGCGGGAAAAGACACTGCTGGAGCTGCCCCGGGTCATGTTCGGTGCACTGGAGGAGGACACCGCCCGCCGCATCGCGGCCACGCAGGACGCGGGCTTTGCGGGCTATGAGGTGAGCAACATCGCCCACCTGCGGCTCTGCCGGGGTCTGCCCATGACCGGCGGCTTCGGCCTCAATGTCACCAACAACCTCGCGGCCCAGTATTATGCCGACCTCGGCCTTGGCTCGGTGCTCATCCTGCCCGAGGTGAAGGACAGCGACATCAGCACCATCGCGCCCACCCACGAGGGCAGACCTGTCCCCACCGGCGTCATCACCTACGGCCATATGCCGCTGATGGTCACCCGCGCCTGCCCGCTGCAAAATATCCACGACTGCGCCCACTGCGACAAGACCGGCCTGCTCACCGACCGCAAGGCGAAAAAGTTCCCGGTGCGGTGCGGGCTGGGCGTCCGTACTATTTATAATCCGGTGCCCATCTATATGGGCGACAAGCCCGGTGCGCTGACCGTGGACTACGGCGTGGCCTACTTCACGCTGGAAAGCAGGGAGGAGGCTGCCGCCATCCTCGACAGCATCCGACAGCACGCACCCTTCGAGGGAGAGTTCACGAGAGGACTCTATTTCAAGGGGACGAATTAAAGAGGTATACTATGGAACCCATTACTGTAAAATACAAAGTGTTAGACTCCCGGGCCAAGGTGCCCGCCTACGCCACCTCCGGCTCTGCCGCCGCCGACCTGTGCGCCGTGCTGGATGAGCCGCTGACCGTCCAGCCCATGCAGCGGGTGCTGGTGCCCACCGGCCTTGCCATTGAGCTGCCCGGCGCACACGCGGTGGCGCTGGTCTATGCCCGCAGCGGCCTGTCCATCAAGCACGGCCTTTGCATGGCCAACGGTGTCGGCGTCGTGGACAGCGACTACCGCGGCGAGCTGAAGGTGCCGATGGTCAATCTGGGGGCGGAGGCCTATACCATCCAGCCCGGGGAGCGGGTGGCCCAGCTCTGCATCGCACCCGTGTATACAGCGGCTTTCGCGCAGGCCGACGCGCTGGAGGAGACCTCCCGCGGTGAGGGCGGCTTCGGCTCGACGGGGAAATAAGAGGAGAACAGCATGGACCTGATTTTAGCCTCCGGCAGTCCACGCCGGAAGGAGCTTCTGAGCTTATATACGACGGATTTCACCATCTGCGTGAGTGATTTCGACGAGAGCACCGTCACGGCGGACACCCCGGCCCGGCTGGTGGAAAAGCTGGCGCGGGGCAAATGCCTCGCCGTGGCAAAAGACCATCCCGGCGCGGTGGTGCTGGGCTGTGATACCGTCGTGGACGTGGGCGGCGAAGTTTTCGGCAAGCCCCACAGCACCGAGGACGCCAAGCGGATGCTCCGCGCCCTGTCCGGTGCTACCCACGAGGTGCACACCGGTGTCTGCGTGTCGGACGGCCTGCGCACCGAGAGCTTTGTGGACAGCTGCAAAGTGACCTTTTTCCCCATCCCGGAGGAGGAAATCGACGCCTACACGGCCACCAAGGAACCCTATGATAAGGCCGGCGCTTACGCCATTCAGGGCCGCGCCGCCCTCTGGCTCGACCGGCTGGAAGGGGATTATTACACCATCATGGGCCTGCCGGTCAGCCGGACGGCCCGCCTGCTGGGCCGATTCTGATGCGGGACGCAGAAAAATGAAAAAACTCGAAAAAGTTTGCGGAAATGCTTGAGAAAAGCGCGTCTTGCGGCTATAATAAATACGTGTTATTCTGCGATGGGCTGCCGACTGGTCTGGGAGGGCGGCTCTGCATTTTGGAATAGACCTTGGAAATTCGTAAGGAGAGATAGAGAATATGAGCTTGTTTTCAAAGGATGTTGGAATCGATCTCGGTACGGCCAATACCCTCGTTTACATGAAGGGCAAGGGCATCATCATGCGTGAGCCTTCCGTCGTGGCTGTGGACACCAAGAGCGACGAGGTGCGCTGTGTGGGTGCCGAGGCAAAGGCCGTCATCGGCCGCACCCCCGGCAGCATCGTGGCGGTCCGCCCCTTGAAGGACGGTGTCATCGCTGATTTTGACATCACCGCCAATATGCTGGAGACCTTCCTGAAGAAGGCCTGCGGCAACAGCATGTTCTCCCGCCCCCGGGTGGTCATCTGCATCCCGTCGGGCGTCACCGAGGTGGAGCGCCGCGCAGTGCGGGAAGCTGCCCTGAAGGCCGGTGCCCGTCAGGTGTCGGTCATCGAAGAGCCGATGGCAGCGGCCATCGGTGCCGGTCTGCCCATCAGCGAACCTACCGGCAGCATGATCGTGGACATCGGCGGCGGCACGGCAGAGATCGCCGTCATCTCTCTGGGCGGCATCGTGGCCTCCCGCAGCGTCCGGATGGCGGGCGATATGTTCGATCAGGCGATCATCGCCTTTATCAAGCGCAAGTATAATCTGCTCATCGGTGAGCGCACCGCCGAGCAGATCAAGATCGAGATCGGCTCTGCCTACCCGATGGAGTCCGAGATGACCCTCGAGATCAAGGGCCGCAACCTCGTGGACGGCCTGCCCAAGAATGTCATCGTCCACTCGGAGGATGTCCGTGAGGCCCTGTTGGAGTGTCTGGTCAAGATCACCAGCGCCATCAAGGAGACGCTGGAACGCACGCCGCCTGAGCTGAGCGCCGACATCATCGACCACGGCATCACCCTGACCGGCGGCGGCGCACTGCTGCGCGGCCTCGACAAGCTCATCGAGAGCGAGACCGGCATCGACGTCCATGTGGCCGAAGACCCGCTGGACTGTGTGGCCAAGGGCGCTGGCGCTGTGCTGGATCATGTGGACGTCCTGCATGATGTTCTGGATACCGACGGCGGTCATATGTAAGCTCTGGCTGTGCCATTTGCGGCGGCAGGCCGGGGAAAAGACCTTTGCGCTGCTGCGCCGCAGAAGATGAGACTTTGAGCGCGGATGGCACGGCTGTCCGCGCTTTTTTGCAGATTCGGAGGGGAGCCCGTCTTGAAGGATTTTTTTGACACATGGAAATTTAAGATACTCATCGCCATCGCGGTCTTCCTTGTGGGCATCATGGCCTATGCAGGCGCGAACGGCCGCCTCACCGCCGCCCCGCAGGAGCTTCTGAGCGTGGCGGTGGCCCCGTTCCAGCGGGCGGCGGCGAAGCTGAGCGGCGGGGTGGCCTCCCTGTGGGAGAACTACGCCGACATCGACGCCATTCTGGAAGAGAACAAGACCCTCACCGAGGAGAACGCCGCCCTCCGTGCCCAGATGGTGGACTACGACAAGCTCAAGGCGGAGAACGAGGCCTACAAGGCGCTGACCAACATTCAGGAGCAGCACCCCGAGATGAGCTACACCTCCTCCTTCGTCATCGGCCGTGACCCGCTGGACTCCTTCTGGGGTTTCACGCTGGACCGGGGCACATTGGACGGTGTGGCCGTCAACGATGCGGTCATCAGCGACGAGGGCTATCTGCTGGGTGTGGTGCGGGAAGCAGACCTCACCAGCTGCAAGGTCATGACCATTCTGCACCCCAGCTTCAACGCCGCGGGCGTCGTGTCCCGCACCCGGGACAACGGCATCATCACCGGCAGCGCCGAATATGCCGCCGACGGCCTCTGCGTCCTGACCAACCTCGCCCGGAGCACGATGAGCAAGGCGGGGGATCAGATCATCACCACCGGTCTGGGCGGGGTGTTCCCGCCGGATGTGCTGGTGGGCGTCATCAAGGAGCTGACCCCCGAGGCCAGCGGCAAGTCCATGCTGGCAGTCATCAAGCCGGGCGCAGATCCCCGCACGGTGCGCCATGTGTTCATCATCACCAGCTACTGAGGAGGGTCGGAGATGGAATCTCGCCGCAAACGCAGCCGCAGCCAGATGCTGAAATGGGGCTGCTATATCCTCCTGCTGGTAGTCTGCACCGTAGTGCAGACCACGCCGGGGCTGTTCCAGTTCGGAGCCGCAAAGCCGCTCTGGCTGCTGCCGCTGGGTCTGGCTGTGTCCGCCCTTGAGGGCGAGTTCGCCGGGGCCATCTTCGGCGCGGTGTGCGGCCTGATGTGGGACTACACGGCCGGCCGCACGGTGGGGATGCTGGCGCTGGAGATGATGATCCTCTGCTTCGGGGTATCGGTCATCGTCCAGCTCTACCTGAAGGATACCCCTTCCAACTTCGTGCTGCTGGCTGTGGGGGGCGCACTGCTGGTGCTGGCCGCAGACTGGCTGTTTTTCTACTATATGCCGGGCTACGCAGGGGCAGCGGAGCGCTTCCTCTGGGCCGTGCTGCCGTCGGCCCTGCTCACAGCCCCGGGGAGCTGGCTGCTCCACCGCGCCGTCCAACGCATCAGCGCGGAATTCAAGATCGATAACGGCGTGGTGTGATGCCAGACTCCGCCGGAAGGAGAACGGATGAATCAAGACGAACACAAGATCATGGTGCGCCGGATGGCTGCGCTCATCGCCGTAGCCTCGGTGCTCATCGCGGTGTATGTGCTGCGGCTGATCTTTCTGCAGCTGGTCAACGGGGAGAGCTTCAAGGCGCAGGCGACTAACACCACCGACTACAACTTTACCGTCACCGCCGCCCGCGGCGACATCGTGGACAGCGCCGGACGCCGCATCGCAGCCAGCACCACCAGCTACAATGTGGTACTGAGCAAGCTGCTGATGGGAGGCGAAGACCTCGATACCATGCTCCAGAAGGTCGTAGACCTGCTGGAAGCCCACGGTGAGAGCTGGAACGACTCGCTCCTTATCGGGGAGCCGGATGCGGCGGGGCACTACAGCTTCACCGCACAGGCCGACAGCACCAGCGACCAGAAGGCCCTTGCGGCCATGAAGGACTCGCTGGGCTTGCAGCAGTACGCCACCGCCGACGACGTGATGGAAAAGCTGGTGGAGGATTACAAGCTGGAAAATTACTCACTCCATTGGCAGAGAGTGCTGGGCGGCATTCACTATGAGATGCAGCAGCAGGCGTTCTCTAACGTCAACAACTTCGTCATGGCTGAGAATGTCAGCGAAACGACGGTAGCGACCATCAAGGAGAACAGTCTGACGCTGCCCGGCGTGGAGATCGTGGAGACCAGCACCCGCAGCTACGACGAGGGGGACATCATCCCCCATGTGCTGGGCCGCGTGGGCAAGATCACCGCCGAAAAGTGGAAGGTGACGGACGAGAACGGTCAGACTACCTACCCTCTGCGGGAAAAGGGCTATAATATGAACGATATGATCGGCGTGTCGGGCCTCGAGGCTGTCTACGAAGACGAGCTGCGGGGCAGGGACGGCGTCGAGACCATCACCCGCAGCTCGGACGGCGTCATCGTGGGTACGGCCATGACGACGGTGCCGGAGCCGGGCCATACCGTCCAGCTCACCATCGACAGCGCGTTCCAGCAGGCCGTGGACAAGGCGCTGGCCAAGAACATCGAGATGATCAACAGCACCTACAACACCGGAAGCTCGGCCAAGGCCGCTGCCGGTGCGGTGGTGGTCATCAGCACCAAGGACGGCAGCGTGCTGGCGGCCTCCAACTACCCCAACTACGACCAGAATCTTTTCGCCACCCAGTACAGTGAGTACAGCGCAGACCCCGGCCTGCCGCTGCTCAACCGCGCCCTGCAGGGCCTGTACACCCCCGGCTCTACCTTCAAGCCCGCCGTGGCGGTGGCGGCGCTGGATGCCGGCGTCATCAACCGCTATTCCACGGTCTACTGCAACGGTGTGTATACCTATTATGATACCTACCGCCCCAAGTGCACCCGCCACGGCCACAGCGGCAACATCGACGTCATCACGGCCATCAAGTGGAGCTGCAACATCTTCTTCTACGACGTGGGACGCCGCACCACCAGTGACGTCTACGACGCCTACGCCTACAAGATGGGCCTCGGCGTCCGCACCGGCGTGGAGGTCAACGAGGCCACCGGCCGCCTGACCACCAAGAACGACTCCAACTATACGGCCTCGCTGGACGTTCAGGCGGCCATCGGTCAGGGCAACACCGTCGTCACCCCTGTTCAGCTGGCCACCTATGCCGGTACGCTGGCCAACCGGGGCATCCGCTACCGCACCCACTTCGTCAAGGCCATCCTTGACACCAACACCGGCAAGGTGCTGCAGGAGACTCAGCCCGAGGTGATGGACGTCATCGAGGACCGGGGCGACACCTTCGACCTCGTGAAGCAGGGCATGATCGGCGTGTCGGAGACGGTGTCGGGCCTGAGCAATTACCCCGTCACCATCGCCTGTAAGACTGGTACGCCGCAGCGCAGCGAGACGTACTACGTCGGCAGCACCCGCAAGCACTACACCAACACCATGATGATCGCCTATGGCCCGGCGGAGGATGCCGAGATCGCGCTGGGCATCGTCATCGAGTACGGCGGCGGCGGTGCCCGCGCAGGCAACCTTGTGGCCGACATCTTCAACGCCTACGCCGCCCTGAAGGAGGGGACCCTGACCGTGGAAGAGCCGGAGGCAGACAGCGCTTCGGACGCAGCCGTGGACGGGCAGGACGCGCCGGAGATCGTGGAAAACGGCGACGCCCCCGCAGACCAGCCCGTCGCCTGAGCGATGGTGCGTGGATTTGGCAGAAAGTTATGAAAATTTGGGACTTTTGGCTGAAAAACAGTTGTAAAAAGACGGAAACTGTGATACTATGATATGTGCAAGATGATTGTCCCGGACAGGGGAATGGGAAAAGGAGAGGTTGACCGATGACGATTGCACTGATTGCGCATGACTCCAAAAAAGAGCTGATGGTGCAGTTCTGTACGGCATATTGCCGGATTTTGAGCCAGCATAAATTGGTGGCCACCGGTACGACCGGCAAGATGATCGCCGAAGCCACCGGCCTGCAGGTGCAGCGCTTTCTGGCGGGCGTACAGGGCGGTGATCAGCAGATCGCGTCCCGCATCGCCTGCAATGAGGTCGATCTGCTGCTGTTCTTCCGCGACCCCATCAATGCAAAGCCCAGCGAGCCGAACGAGATGACCCTGCTGCGTCTGTGTGATGTGCACAATATCCCGCTGGCCACTAACATCGCCACTGCGGAAGTCCTCATCCACGGCCTTGAGCGCGGCGACCTCGACTGGCGCGACATCGTGCATCCCCAGAACTGATGAAAAAATGAGATCCCCCGTGCGGCGCAGCTGCACGGGGGATCTTTGCGTCAACGGGCTTGCCCTCTCAGGCGCTGACGCGCCAGCTCTCCCAAAGGGAGAGCCTTTGACGTGACGGAAAAGCGAAAGCCTCTCCCTTTGGGAGAGGTGTCACCGCAGGTGACGGAGAGGGCAAGGACGCTGACTGGGAACAGAAAAATTTCAGAGCTTAAAATCCTCCGCTATCTCTGCCACGTCCTCCGGTGCAAAATCGCCCAGCGGGAGGATGAGGCGGGCCAGTACTTCGGGAGAAAGAGCTGCGAGGCGGTCGCTCTCGTCCGGAGCGCCGCTCTCGGGCGGGAAGAGGTGGCTCACGCCCTGTGTGTCGGTCTCCATCCGGGCATAGTGGCCGGAGGCGACATACTGGATGCCCAGCTTGTCGGCGGCGGTGAGCAGGGCGGCGAAGCGGGCGGCATCGACGTCCTGCCCGGCCAGAGCCTCGGCGTTGAGGGCGAGGCACTCCACGTCCAGCTTCTTGGCCAGCGCCTTGGCCGCCTCTGCGGCGGCGTGCTCTTCGGGGGTGTCGGCCAGTCGGACGACGGCTGCCGCCACGGCAAAGCCCTGCTGTTGCAGGATGCGGACCGCCACGCCGCTGCGCACGCTGCCGCTCAGGCCCATCAGGACCCGGTCCTGTTCTTCGTAGGTGTCGAACCCGTTCCCGGGCAGAAAAGTATCGTTCATCGTCCCTGTCTCCCGCCATGTGCCTGGCTCTGGGCGACCGCAAGCTGGTCGCAGCGTTCGTTCTCCGGGTGGCCTGCGTGGCCCTTGACCCAGACGTAGGTGAGCTTGTGGCGTGCCTCCTGCTCCAGCGCCTGTTCCCAGAGGTCGGGGTTCAGGGCGGGGGAGCCGTCGGATTTCTTCCAGCCCCGGCGCTTCCAACCCTTGGCCCAGCCCTTTTCCAGCCCGTTGATGACGTACTGGCTGTCGGAGCACAGGCGGACTTCGCAAGGCTCCTTGAGCTGGCGCAGGGCCTCGATGAAGGCCGTCAGCTCCATCCGGTTGTTGGTGGTGGAGGCGTCACCGCCGCTCAGCTCCTTTTCGTAGACCTTGCCGTTAAAGCGGTAGCGCAGCACTGCGCCCCAGCCGCCGGGGCCGGGATTGCCGCTGCACGCGCCGTCGGTGTAAACTTCAACCTGTTTCATGCGTTTCTCCTGAAATAAAATTCATACCTCTATTTAGAGCTATTTTGGCCCGTCTGTCAAGAGGGCAGGGCATAATTTGCCGCCGTCCGGCCCAAGCTTGGATTGACAAAAGAGGCGAGAAATACTATACTTGTTGCAACGAAATGCGTATAGGGGCGTGCCGAGGGTGCGCTCACAGCGTTCCTGCCGAAGCGCCGCGGTCGCATCGAACAGATGGACTGGATGGGCAAGAGGCTTCCTGCGGAACAGACAGTGCGGCAGAAAACCACACTGATAAAATAATTTCTATACGATGCATCCGACGGAAGCAGATGCGTTTTTATGCTTCCCCTAATGCAGGACAGGCGATCTTTTGCAGATGGGCCTGTGCTTTGCTGATTGAATTTTTGGAGGTTTTCGATGGCACAGACAAAAGAACAGAATCACGCACCCGCCCCGGCTCAGGCCAATGCGTCCGGCGAAAAGCGGCCCCGCACTTCCCGCCGGCCCCACTATACGCGTCGGCCCCGCCGCCCCCAGCAGCCCAAGGAGGCTGCAACGCCCATCCATATCTATCCGCTGGGCGGCCTCGGCGAGGTGGGCAAGAATATGACGGTCTACGAGTGCTGCGGTGACATGATCATCGTGGACTGCGGCCTTGTTTTCCCCGACAACGATATGTTCGGCGTCGATATGGTCATCCCCGACATGACCTTTGTGGTGCAGAACAAGGATAAGATCAAGGGTCTGCTCATCACCCACGGCCACGAGGATCACATCGGCAGCATCCCCTACCTGCTGCAGAAGTTCGACCTGCCCATCTACGGTACCCGCCTGACCTGCGGCCTCATCCGCAACAAGCTGGAGGAATTCGGCCTTGCGGGCAAGACCAAGTTCGTGGAGATCACCCCCAAGCAGAAGATCAAGCTGGGCTGCTTTACGGTGGAGCCGATCCATGTGAACCACTCCATCCCGGACGCCGTGGCCTTCGCCATCGACAGCCCGGCGGGCACTATCATCCAGACCGGCGACTTCAAGATCGATTACACCCCGCTGGCCTGCGGCCCCACCGACCTTGCCACCCTGTCCGATTACGGCCAGAAGGGTGTTCTGGCCCTGCTGAGCGACTCTACCAACGCCGAGAAGCCCGGCTTTACCGCCACCGAGCAGAAGGTGGCTGCCAGCGTCCGCAATCTCTTTGCCCGGGCGCAGAACAAGCGCATCATCATCGCCTCCTTTGCGTCGAACATCTACCGCGTCCAGCAGATCATCGACCTCGCCGTGGAGGATGGCCGCAAGGTGGCCTTCAGCGGCCGCAGCATGGTCAACAACACGGCCATGGCGCAGGAGCTGGGCTATATGCACATCCCGGAGGGCACCCTCATCAGCATCGACGAGATCAATCAGTATCCGCCCGAGCAGGTGGTGCTGGTGACCACCGGCAGTCAGGGCGAGCCTCTGAGCGCGCTGAGCCGCATGGCTTCCTGCAGCCACCGTCAGGTGCGGGTCGGCCCCGGCGACTTCATCATCATCTCGGCCAAGCCCATCCCCGGCAACGAGAAGAGCGTGACCAAGATCGTCAACGGCCTGCTCCTGCTGGGCGCTGAGGTCATCTACGAGGGGATGTACGATGTCCACGTCTCCGGCCACGCCTGTCAGGAGGAGCAGAAGCTGATGCTCACCCTGACCAAGCCCAAGTATTTTCTGCCCGTCCACGGTGAATACAAGCAGCTGAAGAAGCACGCCATCACGGCGGCCAGCCTCGGCATCCCCACCAGCAACATCCTCATCGCCGAGAACGGCTCCAACATCATCCTCAGTCAGGACGAGATGAAGCTGGGCGAGCCGGTGACGGCGGGCGCTGTCATGGTGGACGGCCTCGGCGTGGGCGATGTGGGCAATGTCGTCCTGCGGGACCGCAAGCATCTGTCCGAGGATGGCCTCGTCATCATCGTGGCCACCGTGGACAGCAAGACCGGCAAGGTGCTGGCCGGCCCCGACCTTGTGAGCCGTGGCTTCGTCTATGTGCGGGAGAACGAGAGCCTGATGGACGGCGCCCAGAGCATCGTGGAGACGGCCCTCGACCGCTGCGTGGAGGAGCACGTCCGCGACTGGAACAGCGTCAAGACCCGCGTGCGCGAGGCCCTGAGCAGCTATATCTACCGCCGCACCAAGCGCAGCCCCATGATCCTCCCCATCCTGATGGAGGTCTGATGCTGCCCGCAGGAGGCATAATACTTCATGAAACAAAAACCAAGGTGGACTCTTGAAATGCTGACCGCTGCGCTGGCAGTGCTCTGCGCCCTTCTGGTGCTGGTGCTGCTGGTACAGCGCCCGGCCATCTGGCCGCTGCTGGCTGTGCTGGTGGTGCTGTGGGGCGTCCTGTTCGTCCTGTTCCGCTGCCGGCTGCGCAGCTGGGTGGCCCGCTGGGTGTGCGGCGGCAGCTTTGAAAAATCCAAGACCCAGTTCAGCCTCGAGCCGCTGAGCCAGCCCGCCGCCCTCCTGTCGGGGGAAACGGTGCTGTGGTACAACGCCGAGTTCCGCACCCGCCTGATGAAGGGAGAGTCCCTTCTGACCCCTCGGGTGCAGAAGGTGCTGCCCGGCCTCGACCTACAGGAATCCCGGACGGCGGGCGGCCAGCTGCTGAATCTGGCCGACGGGGCGTGGAGCGTCCACAGCTCCACGGTCCCCGGCGAGGCGGAGAGCATGACCCTCCTCGTGCTGAACGAGGAGACAGCCCTGCGGAAGGTGGAGGCCGAGTACAAGGCCAGCCGCCCGGGCTATCTGGTCTTTCTCGTGGACGGCTACGACGATGTGTTCAGCGATATGCTGGACAGCGAGCGCGCCCGCCTGCTGGAGGGCATCAACCGGGTGCTGGAGGATATGATCGGCCGGGGCACCGGCTTTCTGCGCCGGGTGGCCAGCGGCCGCTATATCGCCGTGGTGGAGGAGCGCCAGCTGGAGCAGTTCGCCAAGCGGGGCTATGACGTGCTGGACAAGATCCGTGCCCTTGACCCCAGCGTGAACCTTTCCATCTCCATCGGCATCGGACGCGGGGCCAAGACCCTGCGGGAGGCGCAGGATATGGCCGTGCAGGCGCTGGACATGGCGCAGGGGCGCGGCGGCGATCAGGCTGCGGAGATGACTCCGGACGGCTTTACGTTCTACGGCGGCGTCAGCCACGGCGTGGAGAAGCGCAGCAAGGTGCGCAGCCGCATCGTGGCCGACCAGCTGGTCAAGCTCATCAAGGAGGCCGACCATGTGGTCATCATGGGCCACCGGATGAGCGACCTCGACGCCATCGGCGCGGCGGAGGGCGTGCTGCGCATCTGCAAGATCTGCGATGTGCCGGCTGTTATCGCCGTGCGCCGGGATGCCACCCTCGCCGGGAGCCTCATCAACGCCCTCGTCGCGGCAGGGCAGGAGGACGATTTCATCGACCCCAAGGGCGCGCTGCCCATCATCTCCCAGAGAACGCTCTGCATCATCGTGGATACATACCAGCTGGGGCTGGTGGAGAGCCGCGAAATTCTGGAAAAATGCGGCAAGGTGGCCGTCATCGACCACCACCGCAAGGGCGTCGGCTTCATCGAGAACGCCGACCTCGTCTGTCACGAGCCGTATGCCTCCTCGGCCAGTGAGCTTGTCACCGAGTTCCTGCAGTATGTGGGCGACCGGGACGACAAGCCCAACCGCATCGAGGCCGAGGGTCTGCTTTCCGGCATCATGCTGGACACCCGGGACTTCACCCTCCACACCGGCGTGCGCACCTTCGAGGCTGCGGCGGCCCTCCGCCGCTACGGCGCGGAGACCGAGCGGGTGCGCCAGCTCTTTGACGTGAGCATGGTGGAGTACACCACCAAGGCCATGCTGGTATCGGAAGCCCAGATGTACCGGGGCTGCGCTATCACCGTCAGCGGTGAGGTGGCCCCCGAGGCCCGCGTGGCCATCGCGCAGGCCGCCAACGACCTGCTGACCATCCAGAACGTGGAGGCCAGCTTCGTGGCCGTGCAGGTGGGCGGCGGCGTCAACATCTCGGCCCGGAGCCTCGGCGCGGTGAACGTGCAGGTCATCATGGAGGCTCTGGGCGGCGGCGGACATCAGACCATGGCTGCGGCCCAGCTCAAGCATATCACCCCGGAGGCGGCCCGCAGCCGCATCCAGACGGCCATCGACCAGTACCGGGAGGCGCAGAAGAAGAGCGGCCCCGAGTCGGAGCCGGAACAGAAGAAAAAGGACAAACAGTGATGAAACAGTACGATTATCTCATCGTCGGCGCCGGCCTGTACGGCGCAGTGTTCGCCCACGAGGCCAAGAAGGCGGGCAAGCGCTGCCTCGTCCTCGACAAGCGCGGCCACATCGCGGGCAACATCTACACCGAGCCGGTGGAGGGCATCAATGTCCACCGCTATGGTGCCCACATCTTCCACACCAACAACAAGGCCGTGTGGCAGTATGTGAACCAGTTCGCGGAGTTCAACCGCTACACCAACAGCCCTGTGGCCAACTACCACGGCGAGATCTACAACCTGCCCTTCAATATGAACACCTTCAACAAGATGTGGGGCGTCGTGACCCCTGCCGAGGCGAAGGCGAAGATCGAGGCCCAGCGCGCCGAGGCCGGCATCACCGAGCCGAAGAACCTCGAAGAGCAGGCCATCAGCCTCGTGGGTACCGACATCTACGAAAAGCTCATCAAGGGCTACACCGGCAAGCAGTGGGGCCGCCCCTGCACCGAGCTGCCCGCCTTTATCATCAAGCGTCTGCCCGTCCGCTTCACCTACGACGACAACTACTTCAACGCCCTGTATCAGGGCATCCCCAACGGCGGCTACACCGCCATGGTGGAAAAGATGCTGGACGGCGTGGAGGTGCGTCTGGGCGTGGATTATCTGGCCGGGAAGGCAGAGCTGGACAAGCTGGCCGACAAGGTGGTCTACACCGGCCCGGTGGATGCCTACTTCGGCTACCGGCTGGGTGCGCTGCAGTACCGCAGCGTCCGCTTCGAGACCGAGACGCTGGACACCGACAACTATCAGGGCAACGCCGTCGTGAACTACACCGACGCCGAGACCCCCTACACCCGCATCATCGAGCACAAGCACTTTGAGTTCGGCACCCAGCCCAAGACCGTCATCAGCCGGGAGTACAGCGCCGAGTGGAAGCCCGGCGACGAGCCGTATTACCCGGTGAACGATGATAAAAATGGCGCTTTGTACGCTGAGTATAAGAAGCTGGCCGATGCCGAGCCGGGCGTCCTCTTCGGTGGACGTCTGGGCGAGTATAAGTACTACGATATGGATAAAGTCATCGAGGTGGCCTTGGATGTCGTGGGCAAAGAGCTGGCATAACGTAAAAAGCCTCTCCCTTTGGGAGAGGTGTCACCGTAGGTGACGGAGAGGGCAAGGATGCTGGCGGAGAAGTGCAGGCACGGCGATAGTATCGCTCTGACAAAGAGTTTGCCTATCTCCGCGCACCGGCACTGTCGCAACGGGCTTGCCCTCTCAGTCTCGCTTCGCTCGCCAGCTCTCCCAAAGGGAGAGCCTTTAGCAGGCGTTGACGGAACAGCCCGATTGCTGTATACTAACCATAGAAATCTTCGCCGGGAATATCCCGGCGGGAAGTGAGGGATACTATCATGAAAGTGATTCTGAAGCAGGACGTCAAGGGCATCGGCAAGAAGGACGAGATCCACGAGGTCTCCGACGGCTACGCCCGCAACTTTCTGTTCCCGCGCAAGCTGGCCGCTGTGGCCGACGCCAGCGCGGTGAATATCGCCCGGGGCAAGGAGGCCGCCGCAGACTTCCACGAGGCAGAGAATGTGGCCGCTGCACAGGCTGTGGCCGCAAAGCTCGAGGGCAAGACGGTGGTTATTAAGGCCAAGGGCGGCGCATCCGGCCGTCTGCACGGCAAAGTCACCGGCAAGGAAGTGGCTGAGGCTCTGGCCCAGCTGGCCGGTTCGCCCATCGACAAGAAGAAGATCGAGCTGGAGACCAAGGACATCAAGGACGCGGGCGTCTTCAACGGCAAGGTCCGCCTTTATGTCGGTGTCACCGCTTCCTTTAAAGTTCAGGTCGAAGTGGAGCAGGCCTGATCCAGCCGTTCTCTGCGCCCCCTCTCGGCAGGGGGCGCTTTTTGGCTTTACGGACACGATAACGATTCAGAAGGATAACAGCCATGCCGAACGAACGACATTACAACGAACTCAACCTCGAGAGTGTGGGCATCAACCTGCCCTATAATATGCAGGCAGAGCAGAGCGTGCTGGGCGCAGTGCTGCTCAAGCCGGAGACCCTGACCGATCTGGTGGAGATCATCCGGCCTGAGATGTTCTATACCCGCCAGAATGCGCAGATCTACTCCGAGATGCTGCGGCTCTTCACCAGCGACCAGACCATCGACTTCGTGACCCTGCTGGACGCCGTCATTTCAGACGGCGTCTTCCCCAGCGCCGACGAGGCGAAGGTCTACCTGACCGGTCTGGCCGAGACAGTGCCCAGCATCTCCAACGTCAAGGCTTACGCCCAGATCGTGCAGGAAAAGTATCTGGTGCGCCAGCTCATGGGGGTGGCGAAGGACATCTTACAGGATGCCGGGGACGAGCCGGACGCCGACCTCCTGCTGGAAAACGCCGAGCAGCGCATCTATGAGATACGCTCAGGCCGGGATTCCAGCGCATTGACGCCCCTTTCTTCCAGCATGGTGGAGACGCTGACCAATCTTCAGAAGATCAGCGGCCCCGATGCCGACAAGTACAAGGGCATCCCTACCGGCTTCCGCCTGCTGGATACCGTCCTCACCGGCCTCGGCCGCGGCGACCTCATCATCCTCGCCGCCCGCCCCGGCATGGGCAAGACCAGCTTTGCGCTGAACATCGCCACCCGCGTCGCCATGCAGCAGAAGGTGCCGGTGGCCATCTTCAGCCTCGAAATGACCAAGGAGCAGCTGACCAACCGCATCCTCTCGGCGGAGGCGGGCATCGACAGTCAGGCCTTCCGCACCGGCGCGCTCCGGGCTGAGGACTGGGAGTATCTGGCCCTCGCCACCGAAAAGCTCCACGACGCCCCCATCTATATGGATGACACCTCGGGCATCACCATCACCGAGATGAAGGCGAAGATCCGCCGGGTCAATCAGGACCCCGCCCGCCCCAACGTGGGCCTTATCGTCATCGACTACCTGCAGCTGATGACCAGCGGCCAGCGCAGCGAGAACCGCGTGCAGGAGATCAGCTCCATCACCCGAAACCTCAAGATCATGGCCAAAGAGATGAACGTCCCCATCATCGCCCTGAGCCAGCTGTCCCGTGCCGTGGAAAAGCAGGGCAACAACTCCAGCCACCGCCCCCAACTGTCCGACCTGCGTGACTCTGGCTCCATCGAGCAGGACGCCGACTGCGTCCTCTTCCTCTACCGCGACTCCTACTACGCCAGCCAGAACCCCGACGGCGCGGAGGTGGATGCCGACACCGCCGAGTGCATCGTGGCAAAGAACCGTCATGGCGAGACCAGCACGGTGCCGCTGGGCTGGGATGGCGCCCACACCCGGTTCATGGACGTGGACTTCAAGCGCTGATGACGTGCGAAGAAATTTTGCAGACGGTGCGCGGCTTCTGCGCCCGGGAGGGTCTGCTGGAGGGCAGGCGGCAGATCGCGCTGGCCGTCTCGGGCGGGGCGGACAGCATGGCGCTGCTCTGCCTTATGCGCCCGCTGGCCGAGGAAAACGGCATCACACTCACGGTCTGCCATGTCAACCACGGCCTGCGGGGGGAGACAGCCGACCGGGACGAGGCCTTCGTCCGGGAGGCCTGCGCCCGGCTGGGTCTGCCGCTGCGGGTCTTCCATGCCGCTGAGCTGGAAGCAGAGGTGGGCAGGCCGCAGGCCGGGGAGGACTGGGCGCGCCGTCTGCGGTACGCCTGCTTCGGGCGGCTGCTGGCAGAGGGGATAGACGCCGTCGCAACGGCCCATACTGGAAGTGATCAGGCCGAGACGCTGCTGTTCCGGCTGGCCCGGGGAACGGGCCTCCACGGCGCGGCGGGCATCCGGCCCAGCCGGCCGGGCTACCTGCGGCCCCTGCTCTGCCTGACCCGGGCCGACACCGAGGCCGTTTGCCGCGCCTGCGGGGAGACGTGGGTGACAGACGAGACCAACGAGGCCGACGACTACGCCCGCAACCGCCTGCGCCACGGCGCGCTGCCTGCCCTTTGCGCAGCCAACCGCGCCGCCGAGCGCAATCTGGCCCGCTTCTGCGAGAAGGCCGCCCGGGCGGACGAATACTTCGCCCGGCAGGCGGAAAGCCTGCTGGCCTCGGCCCGGGTGACAGACCCGAAGCGCCTGCCCGGCGGGGCAAGGTGCGCCCTGCGCACCGGACAGCCGGTGTGGCGGCTGACAGCTCTGCGACAGGCCGACCCTCTCATCCTCGACACGGCCCTCCACCGCCTCGTGGAGCCGGTGCGGGACGCGGAGGAAAAGTATATCCGGCTGCTGGCGGCTCTCGTGGAGAGGGGCAGCGGCGCGGTGCAGCTCACCGACAACGTCCGCTTCTGTGGACGGGAAGGGCTGCTCTGGCGGGAGGAAAGCGACAACAACATCCGCCCGCAGGGGGAAAAAGCAGATGTTCCGGAGCGTGCAGTATCCCTGCCCGAGGGCGGCGATTACCCGCTGCCCGGAGGCGGAACGCTGCAGATTCGGGTGGTTTCGGCCTGTTTTGAAGAAAAAACACAGGTCGTTCATAAAAAAGACTTAAAAAATCAGGCAGATTATGCTAAAATAAACTTGATATGTCCTGCTCTGCGGCTGCGCTGCCGTCAGCCGGGCGACCGCTTCCGCCCGGTCGGGCGGGGGACAGACCGGGAGCTGCGCAAATGGATGAACGAGGCGGGTATCCCACCCCGGGAACGGGACACGCTGCCGCTGCTGGCGGCAGGAAAGCAGGTGCTGTGGGTCTGCGGCGAGGGTTTTGCCGATGGGCTTGCCCCCGGGCCGGACACAGAGCGGCTGCTGCAAGTGAAACTGGAAAATTGGGAGGAATCGAATCATGACCATGCATGATGATATTATGAAGGTCCTCGTCTCGGAAGAGGAACTGAAAGCAAAGGTAGCAGAGCTGGGCGCTCAGATCAGCAGGGACTACGAGGGCAAGAACCTCGTCCTCGTCTCCATCCTCAAGGGGTCGGTGGTCTTTATGGCCGACCTGATGCGGGCTGTGACCATCCCGTGCAACATCGACTTTATGGTGGTGTCCAGCTACGGCGGCGGCAACACCACCAGCACCGGCCTCGTCAAGATCATCAAAGACCTGGACGGCGACCTGTCCGGCAAGGATGTTCTTATCGTAGAGGACATCCTCGACACCGGCATCACCCTGTCCAACCTTGTGCCCATGCTCAAGATGCGCAACCCGAACTCGGTGAAGATCTGCACCATCCTCGACAAGCCCAGCCGCCGCAAGGCGGACATCGCCCCGGACTATGAGGGCTTCGCTGTGCCGGACGAGTTCGTGGTGGGCTATGGCCTCGACTACGATGAAAAGTACCGCAACCTGCCCTACATCGGCGTGCTCAAGCCCCGCGTCTACGAAAAGTAAGAAATAAAACCAGAACTGGAGTTGATTCCTTTTGCAACCTAAAAGACCTCGTATCAATCCGCTCATCCTTGCACTGGCGCTGGCCGCCGTGCTGATGGTCTGGTCGGTAATGGGCAGCGGCTCGGGCAGCACCAGCGGCTCGACCATGAGCTACTCCACCGTCGTCCATTATTTTGAGCACAATCAGGTCACGGCCTTCACGCTGGACCGCAACACCAGCGTCATCACCCTGAACCTGAAGGAGGGCGACCTGCCCCTGCCGGACGTCTCCTCCACCCAGAGCACCACGCAGGCCACCGGTGGCCTGCTGAGCGGGATGTTCTCCACCTCGTCGGAGTCCACCGGCGCGGTACAGGAGGACGACGGCACTGTCACCGTCCGCTATAAGCTGCCCTACGCCTACGTTTTCATCGAGAACGTGGAGAAATATATCGAGGCCTACGACGCGGCGAACCCCGACGCGCCCATGACCTACGACTACACCTCCCTCAAGGAGACCATCCCATGGATGGAGATCATCTTCTATCTGGGGATGCTGGGCTGCACCGGCTTCCTGCTCTTCTCCATGATGCGGGGCGGCGTCGGCGGTGGCGGCGGCATCATGAATGTCGGCAAGGCCAAGGTAAAGGACGAGCACGAGAACAAGAAGACGGCCACCTTTGCCGATGTGGCCGGTGAGGACGAAGAGAAGGAAGAGCTGAAAGAGGTCGTGGAGTTCCTGAAGAGTCCCGACAAGTTCAACTCTCTGGGTGCACGCATCCCCCATGGCGTGCTGCTCGTCGGCCCTCCGGGCACCGGCAAGACCCTGCTGGCCCGCGCCTGTGCCGGTGAGGCCGGCGTGCCCTTCTACTCCATCTCCGGCTCGGACTTCGTCGAGATGTACGTCGGCGTGGGCGCATCCCGCGTGCGCGACCTCTTCGACAAGGCAAAAAAGACGATGCCCTGCATCATCTTCATTGATGAGATCGACGCAGTGGGCCGTCAGCGTGGTGCCGGCCTCGGCGGCGGCCACGATGAACGTGAGCAGACGCTGAACCAACTGCTGGTGGAGATGGATGGCTTCGAGGCCAACGACGGCGTCATCGTCATGGCTGCCACCAACCGCGCCGACATTCTGGACAAGGCACTGCTCCGTCCGGGCCGCTTCGACCGTCAGGTCTACGTTGGCCTGCCCGACGTCAAAGGCCGTGAGGAGATCCTCAAGGTCCACACCAAGAACAAGCCCCTCGCCCCGGATGTCTCGCTGCGGGTCATCGCACAGCGCACCGCGGGCTTTGCAGGCGCTGACCTCGAGAACCTCGTCAACGAGGCCGCTCTGCTGGCTGCACGCCGCAGCCGCAAGGCCATCACGATGGAGGACATCGAGGAGGCATCCATGAAGGTCATGGCCGGCCCGGAGAAAAAGAGCCGGGTCGTCACCCCCGAAGAGAAAAAGCTCACCGCCTACCACGAGGCGGGCCATGCAGTGGCGGGCTTCTACTGCAAGCACCACCCCCGTGTGCATGAGATCACCATCATCCCCCGCGGTCAGGCAGGCGGCTACACCATGTATCTGCCCGAAAAGGACCGCAGCTACGTCACCAAGGGCGAGATGTTCGAGGATATTGTGTCCAGTCTGGGCGGCCGCGTGGCCGAGCAGCTCATCCTCGACGACATCTCCACCGGTGCGTCCAATGACCTGCAGCAGGCCACGAACATCGCCCGCCAGATGATCACCAAGTACGGCTTCTCCGAGCGCCTCGGCCCTGTGGTCTACGGCACCTCGCAGGAGGAGACCTTCCTTGGCCGCGATTTTGGTCAGGGCAAGGGCTACAGCGAGACCACCGCTGCCGAGATCGACAGCGAGATGCGGGACATCATCGACGAGGCCTACGAGACCTGCCGCCGCACCCTCACCGAGCACATCGACCAGCTCCATGCGCTGGCACAGGCTCTGACGGAGCGCGAGAAGCTGAACGAGAAGGAGTTCAACGCCGTGATGGCAGGCGAGACCCTGCCCCCGCGTGAGGACCCGGACGCAAAGCCCGCCGAGGCCGAGCCGACCGTCCAGCCTGTGGAGCAGGCTGAGGCCGCAGAACCTGCTGAGCCTGCCGAAGCTGCCGAGCCGGTGGACGCTGCCCCGCAGGCAGCCCCCGGGACGCCGGATGAGGGCGAAGCAGCCGAGTAAACCGAGAAAGGGGAGAGTCCTGTGGAGGAAAATTTTGAACCGGTCGCACGGACCCGGGCCAACTACTATACCCCGGGCAGCCCGGTGCAGTTCGTCTGCGTGGAGCTGCTCAAGGGCGAAGTCAGCGGCGAGCACGCGGTCTGTCTGACCTTTAAGAACATTTCTCGTGTGACTCTGACGGCGCTGGAGATCCATTTCAAGTGCAAGGGCGTGGATGGCGTCATCCTCTGCGAGGATGCCTTCGAGTACCGCGACCTCGCTGCCAAGCCGGGCGAGAGCTTTGGTATGGACGAAGCCGTCTTTGTCACCCAGAAGGCCATCACCAGCGTGGACGTTACATTGCAGAACGTCTACAGCGGCAAGAAGGTCGTCCACCTCGAGAGCATCAAGCGGGTGCGCCTGCCGGCCCCCCGCCGCCTGAGTCCCGAGATGCAGAAGGCCCTTGAGGCCCGAATGAACCGCACCGGCATGAAGTTCATGCCGCAGGTCTTTGAGAATGGCTGGTACTGCGCCTGCGGTGCCTTCCACCCGAAGGAGGAGGACACCGTCTACTGCTCCGAGTGCGGCAGCGACCGCATCCTGCTGCAAAACGCACTGAACACCCTGCTTCAGCCGGAAGAGCCGGTGCGTCAGCCCGCGCCGCAGGCTGCGGCCCAGCCGACGGCATCCGCCGCCCCTGCCGAAGAGCCGACCCGCATCATGGGTGCGGCGCAGGAGGAGGCTACCCGCATCATCCCGCCCCGTCCGGAGGTGCGCTCTGCGCCCAGCTTTGCGCCTGCGGCACCGGAGGCCACCCGGGTGATGTCCAGCGCCCCGGAGCAGGAGGCGACCCGCGTCCTGCCCCGTCAGCCTGAGCCGGTGCGCCCGGCGGCTTTTACGCCGGACGAGAGCGAGGAGAAGTACGGCACCCGTGTGATGCCTTCGGCCCACATCGCGCCGCCGTCCCGTGTACAGGCCCAGCCGCTGGATGAGGAGGACGACTACGAAGAGGAGGACGCCCGCGACAGCATCGCGGAGACGCTCATCCGCTGGGTGCCGCCCATCACCGCCATCGTGTGTGCAGGCATCGCCCTGTGGGGCTTCGTGTATTCCCAGTTCGTAATGTAGATCGCTGTATGGCGGAGGAGGCAGAGGCTTCCTCCGCCGTTGTTTTAGGGATAACCTCTCAGTCTCGCTTCGCTCGACAGCTCCCCTCGGTAGGGGAGGTGGCACGCCGTAGGCGTGACGGAGAGGTTTAGCAAGGAGAAGTAAAGTTATGCCTGACGAAGCTTTGCAAGCCGCATTTGAGATCAAAGCGGCCTGCGACGACATCAGCCGGAAGCTGCTGCGCTGGCACTGGGAGCAGAAGCCCGGTGCCCACAGTGTGGACGCTCTGCTGAAGCATCTGGCCCAGCGCCAGAAGGAAAGCCCGGACTACTACGAGCGTCTGCCCGAGCTGAGCGGCCGCACCAGCTGGCAGCAGCTGGACACCACCCTCTGTATGCGCGTCCTGCTGGACCCGGAGAAGGACGCAGCCCGTCCATTGGACCTGCTGGGGGATACGCCCCGCCCGGCAGCGGCCCGCCGCGCCTGCAACGCGGTGCGGATGGCCCGCAACGAGGCCGCGCACGCCTCCGACAAGACCGCTGCCGCACAGGCGGCTCTCCGGTTCAACGAGGCCGTGGAGGAGCTGGAGGCGGGCTATGAGGGCACGGCCCTGACCACCGACGACCTTGAGAAATATTACCGGATGGCAGAGGACTTTCTGGCCCGCTGCGGCGCTTCGGAGACCATCGAGCCGCAGAAAAAGGCCGGGGACGAGCCGCCCCGCCGCCCGAAGGCTCAGACGCCGCGGGCCGATGCCCCTGCCCGGAAGCGCCAGAGCAGCGGAGGCCGCACGGCATCCCGGGGAACGTCCGGCCGCAGCCGGAAGACCTCCGGGAAGACAGGCCGCGGCCGCCCGGCCACGGCCCGCCGCAAAAAGCGTCAGCGCACCCAGAGCCGTGCCCTCACGGTGGTGCTGCTGGCTGTCGTTCTGCTGGGCCTGCTGGTCCGGGCATGGACGATGGGACTGATGAAATAGCAGCCCTGCTGCGTGTGGGCCTCACCACTTGTAAACTTTCTGTAGGGTGCTTGACTTTTGCAGGAAAGCGCATATAATAAAGGTGATGAAAGTGGTAGCACACTAGGTATGCGCCGCACCAAAAGAAAAGACCCCCTCTCGGAGCTGCTATCTCCGAAAGGGGGTCCTTTTTTAGTGCTTGCGGCCCTTCAGCCATCCGTCAAGCCACTTGCAGATGTAGTAAGACGCTACATTTGCTGCGACGGACAGGATGAAAGTAGTAATATCAGGCATTTGCCACACCCCCTTCCCATAGGTAAACTGGGCGGGTCAGGCCGCAAATTTATTATAACATAGAACGATACAAAAAGATACAGCAAATGATTCCGCCCATCATACCGCTCTGCTCCCCCTCATACACTGAGGGACAAGGGGGTGTGCGGATGGAGCAGGGGATGGAGATGCTTTTCGCGCTGTTCGGCGGGCTGGCGATGTTCCTCTACGGGATGGACCGGATGAGCCGTGCCTTGCAGCGGGCGGCAGGCGACGCCATGAAGCGGCTGCTGGCCCGGCTGACGGCAACACCGCTGCTGGGGGTGCTTACCGGGCTGGCCGTAACGGCAGTGCTTCAGAGCAGCTCGGCGGCGACGGTCATGGTCATTGGCTTCGTCAGCGCCGGACTGCTGGAGCTGCCCCGGGCCGTGGCCGTCATCTACGGTATCAACATCGGCACGACCATGACGGCCCAGCTCATCGCCTTCGACGCCCAGCAGCTGGTGTATCCGGTGCTGTTTGCGGGCTTCGTCATCGACTTCGCGGCCCGTAAGGCCCGCTGGCAGGCCGTGGGAGAGGCGGTATTCTCCTTCGGGCTGCTCTTCGAGGGCATCGGCATTCTGGGCCGGGCCTTGCAGCCCCTCGCGGGGCAGGAAGTTTTTCTTGGGTGGATGACCCGGGTGAAGGCGTCGCCGCTTCTGGGTATCTTGCTGGGGCTGGGCATGACGATGGTGGTGCAGAGCAGCTCGGCCACCATCGCCCTCCTGCAGAATGTGGCCCGGCAGGCCGGGCCGGACGGCATCCACAGCGTGCTGGGCCTCGCCGGGGCGGTGCCCGTCCTGCTGGGGGACAACATCGGTACCACGGTCACAGCTCTGCTGGCCTGCATTGGGCAGGGCAGGGACGCCGCCCGGGCTGCGCTGGCTCACAGCTGCTTCAATCTCACCGGGAGCCTGCTGGCGGCGGCGCTGCTGCCCGGGTTCGTCCGGCTGGTGGAGCTGGTCTCCCCCAAAGGCCCGGAGCTGGAGGTCATTTCCCGTCAGATCGCCAACGCCCACACCCTCTTCAATATCTGCTGCGCCCTGCTCTGGCTGCCCCTCCTGCCGTGGATGGTGCGGCTGGTCTGTGCGCTGGTGCCGGAGGAGTAGCCCTCTCCGTCACGCCGCAGGCGTGACAGCTCTTTCGTAGCGGCATGCCCTCTCAGTCATCGCTGCGCGATGCCAGCTCCCCCAAAGGGGGAGCCGTTGGCATGTCGAGCAACTCTGCGCTGACCGCTGGAAGTTCAATATGGCATAAAATATAGTGCCCTGCTACAGAGGGCAGCAGCTTATAGACAAGAACACCTTGTCAAGCTGTCGTGAATCTCTGTAGCAGGGCACTACTGTTTACGACAAAATCAAACTTTGCTCGTCCCGCGTGGGCCTGACCGGCTCGCCAGTGGCTCCCCCTCTGGGGGCAACGGCGACGACCGCCGCCAGCGGCGGAAACCGGGAGGAGCTGTTGGGGCAGCGGCCAGCAGGATGCAAGCGACAGTGAAGCAGACGCTGGGAGCCGCAACCCGGCCTTGGCGCGTCAGCGACTGAGAGGGCAAGGATGCTATAGGGTAGGTCACTTCTTGGAGACGCCCCTCCGATACACCGCGAACGCGATGATGGCCGACAGAACCTCGGTGGCCCAGAAAGCGTGCCAGACGCCGGTGGGGCCGAGTTGGCGGCAGAGCAGCCACGCCAGCGGCATGATGAAGAGGATATAGCGGCAGAGGGAGATGACCAGCGAGGCCATGCCCTTGCCCAGACCTTCCAGCGCGCCGGAGGAGGTGGTGGACACCGAGGACACCACGAAGCCGAGGCAGATGATGCGCAGGGCCGTCTGGCCGATGGCGATGGTCTCGGGGTTCGAGGAGAAGAGGCCGATGAGGGGCGCGGAGGCAGCCATGCAGATGACCGTGCCCGCCGCCATGATGACGGTGCTCATGCCGAGGGTGAGCTGGTAGAGCTTCGCTACTCGGGCGTGCTCCTTCGCGCCGTAGTTGTAGCTGATGAGGGGGCGCATCCCCTGTACGATGCCGCTGACGGGCAGGTAAAGGAAGGTCTGGAGCTTGTAGTAGATGCCCAGCACCACCACATAGCTCTCGGAGAAGGAGGCCAGCAGGTCGTTCAGGAAGGTGACCAGCAGGGAGGGCAGGGCCAGATTCAGGATAGCAGGCACGCCGATGGCATAGAGGCGCCCTTCCAGCGAGGCGTCGGGCCGCAGGGCCTTCCGGCGCAGGCGGACGGGCGATGCAGTGGTGCAGTAGACCACGAGGTAGAGGACGAGGGTGACGGTCTGACCGATGCCGGTGGCCAGCGCTGCACCGGCGATGCCCAGCGCGGGCACCGGGCCGAGGCCGAAGATGAGGATGGGGTCCAGCAGGATATTGCACACGCAGCCCGAGATGAGGGCGAGCATGGTGAGCTTCATCCGGCCCACAGCCTGAAAGATCTTCTCGAAGGCGAGGCTGGCCATATTCACGATGGCAAAGAAGAAGACGATGGCGGAATAGGTGACGCCCATCGAGACGATGGTGCTGTCGGCGGTGAACCGGGCGAGGAAGCCGGGCATGATGGCTGTGGCCAGCAGGGTGCACAGGAGGCCGTGGAGCACCGAGAGGGCCATGCCGTGGGTGGCGGCTGCATCGGCCTTGTCATGGTCGCCTGCGCCCCGGTAGAGGGCGACAAGGGCGTTGATGCCCACGCCGAAGCCGATGGCGACAGCGTTCACGAAGTTCTGGATGGGGAACACGAGGGAGAGGGCCGTCATGGCCTGCTCATTGATCTGGGCCACGAAGAGGCTGTCCACGATGTTGTACAGCGAGTTCACCAGCATGGAGATGACGTTGGGCAGGGCCATGGACACGAGGAGCGGGAAGACGGGCTTTGTCTTCATAAAGGTATCGTTCATAGGGGGTAAAAGCTTCCTTTCCTGAAAATTCCGCACAAGAAAAGCCACACAACGGCGGCTTTGAAGCGGGCCATTGTGTGGCGAAAAGTAGCAAGATCTATGCTGTAAAAATCCACACGGGTTTTATGAAGAGGGTGCAAAGAAATACGGTGCATCGACGACAGCGGCGTTACGGGACGCCGCCGGACAGCACCGGGACGCGGGCCGGAAGGAAAACCGGAAAAGCGGCCTTCCGACCGGCCTGCGATAGGATACCACGAAACGGAGAGATTGTCAAGTTAAAAGTATGACTTTTCACAAAAGACTTCTCAAGCGTCCATTTCGTGGTACAATGGAGCCAAACGAGAACGGAGGGAACGGAATGAAATGGATGATCGCATCCGACCTGCACGGGTCGGCGTACTACGGTAAGAAGATGGTGGAGGCTTTCGAGCGGGAGGGGGCCGGGCGGCTGCTCCTGCTGGGGGATCTGCTCTATCACGGCCCCCGGAACGACCTGCCCCGGGACTATGCGCCCAAGGAGGTCATCCCGATGTTGAACAGCCTGAAGAACAGGCTCTGCTGTGTCCGAGGCAACTGCGATGCCGAGGTGGATCAGATGGTGCTGGACGTTCCGGTGCTGGCGGATTACTGCGTCCTCCCAGCGGGCGAAAAGCTCATCTACGCCACCCACGGGCATATCTATAACTTAAAGAACCTGCCGCCGCTGGCCGAGGGGGACATCCTGCTCCATGGCCACACCCATGTCCCGGCGTGGACGGAGTTCGGGCAGGGAAACGTCTACCTCAACCCCGGCTCCCTGAGCATCCCGAAGGAAAACAGTCCCCACAGCTACATGACGCTGGAGGACGGCGTATTTTATTGGAAAGACGTAGATACGGGAGAAATATACCACACCCGTGTACTGTGAGCGGCGGTCTGTCCGCAGGCACTTGCAATTAGCATACCAGTGTGGTATGATGAAAATGAAAAACGCCCGGTGGGCGCGATCTAGGAGCAGGAGGTACGGACCAATGGTGCAGACGACGCTGAAAGTGAACGGGATGATGTGCGGGATGTGCGAGAGCCACATCAACGACGTGGTGCGCAAGACCGCGCAGGTGGAGAAGGTCACTTCTTCCCACACCAAGGGCGAGACGGTCATCGTCTCGGCCCAGCCGCTGGACATCGAAGCCCTGAAGGCTGCCATCGCAGCCACCGGCTACACGGTGACTGGCGCGGAGGAAAAGCCTTACGAGAAAAAGGGCTTCTTCTCGTTTTTGAAGCACTGAGGACTTCCGGCCCCGGGAGGGGGCCTGCGAAAGGAGGCAGGCAGAGATGAGGATACTGGTCTATGGTGCAGGGGTGCAGGGCTGTGAACTGGCCCACCGTCTGCTGCAGAACAAGAAGAACGTCGTCACCATGCTGGCGCGGGGTGAGTGGAAGGAAAGGCTCGACCAAAGAGGCCTCGTGATCCGCCACTGGGCGCAGTGCCGCACCACGGTGGACCGGGTGACGACCATCGACACGCTGGCCCCGGACGACTGCTACGACCTCGTTTTTGTGGCGGTGCAGGCCGGGCAGCTGCCCGATGTGCTGCCCATCCTCAAGCAGAATAAGAGCGAGTACTTCGTCTTCGTGGGCAACGACCCCCATGCGGTGGAGGTCATGCAGGCCATGCAGCGCCCGGCGGACAAGGTCGCGTTCGGTTTTCAGAGCAGCGGCGGACACCGGGATGTGGATAAGGTGGTCAGCGCCCATGTCGGCGTGGACATGACCGTCGGCGGGGCCACAGCACCCCTTTCGGGCGTCTTCCGCTACCGCCTCAAGACTGCCTTCGAGGGCGCAAGGTACAAGCTGAACTTTGTCAGCGACATGGACGCATGGCTCAAGTGCCACATCGCCCTCATCCTGCCGGCCTGTTATCTCTGCTACGCCTGCAAGGGCGACCTCTCCAAGGCCACCAAGGAGCAGCGGGAGCTGGTTCTCGATGCCGCGTGGGAGGGCTGCGAGATGCTCAAGGCCGCGCACATCCCGGTGGACGACAAGGAAAACACCGACTGCTACCGCGCCGGGACTCCCGGACGCCGGAAGATGGACGCCATGCTGCTGGCCATCTGCAAGACCCCGCTGGGCCGTCTCTGCGTCTCCGACCACGCGATGCACGCCGTGGCCGAGATGCAGTACCTCGACGAGGCCTTCGAGGGCCTCCGCGCCCAGACACAGACCCAGATGACCGCATGGGATACCCTGCGCGGGCAGATGCCCTCGTGGGACATCATGCGGAAGAAAACGGCAAAAACAAGACGATGATATGATGGAAAAAAGAGGCAGACGAAGGGCGTCTGCCTCTTTTTTGTTAAGGCTCTCCCTTTGGGAGAGCTGGCGCGAAGCGCCTGAGAGGGCAAGCCCGTGGCGAAAGAGCTTCCGCACAGCGATGAACAGAGGCTTTGTCAGAGCGATGCTATCGCGGGGTTGGCATTCTTTGTCAGCGTCCTTGCCCTCTCCGTCTGCTTCGCAGACACCTCTCCCAAAGGGAGAGGCTTCAGTGCGTCCCCCAAAATTCCGCTAATTTTTTGTTCAGCTCCTCCGTATCCCGCAGATACTCCAGCTGCCGCCAATGCTTCGGGAAGAGGCGGGCATATTCGCTCTGGGCAAAGCGGTCATCCAAGAGCAGCACAACGCCTTTATCTTCCTGTGTCCGGATGACCCGCCCGGCGGCCTGAAGGACCTTGTTCATCCCGGGCCAGCGGTAGGCGTAGTCGAAGCCTGCACCGTTCTGGGCGTCGTAATAGCGGCGGAGCATCTCCTGCCGGGGGCTGACCTGCGGCAGGCCCACGCCCACGATGGCACAGCCGATGAGCCGGTCGCCTGTGAGGTCCACCCCCTCACCGAAGATGCCTCCCATGACCCCGAAGCCCAGCAGCGTCTTTTCCGGGCGGGGCGAGAACCGCCCGAGAAAGGCCGCCCGCCCGGCGTCGTCCAGCCCGCTCTCCTGCACCAGCGTGTCGATGCCGGGGTAGCGGGCGGTGAAGTCCTCCCACACCTGACGCAGATAGGCATAGCTGGGGAAAAAGGCCAGATAGTTGCCCCTCCGGCCGGAGGCCAGCGCCGCGAGGGCGTCCGAGATGGGCTGGATGCTGGCCTCCCGCTGGCGGTAGCGTGTGGAGATGGAGGGCAGGCAGTAAAGCCCGAGATTCTCAGGAGGGAAAGGGCTTTCCAAAGCCACGGCCCGGGCCTCGGGGCAGCCGAGGACGGTGCGGTAATAACCCGGCGGCGTCAGGGTAGCGCTGAACAGGGCTGCGGCCCGCCCCGTCGAGAGGCTTGTGTCCACGAAGGGGGAGGGGTCGAGACAGAGCAGCTGCAGTTCCAGCTCGCTGCCCCGGGCGGTGAGCTGGGTGGCAAAGTGCTCATCGTACCGCTCCGCTGCCCGCAGGACATCCTGAACCTCGAAATAGAGGTCCAGAAGAGCTGTGTGGCCCTCGGCGTCAGAGTCGTCCTCCAGCCAGTCCTGCAAAGGGGCCGTCAGCGCCCGCAGAGGCGCCAGCAGGGCCGAGGGCAGCTCTTTGCAGAACACCGTGCCGTCCTGCGCATAGTCGGCGGCAGGCAGCGCGAGCGTGGGCGTCTCCGCCTGTTCCAGAAGAGAGGTCTGGCCGCTGCCGTCCTCTCCGGGGGCAGCGCTGCCCCGCCGGGGCGCGAGGGCGCAGACGGCTTTCCGGCCCTCCAGAAAGGCTTTGTCGGCCTTGGTGAGGGCCGTTTTAAGAGCACTCCTGCCCCGGCCGAGGGCGCGCTTGGCCTCGGTAAGGCTGCTCTTGCAAAAGCGGGCGGAGTACATGGCGCGGGCACGCTCGGGCAGGTTGTGGGCCTCATCCACGAGGAAGAGCCAGTCGCCCGCGCTGTCAAAGAACCGCCGCAGGTGCACCACTGGGTCGAAGAGGTAGTTGTAGTCCCCGATGATGACGTCACACCACTCGCTCAGGTCCAGCCCCAGCTCGAAGGGGCAGACCGTGAACTGCCGCGCAGCATCGGCCAGTGCGGCCCGGTCGAAGCAGCCGCTGCCCTCGTCCAGAAGGACTCGCAGGGCGGTGTTCACCCGGTCGTAGTAGCCGTTGGCGTAGGGGCAAAGCTCGGGCAGACAGGCGGGATGGCCCTCGGCGTCCGGGTGAAGACAGACCTTCTCCTTGGCCGTCAGGGTCACGCTCCGGAGCGCCAGCCCCGGGGCAGCCGCCCGCAGCCGCGCCACGGCGTCCTCGGCGGCAGACTGCGTGGTATTGCGGGCCGTGAGGTAGAACAGCTTCTCGCCGCAGCCGGTGCCGATGGCCCGCAGGGCGGGGAAGAGGACGCTCATGGTCTTGCCGATGCCGGTGGGGGCCTGACAGAAGAGCCGGACGCCCGCCTTCGAGGGGGCGGCGGTGCAGGCGCGGTAGACCTCGCCTGCCAGCGCCCGCTGCCCGGGCCGGTAGGCCGGAAAAGGGAAGGCCAGCGCCGAGAGGCTCTCGCTCCGGCGCTCCTTCCACGCCAGCTGGCGCTGCGCCCAAGGGGCGTACTGCCCGAGAAGGTCTTGCAGGAAGGCTTCCAGCTCCCCGAGGGTGAAATGCCGCAGGAAGCGGAAGACTTCATCGGTATCGATCTGATAGTATGTGAGCCGGACGTCCAGCCGGTCCAGCCCCTGCTGACGGCCATAGAGCGCCCCATAGACCATCCCCTGTGCCCAGTGGCAGGGGTTCATGTCCTCAGTGATGGCGTCGGCAGGGACGGCGGTGGTCTTGATCTCGTCGATGACCGTCACCCCTGCCTCGTCGGAAAAGATGCCGTCAGCCCGCCCCTCGATGGTGAAGGTGATGCCCGACACTTCCCGCTCACCGGAGAGGAAAACTTCGGCGGCATAGCCCTCGCCCGCCGCCTTTTGCAGCCTGCGGTGGATGCGCGCGCCCTCGTTGGCGCGGTCAAAGCCGGTGAAGCGGCTGTCGATGCTGCCGGTGCGGAGCAGAAATTCCACCAGCTGACGGACAGGCAGACGAAACGCGGGCATAGGGGTCACTTCCTTTTATTTATTATTAAACTACCCCAGCCCCAGCATCTCGGCGCATTGGACGGCGGCTGCGTCCACCCGGTCGAAGTCTACGGCGGCGCGGTAGTAGGTCTCAAGCTCATCATGACAGGCCTTGGCCTGCGCCATCAGATCGGCAGCCTGCTCAAGAAGCTCGGCGGCGGCCCGCTCGTTGAAGCGGAGACGGGCGCGGTAGCCCGCCAGATTCTCCCGGTCCACGAAGCGAGTGCACCGGACGGCCTGCACACCGGGCAGCTGGACGGGATGCCACCGGTTGTCGGTGAGGAAAGCCAGCCGGAGGGCCGGGATGAAGAGATGGTCGATCTTGTCTTCGGGATGCATGGCGCAGGGGCAGGTGATGATGTGGTAGCCCCGGGCCAGCGCCTCGGCCCGGATAAGCTCCAGCAACAGCCGTGAGACGGCCCCGCAGTCGTCGTGGAAGACCACATACCGGTCGGCCAGCGCCTGCACCGTCCCCCGGTAGAACACCGGGCCTTTGGGGGTGATGGCCGACAGCAGCCGCAGCTCCTCGCCGGCCTCGGCTCCGTCGGGCAGGCGGGGGAGGAGCCGGGCACAGAGCCGCTTGACGTACCGGCGCACCTTTTCGAAGTTGGCGCTGCAGGCCTCGGCCCGGCGGCTGTCCAACAGCAGGCTTCCTGCCGAGGCGATATACCGTGCGGCCCGGCTGCGGAGGGCGGCATTCTGGGCGAAGAGGTGCTTCACCTCGTCGGCGTGGGCGCGGAGGGCGTCGGCGTCCAGCGTGTGGTACAGGCTCACCACCTGCTCTTCTGCGCCCGGGGCATCCGGCTCCAGAACGTGGGGCGCGGTGGCGTCCACGATGGCAGCGCGCTTGTCGAGGAAGATGACGCCATCCAGACTGTCGGGGTCGCTGGCGCAGTGGATGCGCTGGATGGGCTCGCCCTTCTGCTCGGCCTTGAGGGCCAGCCGCTTCATCAGAGTCGATTTGCCGCAGCCCGGCCCGCTTTTGATGAGATACATCTGCATCCCCGGTTCCCGCCGCAGAGGCTCAAAATACCCTTTGAACCCGGCGGGGGTGGTGGTCCCTAAGAAGAAATCGATCGAATCGCTGCGTACAGCACTCATATCTTAACACCTCACTTTTGTCTTAGGGTATGCAAAAGGGGAGGAAAAAGTGAGGGAGAGGCTTAATCAGTAGGTATGCACACACACCTCGCCGATCTTATCCCGCAGCGCCACGAAGTCGCCGAAGGCCTCGGGCTTGTTCTGAGGCTGGCGGAGAAGGGCAGCGGGATGGAAGGTGCCCATGAAAAGGATGCCGTTCTTCTCAATGAAGGTGCCATGCTCCTTCGTCACCGAGAAGTCGGGGCGGATCATCCGCTGGGCAGCGATGCGGCCCAGACAGACCACGATCTTGGGCCGCAGCAGGCGGAACTGCTCCCGCAGCCACGGCATACAGGCCTCGCTCTCGGCGGGCAGAGGGTCGCGGTTCTGGGGCGGGCGGCATTTGACGATGTTGGCGATGTAGCAGTTGGAGGCGCGGTCGAGGTCGATGGCGAAGAGGTATTTGTCCAGCAGCTGGCCGCTGCGGCCCACGAAGGGCAGGCCCTGCTCGTCCTCGCTCTGGCCGGGGCCTTCGCCCACGAACAAGACCTCGGCGTTCTCCACGCCCTGCCCGAACACGACGCTGCGGCGGGTGGTGTGCAGCGGACAGCGCTGGCAGGCGAGGCAGTCGGTTTTCAATGTTTCCCAATCCATAAGCGCAGTATACTCCTATTAATTAAATGACATTTTCTTAACAAATTATCGCCGGATTTCTTCTTTAAAATATACCACAAAATTCAAGATTTGTCTTGAAGTTTTCTGACTCTGTGCTAGAATAAAAAGGAAGGGCACACCTGTGGTGCCCGGGAATAATTGCAAAGTAATTTCGGAGGTAATCAATAATGGCTGATATGTTTGCACCCCTGGTAGCCCAGCTGAAGGCAAACCCCAAGACGATCGTTTTCACTGAGGGCAATGACCCCCGCATCCTGGAGGCCGCAAGCAAGCTGCTGGCTGAGGGCGTGCTGAAGGTCGTCATGGTCGGCAACGAGGCGGAGTGCAAGGCTGCTGCCGCTGCGGGCAACTTTGATATTTCCGCTGCTGAGATCATCGACCCGGAGAACTACGCCGGTTTCGATGAGATGGTTAATACGATGGTCGAGCTGCGCAAGGGCAAGCAGAGCGCAGAGGAGTGCACAGCCCTGCTGAAGAAGTCCAACTACTTCGGCACCATGCTGGTCAAGATGGGCAAGGCAGACTGCCTGCTGGGCGGCGCCACCTACTCTACCGCCGATACCATCCGTCCCGCTCTGCAGCTGGTCAAGACCAAGAAGGGCGCTCATCTGGTCAGCTCCTGCTTCATTCTGGACCGTGACTGCGGCGAAGAGGGCCTGAAGCGCATCGCCATGGGCGACTGCGCTGTCAACATCGACTACACCGATACCGTCGATAAGGCGACCGGCGAGGTCAAGGTCACTGCTGCCGCCAAGCTGGCTGAGGTCGCTGTTGAGACCGCTAAGACCGCAAAGCTGTTCGGCATCGACCCGAAGGTCGCTGTCCTGAGCTTCTCCACCAAGGGCTCCGGCAAGGGCGGCACCGTCGCTCTGAGCCACGACGCTGTCATCAAGGCTCAGGAGATGGATCCCGAGCTGGCTGTGGACGGCGAGCTGCAGTTCGACGCAGCCGTTGCTCCCGAGGTCGCACAGGTCAAGTGCAAGGGCAGCAAGGTCGCTGGTCAGGCCAACACCTTCATCTTCCCCTGCATCGAGGCCGGCAACATCGGCTATAAGATCGCACAGCGTCTGGGCGGCTACGCTGCCTACGGCCCCATCCTGCAGGGCCTGAACGCTCCCATCAATGACCTGTCCCGTGGCTGCAACGCCGACGAGGTCTACAAGATGAGCCTCATCACCGCCTGCCAGTCCTGAGCTGACGCACGGATGAACTGAAAATTTCCGAAAGGGCCGCTGCCGCATCTCGCGGGCAGCGGCCCTTTTGCTGTACATCCGACCCGGTTTATGATAAAATAAAGGAAAGAATATCCCCCAGATAAGGAGAAAAATCGAAGGTGAGAAGAAAGGCTCTGTCCCTTGGCCTCGCAGCGGTGCTGCTTCTGTGCGGCGGTACACAGAAAAACGAAAGGATGGCCGCAGCCTTGGTACAGGCTGCAGCCGCCTCCACCATCCAGAGCAGCACAGCAAGCCCGGAAAGCGGCAGCATCACGCCGGAACAGTTCGGGGCGAGGGGTGATGGCAGGGCAGACGACCAGCAGGCGTTGGAGTCCGCGATGCAGTGTGCCAGCGCCGCCGGTCTGCCCCTCGAGCTGACGGAGGGGGCGGTCTACCGCTTTTCCTCCCAGCTTGAGCTGCCCAGCGGCCTGACCATCCGGGGCAATGGGGCTGTTCTGCTCAGCGACATCCAGTATGAGACGCTGGGGCAGGACCGCCCGGCCGTCGGCATCATCGGAAGATCCAATGAGGACCGCACACATGACATCCGGCTGGAAAATGTCACCTTCCGGGCGGCGGACAGCTGCCAGAGCAACTGCCTGTTCTGGGTGATGCGCGCCTGCAATGTGGAAGTCGTGGACTGTACCTTCGACTGCCAGCCCAACGACTGGTGCCGGGGCGCTGCCGACCTGTACGGGGTCAATGAGAACATCCGCTTCGAGGGCTGCGTATTCCGCCAGCTGACGGGCGGTACGGCAGGCGGCATCTGGGTGCGCAACTGGACGGATCAGGCAGAGAGCCGGAATATCCGTTTTGAGGACTGTGATTTTTACAAGTCCGGTGCAGACGAGGTCTTAGCCGTCTGGGGCTGGGGCAGCGCTGTGCGGGAGGTCGTCCTCTCGGGCTGTGGCTTTTATGAGACAGAGACGGAGGAGAGTCTGGCGGCAGGCAACCGTCCGGTGTGGTTCATCACACTGGGGCAGAGCGGCATCACCGATGTGCGGATGGAGCACTGCACCATTTGGGCGGATCGCTGCGAGGTCATCTTCCACATGGTGGGCGACAAGACCCATGCCGTCGTGGACAACTGCGACATCACCCTGAACCAGCCGGACAATGTGGCCGGGCATGACATCAGAAAGAGCGCGAATCCCATGCTGGCGCAGGGCAATGGCCGCGCCGACGGCAGTACGGTCATCCAGAACAGCCGTATTGTCCTGAGCGGCGACGATGGGCGGCGCATCAGCTATCGGCTCAGCGCCCTGAAGGACAATACGCTGGAAGTCTCCCTCGGGCACGGCATCGCCAGCACCAGCGAGGTCAGCGGCAATACCATCCGGGGACGGATACAGCATAAGATCTTTGAGGACTGCTCCAACGTGTGGAATAATCATGTAACGGTGCGGAGATTCTCGCTTCCGGGATGAACCGCTTATAAAAAAGGAGGTCTTATCATGAGAAGAAAATTCATTGCGGCGGCTGCATCGGGGGTTCTGGCCCTGACGATGACAGCGGCTCTGCCCACCATCCATGCGGCGGCGGTGAGCATCTGGAACGACATTACCCCGGGAACGGAGAGCGTCGAGACGTTCCAGTACAAGGACTATGCCGACCGCTATTCGGACGCCTACGAGCTTTACGGCTACGACGCCGAGGCGTTGTTCAACCACTATGAGACGGTTGGCAAGGCCGAAGGGCGGGTAGGACGATTCAAGAAAACGGCGGAAGAAGATGACCGGCATCCCTATGTGTGGGACGCCGATGAGCCGTTGGATCCGCTGCCGCCTCTGGAATTTTCCGCGCAGCCGGATTGGTTCGATACCCGTACCCTCCCGGAGAACCTGTCCAACATTCGTATCGTAAAGGAATACGAGCAGCTGGAAGCCTTTATCGAGAGAGATGAATGGATCGGGGATCCCGTTCTGGTGCGGAAGTCAGAACTCCTGACCGAGATGAGCAGTCGTGTCCGGAATTACGAAGGCCGACGCGGCGGTGCCGACTATCTCCGTGCCATCAGTCAGGACATCGACGTATTGCTTGACTTCATGGGATAATGATATAGTATAAAAAGAAGAGCCTCACTGCAAAACAGCGAGGCTCTTTTCTGTTGGCAGAGCACAGTACGAAAATACAGGGTTCGTCTGGCTCTTGTTTGGTGGAGGCGATGGGAGTCGAACCCATGTCCGAAAAGAGTTCAGCGTAGGTGTCTCCGGGTGCAGGCGATCTACAACATTCCCTCCGCGTCACGCCGGTCGTCAGGCTAACGCTTCAGTAGCTTCATGAGTTCCTGCCGGTCCGCAAAGCTTAGGTCCGTTCAGGTGCTGTGTCTAAAGGACGCCCCGGCCCCACACGACACAAGAGTGGGCGGAACGCGCAGCACTCAGGCTGCGAGCAACTGATAATTATTGTTGTCAGTTAATTTTTTGGAGGAGTTTAGAGCAGTTCCCCCACTGCTACCCGCTGCCCAGGCCTCGCTCCCCCCGTCGAAACCTTTACGCCCCCATAAAGCGCATGTCGCCATGCGCAGAAAGCTTGGTTTTCCGGGCAGGAATGCTGCCTGAAAGAGATCTAATAGAATTTGCCGTTGGACTTCACAGCCCGGTCGATGGAGCGCTTGGCGTCACGCTTGGCGGCATCGGCGCGCTTATCGTAGAGCTTTTTGCCCTTGCACAGGCCGACCTCCATCTTGACGCGGCCATGCTTGAAGTAGAGGGAGAGGGGAACAAGGGTGTAGCCCTGCAGTTTGCACTGCTGGTGCAGCCGTCGGATCTCGGTCTTGTGGGCCAGCAGCCGCCGCACCCGCAGAGGATCCTGATTGAAGATGTTGCCGTGGTCGTAGGGGGTGATATGCATCCCCTTGACCAGAAGCTCGCCGTCCTCAATATCGACCCAGCTGTCCTTCAGGTTGACGCCGCCCGCACGCAGGCTCTTGACCTCGGTGCCCTTCAGTTCAACGCCGGTCTCCAGCGCTTCGAGCACGAAGTACTCGTGGCGCGCCTCGCGGTTTGTGGCGATGGTTTTGGTCGCCGGACGTTCCTTGGTAGGTGCCATGAAGCGCGCCTCCTTTCCTTGACTTCTTACTGTCCTGTCATTATATCACATTTTGCTGGATTTTCAAGAGCGATTTTTGAAGAGACTGTTAATGTTCTCTAAAATCCGCCTGTTACAGCTCGTCGCGGCCGGAGAGGGCGCGGTAAAGCGTCGTCTCATCGGTATACTCGAGGCTGCCACCCACGGGCAGGCCGTAGGCCAAACGGGTCGTCTTGATGCCGAGGGGCTTGATGAGCTTGGCCAGATACATGGCGGTAGCCTCCCCCTCGACGGTGGGGTTCATGGCCATGATGACCTCCTTCACCTCGCCGCTGCCCAGCCGGGCCAGAAGCTCTTTCACCGAGAGCTGCTCGGCACCGATGCCGTCCATGGGGCTGATGAGGCCGTGGAGGACGTGATAGAGGCCGTGATACTCCCGGGTGCGCTCAAAGGCCTGCACGTCGCGGGGGGTCTCCACCACACAGATGGTGGAGCGGTCCCGCTTGGCGCTGGAGCAGATGGGGCAAAGCTCCGCCTCGGTGTAGTTCTGGCAGACGCGGCAGCGGTGGAGCCGGGTGTGGGCGTTCTGGATGGCCTCGGCCAGCGCCGTGGCGTCGGCGTCCGACATGCTCAGCACCTGATAGGCCATCCGGGTCGCGCCCTTGCGGCCGATGCCCGGAAACTGGCTGAACTGCTCGATGAGCTTTTCCAGCGGCGCTGCGGTGTAACCCATGCGTATCCCTCCCGCTTAGAGGCCGGGGATGTTCAGGCCGCCGGTCAGCTTGCCCATCTCGGCCTCGGCGGTCTCGTCCACCTGCTTGACGGTAGCGTTGACGGCTGCGGCCACCAGATCTTCCAGCATCTCGATGTCGTCGGGGTCAACGGCCTCGGGCTTGATGGTGATGCCGAGGATCTCGTGTTTGCCGTTCATCCGGACTGTGACCATCTCGCCGGAGGCGCTGCCGGTGTACTCGGCAGCTTCCAGCTCGGCCTGCTTGGCCTTCATGTCATCCTGCATCTTCTGCGCCTGACGCATCAGGGCGTTCATATCGGGGCGGCCAAATCCTGCGGGCATTCTTGCTTTCATAGTTTGTGTTCTCCTTGTTTGTTCGTTTTATTTTTAGCGGCCTCGCCCTCTCAGTCTCGCATCCGCTCGCCAGCTCCCCCAAAGGGGGAGCCACTGGCGTACAGGTTAGGCTTGTATGGGATGAGCAAAGCTTGATTTATCGTAAAATATAGTGCCTTGCGGTCTGGATTCACAGCAGCTCGACAAGGCGCATTGGTTTAGAAACGCCTGCCCTCGTAAACGAGGTCCGCGCCTTTTGCGGACTATTGAGCCATTGGCAGGCAGTACAAAGTGATCCAGTCTGCCAATGGCTCTCCCTTTGGGAGAGCTGTCACCGTTAGGTGACTGAGAGGGCAAGCCATTTTATCGCTTCTTTTTCGTGCTGTCCTCGATGCTCACCTCGAGGCCCAGCTTTTCCAGTGCGTGGAGGGACTGCTCGGCATTGGAGGTGTGCTTCGCGGCGGTGCGGGGTTCGTAGGGGCCGATGGGCACCGCGACGCCCGACACCTGCGCGATGAGCTTTTTGATGAGGCGCTGACTGTCCTTGTTCACCCGGATGAAGTCCCGGAAGGTCTTGCCGCCGTCGATGAGCACCCGGGTGCCGTTGAAGTAAGCCTTCGACTTGCGCAGGTAGCTGTGGAGCATAGGGTCCTTCTCCTGTAAGAGCTTGACGACCTCGCTCCACTGCTCGAAGGGGTTGATGCCCTCTGCGGCCACCTTTCGGGGGCGGCTGAGGGCCGGGTCGGCGGTGTATTCCGGAGCCGGTGCTGTGGGAGCAGAAGCCTCAGCAGGCGTTTCCTCCGGGAGGGGTGCTGTGACCGGCGCGGCCGGTTCATCCCACGGCAGGGGAGCGCTCTCTGCCACCGGCGGCTCGTCGGGCGGGGGCGGAAGCTCTTCTTCTACGGGCGCGGGAGCCGGTTCCTCGGGAACCGAAGCGGGGGAGACCGCTGGCTCTTCCGGCGCAGACGTCGGTTCTGCGGCGGGCGCAGGGAGAGGCTCCTGCACGGCAGGCGAGGGCGTCACGGGCGTACTCACAAAGGGCTGCGGCGCGGGTTGTGCCGGGGCCGAGACAAAGGGCCGGACGACCGGTGCGGTAGGAGCCGCAGCCTGCACGGATACTGCTGCTGCGGGGGCGGCCTGCGGCGGCTCAGAGAGGGTGAAGAGGGCCAGCTCCAGCTCGATGCGCTGGTCGCTGCCCCGGGTCATGTGCTCGAGGGCGTTGCCCAGCGTGCGGATGGCCCGGACAGCCTCCCGCTGGCCCAGCTGAGGCCCTTTTTCGAGGTACTGCGCTTCCTCCTCGGGCGAGACGCCGGACAGCAGGCTCTGCCCGCCGGGCAGAGCCGCCAGCATCAGAGCGCGGTAGTGGGCGATCAGCTCTTCGGTCAGACGCTTCACATCCACCGACTGCTGCCGCAGCGCGGCCAGCTGGGCCAGAGCAGCCGCGCCGTCCTGCGCTTCCAGCGCATCCGAGATACGGAACAGGTAGCTCCGGTCGGTGACGCCGGCCATCCGGCGGACCACGTCGGCGTCGATCTTTGTCGTGACGCCGGCGCAGGTGTCAAGGATGGAGAGGGCGTCGCGCATGGCACCGTCGGCCAGCCGGGAGATCAGCTCTGCGCCGTCGGTGGTCAGTTCCAGCCCCTCCTGCCCGGCAATGTACTCGACCCGCTGTGCGATGTCCTCCGGCCCGATGCGGGTGAAGTCGTACCGCTGGCAGCGGGAGAGGATGGTGGCCGGGACTTTCTGGATCTCCGTCGTGGCGAGGATGAAGATGACGTGGGCAGGCGGCTCTTCCAGCGTCTTCAGCAGGGCGTTGAAGGCCGCTGTGGACAGCATGTGCACCTCATCGATGATGTATACCTTATAATGGCAGGCGCTGGGGGTATAGGCTGTCTCGTCCCGCAGGTCGCGGATGTCGTCCACGCCGTTGTTGGAGGCAGCGTCCATTTCCACCACATCGAGAATGCTGCCATTGTCGATGCCTTTGCAGATCTCGCACTCGCCGCAGGGGTCGCCATCCTTGGGATGGAGGCAGTTGACCGCCTTGGCAAAGATCTTGGCGCAGGTGGTCTTGCCGGTGCCGCGCACGCCAGTGAAAAGGTAGGCGTGGCCCACGCGGCCCGACGCCACCTGATTGCGCAGTGCTGTGACAATGCCGCGCTGTGCGACGACGTCCTCAAACCGCTGAGGTCTCCATTTGCGGTATAATGCGCGATACATCGGCGATCCCCTCCTGTCGATAATAAAAAATCGGACAGCGCTGACGGGGTTTGACCCCCGCCTTGCGTAACTCGGCATACGGATGCAGGCTGACTGAAACGCACGGGGCGCGCCGCTTAAGGCTGCTTGGTTCCCCACCTGACCTGGTTCACTGCGGCTCCATCGTACAGGACCCACATCCGTATGCCGAACCACGCAGCAGGCGCTGTCCGACAAGACACACAGTTCGTGTGCTTCAATATTGTACCACAGTTCAGGGAGGAATGCAAGAGGGAGTCAGTCCTGCTCCCAGCCGGCCCGCAAAAGCTCCAGTGCATGGGTCTCAAGGCGGGAAACATAGCTCCGGCTAATCTGGAGCAGCTTTGCCGTTTCCAGCTGGGTCAGCGGCGGCTGCCCCGCCAGACCATACCTTAATAATAGAAGCTTCCGCTCCCGGGCGGGCAGGCCCTCGATGAGGCGGCGGAGGCGCTGGGCATCCTCCTGCCTTTCGCAGTTCTCCTCCATGCAGAAGCCATCCTGCAGCACATCGGCGAGGGTGAGGGCGGAATCCTCTTTTCCGGCTTCCAGCGTTTCTTGGAGCGAGAGAGTGGGGGCGTTTTTCCGCTCCCGCCGGAAGTGCATCCGAAGCTCATTCTCAATGCATCGACTGGCGTAAGTCGAAAATCTGGCCCGGCGGGTGGAGTCGAAGGTGTCCACGGCCTTCATCAGGCCGATGGTGCCGATGGAGATCAAATCGTCCTGCTCACCGGGGAGAGCGTAGTATTTTTTGGCGATGTGGGCCACGAGGCGCAGGTTATGACGGATGAGCTTTTCCCGGGCGGACGGGTCGCCCTCCCGCAAAGCGGAAAAGGTCTTGATCTCCTCCTGCGGGCTGAGCGGGCGGGGAAAGCTGCCGCTTTCCAGATGAAGCGCAAGAAACAGAAACTTTGTGGCAAAAAACTGCAAAAGAGATAAAAACATGGCGAGCCCCTCCCCAAAGCATCATAAATTGTTACTATAATTTATGAAGGAGGGCTTGCCCTTTTTCCTGACGTCGGGCAGGCACACCGTCAAAAATGGTCTCCCGCTCCTGAAAATGTTGATTTGGTTCGAGTATACCGCATCGCAGGGGCGGCTGTCTATACGGATAGCCGGATCGTGGAAAAGTACAGGGATCAACTTGCGCAAATTTTTACGCAGATTGGCCTCTCTTTTTTACACAGCCAATGCCAATTAGCGCTTGAAATCGAAACGCTGCGCAAGTATACTATACTAGTTATACTGTACAAGCTTGATCAAAAATCAGTATGCCAGTTGACCATAAAAGACATACCAGAATTGAAGTGCGCAGCAGAATCAAAACCCTACGAGGATGAAAATGAAATTCGATAGAAGACTTACAGATGAAATCTACACTTCCGATACGGTAAGGCTGGGAAAAGATGCATTTCAGGCCATGCAGGAGACGATCTATCATAATAGCGGTGTCGGAACCATTACCGGGTACTATGATGCCGAATTGTCGATCCTGTCGGTCAGTGATCTGTTGCTGCATAATCTGAACCACAGCTATGCATCCCTGATGGAGCAGACAAAGGGTTCGCTGAAGAATCTTTTCTATAAGAGCGATGCCGCGTTCCTTGACAATGCACGCTTTCGTCAGATTCAGGGCGGAGGAGAAAGCCAGTTCCTCACGGCAGATGGGGCTCCCGTCTATGTGCGTCTCTACAAAAAAGATGCAGTCGATACGGATGGAACACCGATCTGGATCATGTCAGTACAGATGAACTGGGCGTATGAAAACCTTGCGTTAGTCAACGAATCCATCCATTCTGCACTATGGTATTTTGAGTGTAATGAAAACGGTGAGATCGTTCATGTGAACTGGAGCCATGCGTTCCGGAAGATCCTTGGATATCATGACATTCTGGATTTTCCGAACAAACTGGATTCGTGGTCGAACCTTCTGCACCCGGAGGACTATGACCGGGTAATGCAGCTGCTTTTGGAAACGATTGCGGACAAAACCAATACTACAAAATATAATGTTGAGTACCGACTGAAAATGCAGGATGGCCAATACCAGTGGTTCCGGACATCGGCGGAGGTGATACGCCGTCTGGATGGCTCGGCCAATCGAATTGCCGGAATCATCAGCAACATTGACGCGGAAAAAAGAAGTCGGATGCAGGCGCAGCGGGCAGCGGCATTTCACCGTGCATTTACCAGCGCAAACCTCTGCGAATACTATGTAAATCTGGAAAAGAACACCTTTGATACGTTCAAAGTGGAGCCTTCTTTGATGACGGCCTTTGAGCAGAACCACACATGGGATGGACTGGTCAGATTCTTTGTGGATAACTATGTGGTTGAAGAGGACAAAAAGTCTGTAACGGATTTCTACAATCGCGCCTACATCACGGAAAAATTAAAGGGGCTTGAGACGGAGCTGCGTCAGGAGTGCCGCATCGTTCTGAATGGGGAGGAACGATGGGTCAGCAACGTGGTCATGCGCGGCGAGATCGAAGATTCCGAATATGCGATGATTTTTCTGCGGGACATCACAGAGTCCAAAGCAGAGACGGCCCGGCGGATGCAGATGGCCTCAGATAACGCATCGATGGATCTTTTGATCAAGAGTATGGTGCGTCTGCTGGACCGCTTTGTCGTCTGCGATCTGGAGAATGACCGGTATCGGTTCTATAATCTGCAAGGTGAAATGATATACGCGCCGACGGGAACCTACCATGGTTTTGTGGAGCAGGTGGCTGTAAGGTATAAGACGTTGGAGCCATTGGCGGCGATAGACGCATTGTTCTCACCGGAAAATATCCGAAAGAATCTGCAGGGCGAGAACGACATCTACAAATTTGAATACTGCTCCATAGACGAAAACACCTATAAGATCGGTTCCTTCATTCCGCTGGAGTGGGATGGTACAAAGCTGGCCAAAGCACTGCTGGCATCTATGGATGTGTCACAGGAGAAAAAGGCCGAGATCGAATCCCATAAGGCACTGAAGGATGCGTACCGGGCAGCGGAAAACGCAAGCCGCGCCAAGACGGAATTCCTCTCCAATATGTCCCATGATATCCGTACACCGATGAATGCAATCGTTGGCTTGACCGCCATTGCGGGTGCGAATATCGAGAGTCAGGACAGGGTGGTCGAGTGCCTTGGCAAGATCACAAAATCGAGCCGTCATCTGTTGGGACTGATTAATGAAGTGCTGGATATGGCCAGAATCGAGAGCGGACGAATAAGCCTTGCCGAGGAGGATTTCAGCCTGCCGGAGCTGGTCGATAACCTGCTCACCATCACAAAACCGGCAATCGACGAGCACCACCATCAGCTCGAAGCCCATGTTGAGCACATCGAGCACGAAGCTGTCTGCGGCGACAGCCTGCGCATCCAGCAGGTCTTTGTGAACCTGATGAGCAACGCCGTCAAGTACACCCCGGATGGAGGAAACATCACCCTTACGATCAAGGAAAAACCGAACGGCTTCTCGGAGCTTGGCTGCTACGAGTTTTCCATCGAGGACAACGGCATCGGCATGACGCCGGAGTTCCAGAAGATCATGTTCGAGCCGTTCAGCCGGGCAGACGATCACCGGACGACCAAGGTGCAGGGCACCGGTCTTGGCATGGCCATTGCAAGAAACATCGTCAACCTGATGAATGGTGATATTCAGGTCGAAAGCGCTCCCAACAAGGGAACGAAGATCACGGTCACGGTCTATCTGAAGCTTCAGAAGAACGAGAAGGAACAGGAAAAAGAACTGCTCGATCTGCCGGTACTGGTCGTGGACGATGACAAGACCTGCTGCGAAAGCACCGTTGCGACCCTTCAGGAGATCGGCATAGCGGGCGAATGGGTCCTGACCGGTAAGGAAGCTGTGGAGCGCTGCTATGCGCGTCATGAGACCAACAGTGACTATTTTGCGGTGATCCTGGACTGGAAGATGCCGGAAATGGACGGTATTGCAACCGCCAGAAAAATCCGGGAACGGGTAGGAGAAGATGTCACGATCATCATCCTGACTTCCTTTGATTTCAGCGAGATCGAAGAAGAAGCCAGAGCGGCGGGCGTGAATGCGTTTATGGCAAAACCACTGTTCCGTTCTCGTCTGACGGCAACTCTGCGGCAGTTTACATCCGGGAAGAAGGAGGAAAACGCCCGGAACTATCTGGAAGACTTTGCGAAGGAAAACTATGCGGGTAAGCGGATCCTTCTCGTGGAGGATAACGAGCTGAACCGTGAGATCGCAACCGAGATCATAGGCATGACGGGCGTGACCATCGACAGCGCCGAAAACGGAAAGATTGCAGTCGAAAAGGTGATGGAAGCGCCAGAAAAGTGGTACGATCTCATTTTTATGGACATCCAGATGCCCATCATGAATGGTTACGAAGCCACTGCTGCGATCCGTGCCCTTGCCGGCAGCCGGGGCAAAGTGCCCATCATTGCCATGACGGCAAATGCCTTTGCCGAGGACGTGCAACTGGCAAAGAACACCGGCATGAACGAGCATATCGCCAAACCGCTTGATTTGAATAAGCTGAACGATGTGCTGAAACAGTGGCTGTGATCTGTGCATTGCAGAAAGGCGCGTGATATCTGGGCAAACAGGAACATCACGTTTCAAGGATCTTGTATTGAAATAGCTGCACAACCGCAGCTATTGGGTTGAAAATAAGGCTGAAGCCCCAATTGCTCCAGCCAACGTCAGAGTTCCTTAATTGTCCATCAAAAATACGTTGGTACGTTTTACACTGTAACGATTCAAAAAACAAAGGAGAGGTGTTTTGCTATGATCTACAAAAAGCAATACGGTCAACCGTTTGATACCGAAAGTGTAGTGGGTTCTTTTTTGCCCATGATGGAAACGATACCCTATCTGACCAAGGAGCCGGATGGTTTCTCCTATGCCATGGAACCGCAGGATGTCCTGTATGGTCTTGGCGAGAACGTCCGTGGTATCAACAAGCGCGGGTGGGTGTACGAAAGCAAATGCTCCGATGACGGCAACCATACCGAGGGCAAATCCTCGCTGTACGGTGCTTATAATTTTATGATCGTGTCCGGCAAGGATACATTTGGCGTTTTTATCGACTACCCGGGCAAGGTCACCTTTGACTGCGGCTATACCGACATGGATACCTTACGCATCACGGTGGCTGAGGAAAATTACGATCTCTACATCATTGAGGGCGAAAGCCTGACCGATATTGTGCACCAGTTCCGCCAGTTGGTGGGGCGCAGTTATATTCCGCCCAAATGGGCTTTTGGCAACGCCCAGAGCCGCTGGAGCTACATGAACGAGGACGAGGTCCGCGAGGTGGTGGCAAATTACCGTGCCAATCATATGCCGCTGGACGCTGTGGTTCTGGATATTGATTACATGGAGCGTTACAAGGACTTTACGGTGGATGCACAGCGCTTCCCGCGTTTTGCAGACTTTGCCGCCGAGATGAAAGCGCAGGGCATCCATCTTGTCCCCATCATCGATGCAGGAGTCAAGGTCGAAGAGGGATATGATGTGTACGAGGAAGGCGTGAAAAACGGCTACTTCTGCACGAATCAGGATGGCACCCCCTTTGTAGCCGGTGTGTGGCCGGGACGGGTACACTTCCCCGATATGCTCAACCCGGAAGCCCGTGCTTGGTTTGGCAGTCAATATAAAGTTCTGCTGGATCAGGGGATCGAGGGCTTCTGGAATGATATGAACGAGCCTGCTATCTTCTACGCAGAGGAAAGACTGAAAAAGACCTTTGCTAAAATTGGGGAATACGACAAGCAAAACCTGGATATTTCCAGCTTTGCTGCTTTTACCGGCATGGTGGCAGAGCTTTCCAACAACGAAAACGATTATAAGATGTTCTACCACAACACCAAACAGGGGCGTATGCGGCACGACAAGGTACATAATCTTTTTGGTTATAACATGACCCGTGCGGCAGGCGAGGCTTTCGAGCGGCTGGAGCCGGACAAGCGCATTTTGATGTACTCCCGTTCTGCCTGCATCGGGATGCACCGGTATGGCGGCATCTGGACTGGCGACAACCATTCTTGGTGGAGCCACATTCTGCTTGCGCTGCGCATGATGCCCTCCCTGAATATGTGCGGCTTCCTGTACGAAGGCCCCGACATTGGCGGCTTTGGCAGCAATACCACGGAGGATCTGGTGCTGCGCTGGTACGGCTTGGGCATCTTCTCTCCGCTGCTGCGGAACCACTCTGCCAAGGACACCCGCCGGCAGGAGCCCTACCGCTTTAAAAACAAGGCTGCCTTTGCCGGTATTTTACAGCTGCGCTACCTGCTGCTGCCCTACATTTACAGCGAGTACATGAAAGCTGCCCTGCACGACGGTATGTACTGTATGCCGTTGGCGTTCGCCTTCCCGGAGGATGACTTTGCCCGTCGGGTGGAGGATGAGGTGATGATCGGTGAAAGCCTGTTGATCGCCCCGGTATATGAGCAAAACGCCCGAGGCCGATATGTTTATCTGCCGGAGGAGATGCTGCAAGTGCGGATAAAGTGCAGCGAAAGCAACCGCATCGAAACCAGCGTGCTGCCAGCAGGCCATCATTACATTCCGGTGGAACTGGATGAAGTGGTGTTCTTTATGCGCAAGGGACACCTTCTGCCCCTTGCCAAGGACGGCAAAAAGATCCAGAGCGTTGCCGATGTGGATTTTGCAGATCTGCGCCTGCTTGCCTATGCTCCCGATGGTGCATCCTATGAATACTATACCGATGACGGCGAGACGAAGGATTATGATAAGCCGGAACATTTTGTGCATATCACGCTGGATGCGGATGGAAACGCAAAGAGTGATCGTGCTACGGTCAAAGTAGAAGGATAATCGTCAGTCATTACGCAGTTCCTACAGAGTGACAGCGTTTCAGCTTGAAATGCTGCCACTCTTTTTTGTTGTCTATATCACAGATAAAATGTACTGCTATCTGGGCCAAAAAGTCCAGAGCGGCGAGATCGACGCCAGCCGTGCGACGGTGATCGAAGATACCGGCATTGGCTGGGGCGCAAACCATATCTGGGCAAGCAGGAATATCACGTCTCCAGAATTTTGTACTGAAAAAAGGGCTGCTGCACAGGGAACAGACCTTGTGCAGCAGCCTCTTATGGTATGTAGTAACTCAGTCCTTCTTCTCGGCGGTGCGGGCAAAGAAGTTGGCGAGGACGGCACCGGAAATGTTATGCCACACAGAGAACACAGCGCCGGGGATGGTTGCCAGCGGATACTGTGCAAAGTGGGCGGCAGCCAGAGAGGTGGCCAGACCGGAGTTCTGCATTCCGACCTCGATGGAAATTGCACGGCATTTGGTGGAATCCAGCTTCAGCAGCTTACCCACGCCAAAGCCGGTGAGGTAGCCCAGCAGGTTGTGCAGGATGACCACGGCAAGGATCAGCAGGCCGCTGGTCATGATCTTGGCGGAGTTTGCGGACACAACAGCGCAGATGATGAGCACGATGGCGGTGGTGGAGACCAGCGGCAGCACACGGACGGCGTTCTGGGTGAAGGCATGGAAGAAGTGGTTGACCACAAAGCCCAGTGCGATGGGCACCAGCACCACCTTGACGATGGACAGGAACATATTTACAGGGTTCACATTCACGCGCTGGCCGGCATACAGCAGGGTGAGCAGCGGGGTGAGGAAGGGCGCCAGCACGGTGGAAACTGCGGTCATGCCAACGGACAGTGCAACGTCGCCCTTGGAAAGGTAGGTCATCACGTTAGAGGAGGTGCCGCCGGGGCAGGTACCCACAAGGATGACGCCGATAGCCAGCTCGGTGGGCAGGTGGAACACCTGGGTCAACGCCCATGCCAGAAAGGGCATCAGGGTGAACTGGGCAATGCAGCCAACGACCACGTCTTTCGGGCGGCTGAACACTACCTTGAAGTCCTCCGGCTTCAGGGTGAGACCCATGCCGAACATGACGATGCCCAGCAGAGTGTTGACCCATGCGGTCTTTACCACACTGAAGGTGCCGGGGAACAGCAGAGCCAGTGCCGCTACCACAATGACGATGGCGGCCATGTACTTGCCCACAAAGTCGCTTACTTTTTCCAATGTTTTCATGATAAATACTCCTTTTCTGAACACTTATTTTTGCGGATGCAAAGGCAATGAAACATCCGGAAAATGGCTTTCCCGCAAACAAAAACGCCTTTGTCCCCTACGGTTCGTAAGAGACAAAGGCGTATAAACTCCTCTGCGGTACCACTCTTATTGCCGGTGCAAAGCCCGGCCCCTCAGTGCGCATCCAACAATGCGCGGCCCGTGATAACGGGGGCCTGCCGTTCCTGCTTACTGGGGCGTAGATACCGCCCATTCAGCCGGAAAGCTCGGAGAGGATCTTCCCACGGACGCCCTGCGCTGCCTTGCACCATCCGGCAGCTCTCTGCAGCATTCTTTCCGGGTACTCTTTCTCGTCATAGCCGAATATTTCACTGCCACGGAGTATACTCTTCTGCCGGGTCGAAGTCAAGAAAAACGACCCTTCTAGTTTTTCATCCGGCTCATGCCAAGAGTGAAGCTGGTTCATGCAATGGCTGCTTTGTCGTTCCCTGCGGGTATTCGCCCTTACCGTGCCGGTGACACGGGCTATGCCCAGTACATGACGGCTTTCAACCGCAACTTCGGCGGCTCGTCCGGCGGTGGTGGTGGTCGTGCTGGTGCTTATTGCCATGGGAAGCTGAGGGCATCCCCATAGTATAGGACCGCTTGCGGCAGGCCAACTACGATATAAAGGCCATCTTCTGCGGCTTTGATGCCCGGACGGTGCGGGTGTGTCAGGAAAACGTGACCCGGTCACAGAAAATCCAACTAGGAAATGTTATCATATAGCCATAGAAAACACCAACAACATTCCGATGGAGGATTTGAATATGAAGGCAAAGTTTTATATCTGTGAGCACTGTGGCAATCTGGTCACCACCATCCACAACGCAGGGGTTCCGCTGGTCTGCTGCGGCGAAAAGATGAAGGAGCTGCTCCCCAATACCGTGGAAGCCAGCGGCGAAAAGCATCTGCCGGTGGCAGAGCACTCCGGCAGCACCCTCACCGTCACGGTGGGTGCAGTGGAGCACCCCATGGTGGATGTGCACCATATCCAGTGGCTCTTTGTGGAGACGGAAAACGGCGGACAGCTCCGCTACCTCGCCCCCGGGCAGGCACCCAAGGCGGTGTTTGAGCTGGGCAGCGAAAAGCCGGTGGCGGTCTACGCTTACTGCAATCTGCATGGTCTGTGGATGACGAAGCTGTAAGAAATAAACAGGCTCCTGCCAGTGGTTAACGCTTGCAGGAGCCTGTTTTTTGCGTGCAACCAATGGTTCTGGCGCAGGCGTATCAGACAAAATGGAGTAAACATTGAAATACAGAGAAATCGTGGACGGTATTTTTCTTGACCGCCCCAATCGTTTTATTGCCCATGTAGATGTGAACGGCACGGTGGAAACCGTCCATGTCAAAAACACCGGGCGGTGCAGGGAACTGCTTTTGCAGTTCAGCGTAAGCCGCCATTCCGGCATTTTCCATCATTTGCAGGTAAGGCAGACCGTGGGCATCCCCGGCTCGTTCAATTTCCTTCATCTGCGCAGCCATCACAATGCGATGTTTCATGTTGGCACCCTCTTTCTATCTCTATTATAATGGATGAGAATGTTTGGAACAAGATGAAAGATACCGGTGCATAGAATCTGTCCCCGGAGAGTTGGAACAAGCCCTCCGGGGGCATTTTTGTTTTTCACTATCTTTTCCGCAGGGGAAAACCATGGTATACTGAGTTCAAAGTGATAAACCAGGAGGTACAATTATGAAGTGGGGAATTTTAGCGACCGGCACCATTGCCAAAAAGTTTGCATCTACGGTGGAACAGATGGGCGCAGAGGGGGAGCAGCTTGTTGCCGTGGGGTCACGGCGCATGGAAAGCGCACAGGCGTTTGCACAGCAGTACGGCATCCCCCGCTGCTATGACTCCTACGAAGCCCTTGCCGCCGACCCGGAGGTTGAGGCTATCTACGTTGCCACCCCCAACACCCTGCATTACGAAAACTGCAAGCTCTGCTTGGAGCAGGGCAAGCACGTTTTGTGCGAAAAGCCCTTTACCATCAGTCCGGAGCAGGCGCAGGAGCTGTACCGTCTGGCGGAGGAAAAGCACCTCTTTCTCATGGAGGCATTCTGGATCTGGCTGC
>ERZ1106973.431-NODE-431-length-51706-cov-15.164372_pt1 | contig 51706 bp, 64 predicted proteins | sample MGYA00403686_ERZ1106973 | MGnify/ENA primary metagenome ERZ1106973 (study PRJEB35170, sample SAMEA104062408) | human gut metagenome | biome: human gut; feature: human-associated habitat; material: faeces | place: Denmark | collected 2012-11-06 ...
GCTGCACTTGACGCAGCCGTGCCATGGATTCCAGATGTCGTGCAGGAAGCTCACCTTCTTTCGATACCTATTATTATAATAGCTGCGCGGACAGGAAACAAGAGCACCCCTTGCACCGCCCCGCCGGATGTGATAGGATGAAGAAAACCATGTGAGGGAGGAACCACCATGCCGTTTCTGATGATCCGCAATGACATCACCAAAGTGGCGGCGGATGCCATTGTCAACCCGGCCAACCGGAACCTTTTGCAGGGCAGCGGCACCAGCCGTGCCATTTATCAGGCGGCAGGGGAGCAGGAGCTGACCGCCGCCTGCGAAGCCATCGGCCGTTGCGATTTGGGCAGAGCCGTGTGTACTCCGGCATTCGGTCTGCCCGCAAAATATATTTTCCATGCAGTCTGCCCAGCGTGGCACGGCGGCGGGTTCGGCGAAGCTGAACAATTAGCCGGTGCATACCACTCCGCATTGGAATTAGCCGCAGAGTACCACTGCGAGAGCGTGGCCTTTCCGCTGCTGTCCAGCGGGAACTATGGCTACCCCAAAGAACAGGCCTTCCGCATTGCGGTGGACACCATCACGCAATACGTCATGGAGCACGACCTGACCGTGTATCTGGTGCTCTACGACCGGGACTCGCTGGCCGTGAGCCGGAAGCTGTTCGCCTCGGTGGAGGAGTACATTGACGACCACTATGTAGCACAGAACGATGAAAGCTACGGATTTGGCCGTCGGTGCAGGGAATTGTCAGAGCGGCGGAGGCTTCTGGAAGAAGATGCTGCCCTGCCGATGCTAGGTGCAGTTCCGGCACCCGCCGCGGCACCCAGGACAGCCCGCAGTCTGGAAAGCCTGATGGATAATCTCGGTGAAAGCTTCACCACCCGGCTGCTGCGGCTCATTGACGAGCGGGGGCTGAAGGACTCCACCGTGTACTACGTCCGGGGCTGCACGGCGCTGCTGGACGCCATTGGCTACGGCGTGGAGAAGATGGCGAACATTCAGCGCCATCCGCCGGAGAGCGAGCGCGCCGAAAAGGCCATCTTTGTCATCACCACGGACGGCTTGGAAAACGCCAGCAAGCGGTTTGGCTATGAGAAGATCCGCCGGATGATCGAGCGGGAAAAAGAGCAGTACGGCTGGGAGTTCCTGTTCCTCGGTGCCAACATGGACGCCGTGAAGGAAGCTGCCCGCTTCGGCATCTCGTCCGACCGGGCCGTGCGGTTTGAGAATGACGCACAGGGCGTGGCGGTCAACTACCACGTTGTTAGCGAGACAGTCTCCCGGATGCGGGAGGCACCCTGCTGCGCGTCCATCGGCGCAGAGTGGAAAGAACAAATCGAAGCTGATTTCCAGAAGCGGCATCATAGGTAAGGGAGAAAACAGCCATGTTAGGAGCAATTTTGGGTGACATCGTGGGCAGTCCCTATGAGTATGGCTAAACAGGATAACTATAAGAAAGAGAGGACCGAAACGGCCCTCTCTTATCATTTTTCGGATTTTGGGATGCGCGGGTATATCTCAATGGTGAAACCATCAGGACTTTTTTTACGCTTCTCGTTTAGCTTCTGGTAGACGACCTTTTCCAGCACCTCTTTCAGAAGAGCGTTTTTCTCCTCGGCCGTTTCGAGCAGAGGGTACACGTCGAGCAAATTCTTAACCTTAGGTATGATGTCACGGCGGCTGGTCTCCCGGAGCTTCTCCTCGGTCAACTCGCGGGAGCAGCGGGCGGTACTTTCCTTTGCAGCGGCGATTTTGTCGGAGAGCATTCGGGAGCGGGACAGAAAGGTGTCTGTGTCGTAGACGCCCTGTTCGAGGAAATCGTGGGTACGTTCGAGCTGCTGCTGCAATTTGCGGAGCTCGGCCTCCGCGCTGGCGAGAGCTTTTTCCCGGACGCCGACAGACGACACGGAGGACGACGCGGCAGCGGAGCTCCACTCGAGCTCATACCCTTTCATCCACTCGGAGAGACCCTGTATGACACGCTCCTCGACGATTGGGAGATAGCTAGAGCAATTCGGGCAGCCGCGACGAGGGCAGCGCACGACCGGCATATCTGGATGGACAGGGTTTATCATCCGCATCATCTGCCTGCCGCACTCGGAGCAGACGAGCAGACCGGCCAGAGGATTCCGGACAACCTTTTCTTTGCGCGTGGAAGTATTCTCACTCCGGGTGAGCTTATCGTTTGCGAGCTCAAATGTTTCTTTCGGAATGAGCGGAGGGTGAATGCCTTTGAATACGCACTCTTTCTCTGGGTCGGCAGGACCGCGCACAGAAACGACCTTGCCGTCAACCACTTTCTTCTTCGTCTCACGGCTGCCCCAGCGCACCATGCCGATGTACGTCGGATTCTTGATGATTCCGCGAATGGTGATTCTTGCCCATTGCGAACCGGACGGAGACGGGATGCGCATATCGTTGAGCCTCGTGGCGATTGAACCCAAAGACAGCGGGCGAGCGGAACCATCCTCGTCCTGCAAACCGACCGTGTACAGGTCGAAAATCATACGAACTATTGCGGCCTGCTCCTCGATGGGCTCGAGTGAGCAGCCCTTTTCGTTTTTGAGCTTTACCCGACGATAACCAAAGGGAGCTAGACCGGACGGCCATTTGCCCTCTTTGGCGGAGGCGAGGCGACCGCGCTGCAACCGGCGGTTGATGATTTTGTACTCGCGGCGGCTCATAAACAGGCCGAACTCGAAATACTCCTCGTCGAACTCGTTGTCAGGGTCATACGTTTTTATAGGGGTTATTATTTTTGTCCCGGAGAACTTGAATGTCTGCGCGATGATGCCTTGGTCGATGGTGTCGCCGCGCGCCAGACGCTCGACCTCCATGACGAGGACGCCGGACCAGACGCCCTGCTCGACCTCGGAGAGAACCCGTTGCATCATTGGGCGGGCAGCGATGGTGTCACCAGAGACGACCTCACGGTAAATATCGGTCACGTTGAGATGCTGCCTTTTCGCCAGCTCGAGCAGAGTGTGCTCGTGCCGGGAGAGCGTTTCGCCCTCGCCGTGTGCCTCTGCCTCGAGGTCGGAACGAGACTTGCGCAGGTATATGAGATACTGCTCCATGATGACCTCCAAACAAAAAGGCCCGCGCCGGAGCGCAGGCCAATAGGTTACTTGTTGCTGTCTTTTAAGGCCGCAACATCGGCCTGCAAGAGGCTATCCAGAATAGAGGCGGTCTTGGCCTTGAGCGTGTTCTGCTTCTCCATAATCTGCGGGAAAGCATCTGCCAGGTCTCCCCCGCAATCAGCGAGGATGCTCTTTATCTCGCCGCGACCGGTTTGCAGCTCAGAGAACAGCTCGCGATACAGGGCCAGCTCTGCTGCGTTCTGCGCGTTCATGCACCGGGAGAGCAGCACATAGACCGAATCGAACGTCGAGGAGACGACGGCACGGAGCTCTTTCGAGAGGGCGTCATATCTGCGCTTGAAGTTTGCGTTGTCCTGACGGAACGCCTCGTTACCGTGGGCGCGCTCATCCTCGCGGCCCAGCAGATAGTCAGTGGTTACCCCGAAATAGTCCGCCATCTGGCAGAGCAGGGCGAAATCTGGCTCTTTGCCCTCGGTCTCGTAGCCGGAGACCGTAGTGCGCTGCTTACCGCAGAGGCGGGCAAACTCGGCCTGCGTCAAATCTTTCTCCTTGCGGAGCGCGACCAACCGTTCAGAAAACTTATCCATACAGACGTACCTCCCTAAGACTTATATATTGTATCACAAAAATCCCCTCACGGGGACAAATGACGCTAATTGCGTCATAAATAGCAAAAATTTTTGAAAAAAACTTGACTTTGACCCAATTAGGGACTATAATAGACCGCAGAAAGACCCCAAAAGGGTCACACAGAAAGGAGGAGACAGGCGGAATGCGGAAAAAGCTGCAAACGCTCCGAGAGGGCGCAGGCTATACCCAGCAGACTTTCAGCGAGCGGCTGGGCGTGAGCCGGAGCCACTACGCACAGATTGAGAGCGGAGACAAGAATCCGTCCCTCAAGCTGAGCCTGAAAATCAAGCAGGCCCTCGGCTATCCCTACGACGACCTTTTTTTTAACCCGAAGCGACCCGTTTCGCGTCGTTGATGCGAAATGATGACGCCAAAAGCAAACATTTGGCGTTTCCTTGTAAATATTTTAACCGAAAGGAGGCACGGGATAAATGCCTAAAATGGCAACGAAAGCCGCAGATAACGTGTTCTACAAGGCACGAATCGCAGCGGCATCGTGGAACGACCGGTTAGGCAGCAGAGAGGGTGCGTCAGAGGTGACCGGCATCGACCGGACGCGGCTCGCCAACATCGAGCTCGGAACCATCAACCCGCACCCGGAGGAGGTCCTGATGCTGTCGGACACCTACAATGCGCCGGAGCTGCAAAACCATTTCTGCTCGCACCTCTGCCCGCTCGGCATCGGGACGATTTCACCGATTGAGCTGGAAGAGCTCGAGCGGGTCACATTGCAGCTCATTTCGGCAATGAAGTCGTTACCGGAGGTCAAGGACGGAATCATCGACATCGCGGCCGACGGCGTCATCGACGCGAAAGAAAAGCCGCGCATGGAGCAGTACCTCGAGGTACTCGACGAGATAACGAACAAGGCTCAGACCTTGAAGCTCATTTACAGAAAGCAATTCGGAAAACAGGAGGTGTAAAAAGTGTTGGAGGCGAAGCGGAGCGGGAACGTCGTAGAGGACTTCACCATCGGGAACACCCGAATCAAGATTTGCGACGACTTCTGCCGGACCCGGACGAGCGGAGAGGTCAAAGAAATCCTCAACCGCGTCGCACGGAGGATGGTCGGCTCGCTCACGGCAGCCGCCACACCTGATTATGGATGCGCTTAAAAGAAAGATGGAGATTGCGGCCGTTGGGTTTTTCTGCACAGTCACCGCACTCATTGCGGCTTACTCCTGCGCGACGACGGCCGCAGCAAACCTCGCACAGCAGACAGCGGCAGCACCGGCAACGGAATATGTGACGCTCGCCTACATGGAGGTGCAGCCAGAGGCCGAACAGGAGCCGGAGCTCCTCTACGACGTGCCCATGAGCGACGAGCTGCAACGGCACGTCCGGGAGCAGGCGGAGCGGCAGGGCGTCCCGTTTGAAATCGCCCTCGCCGTCATCGAGCGGGAGAGCAGCTACCAGCCGGATGCGGTCAGCGACACCGGAGACTTCGGCCTCATGCAAATTAACGTCTGCAATCACCGCTGGCTCTACGAGGAACTCGGCATTACGGATGTGATGAACCCGGAGCAGAACATCGAGGCTGGCCTCTACATCCTCGGGCAGGCGTTCCAAAAGTACGACGACCCGGACAAGGCTCTCATGGCTTACAACATGGGCGACAGCGGTATGAAAGCCGCATGGAGCAAGGGCCAGCACAGCAGCAAATACAGCCGCGCAGTCATTGAGACGGCGCAGGCCCTCAAGAGAAAGGAGCACTAAATGGACTGGAAGATTCACAGAGCGATTCTCATTGCGGCCATCTGGATTGCAGAGGTCCTCTCGGCCGGTATCTGCGGATTCATCGCCGCGCTGGCACTCATTCCGGCCAGTTACGCAGCGCGCGGCTACTTCGCCTTTGGTGGCGAGTGGCTTATCGTGCTCGGCGTCACGCTGCTGGCGTTCCACGTCATCAACAACGCATTCTTCAAGATGCTCAAGAACCACTGAAAGGAGGTGAACCACATGGCTGAACAGAACCTTTTCTGCCTCTGCGGCAGATGCTCGCGCAAGCTGCGCAGCGCGGCTGCCCGTCGCGTCGGTATGGGCTCGACCTGCTGCCGCAAGGAGACAGGCAAGACCATCACCCAGCTGCTCAAGGAGCTGGACGAGCAGGAGGCCGCAGTAGCGGCAGAGCAGCAGGAGCCGGATACACAGGCATAAAAAAAGAGCCGCGCTCGAAAGCGCGACCCTCTTGTCGGACAAGCCTATTGTATCTCGCTCCACATCAAAAGTCAACAGGAGCGTGAACCATGAACGAACAGAACAAACACGCTGCGCTCACCATTGCGCAGAAGTACCCACCCGCGCAGTACAACCTCCTCGTCCCGATGCAGACCGTGACGGAGATTGCCGACATCCAAAAGCCGGTGATGAACTCCGTGAAAATCAGCACCGACCTCAATGACGGCGAAATCTATGAGATGGAGAAAGCCAAGGACGAGTGGCGCGACAGCAAGGGGTACGTCCACAAAGCGACCCCGGCCAAGTACGCCCTCACCAAAAAGGGTCTCACCAAGCTCATGCGGGCCGCAGGCATCAAGATTCTTTCCAGCCGCCCGGTCGTCCCGTCCACCTGCCAGAAGTGCGCGGAGGTCAACCGCAGCATCGGAAAGCCGATTCGCTGCGGAGGCTGCCCCAACAAGGACGTCAAGCACGAGGTCCGAATCAGCGTCCCGCAGCTCACCGGCGAGAACGTCACCATCGTCGCCCATAAGGAAATTGCGGTGGATGATGTGACGGCCGGGATGACAGAGAAGCAGCGGGCAGAATTTATGAAGTTCCGCAGCGAGATGTGCGAGAGCAAGGCTCTCAACCGCGCCCTCCGCACCGCGATGCAGATTAAGTCCAGTTACCTTATCGAGGAGTTCGGAAAGCCCTTTGTTGTGGCCTACCTCGTCCCGAACCTTGACAATCCGACCGTCCGTGAGGAGGCGGTAAAGTCCATGTTTGGCGCGGCGAATGACCTGTACGGCAGCCGCCCGAAAACCAGCCACACGGTCTATGTGGACGATGACGACGACGGCTATGTGCAGCAGGAGCCGGATTTTGAGGTCGGGCAGGAGCAGCCCCAGCAGGAGCAGCCGCCCGAGAGACCGGCGCAGCAGCCTCGCCAGCAGCGGCCCGCGCAGAGCGACCGGCGGCAGGGGCGGAACGGCGACAGCGAGTTCTGCGCGGACTGCGGTAAGCAGGTCGGCCTCGACGTAGCAGAGTACAGCCGCAAGCATTTCGGCGGAGTGGCTTATTGCCGCGACTGCCAGAGAAACCATACATGGAGGAAATGATTATGATGATTCTTTCGCAGGACGGCATGGTCGCCGTCAATTCGGACAACGTGGTGATGTTTGAGGTCAAGGAGAGCGAAACGCTCCCTCACGAAACTCGGCTCTGCGCGACCATCCTTATCACGAACGGCGCACGATTCGGCCGTTCTATCGGGATGTTCCGCAGCCCGGACCGCACCGAACTTGCAAAGCTCGCGCTGGACTACATTTCGTTCAGCACCAGCACCGGCCACAAGTGCTCTGTGCAGGTTCCGACCGAAGATGAAATGCGGAATATTCAGGGCGCGAAGTCTCGTAAGGATGCAGCGCGGCGCGGCAAGCTCGACGACATCATCAAGGAGCTGCTCAAGGAGGATATGTGATGCTGAAAGTATTGCACACCGGAGACTGGCACATCGGAAGTTTCCCCGGGCCGGAGGTCGGAGGACAGAACGCCCGCTTTCAGGACATCTGCCGCTGCCTCGATTTTCAGGCGATGTACGCGGAGGAGCACCGGCCGGACCTTATCGTCGTTTCTGGCGACATCTTCCATCAGGCCCGTGTGTGGTCGGACCGAGGCCTCCGCGAGAGCCGGACGGCCATCGACCACATCCGGCGACTTTCCAACGTGGCCCCGACCGTCGTGCTGCGCGGTACGCCGAACCACGACAGCGAGGAGCAGTTCGAGATGCTGGTGACAGCCTTTTATGGAGATGATTCGGTCAGCGTCGTAACGGAGCCGGAGGTACTCCACATCCACACCTACCACGGGCAGCGCGTAGATGTGGCCTGCATACCGGGCTTTGACCGTGGCGTACACCGGGCAGCGCACCCGGGCCTCTCCCGGGAGGAGGAGACGCAGGTGTTTACAGACGAGCTGGCAAAGGTCGTCCTCGGTCTCAAGGCACAGTGCGAGCCCGGAGTGACGAGTATCCTGTCCACGCACTTCACCGTCCCGGGATGCAACATGGAGAGCGGCCAGACCGCGCTATTTGCACAGTTTGAGCCCGTCATCTACCCAGACACCCTGAAAGCTGCAGACTTTGACCTCGTAGCACTCGGCCACATCCACCGGCCGCAGCAGCTCCCGGAGGCAGGCCGTGCGGTGTTCTACTGCGGCAGCATTACAGGCCTCAACTTCAACGACGAGGGCCAGCCGCGAGGCTTTTACATCCACGACATCGACGACGACGGGGAGGCATGGAGTGAGTACATCGAAACGCCCTACCGGGAGTTCGAGACCATCCGCCTCAACGAGGACGATGTCTGCACAATGTTGAGCGCGGAGCGGGTCGTTGTACCTGACCGCCTCAAGGGAAAAATCGTCCGCGTTCTCTACACCTGTTCGGACGAAACAAACAAGGCTTTCAACAAAGCTGTCCTTGAGAAAAGGCTCTATGACGGTGGTGTGTTCTATGTCTCCGAAATCACGCCGGAGGAAATCACGACAAGCGTGAACCGCGACGAGCTCCATGGCGACAACAGCCCGGAGCAGAACCTCGCCGAGTACCTCGCCGAAAAGGAAAAGAGCCCGGAGGACGCCCAGCGCATAATCGAGCTGGCCCGCCCGATTATCTCGGAGGCAATGGAAAAAGGCCGCCTTGAGACCCCGACCGGCTTGTTTATGCCGGTGGAAATAGAGGTCAAGAACTACCGCAACTACCGCGACGAACTGTTCAGCTACGACGGCATTTCCTTTGCAACCATCAACGGCGAGAACGGCGCAGGCAAGTCCAGCCTGTTCATGGACGCCATGCTGGACGCCCTTTTCGAGGAGCCCCGGGAGGGCGACCTCACTGGCTGGATTTGCAACGACCCGGATGCCCGCAGCGGTTCCATCAAGTTCACGTTTTACCTCGGCACCAAGCTGTATCGCGTGACACGCACCCGCACAAAGAGCGGCAAGGCGACGCTGAATCTCTCCGAGTATGTGGACGAGAGCTGGCAGAACCGCAGCGCGGAGAAATACCGCGATACGCAGGCCATCATCGAGAACACCATCGGCATGGACAGCCTGACGCTCAAGGCGACCGGCCTTATCATGCAGGACCAGTACGGCCTCTTTTTGCAGGCCGACAAGGCGGACCGCATGGCAATTCTCGGCAACATCCTCGGCCTCGGCATTTATGACCGCATGGAGAGCATGGCGGCCAACCGGGCAGCAGACGCCAACCGGGAGCTCCGGCGCGTCGCGGATTTGCAGGAGGAGACCGGGCGGACGATGCCGGACAAGGCAACGGTCGAGGCGGCCATGAACAAGACGGCCGTCGAAAAGGCCAGCGCGGTAGCAGACAGGGCCATCCACACAAAGGCCATGAGCGAGGCGCAGACAAAGCTCGACATTGCCAAGCAGGCACAGAAGCGGTCGGAAAAACTCGCCAGCGAGCTCGGCTCTTGGATTGCGGAGAAGAACGCGAACGCCAGCGCGCAGGCTGTTTGCAGAGCGCAGATTTCCGATGCGCAGGCTCTCCTCGATAAGCGCGAGGAGGTAGAGGCAGGCAGCCAGAGTTACGGAAAACTTTCCGCACGGCGGGAGGAGCTGCTGGGAACGGCGGCCCTGATTCAGCCCAAGGAAGAAAAGCTGCGGGACGTTATGGCCGCGCTCTCTGCCCAGCGGAAAAAGAAAGGCAGTCTCGAGGCCGAAAAACTTTCTGCACAGGCAACGTGTTGGAGCTATGAGCAGGCCCTCGCGGACTATGACGAGCTCGAGCGGAAAGCGGCAGACCTCGCAGGAGCGAGCGAACGGCTCACCGCGCTGGAAGAACAGGACGAGCAGTATCTCGCAGCAGACCAAGAGGCCATGAAGCTGCTCCAAACCAAGAACGCAGAAACCGCGCGGATACAGTCTTGGCTCGACATAAAAGAGAACGAGGTCACACATATCCGCTCCCGGGCCATCATGCTCGAGACCTGCGGCTGCCCGGTCGAGAACCCGGAATGCCGTTTCCTGCAGGATGCAGTGGAGGCGAAAAAGAAACTGCCTGCGGCCGAGACGGAACTGGAAACCTACCGGCAGCAGGCCGAGGAGCGCGCCGAGCAGCTCGACGCTGAGTATCAGGCCGCAAAGAAAAAGGCAACGGGCCTCAACTGCCGCAAGGATTTGCAGGCCCAGCGTTTCCTCGTTGCAGACCTGCGGAAAGCCTCGGAGCGGTTCGCAAAGCTGGCGGCGCAGAAAGAACGCCTCGCGGAAGTTAAAGAGCGCATCAAGGCCATCGACGAGGAGCTTGAAACCATTCCGGCCAATATCGAGAGCCTCGAGGCTGACCGCTTCGTCGTTGAGGACGAACTGAAAAAGCTCCGGCAGAACGCAGCGGAGCTCGCCAGCATTGAAGAGCAGCTTTCGGACGTTAAGAAATACATCGAACTGGAAAAGCTGCTCCCGGCAGCGGAGGCTAAAAAGAGCGCAGCGCAGACCCGCCTCACGGAGCTCCTGACCTACGCAGAAAAGGCCCGGACGGCGATTGACGGAATCAATGCGGAGATTACGACCCTCGCAAAGGCGCAGGCCAATGTTGACGAGCTCAAGGAGCAGTACGCGGAGGCGGATGCAGCCCTCACGGTGGACAATATCCGTATTGAAGAGCTGGACCAGCAGGCCGGACACAGCCGCAGGCAGATGGAAGAAATCGAGACGGCAGAGGCAAAGCTCGAAGTCCTTCGCCGTCAGGCGACGGAACAGGGCCAGCTTGCAGCGGGCTATGAGGAGCTCAAGCGGGCTTTCTATCAGGACGGTATTCCGCATAACATCGTCCGCAGCATCGTCCCGCTGTTCGAGGCGACCGCGACGAGCATCATCAGCCAGATGTCAGGCGGCCACATGAGCATCGAGATGCGCATGGAAAAGACCCTCAAGAGCAACAGCAAGAAAGAGGTCACCGCGCTGGACATCATCGTAAACGACGCGGCGACCGGAGCTCTGCCCTACATGAGCCGTTCCGGCGGCGAGCGCGTTAAGGCAGCCCTCTCTGTCATCCTTGCGCTGGCGGAGCTCAAGAGCAGCACCGCAGGAGTGCAGCTCGGATTCCTGTTTATTGACGAACCGCCATTCCTCGACGACAAGGGCGTACAGGCCTACTGCGACGCCCTTGAGGCCATCCAGAAACGGTATTCCTCGCTCAAGATTATGGCTATCACTCACGACCCGGAGATGAAAGCCCGTTTCCCGCAGGCTGTTGACGTTGTAAAGACGGCGGAGGGCAGCAAGGTCATCTACTCTTGAAATCACCAGCAGAAAGGAGGTGCGAGACTTGGGAAGAAGCAACAGGCAGACCGCCGACTACTTTCCCCATTACGTCGGGGAAAAGAGCCGGACAAAGTTCATCCTTGAAAAGAACTGGGGAAACGACGGGTATGCCTTTTGGTTTAAGCTGCTCGAACTTCTTTGCGCGGCAGACGGCCAGTATTACGACTGCTGGGACAAGATGGGCTGGGAGTACCTACTCGCCGTCACCGGAGTTACAGCCGAAACGGCGGAGGCCATCCTGAACGCGCTCGCCTCCATGGGCAAGGTGGACAAGGAGCTGTGGGAGAGCTGCCGCGTCATTTGGGTACAGTCCCTCCTTGAGAACCTCCGCCAGCTTTACTCCAAGCGCACCGCAGCACCGACGAAGCCGTCGGTCGATAACTTTCCCGGCCGCAGGGCGGAAAGCCCTGCACAGGAGCCCACAGCGGCCACAGAGGCGGAGGGAACGCCACCGGCCGTACCGGAGCCCGCGCCGGAGGAGCACGACAAACCGAAAGCTCCCCGGCGTAAAGCCGGGATCCTCTCGACGGAGCAGGCCGAACGGTTTGACCGCTTCTACGCGGCCTACCCGAAGAAGGTGGACCGGGCCACGGCAGAGCGGGCGTGGGCCAAAATCAACCCGGAGCCGGACGACGCGGCGACCGACAGAATCATCGAGGCGGTTGAGGCCGCAAAGAAATATGACAGCCGGTTCCGGGAGCGGCAATTCACGCCAAACCCGGCAAGCTGGCTTAATGCAAAAGGCTACATGAACGACTACACAGGAGGTGAGCAGCGTGGAAACGCTGACGGCTATGCTGGATTCACTCCGTCCGGCGGATTCAGCTCGTTCGGCTGAGACCACACAGCACCGACGGCCGACAAGCAAGGATATTCTTGCTGGTGGTTACAACTGCCAGCGCGAAATCCCGGAGCCGGTCGAGTGCGAGTTCTGCGGCCGGAAACTGTACCACGAGGCCCTTGTGATGGGCCGAACGGTCCTCATGTTCGCACCGTTCCCACAGAGATGCACCTGTGACCGAGCAAAGGCGAAGTGGGCGGAGGCGGACGCGGAGGAGGCCAGACAAAAGGCGGAGGCCGAGAAAGAGGCGGCGCAGGCCAAACGGCGCGCCAAAATCGAGAGGCTGCTCGGCAGGAGCGGCATCAAGAAACGCTTCCAGCAGCGGACGTTCGCAAACTTCATCCGGGACACCCCGGAGCGGCGGCGGTGCTACGACGCGGCCAAAACCTATGCAGACAGCTTTCCACAGCGCGCAGAGCGCGGCGAGGGTCTATACATAGAGGGAACCTACGGGACCGGCAAAACGCACCTCGCGGCCGCCATCGCCTTGCAGCTCATAGGCTGCGGCGTCCCGGTTGTCTGCAAGACGTCCGGCGACCTGCTGGCCGACATTAAGGAGGCTTTCGACAGCGGAGACGCCACCGAGTACGAGATACTCAAGGCGTACAAAACGGTCGATTTGCTCATTGTGGATGACCTCGGAAAGGAACAGTGTACAGAATGGAGCGTGAGTACCCTGTACTCCATTCTCAACGACCGGTACGAGGATATGAAACCGACCATCATCACGACTAACTACAACGCCGACGAGCTGGTGCGAGCTCTTACCCCGAAAGGCGGCGACGGCACGAAAGCCCGGGCCATCATAAGCCGCCTGCGGGAGGTCTCGACGGTCATCACAATGGCATGGGTCGATTACAGAGCAGGAGGAGGCAGACGAAATGCCTGAATTGAGACAGGAGTATTTGGATATTCTCGAGAAGCGCGAGTGGAGTGTCAGCAGCTACACCGATGACGGCCGCGTGGAAATTGAGTGGTACTCACCGGCCGGAGAGGACTTCATCATCTGCGTAGGCGTCGAGAAATTCCCGGACGAGGTTTTGGACTACTCCGACAGCTTTGACGTGGACGAGCATATTGCGATGTGGATAGAGGCAAAGCAGAACGGCACACAGGGCGTCCCGGGCGCGCGGCAGATTGTCCACGATGCAGAGGAAATCGAAAAAGAACTTGACGAGCTCGCATTTGAATTACAGGAGGCAGAAAGAAAATTATGGCTTACAGGTATTACAGCACCCTCCGCCCGCTGATGGTGGGCGGAATCCCGTTCCCGAAACAGCCCGGAGAGAGCATTACCACAATCGTCAACTTCGAGGAAGGCCGGACGTATTGCAAGGACATTGACCGGCCTGCGTGGGGCTACATCGAGTACACCGCACCGCTCGACCCGCAGCAGGTCTCGGACTACGAGCTGGTGCTGGCACCGGAGGAGGGCGGCCATGAGTGACGTGAAAATCAAGGAGCTGGACAAGAGCCTCATTCATCGGGCGAACAGCAACAGCATGAGCGGCCAGCGCGGCGACATTTCGGCCCACGAGTACGAGGTCTACTGCCAGAAAGTTATGAGCTGGAACATCCCGGACAGCCGCAAGCAGAAAATCGTGGACCAGATTTATGCCAAGTGGAGCGAGCAGCTCCGGCACGAGGCAGCCCATGTGAGCGTCGCCGTCGCAGGACCGGCGCGGTACAACGCAAAGAAGCTGGACCACAGCGACACCATTCTCCGCCTTTCCTCTGAGTTCGTGGAGTGGTTCAACGGCCTGCAGGAGCAAGTCTGGCAGGGCCGTATCGAGGACAAGGACGCAAAGGAGATTGCGCGGCTGGTCGATGACATCAAATTCTGCATCGAGCGGACGACGCTTAATCCTACCGCGAGCCTATGCGAGCTCGCCAACAAGGACCCGGAGCTCTTCATGGAGTATTACGAGAAGCTCCATGAAAAGTACCGCTGGCGCAAGAACAGCGTCATCGCCAAGCTCTACGCGGCCGGGAAAGAGGGCAAACTCGCAAACCTGAACCGGCAGAAGTTTTTCGAGGACGAGAACCTCGTCGCCTACACGATGGGCGACCGGGCGTACATCAAGTTCGTTATGAAGCCTCGGCAGCAGCTTATTGTTGCCCTCAAGAGCCGGAAATGGTGGTGGAACAGTTACGAGGAGGCGTGGAGCACATACCTCAACAAGCTGGACGAAGAGTGGGTGCAGAGCATCAGCACCCGGTACGCCGATTACGTTTGAGGAGGACAGCATGAAGCGACTTATGATTATCGGCCTGTGGCCGGACGACGCGGTCAATTATTGCACCGAGAAATGCGACTGCCGCAGGTACGCATTCGACAGGATACTTTACCACAGGGGCGGACGAGCCGCCCGCGAGCGCATCTGCATCCCGGTAGTTGACAGGAGCGGAGCGACAACGACATACCTCGACCTCCCTGTAACACTCCTCGAGGCGGGCGTCGTTTATCTCCGCCTCGACGACGGCAGCGACATTTTTTTGAGCAACACGCAGATGGCGTTAATTGCCAACGAAGTCGAGAGGCAACGCGCAGAGTGCGCAGGAACCGGCCTCAAGACGCTCGGGAAATGGTTTGAGAGCGGCCTCCCGACCGCAGAGGACTATCTCGAACCGGGCGACGAGGTAGACGAGGACCTGATTGGCTACTTTCTTGACGTCTTACCGCCACGCACAAACCGCGCAGGCCTGTTGCAGGTGGGCGGAGAAATCAGCACCGCAAAGGATGTCAACGGACGCTGGCAGCCGACCTACCTTACGTTCAAGCGACAGGGCGGCACATGGCGGTACGCAGGACGGTGTTTTGAGGGCTCTGCGGAGCCAGTTCAGAAGTACCAGTCCTCGCTAGAGAGGATGATGCTTACACGCTGTAAGCTACTGGGAGTTGTAGCGCAGGAGGTTGAAGCCTAATGGACTACAAGGACAAAATCCGAAAGCTCCTCGCTCTTGCAAAGAGCCCGGAGCCGGAGGAGGCAAAGCTCGCCCTGCTCAAGGCCCGCAAGCTTATGGCGGAGCACAAGCTCAGCGAGCGGGACCTCGAGGAACGGAACACTACGGTCATAAAACGGGCCATCGGCGAGAAGTTTTCCAAGAAAGCAAACTCGTGGATGGACCCGCTCTCAATCGTTATTGGAGAAAACTACTGCTGCTCGGCGTTTCGATGCAAAATTAGCGCAAAAACAACCGTTTGGCACGTCGGATTTATCGGCTTGGAGGGCGATATTGAAATCTGCGTAAAGATATTCCGGTATGCGGTCCGGTGCATTAAATCGGAGCAGAAGAAGCTCCGCAAACAGCACCGGGACTATTACACACCGCAGGAGATTGCAAAAATCTGCGATTCCTACGGCTATGGGTTCGCCAGAGGTGTATACGAGGCGTTCACAAGACAGAATGAGGAAAATCAAGAATACGGCCTTGTGCTGAAAGTCCCGGAGGAGGTCAAAGACGAGCTCGAAAAGATTGGACCGCCGAAAGAGTTCAAAAAGACGCCCCAGCCAAAGACGGTTGGAGAGCTCGACGCAGCATGGCGCGGCGTCGAGGACGGCAGGAAATTCGACCCGTCAAACAAGCTGGAAGAAAAGAAACAGGAGGCATAACCGACATGGCAAGTACGAAGTTTGAAGTCTCGATGGAAATTTTCAAGTTTCAGGGAGAACCGGATGTGAGCGTCACGCTGACCGGCAAGAGCCCCGCAGAGCTCGACACCGCGCTCAAAACACTCGAGACCATCGCCAAGACCACGACGCTGTACAACGGCGACAGCGCGCCGGAGGCGGAAAAGAGCGTCACCAGCGAGCCGAAGCAGGCCGCCTCGGTAGTTTCCACGGCGGACAAGAAAGCCCCCCCCCAAGAAGCCGGTAAGCTGGCTTACGCCCGTCGGCGCAAAGGGGCTCATGCTCCTGCGCTGCCCGAAATGCAAGAGCGAGTTTGTACAGTTCTTGCGCGAACCGCAAACGACCAACGAGTGCCGGAAGTGCGGCGCGAAAATCCCGCTGGACGCGCTGGCACGGTTCGAGTTCACCTGCCCGGTCTGCAAGAAGGAGAGCTACGGTCGGACGAACGTCGAGGACGCCGAAATCGTAAACGAGAAGTTCTCCTGCGTTTGCGGCCGGAGCATCCCGAAGCTCACGTGGAACCCGGCCAAGCGTTGCTATACGACGTAAGGAGGGCTGGATGATGAAAGCACTGACCCACAACATCCAGCAGGAGCGCGAGGACCAGCGCGACCGCTCCGCGCAGCTCTTTATGTGGTGCATCGTCGTTTCTATGCACCAAGACGACGGCATTGGCGCGTCCCGCCTCCTGCGGGCGTGTAACGAGATGGACGCTTTTGAGAAAAAATACCAGACGGCCATCCTATACGGCAGCAGCAAGAACGCAACGGACGCCATGAGGGAGAACCTCAAAGGCATCTGTGATTTTGAGGTCCGGCTGCCGGTTGACCGAGCTCCGAGAGGACGCCGGGAGGAGCAGCTCCGCATGGCAAGCAATCAGGGCGCAGAAATCGCGTGGCTTGTTATGGCGGCCACCTGTCACGAGACGTTCGGCTACGGGAGAGACCGGCTGGCGCGCCTCAAGCAGAACTCCATGAACAACTACAAGCAGTACCTCGAGTGGGAAAAAGAGGATAAGGACCTCGCCCTCGACCGTCTGCGCAGATGCGTACAGGACGCCCTCAAAGAGGACCTCCGCGTCACTGACACCGACGACCGCAAGGGGATGCTTTCGACCCCGGGCAGAGGCCCCAGCGTATACGAGACGGCCGCTGTCTACTCGGAGATATTCAGGAGGGCCAGAGCAGCCCGGGCAGTGGCTCCGCTCGCGGTATACAGCGCAGCGAAGTACGACGAAACCATGACGGCCGCCCGGAAACGGGCCAGCGTTATGCTCGGCTTATGACTATCTGCCCGAAAGAGTGCCCGGACAGACACCCGGGATGCCACGACCATTGCGAACGGTATGCGGAGAACAAGGCGGCATACCAGAAGATGAAGCAGGAGTACGACGGGAGCGTCCGAAACCCCTACTGCCGTAGGTGGACGCACCGAGCCATCGTGCGCAGTTTCAAGAAGAAATTCAGGTAAAGGAGTGGTGACTATGTACGAGGTTCTTTTAGAGCTTGACGACCTGCTGGAAACCTTAACTTACTGGCTTTCCTTTGCGGCCGTCGCCTTGTCAGTAATAGTTGTTGTGGCCTATGCATGGTGCAAGGCCGCCGAGCAGAAAGCAACCCGGGCGGAGCCCCGGAAAAGAAAGGATGGGATGACATGAAACAGAGCGAAAAGCTCACGCAGCTCCTTGAGCTCATGCAGGCAAACCCGGAGCTCCCGGTCATTCCCTGTGTAGATGGGGATGTTGTCAGCGGCGACGAGTATTACTGCTGGCTTGGCTCATGGGGAGAGAGCGCGGTTCAGGAGTTCGTCATCGGCAGAGAGAGAACCTACTACCGGGAGGACGATATTTCAGAGATGAACGACGTCCTCTGTGAACACTATGACCCGGAGCTCGTGGACAACATGACGGAGGAGGAGACGCGGGCGGCGTACAACGCGCTCCCGTGGAAGAAAGCCATCTTCGTCGATGTTCACCAATACGAGGAGGAACCGGATGCCGAGGTATGATGTGTTCCTTGAGGGCAGGGCAGAGAGCTCCACCTGCTACTTCGGCGTCGCAGTCATGGCAGACGACCAAAAAAGAGGCGGAGTACCTCGGACACGAAGCAGGGCGGAAGAAACACCGCGAGTGTGACGAAATCGAGGTCGTCGGCGTTATGCCGGTGATTTCAGCCCGGAACGCCGGAAAAGGGAGGCTCTGCCAGCGCATTCCGCTCAAAGAACGCGCTTTGAAGTTTGTAAAGGAGGCTATCAAAAATGGAAGAAGTAAGATTGATTGACGCGAACGCTTTGCACAAGCGCATCGAAATGAATCTCCATGCCAGTAACCCGTTCACTATTGAAGAATGCTGCTATAAGGACGCCCTGAACAGCGTGGATGAGGCTCCCACCATCGACCCAGAGAGCCTGCGCGGTCATGCCAAGTGGGTGAAGGACAAGGAATTGAAGTTTATCATCGTCGATGATGAAAACAACAGTCACGAGGAACCGGCAATTCGCTGCACCCATTGCAATGCCAAAATTTCGCAAAGCGATTTCGACAGCTGGGTCTGGAACTTCTGCCCGGTCTGCGGGTTCAAGATGGAGGATGAAACGGAGGAGCAACATGAAACCGATTAACGCAGAGGAAATCGTCCGTGTATTCAACGGCTGGCTCGAGGAGGCGGACAGCCTCGCAGAGCGGGAGGCCATCGAGTGCTGCATCGACCACATTCGGGACGCCCCAGCAGTCAGTCAGCAGGAGCTCCGCAGCTATATGCTGCCGTGGTTCAGCCCATTCGCGGCTCCGTGGTGCGGGAAGATTCAGCGCGCTTTCCCGAAAGCCTACGTCACCATGAACTTCGAGCTGATTCTCGTCCCGAGGACGAACACATACATCAACCTCAACCACTGCAGCACCCCGGACGAGTTCAAGGCGGAGGTCATCGAGGGTGTATCGCGGTTTGCGTTCAAGGCGTTCACAAAGCCGCTGCGCAAGGAGCATCTCGACGGCATCAACAAGCTGCTCGACACCAAATTCACGCCGGAGGACATGGAGTACATCTACACCAACCTCGGCAACGGCATCAACCACGAGCTGTGCATGAAGTTTGTCAAGAGCGGGTATGACCTCAAAGTAATCGAGGAAAGCGTATGAACTGCCAATTTTGCGAAGATTACGAGTGGAGCAAGAAGCACAGGCCAAAGACCGGCAGAGAGTTATACACAAAGTATTACGTCTGCCTTTATGAGAGAACCCTCAGAAAGGGCTGCGGGCTTGCCTCAACCTGCACTCACAAAAGACGGCCGCTGAACTTCTGCCCGGAGTGCGGCCGCCAGTTGAAGAAAACAAAAAAGGAGGATGAAACGTGAACGGAGTCATTCGGGGCCGATGCCCGAGGTGTGGCGGGAAAATTATTTATTCGGAATTTTACCAGAACGCACGGGACTACACAATCCGAAAAGACGGAAAAGTTCCGAAACGCTATGTATCCAGAAGCGGAGAACTAAGCGAGAGCGTAGCGGCCTGTGAAAACGGTTGCGGCGCATACTGGGAAGATGAAGATTTTTCCATCGGGCAAGACGGGATGTTCTACGACAATAAATACACGGAGGATGGGCAGGAATGAAAGAAAGACAAGTAGAGATCCTGCCCTGCCCGTTTTGCGGAGCGAATCCGTGCCGCATTGCAGAAAAAAGGGAGGTCGTCAATACCGAAACCGGTGAAGCGATAAGTAGTAATATCGGCATTACGTATTGGAAGCATCCCGAAACGCCTGATTGCGTTTTGGGATTCGGGATGTTTTTTCTCGACACGCCAGACGACATCCAAAGGTGGAACAGCAGAACCGATAAAGCAAAATCTAACCCCGAAACTTGAAAATGATTCAAGCGCATTTCAATCTTTAACCATCAAATTTGAAAATTGGAGGATAAAATTTATGTTTCCGCAGAGAAGAATGACGACCGACACCCCGGATGGGAATTATGAGCAGGCTCTCAACCTGTTCGTGCGCGGCGAGGACGGCTGGGTGCAGATGCCCAGCCGGAGCATCAGCCTCAACGACTACATGAAGCAGCTTATCAAGGCGCACAACGCAGATATTGACACCGAGGGAACTCCGGAGGAGTTCGACATGACCCTGTGCGAGCATCTGTTCGACGGCCCGGAGACCATCGAGGGCCTGCTTGCAGAGCACTACACCCTCTCGTGGGCTCTCGCCTCGTTGCGCGACAAGCTCAAGCACTACGAGGACGCGCTCATTCCGGAGATTATGCCGGAGGGCTTGCAGACCATCGACCGCGCCATCGGCACTTACGGCAAAGACGCCCAGCTCACCAAGGCTGTGGAGGAAATGTCGGAGCTCACCAAAGCCCTCTGCAAACTCAAAGAGTGCAAGCGCAAGTATGATACCCCGTTTAACAGGGAGACGCAGGAAGTACACTCGAACATCGAGGAGGAAATTGCTGATGTTTTCATCATGCTGGTGCAGCTCTTTGCAATTTTTAACCCTCACGAGCTGGTAAACATCACGAAAGTCGTATGGGACAAGCTCGACCGGCTCAAGGACAATCTGGACAAAGAGGCAGCAAAGCAGGAGGCCAGCGATGCCGGAAAAGAGTGAGTTCGACAAGGCACTCGGCGAGCTGTACGACCTGACCGAGTGGGAGGACGCGGAGGCGGCCATCCGGGAGCTCCACGCGCGGGGGCCGGAAATTGAGAAGCTCTATCTCGACAGCAAGATTCTCCCCGGAGAGCTGCGAGCCCTCGTTATGGTGAGTAACTGCCTCGAGCGTGAGTTTATCCATCGGCAGCTTGCCACCGGGCAGCCGCTTCACATGAATGTTTTATAGGAGACAGCACAATGAGAGATGATGGTATGTTTTGCCCGTACAAGAAAAGCACGAAACGGGAAGTGAGCTACTCGTGGATTAGCCGGACCGAGATTACAACGGAGCGTTTCGGCTGGTGCTCGGAAAAGAAGTGCATGGCCTATGAGGATGGCCGCTGCAAGCGGCTGGAAAGAGAGGGAGCCCAGTGAAGAAAAGGAACTGCCGGATGACCGGCGAGGAGAAGAATGTACATGAGCGCGCCGTGAAGCTGCGCAAGATGACCGACGACAAGCTCGTGGAGCACATCGACCACATCCGGGAAGAGGCTTACAACACCGGCTACTCCGAAGCCGAGGCCCAGCGCGCATCGACCCCGGCCCCGGGCAAGACCCTGCCGCAGCTCCTCGAGCAGCTCAACGCCGGAGAGTGCAAGGGCATCAAGAGCGCGACCGCCTACAAAATCGAAGAGTTCGCCCGCCAGCAGGGCTACCTCGAATGAGCGGCGCGGTAAAGGACCCGCTCCGGGCATTGCAGGGAGCCCGGAGCCGCGCGCAGGGCGGGCAGCTCGAGGAGAGAATCGAGGCATCCTGCACCCGGCTGGCGGAGGCAGGCCGCGCGGTGATGTTCGAGGCAAAGAGCACCGGGACCGGCAGGCTGAACAAAGACCGCGTTCTCCCGGAGCAGGCCAAAAAGCTCGATTCCTACGAAGCCCTCGGCGCGCACTGCTTCATCGTCGCCACATTCGACGGGCTACGGATGTACAGAATCCCGTGGACAGTCTGGCGCAGCATGAAGCAGCGGTACGGCCGGAGCTATGTCACGGAGCCGGACCTCAAGGAATACGCGGTACGGTTTGGCCCGGGCTTTACCCCGGACCTGCTGCGGGACATCCCCACGATGGACGACATCGACCAGCTCTCGTGCGCGAGCGACGTGCTCACGGCGTTCTGCGGGATGTCCTACGGGACGAAGCCAGAGACGGACGAGTGGCGCGCGGCCGTGTGCAGGTTGAGCCGCCTGATGAACTGGACGACGCCGGAACGCTTTATGCTGGTGAACGAAATACGGAGGGAGCAGCCGAACATGGAAAAACCGATATTCTCATTTATGGGTGTCCCCATCACGGAGGACAGCGCGGGCAAGCTCGCAGAGGCCATGAAGAAAAGCGGGGTCTCCGCACTCGAAGTGGTGACTGCCTGTGAGACACTCAAGAAAATTTCCAAAGCCTTGCTCGACGAGCTGCCGGGTGTTACCGAGGAGGAACATAATGACTGAAAAAGAAATTGTGGTAATGGCCGCAGAGGTGGCGGCAAAGGCGGCTGTTGCTGCCGTTCGAGCCATCTTGGGGAAAGAGATACAGGAGAGCGTAGAAGCCGCTGTGACGGACGCTGCCCGCCTCGGAGCGGAGGCCAGCATCAAGGCCGTGGAGCAGGAGCGCAAGAAGTTCCGGGACAGCCGTAGCGACCGGAGATTCCGTAACACAAAGCTCCTGCTGCGTAACTATACCACGCTTAATGCCAACTGTGCCAATGCAGTATACGACGCGGCCAGCGCAGCGACCGGCGAGGAGAGCGTTGAAGAAATTGTGGAGGCACTGGACGAGCTGCTTGAGGACGACCTCAAGGTAGAAAGCATCATGAAGTCCGCAGCCCGGACGCAGATTATCATGCGCCATGTGAACCGGATGCTCGACATCTACAAGGCGGTATGCGGGAACAGTTTGGACGAGGCCGAACAGAGGCACTACCGCGTTATCGAGGCCCTGTATCTGCGGGACCGGCCCCTCTCTCCGGCCGTCGTAGCAGAGATGGAAAGCATCGACAAGAGAACCGTCTACAAGGATGTGGACGCAGCCTGTGCCACACTGTCGGCCTTGATTTTCGGCATCGACGGCATCAAGAAGGCTTAACTATGTAACGAAACGACCCGTTCTGGGGCATAAACGCGGCATTGACAGGGCGCAAGGTCTGAGATACAATGTAGGCGGTAAAACCGCGCACAGAGACAATTTCTTGGCATCATAATAAATTCCCCTTCTTGACAAAGGACCGCCCGACTCCGGGCGGTCCTTATTTTTTTATGTGTTATAGACCCGAAAAGGGTCGTGGAGGAACGGCAGATGAAAATTATCACCCTGCCGGTGAGCGACCTCCATCCGGCGGACTACAACCCGAGGAAAGACCTCGCACCGGGCGACAAGCAGTACGACAAGTTGGCCCGGAGCATCGAGACTTTCGGCTATGTTGAGCCCATCGTATGGAACCGGACCACCGGCAACATCGTAGGCGGCCATCAGCGGCTCAAGGTGCTGGTGGAGCAGGGCTACAAGACGGTCGAAGTCGTCGAGGTCGAGCTCAACGAACAGGAGGAGCGCATCCTTAACGTCTCGCTCAACAAAATCTCCGGCCGGTGGGACAACGAAAAGCTCACCGCGATTCTGGACGAGCTGAAAGAGCAGGACGAAATGGCCCTCACTGGTTTCGAGGACTGGGAACTCGACGCCCTCAAGGTGACATACGACCACATCGAGGACCTGCTGAACGAGGACTTTTCCGACACCGGCAAGAGCGAGCCGACAAGCTACACCATGACGTTCACCCTGCCCGAGGAGGTGCATGAGGCAATGGATAAGTACATTGACGAGAACCCCGCAGGCAAGGTCGAACTGGCGCAGTTGCTCGTGAACAAGGCGAAGGGGCTTATCTGATGGAAATTATCAAAAAAAGAATCACCGACATGGAGCGCGCGGAGTACAACCCTCGCGTGGAGCTGATGCCCGGTGATGACGAGTACGAGAAGCTCAAGCGGAACATTGAGCGGTTCGGCATGGTCGTCCCTGTCATTTGGAACAGGCGCACCAACCGCGTCGTGTCCGGCCACCAGAGGCTCACCGTCCTTATGAACGAGGGCGTAACCGAGGTGGACGTGTCCGTGGTGGACCTCGACGAGACCGCAGAAAAGCAGCTCAACATCGCTATGAACAAAGTGACCGGCGAATGGGACGAGGTAAAGCTCAAGGAGCTGCTGGACGGCCTTGGAGACGCAGCCCCGGAGACGGGATTCGACCTGTACGAAATCGAGGCCCTTGAGAACAACGTGGACGCCCTCGTGGACGGCGACTTCCTCGACAGCGAGCTCAAGAGCATCGAGGAGACGTTCAACATCTCACTCAAGTTCAGCGCGGAGGACCGCGACGTCCTGAAAGAGTACATCAAGGAAAACGGCAAAGAGGACCTTGTCGCCATCATCGTTCAGAAGATTCGAGGTGAAATTTAATGGGCTGCAAATGCGGGAGCCAGATTATTCTCTGCAACCTGCCCGTGCGTTTCGACACCTATCGCGGCTGTTCCCATGGATGCCGGTACTGCTTCGCGCAGAAGAAGAACGACATCAGCCACATCGAGCGCGACGAAAGCGTGGACGGCCTGCGCTCCTTTATCGAGGGCAAGCGCGGCAACGAAACGGAGTGGTGCGACTGGAACATCCCTATCCACTGGGGCGGCATGAGTGACCCGTTCCAGCCGGTAGAGAAGCAGATTCGCGCCAGCTACGAGTGCCTCAAGCTGCTGGCAGAGACGAAATACCCGTTTGTGGTGAGCACAAAGGGCCGCCTCATTGCGGACCCGGAGTACCTCGACCTGCTGGCACAGTGCAACTGTGTGCTGCAAATCAGTATGGTGTGCAGCAAGTACGACCGCCTCGAGCGCGGGACGCCCAGCTACGAGGAGCGGCTCGCCATCCTCAAGACGGTATCGGCCAGAGTGCAGCGCACCATCGTCCGCATCCAGCCGTATATGCCCGAGGTGTTCCACGACGTGATGAAGAACATCCCGCGCATCGCGGAGGCAGGAGCCTACGGCGTCATTGTGGAGGGCATGAAATTCTTTAAGGCCAAACCCGGGATGACGAAAATCGGCGGCGACTTCTGCTATCCGCTGCCCCGCCTGCGGCACGATTTTGAAGCCATCAAGGCGGAGTGCCACCGGTACGGCCTGAAATTCTACAGCGGAGAGAACCGGCTCCGCGCGATGGGCGACAGCATGACTTGCTGCGGCATCGACGGCCTGCCCGGATTCCGGCCGAACGAGTATAACCTCTGTATGCTGATGAACGGCAAGAACCCGGAGCCGACGGAAAAGATGAAAGAAGTCGGAACAGGCGGACCGTTCAAGACGCTGAACCAGAGTGCGGGCAGCGGGCGCAAAATTGCAAAGCAGAGCTTTTACGGCCTGATGCAGGAGGAGCTTGCCAAAAAGACCGACTACCACAGAAAGGTGTTTGGACTGGATGAATGAGTACAGCCTGACGCCGGTTCAGGAGGTGGACGGGCTGCACATCAAGCGGGACGACCTTTATGCCCCGTTTGGCCCCGGAGAGGTGAACGGAGGAAAGCTCCGGCAATGCGTGATGCTGGTGAACAGCGTCAAGAAGGACTACAAGAGCCTGCTGACGTATTGCAGCATCCATTCCCCGCAAGCACCCATCACCGCAGCGGTTGCCCGGGCAAACGGGATGCCGTGCAGAATCGTGTACGGCGGAACCACCCGGGAGAGCGTTGCGGCTCTGCCTATGCCCCGGCTGGCGATGAAATATGGGGCGTCCATAGTGCTCGCAGCACGTTCCGGCCGCCACAGCATTTTACACGCCCGCGCAAAAGAGCTGGCGGCGCAGGAAAACAGCTTTATTGTCCAGTACGGCATCAATATCATCGGGTACGGCGACACGCTGCTAACCGCAGTTGCGGCGCAGACAGAGAACCTTCCGGACGATATAGAAAACCTCGTGATGACCTGCGGCAGCGGCATCACCGCCACCGGCGTGATGATAGGACTGCACAGGTACGGGAAACGGGTCAAGAGGATGCACCTCGTAGCCACGGCCCCGGACCGGCGCGGATTCATCCATGAGACCCTCAAAAAGTACGGCGCAGACCGAGAGTTTGAGTACCACGACCTTTTCCACAGCCCCGGATTCGTCTATGAGAAGTCCGCAGCGGCTACATGGGGGGCATTCGCCTGCATCCTCACTACGAGGCAAAGACGATGCAGTGGTTTAGAAGCTCCGGCATCGCACCGGAAAGCACCCTATTCTGGATTACGGGCGCGGAGCCTCGCAGCCCGGGACAGAGCTGAAAGTGAGGAGAGGAGGACAATGCCGAATAGGACCAAAGACGACCTTTGGGAGCGTCAACCGGGCGAAAGCGCGCAGGCCTACGAGGCATTTGCCATCTACCGAGATATGGGCTCAAACAGGAGCCTACGGGTCGTTGCCGAACAGTTATCCAAGAGTGACACGCTTATCAAGCGTTGGAGCCGCGAGAAAAAGTGGGGAGAACGCTGCCGAGCGTATGACAACCATTTGGATGACGTAGCCCGACAAGAGGCACTCCGAAAGTACAAAAAAATGAGGACCCGCCACATCGGCATCGCCTTGCAGCTCCAAGAGAAAGCCCTCGCGGAGCTCAAGAATCTGCCGGACGGGTCGATGACGCCAAAGGACATTATCCAGTTCCTCGACAAGGCCACAGAGCTTGAGCGGGATAACCGGATGGAGGAGGCAGGCGTCACGGCCGGAGGCAAGACGGCGGAGGAGCAGGAGGAAACCACGCTCTCACTCGCCGATGAAATCGCGGCCGCATATGAGAACCGGAAACGAGGAGAACAGACATGATGACCCAAGAGGCTATCCTGTACTACGCAGACCATCCGGCTGCTTTTGTCGAGGACCTGCTCCACGTTACGCCGGACAAGAACCAGCGCGCCATCCTGAACTCCGTGGCGCGGAACCAGATGACGAGCGTCCGCAGCGGCCACGGCATCGGAAAGAGCGCGGTCGAGGCGTGGACGGTTATTTGGTTCATGTCAACCCGGCCATTCCCCAAAATCCCTTGCACAGCCCCGACGCAGCATCAGCTATTCGATATTCTGTGGGCGGAGATAAGCAAATGGCTGCGCAACAACAAGGCCCTCGAGCGGGAGCTCGTGTGGACAAAGGAAAAGGTCTACATGAAGCAGTACCCCGAGGAGTGGTTCGCAGTAGCCCGAACGGCCAGCAAGCCGGACGCCCTGCAAGGATTCCACGCTGACGACATCCTCTATATCATCGACGAGGCCAGCGGCGTGGACGATAAAGTTTTCGAGCCGGTGCTGGGCGCGCTTTCGACGCCCGGAGCGCGGCTGCTCATGTGCGGAAACCCGACGCAGTTGTCGGGCTTTTTTTATGACAGCCACCACAAGAACCGAGGCAGCTACACCACGTTCCATGTGGACGGCCGGAACAGCAGCCGCGTCTCGGATGACTTCGTTAAAACCATCATCCAGATGTACGGCGAGGATTCCGACGTTTTCCGTGTTCGTGTCGCCGGAGAGTTCCCCCGGCAGGAGAACGATGTTTTCATCCCTCTGCCGCTAGTCGAAAAATCCATTATGACCGAGTGGACGGAACCGACAAAGCCCGCCCGCATCGACATCGGCTGCGACGTTGCCCGCTATGGTGACGACCGCACCGTAATCGGTTACAAGGTGGACGAAAAGGCCATGTTCTACAAGCGAAAGAGTGGGCAGGACCTTATGCAGACGGCCGACGACATCATGGAGCTCGGCCTAAAGCTCATGGAAAAGTACCGGTTCGACAAGGCTATCCCCATCAAGATAGACGACAGCGGCCTCGGCGGCGGCGTCACGGACCGTCTGCGGCGCGTAAAGCGCGAGCAGCCGGAGCGGTTCTGGTGGATGGATATTATCCCCGTTTACTTCGGCCAGCGCATACACCATGACTTTTACTACGATAGCACCACCTACATGATGAGCGTCGTAAAGAATCTACTTGCACCGCAGACGCCGGAGGGCGCACAGAAGCCCGTCCAGCTCATTCTCCCGAACGATAACGACCTCGTCGGCCAGCTTTCCACACGAAAGTATTCCATGACCGACGACGCCAAAATCCGCGTGGAGAGCAAGGACGCCATGAAAAAGCGCGGGATGCACTCGCCCGACGAGGCCGACTGCATCCTCCTGTTGTGCCTGCCGGTCAAACCCAAGAGGAGAGGAGACGTTAAGAAGTGAGCGACAAGAAGCAGCCCGCCCAGCAGCGGGTAAACGTCCGCATCGTTAAAGCGGACGACCCGGAGCAGCGCGGCGGGATGAAGCCCATCGCCAAAGCAGACGGCTCCCTGCAAATCTCGCCGGAGGAGGCGTGCACGGCAGGTATTTGGACAAAGCCGCCGTTCGACCTCCGAGGGCTTTCCAAGATGGTGGACGAAAGCACCATACTCCCGCAGTGCATCCGGGCCTACAAGTCAAACATCGCCGGATTTGGCATCGACATCCGGTACAAAGACGACTTTGCGGACGCGGACGAAACCCCGGAGATGAAAGCGGAATGGGACCGGGCGGCGGAGGTCGTCGAGATGCTCAACATGGAGCAGGAAAGCAATGAGCTCTTTGAGGACATCGTGGAGGCCCGGGAAACCTACGGCTGCGCATACGCAGAGGTCATCCGGGATATGGACGGGAACGTCATACAGCTCGAGTTCATCGAGGACACCCCCAGCGTGGAAAAGAGCCGGAGGCTGGACCCGCGCGTCGAGGTGACGTATTTCCACCGGGACCACACCGAGAACCGCATGAGGAAGTTCCGCAAGTATAAGCAGACCGTCAACGGCAAGACGGTCTACTACAAGGAGTTCGGAGACCCGCGAATCATGGACCCGACGAGCGGAGAGTACGTCACCGAGCTCGAGTTCAAGAGCCGCGCCAACGAAATAATCGAGTTCGCCATCGGGACCGCAACATACGGCAAGGTCCGGTGGGTTGGTTCCATCCTTACCGTAGATGGGGCCCGGAGAGCGGAGAGCCTCAACAATAACTATTTCCTGAACGGCCGACACACCCCGTTGCTGATTATGGTGAAAGGCGGCAGCCTGACGGACGATAGTTTCGCCAAGCTCAAGGAGTACATGAACGGCATCCGAGGCGAGGCGGGCCAGCACAGTTTTATGGTTCTGGAAACGGAGGCGGCAGACAACCGCACCGGATTCAACGCCGAGAACCGGCCGGAGGTCGAGGTCAAGGACCTTGCAGCTATCCTGCAAAAGGACGAGCTTTTCCAAGACTACCTCGAAAACAACCGGCGGAAGGTGCAGAGCGCGTTCCAGCTCCCGGACCTGTACACCGGATACACGACGGACTTCAACCGCGCCACCGCGCAGACCGCCATGGAAGTGACCGAGAAACAGGTATTCCAGCCGGAGCGGCGGCGTCTGGCGTGGGCCATCAACAACAGGCTGCTCAACTGCTATCAGTTCAAGTACGTCGAGGTGTTCTTCCGCGCGCCGGACGTTTCCAACCCGGACGACCTGTACAAGCTGCTGACCGTCTGCAACAACGCTGGCGACCTCACCCCGAACAAGGCAAAGAGCGTCCTGTACAAGGCCCTCGGCGAGACCTCGGAGGACTTCCCCGAGGAGTGGGGCGACATTCCGCTGGCGTTTACCAACGCACAGCAGCGGGCCGCAGCCATCACCGTGGCTGGAAACGGCCCCAGCGTGGCGCAGAATGTCGGTTCTGACGCTGGCAAGAAAAACACACAACCGGAGACAAAGCCCGCACAGAACGCCCAGCAGGGCGGGCCTAGCGTAGAGGAACAGCTCGACGGCCAGATTCAGAAAGCGGCAGCCGCTAATGAGACGGAGCTCGTCGCCGTGATGAAAGAGGTCCGCCGCCTGCTGGCTGACATGAAACAGGAGGAGGGCGACGCGGAGTGAAGTGCTTACGCTGCGGACCCCTAATCAAGGCCATCGACGCATACCTCGCCAAAGCAGAAAACGACCTGTACGAGCAGCTCACGATGGAGGGATACCTCAAGGCAAAAGAGAGCCTGAACACCGTGGACGAAATCGAGGAGGTCGTGACGAAGCTCCTCGAGGACAACGCCGACGACCTGCTCAAGGAGCTGGCGGACGCCATCGACCTTGAAACTTTCTTCAAGGACAACTGGCCGAAGTTCAAGAACAAGAGCAAGCTGTCGCAGGACCTTTTCGATGTTTTCCATACTCAGTTTTCCACCATCATGCCGACGTATGTTGAGGCTTACGTCCAGAAAACGGATGCAGAGCTCACCGTTACGAAGCTCACCAAGCGGACAACCGATTGGATAAGCTCGTGGAGCAGCGACCTCGCCGACATTATGAAGCTGGACACCGAGACCGAAATCGAGGCAGTCCTGAAAAAGGGCCTGAACGACGGCAAGGGCATCAACGACGTCGCAAACATCATTGCAGACAGCGGCATCCGCTCCCCGGGCTACCGCGCGCGGCGCGTGGCCCTGACGGAGGTGCTCCGGGCGCACGGCTATGCGCAGCTCGAAAGCTACATCCAGAGCCCGGCCGTCGAGGAGAAGATGTGGAAACACACCGGAGCATACCGGAACGACCCGAGACAGAACCATGTGGATATGGACGGCGTTCGCGTCCCAAAAGGGCAGCCGTTCACCCTGATTGGAGCTGACGGAAATACCTACTACCCCATGACCCCGCGAGACGTCTGTTTGCCGCCGAGAGAGAGCGTCAACTGCCATTGCCTTTTGCAGCCGGTAGTTAGTGAGGAGGTGCTCGGTCTCTCCCTTGAGGAGCGGCAGGCCCTCCAAGCGCAGGCCATCGCGGAGGACGACGGCGAGTGGGAGAAAGAACTCGACGCGCAGAACAAGGCGCGCGCAGGCATCAACGAGGAGGACTACACATGAAAGTTACCATCGACGAAGCCCGAGTTGGAAAGTGGCCTAGTCTCAAAATCGACGGCATCGAGCTGGCGAGCATCGTAAACGGGTACACCCTGCACCATGACGCAGGACAGCCCGCAACGCTTGAATTACGGATTGCATTCGGAGCCGATTTATCCGAGATTGAGGCTCTGATTGAGAACCCCAACGTCAAAATCATTATGCCGGAGGAGGAGCCCCATGTGGAAAGCACTTGACCGCATCGTTTCGGCGATTATTCGCCGCCTTTTTAAGCCTAAGTACCATGTGGAGCGGGTCGAGAGATACCAGCTCCCCGGGAGGCTGCGCATCGTCAAGTGGTGCGCAGCACCGGCAGACGCACCGGAGGACGAGCTCCGGCGCATCTTCTCCATCGTAGACGAGCCCCAGTGCGATGATATGGTCGTTTGGTTCTATTCATCGCTTGAGGATATAGGCCGCAAGCCCTTTGACGTTGCACTCCTTGAGCGCAGCGGCAAGGACACATGGCCGACCATTAGACGCCCTACCTAGTGGCGTAGAGAGGAGGTGAGAAAACCATGAGCAAAATCGAGAAAGCATACGCCATCACAGATGCAAAGATTTCTTTTGTCAGCCTCGTAGACAAGGCGGCCAACAAGAAACAGTTTCTTATCACCAAGGCGGAGCACGGCTCCGCCTCTTTTGCTTCTTACGGCCGAATCGTCAACGCGGATGCTGATAGCCACTACATCACCGGCATTGTCTATGAGCCCCTCACAGAGGACGCCCACGGCAATTACATGACGGAGCAGGAAATCACCAAGGCCGCGTACTGGTTCGCCAAGAACGGCAATCAGGTGGATGTGCAGCACTCGTTCGAGCCGCTCGAAAAGGCAGCCGTCGTCGAGAGCTATGTTGCGCCTTGCGATATGAGCGTCGGAGAGCAGGCCATCAAGAAAGGCACATGGATGATGACCGTCGAGGTGGACGACCCGGATATTTTCGAGAAAGTCCAGAAAGGCGAAATCACCGGCTTTTCCATGGGCGGCGTCGGCAAGTACAGCGACGAGGACGACCCGCTGCCCGATGACGGAGTGGCAAAGGCGGAGGAGCAGCCCGAAAAGGGTATGCGCGGCATCTTCAAGAAGATGGCCGCTGCCCTCGGCTTTGATGTTGTCGAGAAAGGCGAAGTTGCCGACAACTACACCAAGCGCATCCAGAGCGACAACTTCTGGACCGCGTTCTACGCACTCAACGACGTTCTGTACCGGTACAACTGGGTGAATGACCGTTGGGAGTTCGCGTCGGACGAGGAGACCATCCGCAACGCCCTGAACGACTTCAACAACATCGTCACCGAGCTGCTCACCAAAGGACAGCCCGTTGCGAAATCGCTCGAAAGCTGCGCCGTCATCAAGGCTGGCAAGGCCATGAGCAAAGCCAACCGCAGCACGTTGCAGTCCATCTACACAAACCTCGGGGAGTTCCTCGATAAATTCCCCGAAGAAGAACAGGAGGAAACCGAAGTGACCAAGAAAGAAATCGAAGATACCGTGGCGGCAGCCGTCGCCAAGGCACTGGAAACCCAGTAGAAGCCCGCGACTGACCCCGTCCAGAAAGCCGCAGAACCGGCAGCAGAGCCCGCAGGCCTGACCGTCGAGGCCGTCGGCAAGATGGTCGAGGAAGCCGTCGCAAAGGCTCTCGGCCAGCAGGAGGAGCCCGAAAAGCCCCCGGAGCTGCTGACCGCCGAGAATGTTGCGGACGTCGTCGCAAAGGCCGTCGCAAAGGCTGTCGCACCCGTCCGCAAGGCCGCAGGCCTGCCGACCAACCTGAACGACGATGGCGACCCGGAGGACCCTGTCGAGAAGTCCGAGCCGCACTATCTCGCCGGTATCCTGTAAGGAGGAACAAGCACTATGACCATGAGAAGCAATAAGGCAATCGTGAACGCAGCAGGCCAGACCATCACCACCGCCGGTCTGGCCGCTGGCGGCGCACTGAACCCGGAGCAGGCGAAGAAGTTCATTCAGCAGACCTTTGAGGCCACTCCGCTGAGCGGCCTCGTCCGTCACGAGCTGCACTCCGCAAAGACCGGCGAAATCGACAAGATTGGCGTCGGCCGCCGTCTGCTGCGCAAAAAGACCGAGAACACCGACGACGGCTACCGCTCCGGCGTGAAGCATGGCAAGCTGGAATACGCTTGCACCCCTGTCCGTCTGCCGTGGGAAATCACTGAGGAGACCCTGCGCGAAAACATCGAGGGCTCCAACTACGAGACCATCGTCACCAACCTGATGACCCGTCAGATTGGCTGCGACCGCGAGGACCTGTGCCTGAACGGCGACGAACGGTATGCCAAGGTCAAGGAGTTCAGCTCCTCTGAGACCTACGCTATTGGCGACCTCGTCGCATACAACAAGAAGGTCTACCAGTACACCGCATCCCACGCTGCAGGCGCATTCGACGCAGGCGAGGCCACAGAGCTGGGTACTGTCGATGACGCCGACTTCCTCAAGGTGAACGACGGCTGGGTCAAGCAGTTCAAGGAGGGCGGCCACGTTGTCGATGTGTCCGGCATCAACTCCGGTGCAATGGTTCTGGATGTGTTCTACAAGGGCCTGCGCGCAGTTCCCGACAAGTTCAACAACGGCTCTCTCCGCTGGCTGATGTCCCCCCACCGCCGTCAGGAGTGGGAGCGTTACATCCTGAATCAGGCAGTCACCGCAGGCGGCATCATTACCGACAAGCGCGTCGAGAATCCCGCAAGCGTTCCCGTCATCGAGGTCCCGGCCCTGCCCGACGACGTTATTATGCTGACCGACCCGAAGAATCTGGTCGTCGTCAACTCCTACGGCGTCGTCATCCGCAAGACCACCGAGGGCCCGGAGGCCATCTATCAGGACAAGCGTTTCTATGTCGTGCATTTCGACTTCGATACGCTGGTTGAGGAGCTGGACGCAACGGCCATTGTGACCGGTCTGGCATCTATCTAACAGGAGGCAGGACGCTATGCACCTCAGACTGATTAAAGGTCTGTCCTATGATGGCGTTGTGCGCGCCTCTGCGGCGCATCCTGACGTCTTTGTGGACGACCCCGAGAAATATACCGCGCTGCTGGAAAGCGGCTATTTCGAGACTCTCCCTGACGCTTACACCGTCACCGGCCATCTGGACACCGGCTTTCTCGGCGAGATGGACGAGGAGCAGCTCGACAAGCTGGCTGACGATATGGGCGTCGATACCACCGGCAAGGACAAGGCGGAGGTCGTCGCGGCCGTCGCCGAGGAGCCTGTGGAAGTCCCTGACATTTCCAAGATGAAGCTCGACGAGCTCAAGGAATTTGCCGAGGACAACGGCATCGACCTGACCGGCTGCACCACTAAGGCCAGCATTTTGCAGAAGATTCGTGAGTATGAGGCGGATGCAGCCGCAGCGGCCGCCATCATCGCCCCGGAGGGCTGATGGCCGAACGGCCGTGGGTCACGCCGGAGGAACTCAAAGAGTACACAGAATTTGAGGAAGTAAAGAACCGCGCCGACAGCAAGCTCAAAATTGACATCTCCCGGGCGGAGAGCTGGGTCATCGACTACTGCAACAACAGATTCGACGACCCGGAGAAATACCCCGATATCCCGGAGAACGTCAAGACGGCGGTCCTCCTTATCGCGGAGGCATACGCCCACAATGCCGTTGAGCAGACCAAAGTCCGCCTCAAAAGCGAGACCTTTGACGACTACTCCTACACGGCAGAGAGCAGCATCATAGACGTCGGAAAACTGGGCGTGGAGAGCCTGCTGGACGATTACGTCGTCGTGCAGCCGCTCAACGGCGTCACGATGCGGTTAAGGAGCCTCTGAGCCAATGGCTATTGAGAACTTCTTTGACCATCGTTGCAGTATCTACCACACCCAGCAGGAGAGCACGAGCCCCGGCTACGGGCTCCCCGGCTCCCCCAAGTTCAAGTACCCCAAACAGCCGGACCTCGAGGAAGTCCCGTGCCATTTCGGAGTGCGTAGCGCGTCCATCCAAATCGCTCAGCAGCAACCGCAGAACGATATGGACAGCGACATAAAGCTCACGCTCCCGGCAGGAACGGACATCAGGCTCAACGACAAAATCGTCAGCAGCGAAACAGGGCTCGAATACACCGCAGGTCAACCGCGAAACATCCGAGGGCATCACATGACGGTAAAGATATACCGCACAGCCCAACAGAGGCCATTGTAATGGCGCAGGTGACATTCGACACAGTAGAGCTCGAAAACTTCGTGAAGCGGCTCGGAACGGCCGCGCAGGGCGATTTTAAGCGGGCACTGAACAAGTTTCTTGAAGGGCTCGGCATTGAGTTCCTACGCATTCTGCAAGATGAAATCGTTCGCCGGAACGTGCTGGACTATCGGCTGCTGCTCCACAGTTTCCAAAAAGGCGACGGGGAGAACGTCTGGACACTCGACGAGAACGGCCTGACCCTTGAGGTCGGCACGAACGTCGAGTACGCCAAGTTCGTAAATGACGGCCACTGGACCAACCCGAAAGGGATAGAGAGGCGATTCGTTCCCGGACACTGGGAAAAGGCGAACGGAAAGGACCACTTCATCTACACCCCGGGAGAAAAGACCGGGATGGTCCTAAAAATGAAATGGGTGGAGGGCTCCCACTACTGGGAAAGCTCCGTCAGAATCCTAGAAAAGCTCTACCCGGAGCTGCTCGAAAAGAAGCTGCAGAGCTGGCTGGACGAGTATTTCAAGGATTTTTTGTGAGGTGAAACCTATGGCTGCCCTAGAGCAGGAAATCGCAAGCGTTATCCGCTTTATCCTCGATTCCGTACCCGGGATTACGCCCTATTACTGGGACATCCCGGAGGGATTCGTCGTACCCTCTGTTTTCTTTCCGCAGCCGGAGCTCACACCTCTCGGCGACACGTTCGCGTCCTATGCGGTGGAATATGACTGGTACATCAAGTTTTTCGCCAGCACGGACGAGGACGCCTACGCAAGCGCGGCAGCGGCCTTGAACGCCATTTGCGCAGCCCGCCTGCTTGTCCCGCTCATTGACGAGGCGGGAGCAGCGGTAGGAGGCGGAGTACGGCTCAAAGACCCCGGAGGCGTGAAACGGCTGGACACAGGCACAGCCCAGCTCACACTCCACTGGGACAGCCGCCGTCCGTACAACAGGGTGGATTGCCAGAAGGTGATGCACTACAACCTCGACCTCAAAGCGGCCGAGGAAAAAACTGAATAGGAGGTATCTGCATGGCAGAGAAGAACGCGAGCGCGGCACAGACCGCGCAGAAGTTCCCTATTGAGCGTCTGGCAAAGGCTTGCCGGACGCTTTTTCATGTTTCGGCCAGCACGTTCGCCGGTGCCACGGCGGGCATGACTGGTGAATACACCGTCGAGGAGATGCGGAAGCACATCGACGAGTGGCTCGGAAAGGAGGCCGTTGTTTAATGGCAGGCGGTAAATACGATAAGCTGGCGGGAAAGACCCGCCCGGGCACTTACATCAACTTCGAGAGCGACCGCAACGACACCGTCGGCAACTCTGAGCGCGGCATCGTGCTGCTGCCCCTGATTGGCTACGACTTTGGCCCCGCCAAGACGCCCATCATCCTGACGGCAGCGGCCCCGGATGCTTACAGTGTGGAGCTCGGCCGCAGCGTCTACGACGCGACCAACGATAAGATGCGCCTGATTCGTGAGGCATTCAAAAAGGCTTCCAAGGTCATCGTCTACATCACGGAGAGCGGCACAGCCGCAACCGGAACCGCTGCTCCGCTGACCGTAACGGCCAAGTACGGCGGCACTCGCGGCAACGATATTCACGTCTCTGTCGTCACAAACCCCGTCGGCGGCTTTGACGTCACCGTGTATTTGGATGCTGACGCCACCGCTGTGTACGAGGGCGTCAAGACCGTCGAGGAGCTTATTGCAGCCGCAGCAGACGACAAGCTGGTGAAGTTCACCGGTACGGGCGACCTGAAAGCGGCATCCGGCGTGAAGCTGGCAGGCGGCACGAACGTCACCAGCGCAAACGGTGACGTCACCGCGTTTGTGGACAAGATGGAGGGCATCAAGTTCAATACTCTGTGCTTCCCCGTTACCGATGCTACGTTGCAGACCGCAGCCATCACCAAAATCAAGTATATGCGCGAGAGCATGGGCAAGGGCGTGAATGTGGTTCTGCCGGACGCAAAGAGCCCCGACCACGAGGGCGTCATCAATGTCACAAACTCTGTTGTTGTTGACGGCGTTGAGCTGACCCACGCGGAGGCCTGCGCATTCGTTGCGGGCATCACCGCATCCGCAAGCTGCATCAAGTCTAACACCTACGAGGTCTACAACGGCGCGACCGGCATCGTGGACCCCAAGGACAACGAAGCAGCCATTGCGGCCATCAAGAACGGCGAGATGTTCTTCTCCTACTCCGAGGCGGGCAACGTCATCATCGAGTACGACATCAATTCTCTGGTCTCTTTCAAGAAGCCCAAGGACAAGACGTACAGCAAGAACCGCGTTATCCGCACTCTGGACGCTATTCAGGAGGCCATCCAGAATAACTTCCCGCCCAACAAGTACGACAACAGCCCGACCGGCTACGCCGCTATGAAGGGCATCGGCCAAGCCATCCTCAAGCAGTACGAGGACATGGGGGCCATCAAGAACGTGGACTATGACGCGGACTTCAAAATCGACGAATCTTTGAGCAGCGGCGACGAGGTTTATTTCATCGTCGCAATCCAGCCTGTGGATTCTGCCGAGAAGCTGTTCTTCACCGTCAAGACCCGCTAAAGCAGCAGGAGGTAAGTTATGCAGTACAACAAAAACCCTATTAGCCTCCGCGAGGGCCATGCGCTTATCGACGGCGTCGAGGTCATGGACGGCGTGAAGATGACTATCAACTTCACCCCGGAGACGTGGACCGGCCGCCAGTTGAACGAAACCACTCCGTCTACCCGCTGGGTTGGCGCGACCATCACCGGCAGCATGACCCGTCGCCGGACCAACAACTGGCTCAAGACCAAAATCAAGGAGTATCAGGCAACCAAGGCGACGCCCGAGTTCGTGATTCAGGGCATCATGGACGACGCTAATTCTGACTACTATGCAGCCCACGGCTCCGATGTCGTGACCTGCGTCGGTTGCGTCCTGACTGGTGACCTTCCCCTGACCGCACTGGATGCAGAGAGCGGCAGCGTGGTCGATGACGTCATCAACTTCAACATCAAGAACATCATCTAACCTCCCGACATTTTTGTCGGGAGCATACAGGCGAAGCCTCTCCTAGGTGGAGGGGCTCCGATTTTTATTTTGGAGGAGACAGCTATGAGCAAGAACCTGAAATATTTTATGCGCGAGGCAGCAGAGGTGGAGAAGGTCGTCACCGTACCGGCCCCGGAGAGCTTTAAGGACGAGAACGGCAAGGTCATCCAGCTCGAGGTCAAGGTGCTTTCCTCTGAGCGTATCCGCGCCATCAATGAGGGGTACCACACCCACACTGTCGCGCTGGACAAGAAGGGCAATCCCTACATCAACGGCGGCAACGTGGTTTTCCGCGACGAGCGCGACAATGCAAAGGCCACCCGTCACATCCTCGTTGAGGCCCTGCAGTACCCCAAGCTGGACGACCCGGAGCTGATGAAGTACTACAACTGCGTGGACATCACCCAGATGCCGGAAAAGGTTTTCTCCCGCGCCGACGAGTTTGCTCATGTCACCCGCGTCGTCATGGCTCTGCTTGGCATCGGCGGTCAGCTCTCCGAGGAGGAGCAGAAGCAGGCCGATGAAAAGGAAATCGACGACGCAAAAAACTGATTCGCAGCGCGGGCAGCGAGACGTACTGGGCCCATGTTCTTTGGCAGCGGCACGGCCTCCGACCGGAGGAGTTCGACCGAATGAGCCGGAGACAGAAGCTCTTTTACATCGCCTCCGAGGAGGAGGAAAGCGCGCGCCCGTGCAGAAGAGATACCATGAAGTTCGTCCCTATAAGGCGATAGGAGGACCGACATGGCAACACTGAAAGTCGTATTCAAGGCCATCGACGAAATCTCCTCCAAGTTCAACGAGATGACGCAGAGCGGCGAACGGGCTCTTGAGGCGTTCGAGAACACCGGCACGGCGGCAGACGGAGCATTGAGCAAGGTCTCCCGCACGGCCGCGCAGACCGCAAAGAGTACCGACGCTGCTGCTGATTCCGTCGATGACCTGTCCTCGGCCATCGGGGACTACGAAAAAGCCACCGGGCAGGCGGCAAATTCTACCGGCGTCCTGTCCGAGAAAACGACCGAGACCGAGAAGAACCTCGACGAGGCAGCGGAGGCAGCCCGTAAAGCCTCGGATGAGGTCGAGAAGTTCGGCGATAAGTCTGAGGAAACTGGCAAGCAGAGCGAGGAATCGAGCAAAAAGAGCCGCGACGGCATCAAGGAGCTGCAGGGCGTCCTTGCGTCGGCCGGAATAGCCGCCACTCTGAACGAGATTAAGAACGGCTTTTTTGACTGCTCCGAAGCGGCCGCACAGTTCGAGACCTCCACTGCAATGGTTGCTACCATCGCGGATACGAGCCAGAAATCCTTGAGCAGCATCTCGAAAGAGGTGCGCAGCTACTCCAACGAGACCGGCGAGGCGGCCAGCGACATGGCGGAGGCGACCTATCAGGCCATTTCAGCCAGCATCAACACGGCGGACGCTGCGGCCTTTGCGGGAACCGCGACCAAGCTGGCCGTCGGCGGCTTTACGTCGGCGACCACGGCTGTTGACGTTCTGACAACGGCCATCAATGCCTACGGCCTCGCGGCGTCGGATGCAACGCAGCTTTCCGACTACCTTATCACCACCCAGAACCTCGGCAAAACGAGCGTGGACCAACTGGCGCAGAGCGTCGGCAAGGTCATTCCTCTGGCGTCTGCGTACAACGTCCAGATGGACAATCTTAGCTCGGCTTACGCTGTCCTAACCGCCAACGGTATCGCTACCGCAGAATCCGGCACCTACCTCAAGTCGATGCTGAATGAGCTCGGCGACACCGGCAGCGGCGTTTCTGAGGTCCTGCTGAACTCCACCGGCAAGACCTTTGCGCAGCTCATGGAGCAGGGCTACTCGCTCGGCGATGTGATGGCTATGCTGGGTAACGCGGTAGATGGAGACAGCACAGCGTTCAACGCCCTGTGGAACTCCACGGAGGCCGGTATCGGCGCACTGTCCCTGTTCAACGCAGGAGCAGACAAGTACAACAGTGTGCTCGAATCCATGCGTACCAGCGCAGGAGCAACCGAAAAGGCATACTCCACGATGGCGGACACGACCGACAAGAGCAAGCAGCGGATGGAGAATGCGTTCAACAACCTGAAAATCTCTGTCGGCGATGTGCTCAACCCCGCGCTCACGCAGGTATACGAGGGATTCACCAACGTATTTGCGGGCATGAGTGATTTTGTAGACGAGCACCCGGCCGTCGTGGCGGCCATTTCGGCCATTGCGGTCGGTGTGGGCGGATTCACGGGCGCGCTGGCTGCCTACAACCTCGCAACCACGGCTGCGAAGTTCGTGACGGAGGCATTCACCGCGACGCTTGCGGCTAACCCTTACGTCCTCGCGGCAGCAGGCATCGTTGCTGTTACAGCAGCGGCCGTTACCCTGACCGGAGTGTTGATTACGCAGAGCGACGAGTACGAGGGCATGACGGCCACCTGCCGTGACCAGTACGACGAGCTGCAGAGGCTGAACGACCAGTACAATGCAGCCTGTGAGCAGTACGGCGAGAACTCCGACGCGGCCAACAGCCTGCGTTACCAGCTCGACCAGCTCAACGACGAGTTTGAAACCAACCGGCAGACCGTCAAGGAGTTTGTGGCGGAGTGCGACGGCCTCGTCGAGAGCCACAACAAGGTCATGGACGCCTACAACAGCTCCACCTCGAGCATCAAGGACCAAGAGCTCGGCACACTGGCTCTGACCCAGCGGCTCGGGGAGCTGGCCTCGCAGAACACGCAGACCACCGCGAGCTACACGGAGATGAAAGCCATCATCGACCAGCTCAACGCCGACGTCCCGGGTCTCGGCCTGACCTACGACGGCGTGACCGAGAGCGTAGACGCGACCATCGAGGCCATCAAGAAAGCCGCAAAGGCGCAGGCTGATTCGGAGTACAAGGCCGAGCAGCAGCAGACCTATGGTGACCTGCTGAAAGAGCAGAGCAGCCTCGAGCAGCAAATCGCGGAGGCGGAGGCAAACCTCGACGCGGAGCGTCAGCGGCGCGGCATGAGGCAGGACGACGTCACCGGCGACTGGGTCAGCGGCAGCGGCTTTTGGATGGAGGACAGTCCGTGGGTGGCGTGGACTTCCGACATCGACGATTACAAGAAATCCCTCGAGGAGCTGCAAGCTGCCTACGACGAGAACCAGCAGACCCTCTCCGACATCGAGGGCGAGTGGCGCGGCGTCGCGCAGGCAGTCGAGGACGCGCAGAACCAGACCGTCACCTATGACGAAGCCGTCAGCATGGCTACGAGCTCCGCGCAGTCTGCTCTCGACGAGCTGACCGCAGCCTACGACAAGGCATACGAATCGGCCCGGACGAGCATCGAGGGACAAATCGGTCTGTTCGACACGATGAAAACCTCGTCGGAACTTTCCATCAGCGATATGGAAAAGGCCATGCAGAGCCAGACGGACTACCTCAACCTCTACTCTGAAAACCTCAAAAAGGCCGCAGAATACGGCCTCGATGACGGCCTGATTAAGTCGTTGAGTGATGGCAGCGAGGAAAGCGCGGGCTACATCAACGCCATCATCCAGAACATCGAGAAGCTGGGCGGTAGCACCGAGGGTATGCCCGCAGCAGCCTCCAAATTCGTGGACGAGTTTAACTCCAAGTTCGAGGAGACCGAAAAGGCAAAAGACGCCTTTGCGGACAACATCGCCAAGATGGAGACCGACTTCGATAAGACGATGTCGGACATCGAGCAGACGATGACCGGAACCGTCGAAAAAATGGAGATGGCCGACGAGGCCAAAGAAGCAGCACAGGCGACCATCAAGGCCTACTGCGATGCCATCCGTTCCATGACCGGCGAGGCCGGGAGCGCAGCGGAGGCCGTTGCGAACGCAGCCGCCTCCCACCTGAAAACCACGCCGACAACGACGCCCACCGCAACGACAGTCGCCGGTCACGCGAACGGCACTCTGTCCGCACAGGAGGACGTCTACATCGCCGGTGAGAAAGGCCCCGAGCTTATCATCGGCGCGCGCGGGTCCGAGGTGTTCCCCACGCAGGAGACCGAAAGAATCCTCGCAGCCGTGAACAGCGCGAAAAACGCCACGAACGCCCCGGAGCCCACGGCAAGCCCGCTCCCGGAGAATGACCTGCCGGAGGGTATGGAGGCCGTCAAGGAGTATTCCTATCTCACGGCTGACGGGCAGGGCTCTGATGCACAGCCCACCGGTATTGAGTACGTCGAACCGGAGGTGCAGGCGCAGACTACGGAGGAGGCTGCACCCGCAGAGGAGGCCCCGGTCAACACGACTGCCCCGGCCGCCAGCGACGCGCAGCAGGAGGCCCCGGCCTCCTCCTCGGACGCGCCCAGCATTGGCGAGACCGTCAAACGCATTATCCTCGAAATCCACGGCAGCGGCTCCATCGACGTCGGCGGCATGAATGAGGAATCCGTCCTCGACATTCTGACGCGCCATGCAAAGCCAGTCCTTATGAGCATCATCAAGGGTGAAATCTTCGAGGAAGGAGACCTTGCCTATGATTTTTGAGAGCAGTATGCAGCTCTGGATTACGCACAACGGAGAGCGCGAGAAACTGCGCTTTCCTGTTCTGCCGACGAAGTTCGACGTCACTCACGGGACGAAGAACACGAGCGTCACCATCAGTGGCCTCGGCGAAATCCTCGTTTTGCAGGACCGGGCGGCCGTGGAGGTATCGTGGGACGGCTTTTTTCCAGCCGCGTATTTTCCGGGCATCCAGACGCCGTTTATGCTGTCGTCACCGGATGCGATGATGCAGCGGCTTTTCGAGTGGAAAATCAGCGCGAAGCCGGTGCACCTCATCCTGACCGGAACGCGCGTAAACTTCTACGCGGCTATCCAGAGCTTGCAGCCTTACAGAAAAGGCGGCGACCCCGGGAGCATCTACTACAAAATCAAGCTCAAGGAGTACAGAGAGGTCAGAATCCGGCAGGTCAAAGTCAGCTCGACCGGAACTGCGACCGTCTCCGGCGGCTCCACCCGGACAGACAACCGAGTGCAGGCGAAAACCTACACGGTCAAGCCCGGAGACTGCCTCTACAACATCTCGAAATCGACCCTCGGCGACGGAGGCCGGTACAAAGAAATCTATTCCCTGAACAAGGATAAGCTCAAAAACCCGAATTTGATTTATCCCGGACAGGTGTTGCAGCTCCCGTGAGGTGAGGCAATGAGCAAGATTACATTCCTCGTCACAAAAGGCGAGACCACCTACGACATGAGCGAGCTGGTGGAGAGCGCGACATGGAGCGGCCGAAAGGGCTCCCCGGCGCGCACTCTTTCCGTATCGCTTATCGACGATGACGGCTGGAAACACGCCCGTTCCGGCATTGATGTCACCAAGGGAAACCACTGTGTTTTTTATTGGGAGGGCGCAGAGCTGTTTCGCGGCATCATCATGCAGCAGAGGCAGAGCACGAAAAAGACCATGACCATCAAGGCCTACGACGTGGGTATCTACCTGTCGAACAACAAAGACAGCTTTTGCTACAAGCGGAAAAAGGCGTCCGAAATCTTCAAGGACTGCTGCGACCGATTCCAGATTCCGTACAAGGACGTGGCCGACACTGGCTACGTCATCTCGGAGCTACCAAAGGCCAAAACGACAGCCTGCGATGTTATTCTGGACGCCTTGAGCCTCACGTTTAAGGCCACCGGCATCAGGCATTATGTGACGTCAGCCGACGGGAAACTGAGCTTGATAAAGCGGAAAGACAGCATCCTGCAATGGGTGGTGGAAACCGGCCGGAACCTTATAAGCTACGACTACACTTGCAGCATCGAGAAGGTGAAAACCCGCATAAAGCTGCTGTCTAAGGAGGACAAAGTGCTCGCCGAAAAGGCGGACACGGAACTCGAAAAGACCATCGGTATCATGCAGGACATTTCCACGCCCGACAGCAACACCGAGGAGGCGAACCTCACGGACATGGCTGAATCCATTCTCGCAGAGCAGAAGCTCCCCAGCAAAACGCTGACAATCGAGGGCCTCGGGCAGGCAAACGTCATTTCTGGCGTCGGCCTGTGCATCATCATCAGGCCGCTCGGCATCTCGAACAGCTACTATGTAGACGAGGATACCCACACATTCAAGGGCAACTACCATTCGATGCGCCTTACCTTGAACATGGCAACAGACACCGAGCGGAGCGCAAAGGCGAGCGATGAAAAGAGCTCGACCTCGCACTCCGTCGGCGATAAGGTCCAATTTTCGGGCGGTCCCCAGTACGTTGCGTCCACCGCGACGTCTCCGACCAACAGCCCGAAAGCGGGACCGGCGAAAATCACTGCCATCGCCAAGAGCAAGAACGCAAAACACCCGTACCACATCATCCACACGGACAAGCAGAGCACCGTCTATGGATGGGTGGACGCCAGTCAAATCGGATAGGAGGAGCTGCACATGAACCCGGATGAAGCGACGAGCCTAAAGCAGCTCTTTCTCTCCATGCTGCCGAAAGACGGCGGCATCGTTGTCGGCACGGTCACGAAAGAGAGCCCGCTCACCATCCAGATAGAGAACGACGAAAAGCTCGAAATCTCTGGCAGCGCGCTCCTCGTCCCCCGGAACCTGACCGACTATCAAGTGAAAGTAGACATCGCCCTCGCGGACGGCAAAATCGACAGCAACACCCATGTGGGAGGCGCGCACGGCCACAAGTTCCAGTTGTTCGATTCCAGAGGCGGAGGGGTGACCGGCCTCGTCGGCTGCCCGCTTGAGGGCGATAAGGACAAGCCCGTGGGAGACTATCACAAGGTCGAGAGCAGCAAGGAGAGTGCGCACATCCACTCGCTGAAAACCTTTTCCATCGAGAGCGGTCTGCTGACCGTTTACAATGCGCTCAAGACGGGCGAATCTGTCTACCTTCTCCGCTTCAACGACGGTAAGAGCTACTACGCTCTTGAGAGGGCTATCGTATGAGCAGAGTATTTGTTCCCATTCCTATTTCCGGCATCGAGGAGGAGAAAGAGCAGCCGTCGCTCACCTACAAGCTCGACCTCGATACCGGGCGCATCGTCGGAAAGGTTGACGGCCTCGAAGCCGTCAACCAGTTTATTTTGAAAGCACTCCTCACTCCGCGTTTCCACTGCCTCGTCTACGACAACCAGTACGGCAGCGAAATCAAGGACACTGTCACGGACGAGAACGCGACAGAGGAGCTCATCAGGGCGGAAATCCCGAGACTTGTGGAGGATGCACTCCTCTGCGACGGCCGGATTCTTAAAGTCTATGACTTTGAGTTTGAGTTCAACGAGGATTCCTGCAACGTCCACTTCACGGCGGACACTATTTACGGGACCACAGAGGTCGAGGAGGTGATATAGAGTGTTTGAAGCCCAGACCTACGACAAGGTTTTGGAGGAGATTTTGAGCCGCGCGCCGGACGGAATCGACCTCCGGCAGGGCAGCATCTTCTACGATGCTGTCGCAGGCATCGCTTTCAAAATCGCCAAATACTATGCAGACCTCGAACAGGTGTTCGAGATGGTGTTTCTGGTGACGGCGACCGGCGATTACCTGACGCTCAAGGCGGAGGAATACGCCGTTTACCGGCAGGCAGCCGCGACGGCAAAGTACCGCATCAAGTACGACGGGGAACTCCCGGAGCTCGGGACGCGCTTCTTCTGCAGCGGCCAGTATTTTGTGCTGGCGCAGGATGACGCCCTCGGCATCTACATCGAGGCGGAGAAAGCCGGAACGGAGGCGAACGACATTCCGGCCGGAATCTCTGTTGTGCCGACCGACACGCAGCGGAGCCTCACGGCCTGCTCCATCGTCGAGGAGCTCGAACCGGGCGCAGACGACGAGGACGACGAGAGCCTCCGAAAGCGTGTACAGGAGAAAATCGCTGGACCGGCAGAAAATGGAAACCAGCAGCATTACAAAACGTGGTGCGAGAGCATCTCCGGCGTCGGCCGTGCGCGCATAGTTCCCCTTTGGGCGGGAGAGAACACGGTCAAAGGCATTCTCATTGACACGGAGGGCGGCCCGGCGTCTGAGGCTGTTGTGCAGCGCGTACAGGAGTACATCGACCCGGGCGGGACCGGCCTTGGTGAGGGACAGGCCAACATCGGCGCGCACTTCACCGCGACATCCGCCACGGCGAAAAGGGTCAACATCTCTTTCTCCGTGACACTTGCAAAGGGAGGAGACCTCGCCAGCGTCAGGAGCGCAGCGCAGACGGCCCTCAAAGCTCAAATCAAGAGCATCAACCTCACCACGGACGACAGCGAAACGCCCACCCTGCGCATCAGCACGGTCGGCAACACGATTTACAGCCTCTTGGGAGTGCTGGACTACGCAAACCTCCGTTTCAACGGCCAGACGGCAAACGTCGAGGCCGGAAAAGAGGAGGTATTTGTTTTGGGGGAGGTGACAGTAAGTGAAACCAACCCTGTATCCTAACGGATTCCCCAGCGCATACGAGGAGCTGAAAACATTCTACCCGGTGTTCTACCGGGATGTTTTCGAAATGGACGCTATCTGGCGCGCAGCCGGAGGCGGGCTGGACGAAATCGAGGACGGCGTGGACGCTGTTGTCAACAACAACTTCGTATCCCTGATGGACACGGATACGCTGGCGCAGATGGAAACCTTCCTCGGTATCCCTCTGAACCAGAAGCGCACCCTCGAGGCGCGGCGCAAGCTCGTCGCCTTGTACTTCATCGGCGGCAACCACATCGGCTCTCAGGAGATAAAAGATATTGTTTTTGGATATACCGGAGCCTCGTCCTCTGTTGAATTCAAAAATAGCAGAATTTATGTGAAGCTCTTCCCAAATGATAACTCCACATTCTTATCGAGCGACGTCATGGAATGCTTGAAGCGCAAGATTCCGGCTCATCTTTCGCTTTCGCTTGTTCTTGCATATATTCCGGATTTACAGCCAGCCTACGTCGCCGCCGCACCCTGCGGAATGGCTGCCTTTTGCACCGTTCGGCTGCCCGGAAGCATCAAACCCCGCGCCGTCACGGCTCGTGGCTATGTTGCCGGTGCTATGAGCGCAGCGCGGATGCAGACGACCGTTGAACTGCCCGGAGCCATCCACCCGAAAAACATCACCGCGCAGGCATACGCCACCGGCGGGCTTGCGCACACGCACGAAACCGTAACCATCAAGATTGGAGGACAGACAACATGAGCTGGGAAAAATCCAGTTATACAACTGCCGGTGCCGCGCTCCTGTCGGAATCCCTCTCCGGCGGCGCGCTCACCATCACCCGCGCCGTGAGCGGCACCGGCATCGTTGAAACCGACTTGTCGGCAGAAACGACCGTCAGCGGCGAAACGCACGAACTGACCATCCTTGCGATTGACACCGTAAAGGACGGAGAGGAAACGGCCCGGAAAGTCAGCATCCAGATTACCGGAGCAGAAAGCACTTACATCATGCACCAGATCGGCGTATATGGCCGCCTGAATGATGATGCCGAAGTGCTGCTGTTCATCATGCAGGATGAACGTGGAATCGAAGTCCCTGCATCCAGCGTGAACGCTGATTTTGAAATTGAGATTGCTGCCCTTATTGCAATCTCGAACAAAGCAAAAATCGAAATTTCCCTCAGCCCGCAGATGCAGGCTTTGATGAAGCTGGTCAAGGCCGAAATTGAGAAGCACAACGCCGCCGCTGATGCCCATGCAGCGACCATCACGGCAGCGGTCAGCGCAGCCGTGAAGAACCTGTCTGAATCCGGGGAAATCCTGAACGAAGAACAGGTAAAGGCTCTTATCAAGGAGCAGGTGGACGGCGGCACAGGCGGCGGCTACTATGGCTCCTACAAACTCACCCTTGCAGCTGACGGGTGGAAGCCCGCCCGCAGCGAGGATGATTACGAAAACGCTGGCGGTATGGATTACTACCAGTGCATTTATGACGCAGAACTGTCGGACAGCACCAGCGAGCTTGTACCCGTTGGCGTTGTATCTCCTGGCAGCTTCTATACTACGACCAAAGCGGGCGTCCTGAACGGGTGCGAAACGCATGATGGTTTCATCAGATTTTTCGCTCAGCGCATCCCGGAAGCAGATATTCAGGCGACCGTAACCCTGTTCGGGAAAGGAGGTGGTTCGGGTGAAACCGGTAGCGTAAGCATCGGTCAGGGCTTGAAGCGTGACGCGAGCGGCGCTATTGCCGTCCGCATTGGCGAAGGCCTTGACTTTGACAGCGCAAACGCGCTGACTGTCCGCAAAGAAACCGTTATGACGAGCGAAGACCTGCTGAACGAGGAAGAAACGCAGCAGGAAATCGTTGATATGCTGAAATAATTTTAGGAGGACACTATTATGTCTAAGCAGATTTCTACCAAGACCACCATCCGCAACCTGACCGCCGAGATCAAGAAGACTTTCGTCAAGAAGGACGCCTTTACCCCTGTGCAGATCGCAGCCAACGCTGCTATCAAGTCTCTTGGCGTTGACGGCAACACCGTGAACTTCTACACCTCTACCGACAAGAGCGGCACTGCTGCTTTCTCCGTTGACTTCCCCTCTGAGCTGTTCCTCGACCAGACCAAGACCACCTTCGCGGCCAAGTTCAAGTTCGATGCTGCGACCTACCCCGGCGCCACCGACCCCAAGCTGGACGGCAAGCCGGTCATGGTTCTGGCCGTCAAGGGTGAGAACCCCGACAACTGCACCTACTCTTTCCTGAGCATGGCTGCTCTGGTCGATACCTACGCCGCAAAGACCACCGGCAAGGATGCATCCACCACCGTTACCATCGCTGGCTATGAGGTGGATGTCAAGGTCAATGTTTCCGCTGCTGCGGGCAACGCTCTGATTCTGAAGGACGACGGTCTGTATGTTCCCACCCCTGAGGAAGTGGACATTTCCAGCAAGGCCGATAAGGTCACTGGTGCCACCACCGGCAACTTTGCTGCACTGGATGGCGAGGGCAATCTGACCGACAGCGGTAAGAAGCCTGCGGACTTCGTGGGCGCCGAGGCTGGCAAGCGCCTGATGAGCGATGCCGAGGGCGAAAAGCTGGCCGGTGTCTCTGAGGGCGCAACCAAGACTGCCGCCAGCTCCACCAACGGCAATGTGAACATCGACGGCAAGGAAGTCGTCGTGTACACCGAGCCGGAGAATGTTCTGCACGACGAGGACGTGGAGGACTTCTCCGCAGAGGAGATCGCCGCTCTGCTGGCTGACGCTGACTAAGACATGAGGAGGTAAGCTCTATGGCAAAAGCGAAGGTCAAAACGCTTTTGGGCACAGGGCTTGCCGCGCTTTGCAGCCACATCAAGCAGTGCAACACCGCACTCGGAGACCTTTCCGAAGCAACGGCAAACGGATTCGATGAAACCGATGACATCCTGCACGAAAAGCAGGATGTCACGGCTGCGGTGTCTTTTACGATTCCGGTCGATGGCTGGGGCGAGGATGATTCCTCCCCCGGCTATTTTTGTTGTGACATCCCCATTGCGGGCCTGTTGGCTACCGACATTGTGGATGTTACGGTACTGCCGGGATTTTACGATGTGGCGGGTGCGGTGGGCTTTATTGCGACCGAAAGCCTCGAAGGAAAGCTGCGGCTGAGGGCCGCCAAAGCTCCGACCGAGAAAATTTCTGCACAGTATCACATTACAAGCACCGTGAAATACACGGCTGCACAGGAAGGGGGAACCTAAATGGCATACGGTTCTTTTAACGCAGGCCCCGGCAAGGCGCCGGATGAAGATGTTGTCCGCACTAACCAGATCGGCGTGCCGGGCGGCATTGCCACGCTGGATGCTGACGGCCATTTGACCGAATCGCAGCGCCCGACGGTGGACGCATACACCAAGGCTCAGACCGGCCAGAAAATCAGCTCTGCCGTCGATGCCCACAACTCTGCAGAGAATGCACACGGCGACATCCGCGCCAGCGTGGCCGCGATGAACGCCAGCATTAAGGCAATCGAGTTGAAGTTCGGCACGAACGTCACCAAGAACCCTTTTTCTGCCACGTTCGGCAGCCTTGACGGTCTGACCGTCACCGGCGTGTGGAACGCAGAACAGGCGAGGGTGGAGTTCTGATGGCTGAAACATTCAAGGTCGGCGCGAATGCGCGGGAGCTGCTGCGGTACACCCAGAGGGCAACCCGCATTGTCACCGACGACATCAGCCGGAGCGATGCCCGGAAGATCATCCAGAAAGTCGCGGCGCTCGAAGATGTGCGCGACATCCAGAAGGTGTGCGGCACTGCCGTCCATGCACTCGACACACGGGACAGGGAGGGCTTTTCCAAGAGCACTTTCCGGCTGTATGGTGAGGGCATCCGGCTGACCGCCCGGCAAATCCTGCTGGATGCACACGCGGCGAACAATGTCAATTTCCAGACCGACTACGACAGGCGCGTTGAGAAGATCGGCGCGGTCGTGGACGGCTGCTCTCTACTGCTGGAATACCTGACCATCTGCACGGAGGAAGGTATCATCAGTGCGAAGAAAGCCGGTATCTGGACAAAGAAGGTCACGGACGTAAAATACCCGGCGATGAAGTGGCTCACGTCGGAACGCGGACGTGCCGAAAAACTCCGGGCAGAAGCGGAACGGAAACGGCTGACCGAACAGGCTGCCGCCCTGAAAGCCGTCCTTTACCCGGAACCGTAAACGCACAGCGGGCAACCGCTTTGCATAAAGGGTGCGGTTTGTTTGTCTGACGCTGCCATTTGGTGGCTGCGCTCTCCGAACACCAACAATAACAACAACGTCTGGAACGTCAACACCGATGGCTCCAACAACAACAACTGGTACAACAACTCCTATGGTGTTCGCCCCGCTCTGATGGAACCGTGTGACGAGTAGGCATAAGCTGAAAGCAGTGCGCCCATCAAAGGAAACCGCATCCTGTCGCTTGCCGATGCAGGCAAGTGATAAATACATCCCGCTGAGGTGGGCCATCCCTGCCGGATGCAGCCCACTACCGTAACGCGAACCAGCGGAGGGTCATTTTGACATACGAAGAACTGTGCAGCTTTGAGGTACTTTACAAAGCCTACCTTGAAGCCCGGAAGGGAAAGCGCAGTAAAAGCAAAACAATCGAGTACGAGGCGCAGGCGCTGGCCTGCACGGAAAAGCTCTCCCGTAAGCTGGCTGTCTGCAATGTGCGGCAGCCAGACGGGAGCATTCGGCAGCAGATACGCTATGTGCCAAGTAAGTTTGAGGTCTTTGCCGTCTACGAGCCGAAGCGCCGCATGGTACACGCCCCCGCATTTGTGGACAAGGTGGTGCTGCACGCTCTGGTCGATAACATCCTGTATGATGCCCTGACAAAGAGCTTTATCCGGGACAGCCACGCCAGCCAGACCGGAAAAGGCACAGACGACGGCCTGATGCGCCTGAAAACCCACATGGTGGACTATTACCGCCGTGAGGGCCACGGCGCGGACGGCTGGGTGCTGAAAGGCGACGTGCGGCATTTCTTCGCCAGCATCGACCACCGGAAGCTAAAACGCAAGCTCAAAGCCGTGCTGGACAAGCGCGGCGTTGACCCGCGTGTCTATGAGCTGCTTTGCATCTACATCGACGTGATGGAGGACGGCTTGCCGCTGGGCTACCAGACGAGCCAGCTTTTCGCCCTCATGTTTTTGGACGAGTTCGACCACATCATCAAAGAAAAGTACCGCATCAAATACTATGGCCGATACATGGATGATTTCTACATCATCTGTTCGGACAAGAAGAAATTGCAGTGCATTCTCCGGGATGTTCGGGCGCTCATGGACAGTTACGGCCTTGAGCTGAACCAGAAAACCGCCATTTTCCCGCTGCGGAACGGTATTGATTTTCTGGGATTCCATAGCTACCTGACCGACACCGGCGCGGTCATCCAAAAGCTGCGCCGGGATAGCTCCAAGCGGATGAAGAACAAGATCAGATATTGGGAGACGGCATACCCCGCAGGCGAAGTGACCAAGCAGGAGATCCTGCGGAGCTTTGATGCGTGGGATGCCCATGCCGCCCATGGTGATACTTACTCTTTACGCCGCAAGTACGCTGACCGGCTCGAAAAATTGCTTGACTGTAAAATCCCTATCCATCGAAAAATCAACTCGAACAAACTCGCGCGTGACAGACGGCGGGCGAGGCAATGCCGCTGCATCTACAAGAAGCAGCACAAAGCCCTGTCCCTCTCTGTATCGCAGAACACGCGGCCCGCGGAGATCATGCCGTGGGCCTGAACGAAAACAAGGAGGTAACAATGGCAAACGTAAAACTGGGCACGAAAGCCGTTGGCAGCATTG
>ERZ1106973.439-NODE-439-length-50860-cov-30.006377_pt1 | contig 50860 bp, 48 predicted proteins | sample MGYA00403686_ERZ1106973 | MGnify/ENA primary metagenome ERZ1106973 (study PRJEB35170, sample SAMEA104062408) | human gut metagenome | biome: human gut; feature: human-associated habitat; material: faeces | place: Denmark | collected 2012-11-06 ...
GAACTGGAAGCAAAAGAAAAGGCGTGACCGAAGTCACGCCAAATCTTCCCCATTTCGGGAGCTTTTGCAAATACTGTTTTATGGGAACTCTGCTACGGGGAACGCCCTGTTGTACATATCGCTGTTATCTGTGGCTTTTGGCAGGGTGCGTCCGGGTGGGCGCACCCTGTTTTTGTTGCTTTCAATCTATTTGATTACTTATTCTTTTAGTTTCAAATTGCTCAAATAAACTGTTTTCGGCTTTTCTAATGTTCCATTCGGCAAATCTAATAAAGATTCGACTTCTTTTGGATATAAGCTCAAATTATAATTGTACGAAAGTTCATCCATAAACTCTTGAGGGGTGAACACATTCTCGGTCAATAGCATCATAACAGCAGTCTTCAAAAGTGTTGGACTTGCTGTTACTAAAATATTATCTAATGGTTCTTGTTTGCGTATACCTCTTCTCTGCATTGTTCGTATTATTTCTTGGTACTCTTCCATCGTAATAAGACCCAATGAAAAAGATCTCCGTGCCATAGCTTGAATAGAAACCTTCCATTTACGTTTTAACTCTGTATATGCTGGAATTGATTTGGGATTGACTGCTACATCTTTAGCAAAACCTTCTCTAGGTAATAAAAATGCTGCAGCAAATTCGTTTGCCTCCTTTTCACGTTCTTTGAATTCATCTCGATCAATTTTTTCGATATCCTCACTCCAACCATGCAAGCAAATATGTCCAAGTTCGTGAGCAATATCAAAATGAACGCGTGAAGCTGCCGTTTTGTTTTCTGAATAGCCGATTAAATATATATCTTCGTCTCCAATTCTAACCAACTGACTAAACGCATCTATGTCATTCGTTTCAACTGGAAACTTCGTTACAATAATTCCATTTGACTCTACCAGCGCAACGATATTTTCTATCGGGCGAGTTCCAAGGTGCCATTCTCGACGTAGGGTTGCGGCTGCTTCTTCCGGTGTCTGTCCAGAGCAATCTGGTATTGTGCGATGTGGAAATTCTAGATATTCCTGTAGAAATACAAAAATATCGGCTAAAAACTCCATCTTTTGTGTTTGAGCTTCTCTGTATCTAGAACTAGTGGTTAATAATGCACGGAAATATGTCGATCCAATTTCCGCTTTCATATCAGACTCGCAGAAAAAGCGTTCGGGAAAATCCAATGTCCTTGCAAGAGCTTCAATCGCATTCAGGTCCACACGTTTTGTTTTTTCTCTTTCATACATATAAATGCTCTGCCGACTACATCCTGATTTTTCAGCTAGTTCACTAACGGAAAATCCTCTATATATTCTTGCCTTCTTTAGGCGTTCTCCATTCAAATTGCCCTGCATGGCAATCGAGCCCTCTCTTTCTCCTATAATTAGCCTTCTGCGCTTTCATCCCACTTTTTAAGTCCAGCAACCTTTTTCTTACGCTGCTCAGCTTTCTTAGTCAGCTTTATACCCATATCAGGTGTATCAAAGTTGCTATTTTCTTCGTCTACCGTTTCAACCACAGCTACATTATTCAAATCGATGTATCTGCTCCAATTAGCCTGCTCTATGACAGTGAGCATCCGATTTACCGTTACTGCACGAATTGCCGTTAACCCAGTTTCATAGTTTGCATTGAACAGTATCAAAACGTGTCTTTTCAGTTCGTCAAGACTATCTACCAGAGTATACAGCAATTTCAAAAGTTGCTGCTTCATCGCCTCTTAATCAGAAGGTTTTTCAGGGAGCATCGACATCTGATTAAAATCATCATCTCTTAAGTCAGCGTTTATAATACCTGCCAAAAGGTCAAGATAATGCGATTGGTTTCTTCTTGCCTGCGTTCTTTGCAGTTCTGCAAAACGCTTTTCTCTCATAATAGTATAAAGGCAGCCATTCTTTTTGCAGTATATAACAGCCATTTCCCATGGTCCACGTGCAACAACATACGCCTGGCATTCTTCATTATAGAAAGCCTTACATAACGCCGTATTAATAAAATCCCATACAGCCGACGGAGAGCTATTATGCGTCCGGATTTTTCTATTATGCTCTTGACTATCATTTCCTGTCGCACTTGACACGCATTCTGTAATTTTACGTGCGATTTCTTCATCTGTCAAGTATGCTGGAATTCTTTTCATGTAAAATATCCTCCATAATTTAATCAGATCGAGTTTATACGGCCGCATATGCTATCTGTATAGTATTATAGGCGTTTTCGATATTTTTGTCAATAGTTTCAAGCATCAAAAGCTCTATTGACATTTCTCATCTTACCTCATATTATAAAAGCAGGATACCCAACAACTGAAAGGCATCCTGCTTCTGTTTAATTATTCTTACTTCTATGTCTCAAATCTCAGTAGTCCACTACTGTTTCCAAATATTCCTCCGGGTCACCATTCAAAATCAAATCAGCATAGCCCAGCGGGTCATTGTAGATGAGATAGTCTAACTCCGACCTCTGCGCCATGGTCGCATCCAGCGCATCTTCAACCCCGGTGCAATTGATGGAAATTTTTCTTCCATCCCGGAGCAGCAGCTCCACACACCCGGTATCCATATTAAACTTGCAAACGCTTTCATCATACTTCATGTTCGTGTCCTCCTGAAATCATGTTGTAGCTTATGTCGGTCAATCTATGATTTCGGATTTCATCTTCCACGGACACCCATATTGAATTTTCCGAAGAAAACAAATAATCCGAACCCATCTCCTATCGGAAACAAGTTCGGATTATTTTTGTTTGGTCCGAGTGGCGAGAATCGAACTCACGGCCTCTTGAACCCCATTCAAGCGCGCTACCAAAACTGCGCTACACCCGGTCATCATCCGGTGCTTTTTTCTGTCGGAGCACCGGCGACATGAAATATTATACTCAGATATGACGTCCCTGTCAACGGTTTTTTGAGAATTTTTTGAATTTTTTCGAAAAAAGTATGATTTTCACGGTAATGCGTTGCTTTGCATCACGCGGGGCAGGGGGGTCAGAGCATCTTCAGTGTCAGAACTTCGCTGGTAAGCTCCTGCGCGGTGTTGGCCTGTTCGGGGGAGTCGAGGATGTACCGCAGCACCAGAACCTCGCCTACATAGAGGACGGCTACCTTGATGGGAATGCTGCCGGAGTCCAGTGGGCTTTCCTGTGCGCCGCAGCGAAGGACGACATCGGCCAGCGATGCGCCGGGGGAGTCCTCGTAATGGGTCAGAAGGATGATCTTCGCGCCGGCAGCTTTGGCCGTGCGGAGAGTCTCCATCATATCGCGGGTCGCACCCGAGTAGGAGACGAAGAGGACAACATCGGCCTCGTTCATCAGGCTGGCGGTCAACAACTGCAGATGACTGTCGCCGGAGGTGCGGAACTTGGTGGAGAGGCTGGCGAAGCGGGCGCAGATGTCGTTGGCCAGCAGCATACTGCCGCCCTGTCCGAAGCAGAAGACCTGCTTGGCCTCCCGGAGCATCCGTGCGGCCTCATCCACGGCCTCGGCAGAGAGGGCGTTCTGAGTGCCGTTGATGGCGGTAAAGAGACGGGCGCTGGCGTGTTCAAAGAGCGTCTCGGTGGAAGCCCCGGGCTGAAGCTCCCGCTGGCTGGACATGGTGCCGGTGGCATTGGCCTGCGCCAGCGCAATGCGCATCTCGTGGTAGCCGTCGAACCCGAGCGCCCGGCAGAACCGGAACACCGTGGCCTCGGCGACATTGCACTCCCGGGCCAGAGAGGAAATGGAAAGATACTGCGCCTCATCGGCGTGCTGTAAGAGGTAGTCGGCCACAGCATGGCCGGATCTCGTCAACTGGCCCTGCCGCTGCTGCAGCAGTTCCCAAAAATTCGTACCCATAATTTTGCTCCTTCGGTCAGGCGGGCCGCAATGCCCGCAGGCGTCTTACACCTTCTTATCCTTATCGCCCCGTCCGCCGCACAGGGGAGGGGACACCTATATAAAAAGTATAAAAGAATTTCAGCGGCTTGACAAGTGTACCTTTTACCATAATTCAGGCGCAGATGCTGTGCAGAGCATCCAAAAATTGAGGAAAAGTAGTACCCATTACTGAAAATAAATTTCAAAAACGAAAAAGTGGGCGAGAAAATATTTTTCCTGTTGAAAATGACAAACTACGCAGAGATGATTACAAAATGGCTACAACGACGTATAAAATTGGCGAAAATGGCCAAAAGATAGCTGGTATCCCAGATATTTGTGCGGAATAGACAAGAAAACTTTCTGAAAATTGTGTATGCAACCGATGGACAAAATGAAAGATATTTTCTATAATAGGGCCAACAAGAGCGGTCTGGGATGAAGGGCCGCCGATATGATAGGTAAGGAGAACTCATTATGAAGAATGTTATCTCTCGTCGCTCCTTCTTGAAGGCCGTTGGCGCTTTGAGCGCAGCCGGTGCTCTGGCTGCCTGCGGCGGTAAGCCCGCTTCCACCAGCACTGCAGCTTCTGCTGCTGCTTCCACCGCAGCCTCCGGCACAAGCATCAAGCTGTGGACATACCCCATCGGCGGCTGGGGCAAGGACGAGACCGTGCAGGAGCTGATCGCCAGCTTCAACGCAAAGTATCCTGACATCAAGGTGGCCGTCGAGTATCTGGACTATACCAACGGCGACGATCAGGTCAACACCGCCATCGAGGGCGGCAGCGCACCCGACCTCATCATGGAAGGCCCCGAGCGTCTGGTGGCCAACTGGGGCGCGAAGGGCGTCATGGCCCCGCTGAACGACCTGTGGACCGATGATGCCAAAAAGGACATCTACGAGTCCGTCAACTCCGCCTGCCACAACGACAAGGGCGACTACTACGAGTACCCCCTGTGCATGACGGCACACTGCATGGCCGTCAACATGACCAAGGTCAAGGAAGTGGGCGCAGACAAGTACATCGACACCGATAAGCACACTTGGAGCACCGAGGGCTTCCTGAACACCGTTGACGCCCTGTACAAGGGCGGCTACGAGAACGTGGCGGCTGTCTACTGCGGCGGTCAGGGCGGCGATCAGGGCACCCGTGCGATCATCAACAATATGTACGGCGGCACCTTCACCGACGATGCACACACCAAGTACACCGCAGACTCCGCTGAGAACATCAAGGCCATCCAGACCCTGTATGACACCGACGGCATCAACTTTGACGCTTCCATCGCAGGCGGCGACGAGATCACCCTGTTCCGCAATGGCACTTTGCAGATGGCTTTCTGCTGGAACATCGCGCAGCAGCTGAACAGCGACAACAACGACGCCGGCCTGACCAACGACGGCGACGAGATCATGCCGATGGCATTCCCCACCGCAAGCGGCGACCCGAAGCTCTGCGGCGGCATCTGGGGCTTCGGCATCTTCGACAACGGCGACGAGGCAAAGGTCAAGGCAGCAAAGACCTTTATCGAGTTCATCGCAGCGGATCCCGATCAGGTCAAGAACAGCGTCCTGGCTTCCACCTACTTCCCGGTCCGTGCCAGCGTGGGCGACATCTACGCCGACAACGCCATCATGAGCGAGTACACCAAGTTCATGTCCTATCTGGGTGACTATTACCAGATCACTCCGGGCTGGGCAACGGCTCGTACCGAGTGGTGGAATATGCTCCAGCGCGTGGGCACCGGTGAGGACGTTGCAACTGCTGTTGCCACCTTCGTCGAGAACGCCAACGCAGCCGCAGCGGCCGAAGCATAAGCGTCCCGCCTGAGGGCAAATCAGGAAATGCGTGCCCCTCCCTCGAACATCCCGGCGAGGGAGGGGTATTTTTGGGTAAGACACCGCACCCCATCAGAACGAAAGGTTTGGTGATTTCTTTGGCTGCAAAGACAGCAAGGGTCAAAGAGCCAAAGCGCAGCGGCGCCTTGGTTCGGCAGGAGACCATCGCTTCCTATCTGTTTCTCCTGCCCAGTCTCATCTTCTTCCTAGGCTTTGTCATCTACCCTATGATCCTCTGCGTGGTCACGAGCTTTTTTGACTCGACCATGAACCGCGCGGACATCTTCGTGGGTCTTGCGAACTATAAAGAGCTGTTCGCTGACCCTATCTTCCGCGGTGCGCTGAAGAACACCTTCATCATCGTGGTCGTCTCGGTGCCTGTGACCTGCGCGTTTTCGCTGTGGATCAGCTCAGCCATCGTTGACCTGCCCGAGTGGGCGACGAGCCTCTTCCGCTGCGTGTTCTACCTGCCGGTCGTCACCGGCTCGGTGGCCGTCACCGTCGTGTGGAAGTGGATGTACAACAACTACTACGGCATCTTCAACTATCTGGGCAAGGCCGTGGGACTCATCGACAAGAACATCAACTGGCTGGGCGATGAAAAGTATGCACTGGGCTGCATCATCCTCATCCTGCTCACCACCTCCGTCGGCCAGCCCATCGTGCTGTATGTTTCTGCGCTGGGCAATGTGGATCAATCCATCGTGGAAGCCGCTGAGGTGGACGGCGCAACGGATTTCCAGTGCTTCTGGAAGATCAAGTGGCCCGCCATTATGCCCACCACCCTGTACATTCTGGTCATCACCACCATCAACTCCTTCCAGTGCTTCGCGCTGATCCAGCTGCTGACCTCCGGCGGCCCCAACCACAGCACCGATACCATCATGTACTATATCTACTACACCGCGTTCAAGCTCTACCGCTATGGTTACGGCAACGCAATGGGCGTTGTACTGGCCGTTATCATCGCCATCCTGTCGGCTGTCCAGTTCAAGCTTGGCAGTCAGGATAATTAAAGGAGGTGCCGGGCAATGACTGCAACTGCAAAAAAACAGAAACCGCTGAAGCGTCACCCCAGCAAGCTGAAAAAGATGAGCGCCTACATGATCCTGACCCTCATCCTCATCAGCATTATGGCCGTGCTGTTCGCCTTTCCGCTGTACTGGATCATCACCGGCTCCTTCAAGACCGGCGCGGCTATAAACTCTACCACCCCTGAGTGGTGGCCCAGTCAGTGGGTGCTGACCAACTATCAGAAGCTTTTCGCCGGCAAGAGCGCACCCCTGTGGCAGCTGGCGGTCCCGTTCAGCGGCTCGTTCAGCGCGGACGGCGAACCCATCTATTTCTCCATCGGCCCTACGGCCCCGGCAGCCCTGCGCTGGATGATCAACACGGTGTTCATGGCTGTCATGTCCATGATCCTCACCTGCATCACCGCAGCAATGGCAGGCTATGCGCTGGCCAAAAAGCGCTTTGTCGGCCGTAAACTGCTCTTCACCCTCATCGTCTGCGCGATGGCCCTGCCTAAGCAGGTCATCCTCATCCCGCTGCTGCGTGAGATGAGCTCGCTCAACCTCTACAATACCATCTGGGCCGTCATTTTCCCCATCGTGGGCTGGCCCTTCGGCGTCTTCCTGATGAAACAGTTCAGTGAGGGTATCCCCACCGAAATGCTGGAGGCGGCCCGCATCGATGGAGCCAGCGAGGCGCGCACCTTTATCAGCGTCGTGCTGCCGATGGTCAAGCCGGGCATCGGCGCACTGGCCATCTTCACCTTCATCAACAGCTGGAACGACTACTTCATGCAGCTCATCATGCTGTCCAGCACCAGCAACCTTACCATCTCGCTGGGCATCGCAAAGCTGCAGGCAGAGAACAGCACCGATTTCGGCCTCATCATGGCCGGTGCCGCGCTGGCCGCTGTGCCGATCATCATCATCTTCCTCATCTTCCAGAAGTATTTCACCAAGGGCATCGCAATGGGTGCTGTCAAGGGCTAAAGTTGCGACCGCGGCCAGCGGCCGAAACAGGGAGCAACTTTTGGCGCCGCGGTCAGCAGGACGCGAGTGCCGCACCAAGGCACGAAGCGGACGCTGGGCACCGCAAGAGGAAAGCCGCTTGCCTACTGTAGAACTTGAAAAGGGGAATACAGGTCAGGGAGCAACTTTTGGCGCCGCGGTCAGCAGGACGCGAGGCCCGCCCAAGGGCCGAAGCGGACGCTGGGCACCGCAAGAGGATTTGGTCAGACATCACTACATCACATAGAAAGAAGGATATGGACAAATGAAAGACATCACCAAATATCAGGGCGTGATCCCGGCTTTCTACGCCTGCTATGACGCAGAGGGCAACATCTCCACCGAGGGCGTCAGGGCGCTGACCCGCCACCTCATCGCCAAGGGAGTCAAGGGCGTGTATGTGGGCGGCTCGTCGGGCGAGTGCATCTACCAGCACGTCGATGAGCGCAAGGCTGTCCTCGAGGCGGTCATGAGCGAAGCTAAGGGCAAACTGACCGTCATCGCACACGTCGGCTGCAACAACACCGCCGACAGCGTCGAGCTGGCCCGTCATGCCGAGAGCGTGGGGGTGGACGCCATCGCATCCATCCCGCCCATCTACTTCCACCTGCCGGAGTACGCCATCGCCAAGTATTGGAACGATATGTCCGCCGCAGCGCCCAACACCGAGTTCGTCATCTACAACATCCCGCAGCTGGCTGGCACCGGCCTGACCATGAGCCTGCTGGGTGAGATGCTCAAGAACCCCAACGTCGTCGCGGTCAAAAACAGCTCGATGCCCACGCAGGACATCCAGATGTTCAAGGACGCCGGCGTCGCCGCCCGGGGCGAGGGCAGCTTCGTGGTCTTCAACGGCCCCGATGAGCAGTTCGTCTCCGGCCGCGTCATCGGCGCAGACGGCGGCATCGGCGGCACCTACGCCGTCATGCCCGAGCTGTATCTGGCCATGAACGACCACATCAACAAGGGCGAGATCAAGGAGGCACAGGCCATCCAGTACGACGCCGACCGCATCATCTATAAGATGTGCTCGGCCCACGGCAACCTCTACGCTGTGCAGAAAGAGATCCTGCGCCGGATGTACGGCCTTGAGCTGGGCGGCGTCCGTGAGCCGATGCCCGGCCTCATCCCGGAGGATGAAGCAGTCATCGCCGAGGCACAGGCCATGATCGAAGCCGCTATCGCAAAGCTCTGAGAAGCTAGAAAGCGTCCCCTCTCCGTCTCTTCATGAGGGGAGAGGGCAGACGCTCTTTGTGCTTGTGAAAAAAATCAGTTAGGAGAAAATCACCATGATCTGCGACGCACTGGAGAACCTGAACCGTTACCGGGGACTCCACAAGAATCTGGAAACCGCCATCGACTACCTCACCGCCTACCATGTGGCCCACGACCTGAACGACCTTCCGCTGGGCCGCACCGAGGTGGACGGAGAAAATGTCTTCATCAACGTGATGGAGGCCGGGCTGAACCCCGACAGTGCCCGTCTTGAATACCACAAAAAGTACGCCGACCTTCAGATCGACCTGACCGGCGGCGAGGGCTGGGGCTATACCAACCTGCCCGGCGAGGAAGCAGGGGAGTTTGCGGGAGACATCGGTTTCAGGACCAGTCCGGACGCCGTCAGCGGTGTGCTGGGCGAGGGACGGTTCGTTCTGTTCTTCCCCGGTGAGCTGCACAAGCCCGGCGTGGCACGCCCCGGCTGTGACCATGTGCGCAAAGCAGTCATCAAGATCAGGATGGAGGACTGATGGATATGGAAAAAGAAAAGCTGTTTGAGCAGATCAAGGGTGGGCTTATCGTCTCCTGTCAGGCCCTTGAGACGGAGCCTCTCTACACCAAAGAGGGCGGAGTCATGCCTCTGATGGCAAAGGCGGCCGCCATGAGCGGCGCTGTGGGCATCCGCGCCAACACCGTCCGGGACATCACCCAGATCAAGCAGGTGGTGGACCTGCCGGTCATCGGCATCATCAAAAAGGATTACCCTGGCACGCCGATGTACATCACTGTCACCATGAAGGAAGTGGACGAGCTGGCAGCCTGCGGCGTGGACATCCTCGCCGTGCAGGGCACGGGTGCGCTGCGCCCCGATGGCTCTACCTCGGCCCAGTTCATCCGTGCCATCAAGGAAAAATACCCTGACCAGCTGGTGATGGCCGACTGCGACAACTTCGAGAATGCCATGCTCTGCGCGGAAGCCGGGGCTGACTTTGTGGGCACGACCATGCGCGGCTATACGCCCGAGACCAAGGGCATCAATGACATTGATTTTGACTTTGTCCACAAGCTGGCCGCAGAGTGTCCGGCAAAGATCATCGCCGAGGGCCACATCCACTACCCGGAACAGGCCGTCAAGGCGCTGGAGGCCGGTGCGTTCGCCCTCGTCGTCGGCGGTGCCATCACCCGCCCGGCGGAGATCACGGCCCGCTTTACCGGGGCCATCAACGCCATGCAAAAATAAAAATGATACGGAGATACGACTATGAAACAGTATCTTGCCATCGACATCGGCGGCACCAGCGTCAAGCTTGGCATCGTAGATGAAGAGGGCCGCGTCCTTGCCAAGGCGGAGCAGAGCGTCTGTTTCGACTACTATGAGACACCCATCCTCACGACGGTGCTTTCGGCCTCCGAACAGTTTCTGAAGGAGCAGGACGTCAGGCCGCAGAGCCTTGCGGGCATCGGCGTCTCGGCCACAGGCCAGATCGACACCCACACGGGCACGGTCGTGGGCACTTGCGGCAGCCTGCCCAACTACATCGGAAGCCCCATCAAGGCCGAGCTGGAAGCAAAATTCGGCCTGCCCGTCACCGTCGCCAACGACGCCAACTGCATGACGCTGGGCGAAGTCTGGGTCGGCGGGGCGAAAGGCTATACGGACGTCATCGGTGTCACGCTGGGCACCGGCGTGGGCGGCGGCATCCTGACCGGCGGACGGCTGTTGGAAGGTGCCCGGGGCCTCGGCGGTGAGCTGGGCCATTACCGTACCCATGCGCTGGACGGCGTCCTCTGCACCTGCGGTGCATCGGGCTGCTGGGAGCGGTATGCCGCCACTACGGCCCTCGTGCGTGCTGCGCAGCCCCGCAATCATAAGTGGAGAGATGGCCGTGCCATCTTTGAATCGGCCCATGCGGGCGACCCCATCATCCTCGCCCTTCTCGAGGACTGGACGGACGAGATCGTGCAGGGCCTTGCGGGGCTGGTGCACATCTTCAACCCGCAGCTCATCCTCATCGGCGGCGGCGTCAGCGCCCAGCAGGAGCTGCTCATCGAACCCATCGCCAGAAAGGTGAGGGCTTCCATCATGCCCGCCTTTGCAGAGGGACTGGAGATCCGCGCCGCCCAGCTTCACAACGACGCCGGCATGGTGGGCGCAGTCTACTACTTCCGCCAGTCACGGGGCGAAAACTGAAAAGGGGGATGGAACGATGAAAAAGCATATCCTTTGTCTGGGAGACTCCAACACTCACGGCTATTGCGCCGACCCGGCGGACTGCGCCGACCACGGCATCCGCTTCAACGAGGATGAGCGCTGGACCTGTCGGCTGCAAACAGCGCTGGGCGGCGAGTATCTTGTGACGGAAGAGGGCCTTTCGGGCCGGACGACGGTTTTCGTGGACCCCATCCATGAGTCGATGGACGCTTTGAGCGTGGCCTATGCACTCCTCAAGAGCCATGAGGTCATCGACCTGCTCATCATTATGCTGGGTACCAACGACGTCAAGGAGCGGTTCAACGCCAACGCCGCCTGCATCGGTGCAGGGATGGAGCGCCTCATCCTCAAGGCAAAGAGCGTGGACTGCTGGGGCACCAAAGCCCCCAACATCCTTGTCGTGGCTCCGCCCCGCATCGGCGACGGCTTCCACGACGCCGTCATGGGCGAGGGCTGCGTGGAGAAGTCGAAGGGCGTGGCAGAGCAGTTCCGCATCGTCGCCGAGCGGCAGGGCGTCCACTTCCTCGATGCTGCCGACTGCGCGTTCAATCAGGTGGATTTCATGCACCTGACCCGTCACGGTCACGCACAGCTGGCCGAAAAGCTGGCGGCGCTTGTCCCGACGCTGGTGTAACGGTAGGAGAAAAAAGGCCGGAGTCCCGAGAGATCCTTGGGGCTTCGGCCTTTTTTGCGTCATATTTTCCTCATGTCCGCGCATAAAGTGTACCCAGAAACGGGAAGAGAGGGGAGAGCGTTTTGACAAATCAGGAACGAATCGAGCAGGCGGCAGTCTGCCGCGAGATAGGGGCACGCACCGGCGGAGACATCCTCATCGGCGTGGTGGGGCCGGTGCGCACGGGCAAGAGCACCCTCATCAAGCAGTTTATGGAGAAGCTGGTGCTGCCCGCCATCGGGCCGGAGGACGCAAAGCTCCGTGCCCGCGACGAACTGCCTCAGTCGGCGGCGGGGCGCACCATCATGACCACCGAGCCGAAGTTCATCCCGGAGTCGGCGGTGCCGCTGGCGCTGGAGGGCGGGGGAGAGTGCAGCATCCGGCTCATCGACTGTGTGGGCTACATGGTGGAGGGGGCGATGGGCCACGAGGAGAATGACAAGCCCCGGATGGTCAAAAGTCCGTGGTTCGACGAGGAGATCCCATTCGACCTCGCCGCCGAGACCGGCACCCGGAAGGTCATCCGGGACCACTCCACCATCGGCATCGTCGTCACCACCGACGGCACCATCAGCGAGATACCGCGGGAAAACTACGTCCCGGCGGAAAAACGGGTCATCGACGAGCTGGAAGCGCTGGGCAAGCCCTTCGTCATCCTGCTCAACAGCACCCATCCCGATGCCCCCGGGACAAAGGCGCTGGCGGCGGAGATGGAAGAAAGCTATGGCCGGACGGTGCTGCCCGTGAGCTGCCTCGATCTCGACGAAGAGCAGCTGGGGGAGATCCTGCGCCGGGTGCTTTACGAGTTCCCGGTGCGGGAGCTGGATTTTGCCCTGCCGCGCTGGGTGACGATGCTGGACAAAGGCCACTGGCTCCAGACTGAGGTGTACACAGCGGCCATGCAGCTCTCCGGGCAGATCGCGCGGATGAAGGACATCTCGGATTCTGGCCAGGCGGTGCTGGACTGCGAGGCGGTGGAGAACACCGCCCTCAGCGGGATGGACCTTGCCGACGGCATCGTGCGCATCACGGTGCTGCTCAAGCCGGAGGTGTTCTACAGGGTGCTCAGCGAGCAGACGGGGCTTGAGATCGGCGACGAGGCCGGGCTGATGCCCTGCATCATCGAGCTGGCGAAAGCGAAGCGTGCCTATGAGAAGATACGCAGCGCGATGGAGCAGGTGGAGGCCACCGGCTATGGCATCGTGATGCCCTCCATTGATGAACTGTCACTGGAACAGCCCGAGATCGTCCGGCAGGGCGGGCGGTATGGCGTCCGCCTTGAAGCCAGCGCACCGTCCATCCACATGATGAAGGCAATCATCCACACCGAGCTAAGCCCCATCGTGGGCACCGAGAAGCAGAGCGAAGACCTCGTGCAGAGCCTCTTGCAGGATTTCGAGGACGACCCCGTCCGCCTGTGGGAGTCGAACATCTTCGGGAAAAGCCTCCACGAGCTGGTCAACGACGGCTTGCAGAACAAGCTGCTCCATATGCCGCAGGAGGCCCGAAGCCGCCTGCAGGAGACGCTGGAGCGGGTCATCAACGAGGGCTGCACCGGGCTTATCTGCATCCTGCTGTAACAAAAATGGCCGCTGCACGTTGGTTTCGTGCAGCGGCCATTTCGGTCATTTCTCTTCTTCGGTGAGCTTCGTGATGAGCATCTGATAGATCTCGTTGCCCTTGAGGATGAACTGCTTTTTCACCAGCTCGGCGCTCAGCCGATCGGGCGTGCCGATGTCCAGACAGAACAGCTCGCTGTCCAGCGCCTTCACCTGACAGCGCACCGAACAGTGGCCGTCGGCTTTTTCGCGGATGCGGGCGCTGTACTCGGCTTCCTTGCGCGTCCACGTCTGGCTGCGCAGCACAGCGGCCACCGCCTTTTCCCGCACGCTGCGGGGCAGGTCGTAGGCCAGCTCCTGCGCCACCTTTCGGCCCTTGTCGGTGATGGTATACCGGTCGCCGTCCACCACCACGAGCTGCTGCTTGGCGATGTCGTCCAAGCAGGAGCCGATCTCAAAATAATTCACCAGAGCCTCTTCCATCAAGGCGTTTTCGATCTCCGCCCGGGTGATCGGCCCGGCATTCTTGACAAGATAACACAGCAGCAGTCGGATCTCGGTGCTGTTGGTCAGCCCACCGGGACGAACACCGGCGGTAAAAGCGTCGTTGGCAGCCATTGTTATTCCCATCTCCCGTGTTCTATAGTATATCTATAGTATAAAGGGTTTCAGGCCGGATTGCAAGCCATGTCCGCAAAATCGGTCTCGATGCGCTTGCGGCTCTCGGGGGTGGAGTAGAGCCAGTGGTCGAGATGCCCTTCGGTGATGAAGTACCGCAGCTCGAAGCGGTGGCTCTGGCTGAGGGCATGATTGACGATGACCAGCTTGATCTTCATCTTCTCGGGCAGGATGTTTTTGATGTAGACGCTCACGGCCTGCCCGGGATGCAGGTCGGGGCAGCTCTCGGCGAGGCCCGCGAGGTTGGGCGCGATCTCGACGAAGGTGCCGTATTCCTCCACGCTTCGCACGATGCCCACCACCGTCTCGCCCACCGTAAAGGCGGCGGCGTTCTCGGCCCATGTGCCCAGAAGCTCCCGGATGGTCAGCACGAACCGCCCCTGCGCGTCCCGGCTCTTGATGGCGCAGAGGATCTGCTGCCCCACGCTGACCCGGTCGGCGGGGGAGGAGATGCGGCTCACCGACATACAATCGATGGGTAGAAGAGCGCTGATGCCGCAGCCCACATCGCAGAACGCGCCGAAAGGCTCGATGTGGGTCACGACGCAGGGCAGGATGTCGCCGGGCAGAAGCTGGTCGAGGTATTCGGCCTTGCACATCCGCTGGGCCTCGGCCCGGGAGAGCCGGTAGAAGGGCTGTCCGCTTTCGTCGGTGTCGATGCCCTCAATGACGAAGCAGGTGGGGCGGCCCACCCGCGTCAGCACGGCGATGTCCCGCACGCTGCCGGTGTCGGCCCCGTCGGCGCACTGTCCGAAGGGCATCACGGCCCGGCAGCCGCCCAGCTCGAACCGAAGCTGACGCTGGGTGTCGAAGGCCAGAGCGGTGCTCTGCAAAATTTCGCGGCTGGTCATCGCGGCCCGCAGCTCGGCGGCGCTCAGGCGGGAAGCATTGCGGTAGTTGTTTTCAGTACGAAACGCTTGCATCATCTTTCATTCCTCTTTCTCTGATTTTTGGGCTGCAGCGCAGGGTGTGCTGCATGGTTAAACCATATGCGGCTGCATTTGCATTTTATACGAGTTTGGATTATACTATAGATGTGTGTCATGCATTGGGCACACGGCCTGTGCCATCTATGGACAGACAGAAGGGAGCCAATATGGATATTGCAGTCGGCGATACCATCCTCACCCGCAAGCAGCACCCCTGCGGAGCGTCCAGCTTCGAGGTGCTGCGGGTGGGCATGGATTTCAAGATCCGCTGCACGGGCTGCGGCCGCGAGGTCATGCTGCCCCGGGCAAAGATCGAGAAGAACATCAAAAAAGTCATCCGGCCGGGTCAGGAATAGCCCGGCGGCACAGCACATTCAGAAACTGTTTTGTAAGGAGAACTGCCTGATATGCCGAATCTGACTTCCCAAATGGAGGCCGTCTGCCGTCGGTTCGAAGAACTTTCCGTCCGTCTCAATCAGCCCGAAACTGCTGCTGACCCGGCGCAGTTCCGCCGCCTGATGCAGGAGTACCACGAGGCAGAGCCGGTGGTGGAAGCCTACCGCGCCCTTGCCACTGCGCAGGATCATCTTGCACAGGCGAAAGCCCTGCTGGAAGGGGAGGAACCCCTCGATTCGGACTTTAAGGCTATGATACAGCAGGAGATCAGCGAAAAGAGTCAGGATGTGGCAGAGCTGGAAAATAATCTCAAAATTCTGCTGCTGCCAAAGGATGCAAACGACGAAAAAAGCGTCATCATGGAGATACGCGCCGGTGCCGGCGGGGAGGAAGCTGCGCTGTTTGCCCACAGCCTCGTGCGGATGTACACGATGTACGTTCAGGGGCGGGGCTGGGAGATGGAGCTGCTGAACCTCAATGAGACTGAGCTTGGCGGCACGAAGGAAGCCGTCTTCGCAGTCAATGGCCGGGGCGCGTACAACCGTCTCAAGTACGAGAGCGGCGTCCACCGGGTGCAGCGCGTCCCCCAGACGGAGACGCAGGGCCGCATCCACACCTCGACGGCTACGGTGGCCGTGATGCCGCAGGCCGAGGAGGTGGACTTTGCGCTGGACATGAAAGACCTGCGCATCGACACCTTCCGCTCCTCGGGCGCAGGCGGACAGCACATCAACAAGACGTCCAGCGCCATCCGCGTCACTCACATCCCCACCGGCACGGTGGTCGAGTGCCAGAACGAGCGCAGCCAGTTCCAGAACAAGGACAAGGCTCTGGAGATCCTGCGCAGCCGCCTGCTGGCCCAGAAACAGAAGGAGCAGCAGGATGCTATCAACGCCGACCGCGCCGGTCAGGTGGGAACAGGGGACCGCAGCGAGAAGATACGTACCTATAACTTCCCGCAGGATCGCTGTACCGACCACCGCATCGGCCTGACGGTGCACAACCTTGCTAAGATCATGGACGGCAATCTGGACGAGATCATCGACGCCCTCGCCACCCGTGAGCAGGCCGAGAAATTACAAAAACTGAACGCATAAACCTGCGCATATTGCGCACGAACATCTGTAAAGTTTAACTGCTTTACATCAGAAAAGAGCGATAATTCGTATGAATATCAAAACTGAAGTCCGCCCGGCGGACGCGGAGGGCATTGCCCGCGCCGCCGAGCTTCTGCGGCAGGGCGAGCTGGTGGCTCTGCCCACCGAGACGGTCTACGGCATCGCGGCTGACGCCCGCAACGGTGAGGCCGTGAGCAAGATCTTCGTGGCGAAGGGACGTCCGCAGGACAATCCCCTCATCGTCCATGTCACCGGCCCCGAGATGCTGCATGGCCTCGTCAGCGAGGTGCCCGAGCGCGCCCAGCTGCTGATGGCTGCGTTCTGCCCCGGGCCGCTGACCATCATCATGCCCCGCGGCCCTGAGGTGGCAGCGGAGTGCTGCGCGGGTCTGGATACCGTGGGTATCCGGATGCCCAGCCACCCGGTGGCCCGGGCCGTCATTGAGGCCAGCGGCTGTGCCTTTGCAGCCCCGTCGGCCAACCTCTCCGGCAAGCCCAGCCCCACCAATGCGCAGGATGTCTTTACCGATATGGATGGACGCCTGCCCCTCATCCTCGACGGCGGCGAGTGCGACTGGGGCGTGGAGTCCACCGTCGTGTCGGTGGTGGGTGAGAAACCCACCCTCTTCCGCCCCGGACACATCACGCTGGAGGATCTCGAGCGTGCGCTGGGCGAGGAGGTGGAAGTCTCCAAAGCCATCCTCGAAAAGCTGCCGGAGGGTGCGGTCGTCCGCAGCCCCGGCATGAAGTATAAACATTATGCTCCCAAGGCCGATGTCACCCTTCTGGACGGCACCTTCGAGCAGTTCAAGGCCTATGTGGACGCCCACGCCGCCGAGAGACCCAGCTGCCTCTGCTTCACCGGCGAGGCCGAAAAGCTGGGGGTCCCCTGCGTGGAGTATGGCCGGGAGGGGGACGGCGCCGATCAGGCCAGACACATCTTCCGCTCTCTGCGTGCGCTGGATGAGCAGGGGGATGCCGTAGTCTACGCCCGCTGCCCTCAGAAGGATGGCCTGTCGATGGCGGTCTATAACCGTCTTATCCGTGCGGCCGCGTTCCGGGTAATCGAGCTATGATGACGCTGGGCATCACCGGCCGCAGCGGCTGCGGCAAATCCACCGTCACCGCGGTTTTTGCGGCCCGAGACATCCCGCTGGCAGACGCCGACCAGCTCTCCCGCGAGATCCTGCTTCCCGGCTCTCCGCTGCTGCCCCAGCTGGCGGAGCGCTTCGGGGCGGATATTATAAGGGCAGACGGCACCCTCGACCGCCGCCTGCTGGCCGACCGCGCCTTTGCGACCCCCGAGGGGAAGGCGGCGCTGGACGCGCTGACCCACCCGGAGATCGTCCGCCGCATCCGTGCCGCAAAACAGGCCGCTCTTCGTGCCGGTGCGAAGCTCTTCGTGCTGGACGGTGCGGTCATCGTCGGCACGGCGGCAGAAGCGGAGTGCGATAAGCTCTGTGTGGTCACGGCCCCTTTTGAGGTCAGTGTGGAGCGCATCGCTGCCCGGGACGGCATCTCGCCCGAGATGGCCGCCCGCCGTCTCAACGCCCAGACGCCGGAGGCGGCTCTGACCGCCAGAGCGGACTACATCCTCCCCAATACCTCCACCCGCGAGGCGCTGGCGAAGGCGGCGAACGAGCTGTGTGATACGCTTATCGGGGAGGGGTGCCGCACTTGAAAAAGCTGTTCCGACTGCTGCGCAGGCTGGTGGTGCTGGTCTGTATCGCGGCAGTGATACTGGTGACGCTGCCGCCCCTCGCCCGGAAGGCCGACCAGCTGCTCTACCCCCGCAAATACAGCCAGCAGGTGGAGCAGTGGGCCGCCGAATACGGCCTCGACCCGCTGCTGGTCTATGCGTTTATCCGCACCGAGAGCGGCTTCGACCCTGCGGCTACTTCCAGCGTCGATGCCCGGGGGCTGATGCAGATGACGGAGGAGACCTTTATCTGGCTGCGCAGCAAGATCGCGCCCGACGAGAGCCTGACCTTCGATGACCTCTACGACCCTGCGGTCAGCATCCGTTTCGGCTGCTACTACCTTCATCTCTGCATGGAGCGGTACGGCGGCGATGTGGCCACGGCCGCAGCCGCCTACCACAGCGGGTGGGGGACGGTGGATAATCTGCTGCGGATGGAGGAGCATTCCTCGGACGGGCAGACGCTGAAGGGCTTTCCGTACAATCAGATGCACCACTACGTCGAAAAGATCACCGCCGGTTACGCCGCCTATACCCGGCTCTACGGCGGCTGATGTACTACAAACGAAGAAAACCGGAGAGGATAAGCCCTCGCTGGTTTTTGATAAATCAAAGTGTAAGAAAACAGAAAGGCAGGAGAGATCCTATGGCAGAAAAAACTCCGAACCAGCAGCTGGCTGAAAAGCTGCTGTTTAAGCCCGCTTACGCCGGTGACAAGTCCGCCGCCGTCAAGCAGGAGGCCCACGCATTCGCTGAGGGCTACAAGAAATTCCTTGATGCCGGCAAGACCGAGCGCGAGGTAGCCGCCGAGAGCGAGCGGATGCTGAAGGACGCTGGCTACCAGCAGTTCGACCCGAAGAAGACCTACGCCCCCGGCGACAAGGTCTACTTCAGCCAGCTGGGCAAGGCCATCGTGGCTTCCACCATCGGCACCCGCAGCTTCGAGGACGGCTTCCATCTGGTCATCGCTCACACCGACAGCCCCCGTCTGGACCTGCGCCCGACCCCGCTGTACGAGTCCGACCACTTCAGCTACTTCAAGACCCACTACTACGGCGGCATCCGCAAGTATCAGTGGGGCACCATGCCGCTGGCCATCCACGGCGTGTTCTCCCGCGCTGACGGCACCACCGTCTCGGTGAACGTGGGCGAGGACGAGAATGATCCCGTCTTCTGCATCACCGACCTGCTGCCCCATCTGAGCGCTGAGCAGGGCGAGCGGAAGCTGAGCGACGGCATCAAGGCAGAGGAACTGAACATCCTCATCGGCTCCGACGCTGTGGACGACGAGGAAGTGAAGGAAGCGGTCAAGCTGAACACCATGATCCTCCTCAACGAGAAGTACGGCATCACCGAAAAGGACTTTGCACGCGCCGAGATCGAGATCGTGCCTGCCTATAAGTCCCGTGACGTCGGCTTCGACCGCTCCATGATCGGCGGCTACGGCCACGACGACCGCGTCGATGCCTATCCCGCTCTGATGGCCGAGATCGCCACCAAGAATCCCGCCTTCACCACCGTCTGCGTCCTGACCGATAAGGAAGAGATCGGCTCCGACGGCGTCACCGGTATGCAGAGCATGTACGTCTTCCACTTCATGCAGGAGCTGTGCCGCACCGCTGGTCAGGACGACATCATTGCATTCCGCAACAGTGTCTGCCTGTCTGCTGACGTCACCGCCGCTTACGACCCCAGCTGGGCCAGCGCTTTCGAGCCGATGAACGGCACCTACGCAGGCCGCGGCATCGCGCTGTTCAAGTACACCGGCAGCCGCGGCAAGAGCGCTGCAAACGACGCTTCTGCCGAGCTGGTGGGCTATGTCACCCGCATGATGGACGCCGACGACGTTGCATGGCAGATCGGTGAGCTGGGCCGCCTCGACCTGGGCGGCGGCGGCACCATCGCAAAGTATGTTGCCAACCGCGGCATCCCCGTCATCGACATCGGTGTGCCTGTGCTGTCCATGCACTCTCCCTTCGAGGTCATCCACAAGACCGACCTGTACATGGCTTATCGTGCCTTCGTCCTGTTCAATCAGGCCGCTGAGTAAGCTGCTTCTACGCACCAAAGCCCCGGAAAGTCTGCCGTCTGGCAGGCCCTCCGGGGCTTTTTGCTATGTCGTGGGCAGGGGGACGGCCTGCTCTACCGTGAGGAAGGCGAAGCCGTTGTCCTTATACCACTGGATGATGTCGGGCAGGGCCTCAGCTGTGGTGTGGGTGGTGGCCGAGTCGTGCATCAGCACGATGCACTGGGTCTGCTCGCCGGTCTCCCGCACGATATTGCGGAAGATGGTGCCTGCACTGGGCTTGCCGCCCACAGCGTCCTCGGCGCAGACGTTCCAGTCTACATAGGCGTAGCCTTTTGCAGTGACTTCTTCTTTGAGCTGCTGCATCAGCCCGCGCCCGCCGTAGCGGCGGCTCACGGTGTTGGTGCTGCCGCCGGGAAAGCGCAGGTACCGCAGGCCATCTGCCGAGAGGTAAGGGGAGAGCCGCTCTTTTAATAGGCTGATGTCCTTCCAGTAGGCGTCCGGGCTTTGGTAGATGTCGCTGTACTCGTGGGAGGCGGAGTGGAGCGCGATCTGATGCCCGGCGGCAGCAGCTTCCGACACGAGAGGCAGGTACTTGTCGTTGTGTCCGGTGGCGACTACAAAGAAGGTCGCCTTTACCCCGGCACGGTTCAGCGCGGCCAGAACGTCCGGCGTCGTCTTGCTGGGGCCGTCGTCAAAGGTCAGACAGACCCATTTGTCCGGCAGCGGCTCCGGCTCGGGCGGCGTCTGTACCGACGATGCGGGGACAGGAGAGACGAAGCTTTCGTCCGGCAGCGGGGTCAGGTCGCTCTCCCGACAGCCTACGACTGGCTCTGCGCCGCAGAATATCCCCAGCCCGAACCCTGCCGCCGCCCCGGCCGAGAGCAGCAGGAGGCTCACCAGCCAACGCGGTGCTTTGCCGAATTTAAAAAAAGTCATTCCGAAAAACCTCCTTGTTAAGTCATTTCTGCACGGAAACTCCATTTACAAGATATGAATGGCAAAAAAATCTATGAAAACGCTTGACATTGCAGGGGGAGTATGGTATTATACTTGAGCAGTCAGCGATACGGCTTGAACCTCAGAGCGGTTACAAAACGCGGATTGCATCAAAACTTCATATGCGAGGGTGGCGGAACTGGCAGACGCGCACGTTTGAGGTGCGTGTGGTTTATCCTTGGGGGTTCAAATCCCCTCCCTCGCACCAAAGTCGAAACCCGCATGGGCACTGGAAGATCAAGTGTTCATGTGGGTTTTTCGTTGTGTGAGAAATTTCGAGCCCGGTCGAAGGTGTGAAGGGGCGTTTCCTTGTTCTGCGGCAAAACTCCATAGAGTTGAAATGCGTTGGAAACATCCATCACCGCAAAGGAGATGCAGACGTCAAGGTGCGGGAGCGGTGCCTTGACCCTGCTGTACGATTTCTGCTCGTCAGCACAAAAAAGCCTCCTGCGCCGGAAAACCGGAACAGGAGGCTTCATTTTGTTGTATGATGAGGGAACCGTAATTTCTGATTTCACACCCGATAATATAGCAATTCAACTTTTTAATGCAACGGCAACAGCGTTGAATTGCATATCGCAAACATGCTGTTTTCATGTTGCACTAATTTCTTGCCTTGCGATAAATGAAGAACGCTATCGAAAAATGGAACAGAGACGTGATGATTCAGCCTGCCTGCTGGTGCTTATCCAGCCGCATCTTATCGGCGATCATGGCGATGAACTCGCTGTTGGTGGGCTTGCCGCGCAGGTTGTGGATGGTGTAGCCGAAATAAGAGTTCAGGGTATCCACATCGCCCCGGTCCCATGCCACCTCGATGGCGTGGCGGATGGCGCGCTCCACCCGGCTGGCGGTGGTGTCGTTTTTCTTGGCGATCTCCGGGTAGAGGCGCTTGGTAACGGCGTTGATGTACTCCGGCTCATTCATGGTGAGCAGGATGGCATCCCGCAGGAACTGGTAGCCTTTGATGTGGGCGGGGACGCCGATCTGGTGCAGAATGTCGGTGACTTTCAGCTCGTCGCTGTCCACGCTGGCCGTGATGAGGCGCTTCTGGTGGCCGTGGGCGACTTTGAGCACCCGGCTGGCGAGGACATTTTCGTCGAAGGGCTTGACAAAGTAGTAGGCGAAGCCCTCGTCCAGCAACTCCTGCACCATCTCTTCGCTCTGGAACGCGCCGGTGACAAAGAAGGTGGTGTGTGTCCCGCCGGCGGCGACATATTTCTGCTTGACGGCCAGCGCGTCCAGCCCGGGCATGAAGGCGTCCAGCAGAACGACCTGCGGCCGTACCGCAAGCATCTTCTGCAAGATCTGAAGTCCGTCCTTTTCCACGACGGTCACTTCCACGCCCTTTTGCTCCAGCGCATCCCGGCAGGCCGCCGTAACATCCGCACTGGTATCCGACATCAAAAATCTTACTTTATCCATCGTACTTTCCTCCAATGTGTGCAGTTCCCTTTACGCTCTATATTTTACCATAATTTACCATGGAATGCAACAGGAAATTTTTACAATTTCTGGGATTTTCATAAAAATCTTCCGGCTCATTCCGTTCTCTGCATTTCAGCGGCGTTTTTTGCCTGTTCCAGCATGGTCTGGGCGAAAATGCCATAGCCCCGGGTGGGGTCGTTGACCAGAACATGGGTCACAGCGCCCACAAGACGTCCGTTCTGGAGGATGGGGCTGCCGCTCATGCCCTGTACGATGCCGCCGGTGGAGGACAGAAGGGTGGGGTCTGTCACCCGGATGACCAGATTCCGCCGGGGGTCAGCATCGCTGACCCGCTCGATCTGGATGCGATAGGTGCGAGGTGTGCCGCCCTCGGTGGTGGCCCATATCTCGGCAGGGCCGGTGGCGACCTCCTGCGCGAAGGCGACCTCCCGCAGCCGGCCCGGAAAGTGGGTGCGGGTGGTGCCGTAGACGCCATTCTCACCGTTGATGCGGATGGTGCCGATGGCGTGGGCGCTCAGAAAATGCCCCTTCAGCTCGCCGGGGCTTCCGGCAGTGCCCACGCTGCATCCGGTGATCTCGCAGGGGACGATCTCGCCGCTGCGCAGGGCGACGCTTTCGCCGGTGTCGCTGTCGCTGATGGGGTGGCCCAGCCCCGCAAAAACGCCAAGCTCTTCGTCCGCGAAGGTCAGGGTGCCCACCCCGGCAGAGGAGTCCCGCACCCACATCCCGGCCCGCCACTGTCCGGAGGCACTGTCCCACACCGGGGTCAGAGTGGTCAACTTCTGCTCGCCGCTGCGGATATATACGACCTCCACGGCCTGCCCCTCGGCGGCGTCCAGTGCTTCCTTTACGGCATTGTTGCTCTCGGTGCGGGTCTGCCCGATGCAGATGACCCGGTCGCCGAGACGCAGCCCCGCTGCCTTGGCAGGATTCGATGTGCCGCCGCTGGCCTGCCCGATCTCGGAGAACCCCACGATGAGTGCCCCTTCGGAGAACATCTTGACGCCGAAGGGGGTGCCGCAGACCGTCACCTTGGGCCGCTCTGCCACCACGGCCCGGATGGTCTTGATGGGGAACCAGCCGCCCAGCGTCAGGGTGGTCTGGTAGCTGCCCACGGCCCGGGTGCTGGCGACGTTCTGGCTCCCATGGCCGCTTTGCGGCTCGACCCACTGGAAGCGGGGGAGCGATAGGGCCTGTCCCGGTTCCAGGTAGACCCGGTCCGGCAGGCTGCTGTACAGCCAGCCCAGAGCCGCAGCGAGGGCCAACAGCAGATACGCCGCCGCAAGCCCTGCCCGCTGCTGCCATGACCGGTGCTTTTTCTTCACGCCGAGGGCCTCCCTTGCTGTTTTTGGGGTTATTATGCGCCAAGAAAGGGAGAATTATCACCCGGCAGTTGACTTTTGCCGCGAATCTTGTTACTATAAATAAAGTTTCCGTGCGGGAGTGGCGGAATGGCAGACGCGCTGGTTTTAGGCACCAGTTCCAACGGAGTGAGGGTTCGACCCCCTTCTCCCGCATAAAAAATGGCCCCAAGCCCATGCTTGGGGTCATTTTTTATCTTGCGGAGAAGAGGGGCCGAACAGCACGGCCGCCCGCAGGCGGCAAGCAATCAGCCCGGTGGGCTGTTGCTTCGTTTCGGGTTGTGGCACCCAGCGTCTGCTTCGGCCCTTGGGCGGGCCTTGCATCCTGCTGGCCACGGCCCCAACAGCTTCTCCCTGCTTCCGCCGCTGGCGGCAGTCGTCGCTGTTGCAAGTCCCACCCTGTAGGAATGTCTACGGGGGCCGATGCCGTTGCGCGGCCCCAAGCTCATGCTTGGGGTCATTTTTTATCTTGCGGAGAAGAGGGGTCGAACAGCACGGCCGCCCGCAGGTGGCAAGCAATCAGCCCGGCAATCTCGAGGAGAGTCTGCCAGCGCGGCTTGACGAACACCCACAGAATCTCTATACTATAAGGAGTAGAAGAAATACGAAATAAACAAGAGAAGGGACTGTGTAAATCCCCGTATGTTGAAGATCGCATTCTGTGACGACGAGACCATGGTGATAACGCAGCTGGAAGAGCTGCTGAAAGAATATGCTGCTGACCGCGGGCAGGACTTTGCCCATACGTCTTATCAAAGCCCAGTCGAGCTGATGGCGGAGGTGGAGAAGGGAACGCGCTTCGACATCATCCTGCTGGATGTCCTGATGCCGGGCGAGGACGGGATGGCTGCGGCCCGGGAGATACGGGAATATGACTCGAATGTGAAGATTATCTTCCTTACTTCAAGCCCGGAGTTTGCGGTGGAGTCCTATGCGGTGGATGCGTGGTATTACCAGCTCAAGCCCATCCGGCAGGAGGACTTTTTCCGCCTGATGGACTCAGCCTGTGCGGCCTGCAGCAAAGAGCAGACCCACAGCCTCATCCTCCGCAGCAAGAGCGGCATCGTCCGGGTGGAGCTGGAAAAGCTGGTCTACTGCGAGGTGATGGGCCGGACGCTCACCTTCCACCTGAACAGCGGGGTCGTGCTGGAGAGCATGGGTCGGCTGGACGACCTCTGCGATCAGCTCATGCCCTACCCGAACTTCCTCCGCCCCCACCGCTCCTTCCTCATCAATATGGAGTACATCGCCAACATTGCAGCCCGCTCCATCACGATGCAGGACGGGGCCGAGGTGCCGGTGCCCCACGGAAAATATTCGGAGCTGAAAAACCGCTACCTGAGCTATATTTTTGACAGAAAGAAGGCGGTCCTGTAATGAACGTACTTACCGTGCCGAACGGCATCGTCGTGGCCCTGTTCGGCATCGTGCTCTCGGCATCCTTCTGCGACATCTGCTGGACGAAACGGAACCGCATCGTGCTGGCAGTCGGTACAGCCGCCATTCTCCTGCTGCAAGGGGCCATCACCTTCGGGGCAAGCTGGGATGCGATGCAGGAGCTGTATCCTTTTACGACCCATCTGTCCCTTGCCGCCGTCCTCGGCGTCCTCAGCGGAGATTGGCTCTGGCCCACCATCTCCGTTTTTGCAGCATACCTGTGCTGTCAGCTCCGGCGCTGGGCGGCGCTTCTGGTGGTCGCGCTGATGCCGACCCCCGCCGACTGGTTGCAGCCTGCCATTGAGATGCTGGTCACATTGCCGCTGCTGGCCGCCCTGCTGCGCTATGTCGCGCCGTCGGCCCGCAGCTTTGCCCATTATCCGCGCTCCATGCAGCTGCAGTTCGGCGTGGTGCCGCTGGCAGGCTACCTTTTTGACTATGTGACCCGTATCTATACGAGCCTCCTCGCCGACGGCAATCAGGCGGCGGTGGAGTTCATGTTCTTTGTGAGCAGCGTGATGTATATCGTTTTCATCTTCCGGTTCTCGGCGGAGGAGAGCGCCCGCGGCCAGCTCGAGCAGACCCGGAACAACCTCAAGCTGCAGGTCGGTCAGGCGGTGCGGGAGATCGAGGCACTGCGTACCTCACAGGAACAGACCCGTGCCTACCGCCATGACCTGCGCCACCACCTCCAGTATATCTCTGCCTGCATCGAAAATGGAAGGGGAGAGCAGGCACAGGAGTATATCCAGAGCATCTGCACAGAGATCGAGACCAGCAAGGTGACGAACTACTGCGAGAACGAGACGGCAAACCTGATCTTCTCGTCCTACGCATCCCGCGCGGAGAACTGCGGCGTGCCGTTCCGCGTGGAGGCCAATATCCCGCAGCTCATCTCCGTGGCGGAAACGGATCTCTGCGTGCTGCTCTCCAACGCGCTGGAAAATGCCCTCCGCGCCTGCCGTCGGCTGAAGGCGGAGGACAGGGCCGCCTTTATTGAGGTAGAGGCCCGGGAGAAGAACGGGTGGATCTTTTTGCAGTTCGTCAACCCCTGCCCCAAGGGCGTCCGGTTTGAGGACGGGCTGCCCGTGAACCGGGCCGAGGGCCACGGCGTCGGCGTGCGCAGCATCTGCGCCATCGTAGAAAAGTACAAGGGGCTTTCGGACTTTTCGGTGCAGGAGGGGCGCTTCATTCTCCGCGTTTCCCTGTGAACCGGGTCGATTGAGAGCAGTTTTGGGGCGAATCGTGTCAAACTGCCCGCCGCAGGGGCAGAAAAGAGTATACTGGAACCAGACAAAATGTGCTCTCCGAATATCGCACAAGGAGGAAAAGTTTTATGAAACGTATCACTTCTCTTGCACTCAGCGCGGCACTTTTGGCTTCGCTTTCGACACCGGTGCTGGCCGCGTCGGCCATCTCTGTGGATGCGGCCCCTACGGCAGCTGTGCTGGAAGAGGAAAACTCTTTGTGGGAGCTTCCGCAGGCAGACACGCCGGACATGAGCAACACGGTCTGGTCGTTTGCCGGCGGCTACATCGACGGCGGCGAGATGACTCAGGCCGAGATGGACGAGTCTCTGGCGGCATACGGCGGTACGCTGCAGTTCACCTTTGATGCCGCAGGCGGCGCAAAGATGATTCAGGGCGGCGGCACGCTGAACGGCACTTACCAGTATCTCGACGACGGCAGCGTGGGCGTCATCTTCGACTACAACGGCGAGGAGCTGCGCTACGCCTGCATCTTTACCTGGACGGACGAGGACGAGCTGCTCATGGTCGCCATCTCGGATGTGGAGGGTGCCGACGGCATTTACTTTGTCCAGTAAATTTGTTTCATCGTGTCTTTCGGATGCGATGTAGATAAGCCTTGTCCGGGATTCCGGCTTCGTTGGCTGCTTTCAGCGGAAAGGCGGCTTGCCCTGCGGGAGCCGGGATACCCACCCCGGACAAGGCTGGAGGAATCAGAGACAGGCCCGGCAAATGCTGCCGGGTCTGTTTTTTATCGAAAAAGCGGGGGAGAGAAGGACTTTTCTGAAAAAAGCGAAGAAAATCTCAAATCGCCTCTTGCATTTTTTTCGGAGAGTGCTATAATATTAAAGCAATCGTTTCCAAGGCCGCTCGAGGGGGTAGCCGATATTGAAGGTTGTGATGGGCACATACATTAAATATGGCCCCAATAAGTCAGAACCAGAAATGAGGTGAAAAGAATGAAACAGGGTATCCATCCGAACTACGTTGACTGCACCATCACCTGCGCTTGCGGCAACGTCATCAAGACTCGTTCCACCAAGCCCGAGATCCACGTCGAAGTTTGCTCCAAGTGCCATCCTTTCTACACTGGTAAGCAGAAGCTGGTTGACTCCGGCGGACGTGTTGAGCGCTTCAACAAGCGCTTCGGCCGTAAGTAATTGCATCGATTACTGGTCATCCAAGAGCGTCGTTCCCCTTGCGGGGAGCGGCGCTCTTTTTGCGTCCGGGCGCAGAAAATGCCGAAACAGCGCCAGAAAAGCAATATTTGGAAACACACACAGGTTTATCTTATTTCTGACACATTTTCGGGCTAGAATGATTCAGACATTCCCAATAACTTCTTGAAAAAAAGGAGCGTTTTTTGTGATAGAAGTATCCCACCTTACGAAGCGCTACGGCAGCCGCCTCGCCGTGGACGATGTATCCTTCACGGTGGAGGATGGCGTCATCTACGGCCTGCTTGGCCCGAACGGCGCAGGCAAATCTACCATCATGAACATCCTCACCGGGTATCTCGCTGCCACCGAAGGGCAGGTGACGGTAGCGGGCCACCCGCTGCCCGAGGAAGCCGACGCCGCCAAGGCCTGCGTGGGCTACCTGCCGGAACAGCCGCCCCTCTACCCGGAGATGACGGTGGCCGAGTATCTCGACTTTGCCGCGGAGCTGAAGGGCGTGAAGAAAGCTGACCGCTCCGCACAGGTGCAGTCCGCCGCCCGCCGCACCGGGCTGGAAGACGTCCTGCCCCGACTCATCCGCAGCCTGTCGAAGGGCTACCGCCAGCGGGTAGGCGTGGCACAGGCGCTGCTGGGCAGTCCGAAGCTCATCATTCTGGACGAGCCGACGGTGGGCCTCGACCCGGCGCAGGTCATCGAGCTGCGCCGCCTCATCCGGGAGCTGGGCCGCACCCACACGGTCATCCTGTCCAGCCACATCCTCAGTGAAGTAAAGGCCGTCTGCGACAAGGCACTCATCCTGTCGCAGGGGCATCTGGCCGCTGTGGTGGACCTTACGGAAGAGCAGCGGGATCTGGAAGAGCTTTTCCTTGCGCTGACGGCTCCGGAAGCGGCTTCGGACAAAAAGGAGGACTGACGATGTTTGCCATCTACAAGCGGGAGCTGCGCAGCTTTTTCCACGGCATGATGGGCTATGTGCTCACAGCCTTTCTGCTGGTGGCCTCCGGCATCTATTTTCTGGCGCTGAACCTCGGCTACGGTCTGACGGATTTTGGCTATTATACGCTTTACCGCACCATTTTTATGCTTCTGCTCTATTTTCCGGTGCTGGCCATGCGCTCGCTGGCCGAGGAGCGCCGCGCCCGCACCGACCAGCTGCTCCTCACCAGCCCGGTGTCGGTGTGGGGCATCGTGGCGGGCAAGTATCTGGCCCTCTGCACCGTGTTCGCGCTGCCCTGTCTGGCCGACGGCGTCATGATCGTGGTGCTCTGGCTGCTGGGCAGCACGGCCTCGGCCTGCGGCGCGAATTTTGCTGCGCTGCTGTGCTATTTTCTGCTGGGCTGTGCGGCCATCGCGGTCTGTGAGTTCTGCTCCGGCCTCACAGAGAACCAGATCATCGCGGCGGTCATGGGCTTTTCGGCCTTGCTGCTGGCCTATATGATGCCCAGCCTCCGCAGTATGTTCAACGCGGGCAGCGCGGTGGCACTGGTGGTCTTTACGGCCCTGTCGGCGGGGGCATCCCTTGCACTGGGTCTGCGCACCCGGAGCTTTACGCTGGGCTGCTTTGTGTTCGCGGCCCTCTGTGCCGGTCTGAGCGCGCTGTTCCTCCTGCGCAGCACATGGCTCACCGAGGCCTTCAGCGCCGTGCTGAGCGCCCTCTGCCTCTTTGCGCCCTTTGAAGAGTTCGTCAACAACAGCTTCTCCATCCCCACGCTGGTCTATTATCTGACGACAGCGGTGCTCTTCCTCTTCTTTACGGCGCAGGGCATCGAGAAGCGCCGCTGGAACTGAAAGGGGGACTGACCATGAAGAAATTCGAGAAAAAGAGCGCAGGCCCGCTGGAGCGCCTCCGCCTGAAAAGCGGCATGTACGCCGCCTCTTTCACCGTGCTGGCCATCCTGCTGGCTGTCCTGCTCAACCTCATCGTCCGGGCTGTCCCGGCAAAGTACACCGAGTTCGACCTTTCGGAGGCGGGGCTTTACTCCCTCAGCGACAGTTCCAAGGAGATCGCCCGGGGCCTTACGCAGGATGTGAACATCTATTATCTGGCCGAGACGGGCAGCGAGGACGCCATCCTCACAAAGCTGCTGGACCGCTACGCCTCCGAGAGCAGCCACATCCGGTGGGAGCGGAAAGACCCTGCTGTTTACCCGACCTTTGCAGCCCAGTATGGCGTTCAGTCGGCGGAGAACGGCAGCCTCATCCTCGTCTCGGGGGAGAAGAGCGTCGTGCTGGAAGCATCGGACCTCTACGATTACGACTACTCCGACTACTACGCCACCGGCAGCTACAGCGTGACCTTCGGAGGCGAAAACAAGCTCACCGCTGCCATCTACCGCGTCACCAGCGGCGAGACGCTCCATACCTACTACACCACCAACCACGGCGAGCAGGCCCTGACGGACACCCTCATCGACGCCTTGGAGGGCCAGAACCTCGCGGTCAGCCCCCTCGACCTGCTGACGGATGCCATCCCTGACGACTGCGACCTGCTCATCGTCAACACCCCGCAGCAGGACTTTGCAGCGGCGGGCAGTCTCGTGGATGAGATGTCGGCCCTCCGCGCCTATCTGAAAAGCGGCGGACGCCTGATGCTCACCACCGACAGCTACTACTCCACCCCAAACCTCGACGCTCTGATGGCCGAGTTCGGCCTGAGCCGGACGCCGGGCCTTGTGGTGGAGGGGGACAGCGGCCACTCCCTGAGCGGCTACCCCTACTATCTGCTGCCCGACTACGCCGAAGACACCGGGAGCGGCACACTGGACGGCATCGACACCAGCCGCCGGGTGCTGCTTCAGATGGCGCAGGGCATTACCCTCACCGAGACGGAGGGCGTCACCTCCGAGCCTCTGCTGGTCAGCTCGGAAAGCTCCTACAGCAAGACGGCAGGCTACGAGATGACCACCGCCGGGCAGGAGGAGGGCGACCCCGACGGTCCCTTCACGCTGGCGGTTTACGCCTCCGACAACGCCACCGGCGCTGAGGTCATCTGGGTCAACTGCGGCAATATGGACAACGAGGCCGTCTACCAGACCGTCCCCGGCAACGTGACCTTCTTACAGGGCTGTGCGGCCGCTCTGGCCGGGCAGGAGGGAACGACCCTCGTGGAGTCCAAGGCGCTGGAGGCCGCGCCCATCACCATCCCGAACCACACCGCCGCTGCGCTGGGGCTGGTGTTCGTCCTCATCCTTCCGGCGGCTGTGCTGGCCGTGGGTGCAGTGGTCGTACTGCTGCGCCGCCGCAAATAAGGGGGCAGGGCGATGAAAGCAAAACAGCGCACCCTTGCGTTCCTGCTGGTGCTCGTCCTCGCCGCCGGGGCGGCGCTGGCCCTGCTGACCCACGCGAACCGGAAAGCCGAACAGGCCGCCAGCGAGGCTAAGGACGGGAGTATCCCCCTGCTGGACGTGACCGGAGACACGCTGGAACAGGTGGCAGTCCAGTATGAAGGAGAGACCCTGACCCTTCTGCCCGGCGATGGGTGGACGTTGGCCGAGGACCCGGACTACCATCTGGACGACTCTGCCTGCGACACCATCCGCACCGCGCTGGCAGATATGAGGGCAAAGCGCCAGCTCGAGGCACAGCCCGGTGAGGACTACGGCTTCGATGCGCCCCGGCTTGTCGTGAATGTGAGGGCGGCGGGGGAGACCACCACCCTCACGGTAGGGGCGGAGAACCCTGTCACCGGCGACGTCTACGTCCGCCGGAACGGGGAGGACACGGTCTACGCCGTGGACGCGGCCAAGTTCCGCTGCATGGAACAGACCAAGGCCGGGCTGTTCGGGGCGTTCAGCCCGGCGGGCATCACCGTCTCGGACATCGAGGCCCTGCGCTATACCCTCCAGAGCGGCGAGGTGGTCAGTCTGCAGGCGGTCTCTCAGCCCACCGGGGCCGACAGCACGACCTATCAGACCGTCTGGCGGCTTACAGATGCGCCGGATGCTGCACTGAATGCCGACAAGACAGATGCTCTGCTGGCCGCGCTGGCCAGCTATGTCACCGGGCAGGACACCGCCGCCGACCCCTCTGCCTGCGGCTTCGATGACCCGCTGGTGACGGCGGAGGTGACGACAGCAGACGGCACGGCTGTCCTGACCTACGCCATCGGCACCGACGGCTATTATATGAGGGTGTCGGGGGACGACTCGGTCTACACCGTGGACGGCCAGACCGTGGCGGCACTCTGTCAGACCGCGGAGCAGTTAAAATAGGCTTTTCCCGGGCAGCATCCCTGCCCGCTCAGGCGCCCGCGCGCCGGCTCTCCTTTTGGGAGAGCTTTTTTTGTTGCAGCGAGAGATGGATGGATGCAGGTCAAAGTTTCGGCAAACATCAGCAGAGCGATTGACATTTTGACAAAGATTGTTTAAGATAGACAAGAAAGGGCAGAATAACTGCGCAATGTTACGGTCGTCATGGATGTTGTGCGGGGAAAAGTCACCCTAGTGCGAAAGAGGGATGGGGCGAAAGACCCCTTCTTTTTTCGTATCTGAGTTACAAGGAGGATATAGGAAAAAATGAACAACTCGGTGATCGTTTCACTGCGAGACATCGTAGTGGACTTTGATGGTCAGCGCATTCTGGATGGGCTGAACCTCGACATCCATGACAAAGAGTTTGTGACGCTGCTGGGACCCTCCGGCTGCGGCAAAACCACCACCCTCCGCCTCATCGCAGGCTTTCTGGAGCCGACCTCCGGCAAGGTGCTGCTGAAGGGCGAGGACATCACGGGCGTGCCGCCCTACAAGCGTCCGGTGAACACCGTGTTTCAGAAGTACGCGCTGTTCCCCCATCTGAACGTCTTCGAGAATGTAGCCTTCGGCCTCCGCCTCAAGAAGATGGACGAAGAGACCATCCGCCGCAAGGTGCGGGATATGCTGGAGGTCGTGGGCCTGAAAGGATTCGAGCGCCGCAGCATCGGCCAGATGTCCGGCGGCCAGCAGCAGCGCGTGGCCATCGCACGCAGTCTGGTCAACGAGCCGGAGATCCTGCTTCTGGACGAGCCTCTGGGTGCACTGGACCTCAAGCTGCGCAAGGAGATGCAGCTGGAGCTGAAGCGTCTGCAGCGCGAGATGAACATCACCTTCATCTACGTCACCCACGATCAGGAAGAGGCCCTGACCATGTCCGACACCGTCGTCGTCATGAACGGCGGCAAGGTGCAGCAGATCGGCACCCCCGAGGACATCTACAATGAGCCGAAGAACGCTTTTGTGGCAGACTTTATCGGCGACTCCAACATCGTGGACGGCGTGATGCACCGCGATTTCCTCGTCTCCTTCTCGGGCGTGGATTTCCCCTGCGTGGACCGCGGCTTTTCCCGGGAGCAGAGCGTGCAGGTGGTCGTCCGTCCCGAGGACATCGAGGTGGTCTCCCCGGTGGAGGGCCAGCTGGTGGGCGTCGTCAATGACGTCATCTTCAAGGGCGTCCACTTCGAGATGCACGTCGAGTGCGAGGGCCGCGAGTGGCTCATCCACTCCACCCGCGCCTGCACGCCCGGCGAGACCATCGGTATGCGCATCGGCCCCAACGAGATCCACATCATGGCGCGTTCAGAGGGGTGAGGCTGCATGAAGATTTACGATAAGAAGCTGGCCTATCCGTACTTTGTATGGATGGTGCTGTTCACAGTGGTGCCCTTGTTCATCGTGGTGTACTACGCCCTGACCGATGCCAGCGGCAGCTTTACGCTGGACAATCTGGTGGGCATCAGCGGCTATGGTTCGGTGTTTGCCCGGAGCCTGCTGCTGGCCCTTATTGCCACGGTCGTCTGCCTCGTCCTCGCGTTCCCGGTGGGGTACTTCCTCTCCCGGCTGCGCGTCAACAAGCAGCACATCATGCTGATGCTGGTGATGCTGCCCATGTGGATGAACTTCCTGCTGCGCACCTACGCATGGATGGGCCTGCTGAGCGTCAACGGCCCCGTGAATGCGGTGCTGGGCGTGTTCGGCCTCGGACCCTACACCATGCTGAACACCTCCGGCGCTGTGGTGCTGGGCATGGTGTACAACTATGTGCCCTATATGATCCTGCCCCTCTACACCAGCATGACCAAGATCGACCAGAGCATCGTGGAGGCGGCGCAGGATCTGGGGGCTTCCACCACCAAGACCCTGCTGCGGGTGCTCATCCCCATGAGTGTGCCCGGCATCAGCACCGGCATCACGATGGTGTTCGTCCCGGCGGTGTCTACCTTCGTCATCAGCCGTATGCTGGGCGGCGGCTCCAACCTGCTCATCGGCGACCTGATCGAGATGCAGTTCCTCGGCAATAGCTACAACCTCAACGTCGGCTCTGCCATGAGCCTCGTGCTGATGATCATCGTGCTGCTCTGCATGAGCTTCACGTCCAGCTTCGACGAGGATGAGATGGAGGGTGTGTCCTGATGAAAACGAAACATCTGCGTCTGATGCAGCGCGCCTATGTCATCCTGTTCTTCTGCTTCATGTACCTGCCCATCGCGTATATGATCGTGTTCAGCTTCAACCAGAGCAAGGGCTACTCGCTCTTCACCGGCTTCACCCTCAAGTGGTACACCAGCCTTTTCCACAATGCGTCGATCCTGCACGCGCTGTGGGTGTCGCTGGAAGTGGCCCTCATCTCGGCCATCATCGCCACGGTGCTGGGCACGGCGGCCTCTCTGGGCATCGCGTCCATGGGCCGCAAGAGCCGTCTGCTGGTGACGAACATCACCTATATCCCGGTGGTCAACCCCGAGATCATCACCGGTATCTCGCTGATGCTGCTCTTTGTGGCTTACCAGCGCTTCGCGGGCGGGCTGGACTTCCTGCCCGACAGCATCATGGGTCTGCCCACGCTGCTCATCGCCCACATCGCGTTCAATGTGCCGTATGTCATCTTCAACGTCACGCCCAAGCTCAAGCAGTTGGACATCAAGCTGTATGAGGCGGCACTGGACCTCGGCTGCGACCCCAAGCAGGCGTTCTTCAAGGTCATCCTGCCCGAGATCAGCCCGGCCATCTTGTCGGCCTTCCTCATCTGCCTGACCTACTCCATCGACGATTTCATGATCTCCTATTTCAACTGCGGCACGGTGGAGACGCTGCCCATCGCCATCTACTCCATGACCCGCAAGAAGGTCAGCCCGGAGATCTATGCGCTGTCCACCATCATGTTCGTGGTCATCCTGACCATCATCCTCGTCTCCAACGCCATGGAGAGCCGCGGCTACCGCCGCGACCAGCGTGCACTGAGAGGAGGAGATGCGAAATGAAGCGCTTTGTCATTCTTCTGCTGACGGCTGTGCTGGCGCTGACCATGCCGCTGTCGGCTCTGGCTGCGGGCCAGATCGAGGTCACGGAGGATGTGTCGGTCTCGGATGACTACGACTGGACCCGCTTCAAGGGCCAGAACGTCACTCTGAACGTCTACAACTGGGGCGAGTATATCTCCAACGGCTCAGACGACAGCGTGGACGTGGTGGCCGCCTTCGAAAAGCTCACCGGCATCAAGGTCAACTACACCACCTTTGACTCCAACGAGTCCCTCTACGCAAAGCTGAAATCCGGCGCGGCCAACTACGATGTCATCATTCCGTCGGACTACATGGTCGCCAAGATGATCTCGGAAGGGATGCTGAAACCGCTGGACTACAGCAACATCCCGAACTTTGCGAACATCGACGAGGCCTACCGCAACGCGGATTACGACCCCGAAAACGCCTATACGGTGCCCTATATGCTCTGCACCACCGGCATCATCTACAACACGACGATGGTGGACGAGGCCCCGGCCAGCTGGGCCGACCTGTGGGATGAGCAGTACGCGGGCAATATCCTGATGTTCAACAACAGCCGCGATGCCTACGCCATCGGTGCGTTCAAGAGCGGAAACAGCATCAACCCCCAGACCACCGAAGAGGTGGACGCTGTGGTGGAGGAGCTGAAGGCTCAGAAGCCGCTGGTACAGGCCTACGTCATGGATGAGATCTTCGATAAGATGATCGGCGGCGAGGCGGCGGTCGGCGTCTACTACTCCGGCGACGCCATCACCATGATCGACGACAACCCCGATCTGGCCTGGGTGTTCCCGGAGGAGGGGACGGTGCTGTCGGTGGACAGCATGGCCATCCCCGCCGCCAGCGAGCATCAGGAAGCCGCTGAGATGTTCATCAACTTCATGTGTGAGCCAGACATCGGCAAGGCCAATGCGGAGTATATCGGCTACACCACCCCCATGCAGGCGGTATGGGATATTCTGGACGAAGATCTCAAGTACAGCGAGATCGCTTATCCCTCCGAGGAGATCGCGGCCAAGGAGAAGGTCTTTACCGCGCTGAGCGATGAGGTCAACAGCGAGCTGGACGTGAAGTGGAGTGAGATGAAGAGCTACGACGAGGGCGGCAGCGGGTATCTGTTCCTGATGCTGCTGCTGGCGATGCTGGCTCTGGCCTGCTTCAACATCTGGCGCAAGGTGCGCAGGAAAACGCGCAATATGTATTGATCCTGCGGGGGCTGTGCGGAGGCGTACAGCCCCTTTTTGTCGAGGAAAGGGAGAAAACGATGAGTGAATACAGAAGTTATACTGAGCATATGACCGTGCTGGACGGCGACAGCGATTTCCGCCGCTGCCTGAAGCCCAGCGCCCTCTTCCGCTATGTGGAACAGGTGTCGGCAGACCACGCCCGGGCCTACGGCATGGACTACGCCTTTTTTAAGGAGCGCCACAGTGCGTTCCTCGTGGGCAAACAGGCCCTCCGGGTCTGGCGGATGCCGGGCAGGGCCGAGAAGATAGCGCTCACGACGGCCTGTGAGACCTTCAAGAAGGGCACCATGAAGCGCCTGACCACCATCACCAGCGAGACGGGGGAGAAGCTGGCCCTTGTGGACTGCCGCTGGATGGCCGTGGATACAGAGGCAGGGCGCATCCTGCGCACCCCCGGCTGGAACACGCCGGACTTCCAGAACGACGACCTGCCCGAAGAACTGCCCCAGATCGTCCACAAGAGCCAGCCACTGACGGCGGCAGGGGAGCGCCGGGCCAGCTACTCCATGTGCGACCTCAACGGCCACATCAATAACTCCCTCTATCTGGACATCGCCTGCGACGCTCTGCCGCAGGAGGTGGTGGAGGCTGCGCCGCTCTCCTTCGCCTCCATCAAGTACCACCGCGAGGTGCCGATGGGCCAGAGCGTGCAGGTGTTCTACGCCCCCTCGAAGGAAGGCTGGTATGTGCTGGGCCGGAGGGAGGAACACGCGGCCTTTGAGTGCTATCTGGAGTTCGGGGAGCCTGTCACAGGATCTTTACAAAAATAATTACAAAGAAATTACAAAAAACTATTGCAAAAATCCTTCAAAAGAGTTACAATATAGTTACAGGAAGGGCGACGCCCTTCTGGATCATGAAATCTTTTTCTTCTTGTTTTTGGAATATCGGGTGTCCGCCATCCTCCTCCGGCTGTTCTCCTTCACAGCTGTCGGCGGACACCGCACAGGCGATATTCCGCTTCGTGTGCAAAAAGGCCCGTCCGAGATTGGACGGGCTTTTTTGCATCCCCAAAACCGGAGAAGTCCGGCTCATGCTGGGGGAAAGTATGACCTTGCACCAATTTGGTGGTCAATTTGCCTGTTTTTCTGCAAAGGACATTTATAAAGTTTGGCGGGGCAGGGGTTTGTATTCTGCAAGGATTTGTGATAAAGTATATACAATCAATTCCTAAGTCGAAAACATGAATTGTTTTGATGTGATCCGTTGTTGATGCGTTAAGAAAAAGGAGTTTGAACATGGCTTATTTTTACGAAGAACCCTCCCGTACCTTTGGCGAGTACCTGCTGGTGCCGGGCTACTCTTCTGCCGAGAACGTCCCCACGGCGGTCAGCCTCAAGACCCCGCTGGTCAAGTACCGCAAGGGCGAGGAGGCTTGCCCGCTGGAAATGAACATCCCCATGATCAGCGCCATCATGCAGTCTGTCTCCGGCGATAAGCTGGCCATCGCGCTGGCCCGTCAGGGCGGCGTCTCCTTCATCTACGGCTCCCAGAGCATCGAGAACGAGGCCGCTATGGTCCGCCGTGTCAAGAGCTTCAAGGCAGGCTATGTCGTCTCCGACTCCAATCTGGCCCCCACCGCCACCCTGCATGATGTGCTGGAGCTGAAGGCCCGCACCGGCCACTCTACCATCGCCATCACCGCCGACGGCACCCCCAACGGCAAGCTGCTGGGCATCGTGGCTTCCCGCGATTACCGCGTCAACCACACCCCCGACGACGCCTCTGTCACCACCTTCATGACCCCCATCGAGAAGCTGGTCACTGCTCCGGAGAACACCTCTCTGCACGACTGCAACAACATCATCTGGGACAACAAGATCAACACCCTGCCTCTGGTGGACGCCGAGGGCAACCTGAAGTATATCGTCTTCCGCAAGGATTACGACTCCCACAAGCAGAATGCCAACGAGCTGCTGGATAAGAACAAGAGCTATGTGGTCGGCGCCGGCATCAACACCCGCGACTACGCCCAGCGCGTGCCCGCACTGGTGGAGGCTGGTGTGGATGTCCTCTGCATCGACTCCTCCGAGGGCTACTCTGAGTGGCAGAGCCGCACCATCGGCTGGATCCGTGAGCACTATGGCGACACCGTGAAGGTGGGCGCAGGCAACGTCGTGGACGCCGAGGGCTTCCGCTTCCTCGCCAAGGCTGGCGCAGACTTCGTGAAGATCGGCATCGGCGGCGGCTCCATCTGCATCACCCGTGAGACCAAGGGCATCGGCCGCGGTCAGGCTACCGCTGTCATCGAGGTGGCCAAGGCCCGCGATGAGTACTACAAGGAGACCGGCATCTATGTGCCCATCTGCTCTGACGGCGGCATCGTCCACGACTACCACATCACCCTCGCTCTGGCTATGGGCGCAGACTTCGTCATGCTGGGCCGCTACTTTGCCCGCTTCGATGAAAGCCCCACCAACAAGGTGCGCATCAACGGCCAGTATATGAAGGAGTACTGGGGCGAAGGCTCCAACCGTGCCCGCAACTGGCAGCGCTACGACCTCGGCGGCTCCACCAAGCTGAGCTTCGAGGAGGGCGTGGACAGCTACGTCCCGTATGCCGGCCCGCTGGCGGACGGCGTCCAGACCACGCTGTACAAGGTCAAGAGCACCATGTGCAACTGCGGCGCACTCTCCATCCCCGAGCTGCAGCAGAAGGCCAAGCTGACCGTCGTGTCCTCCACCTCCATCGTCGAGGGCGGCAGCCATGACGTCGTGCTGAAGAACGCTACCCCCAGCATCATGAACGGCTGAGTTTAAAAAATGAGCACCTGCGGCGCTGATGAGGCGCTGCGGGTGCTTTTTGCATCCACAGAAGCAGGGGAGGGCCTCCCCGAAACGGCGGAATAAAATGCCGGTAAAGAACTTGCAAAAAACATTTTTCTTTTCTGCCGTCATTTTCTGCCAAAACCTCTTGCGTCGGCCCGTCAAAGATGCTATAGTGGTACAAACGCCCTGTCATGACAGGACGAAACATGCGCTGTGCCCGAAAATGCGCGGTGGCGCAGAGCTGGTTTGGCAGCACCCGCTGTGAGGGTGTGCAGAAAAAGAGAGGAAACTTTTCATGAGTGAGATCAAAGTTGTGCCGTACATCCCGGATGAGGACTACGACAATCCGGCAATGGTCGTTGATTTTTATGAGTTCACGATGGCCAACTGCCTGTTTTTAAACGGCTTTAAGAACACCACCCTTGTCTTTGATATGTTCTTCCGCAAGAACCCGGACAATCAGGGCTATTCCATCAGTGCAGGCCAGCGCAAGCTGACCCGTTTCCTGCTGAACTACCACTTCAACGAGCAGGACGTCCACTGGCTGCGTACCAAGGGCATGAGCGAGGAGTTCTGCGAGTATCTGCGCACCTACCGTTGGCAGGGCGATATGTACGCCCTGCCGGAGGGCACGGTCTGCTATCCTCATGTCCAGATGGTGCGCATCGAGTGCGACCTCGTGGGCGCGATCCTCATCGAGACCTACCTGCTCCAGACCATGAACTTCCACAGCCTCATCGCTACCAAGGCCACCCGCATCACCGGCCTGAACACCCACACCCCCCGCAGCGTCATGGAGTTCGGCACCCGCCGCGCACAGGGCGAGAGCGCAGGCAACGACGGCGCATATGCGGCTGTTCTGGGCGGCTGCATCGGCACGGCCAACTGTCTGGCTGAGATGAAGTTCGGCTCTGAGGTCAAGGCCGTGGGCACGGTGGCCCACAGCTTCATCGAGTTCTTCCCGACCGAGTTCGACGCCTTCAAGGCCTTTGCCGATACCTACCCGGACTCGGTGAGCCTGCTGCTGGACACCTACAACATCATGGAGAGCGGCCTGCCCAACCTCATCAAGCTGGACGACTACCTCATCGAGAAGTATCCCAATGACCCCAACCGCCGTGTCAAGAGCGCCCGCATCGACTCCGGCGACCTTGCCCGCGGCTCCAAGCGTCTGCGCAAGGCGTTGGATGCAGCAGGGAAGTCCTACATCAAGCTGGTGGCCTCCAACGGTCTGGACGAGAAGAAGATCGCCAACATGGAGCTGTACGAGCACGCACACTTCGACTCCTACGGCGTGGGCGAGAACCTCATCACCTCCGCCTCGGACCCCGTCTTTGGCGGCGTGTACAAGCTGGTGGCGGTGAAGCGGCCGGACGGCACCTATCAGCCCAAGATGAAGTGCTCTGACTCTGCCAGCAAGGCCATCATCCCCGGCAAGAAGATGCCGTGGCGTCTCTATGACGAAAATGGTCAGGCCCAGTGCGACCTCATCGCAATGGACGGCGAGATCATCGAGGCGGGTAAGCCGGTCACGATGGTCAACCTCGACTCCGACGCCATCGAGCGCACCGTCACCTTCGTCCCCACCCGGGTCAAGCAGCTGCTGGTGCCCCACATCCTGCACGGCGAGCTGGCCATCGAGCTGCCCTCCATCGCGGAGAAGAAGGCCTATATCGCAAAGCAGCTCACCGAGGAGACTTGGGAGAGCGAGCTGCGCATCGAGATGCCCCATAAGCACTACGTCAACATGACCCCGGCTGTGGCGGACTGCCGCTCCCGTATGTACGCAGAGCTGCACGGCGGCAAGGTTTAACTTGACAAAACAGCATTTCTATTGTATCATATGAGCTGCCGCTTGCAGGAATGTGGGCGGCAGCTCATTCAGAAGCCGCTGTGGTGAAATTGGCAGACACGAGGGACTTAAAATCCCTTTCTGGAGACAGAGTACGGGTTCGACCCCCGTCGGCGGCATGGAAAAGCCCCCGGAAGCGTAACGCTGCGCTTCCGGGGGCTTTTGCGTCTTGTGAAAAGATACCAGACTTGGGTATTTGTTTTATTGGAGGGGGTATTATATTACTCCCTGTTAAGTTCTTCCTCCTGCGCGTGGAACCGCTCAAGGAAGCTGTGCTCCACGCCCTCGGATTTATAGCCGGGCATGGTGTCCAGCGCCACGGCGTGGATGCTGCGGAAGATGCTGTTCTCGATGTTAGGGTTGTCGCGTTTCAGTCGGCGGAGCAGGATCTTCGTCTCCTGCCGCTTGGAACCGCCACCGCCATTGTCGCACATGGTGCAGTTCTCAGTGAAGCGGCAGGCGCACTGGATGAATTCCAGCTCGTTGTATCGCTTCCATGCCAGAATATCCTCTTCCCGGATGCAATACATCGGGCGGATGAGGGTCATGCCGGGAAAACTGGTGCTGTGGAGCATGGGGGGCATGGCCTGCAGCTGGGAGCCGTAGAACATACTCATGACGGTGGTCTCGATGACATCGTTGAAGTGGTGGCCCAGTGCGATCTTGTTGCAGCCCAGCTCCTTGGCCTTGCTGTAGAGGTGGCCGCGGCGCATCCGGGCGCAGAGATAGCAGGGGTTCTTGTCGGTGTTGTTGGCCACCGAGAAGATGTTGCTCTCAAAGATGGTCACGGGGATGTGGAGAAGCTCGGCGTTGGATTCGATCTTCTGGCGGTTGATCTCGTTGTAGCCGGGGTCCATCACGAGAAAGACCAGCTCAAAGGGCACATCGCTGTGGCGCTGCAGCTCCTGCATGAGCTTTGCCATCAGCATCGAGTCCTTGCCGCCTGAGATGCAGACGGCGATCTTGTCCCCGGCTTTGATGAGCTCGTAGCGCTTGACCGCCACGATGAAGGGGGTCCACAGCTCCTTGCGGTATTTTTTGATGATGCTTCGCTCGATGAGCTGGTAGGGTTCCATTTCGCGTTTCATGGTTCTCTGTCCTTTCCGTTATTGCGGCCGGGTCAGCCGGGTATAGCAGGCGTCGAAGGCGCGGAGGAAGCCGTCCAATTCCTCCTGCGTGGTCAGGTGGCTCAGGCTGATGCGCCACGAGGAGAGGGCGTTCCGCCGGTCGCGGCTGACGGCGAACACAGCCCGGGAGGGCAGACCGTCCGACGAGCAGGCCGATTTGACCGACACGCAGACGCCTTCGGCGTCCAGCTCCCGCTGGAACACGGTGCCCTTGACGTTCTCGACGCTCAGATTCAGGATGTGGGGGATCGTGTTCTCCGGGCTGTTGATGTGCACCTTCGGGTACTTGCTGAGGGCGTCGCGGAGGAAGGCATTCGCTTCCTTTACCCGGGCGGTACGCGCGGGCAGCTCCCCAACGGCGGCTTCCAGCGCCGTTTCCAGCGAGGCCGCCAAGGCCACGGTAGGCGTGCCGCTGCGGTAGATAGTAGTGCTCTCGCCGCCGTGGATGAGCGGCTCGAGGGCAAGCTTTCGCCGCTTGAGCAGTAGGCCGATGCCGTTCAGACCGTAGAACTTATGGGCCGTCAGGCTCATGGTGTCCACTCCCTCAAAGGAGACGGGAATCTTGCCCACAGCCTGCGTGGCATCTACGTGTAAGTGACAGTTGGGCCATACCTGCAAGAGTTCTGAAATTTCTTTTACGGGCTGCACGACGCCCAGCTCACTGTCCACCAGCGTCACCGCCACCGCGATGGTGTCGGGACGGAGAAGCTCTTTCAGATGCCCGAGGTCGATGGTCCCGTCCCGCCGGATGTCCACCAGATCGATCTCATAGCCCTGCTCCTGCAATGCGGTCAGGGTGCCGCTGACGGACGAGTGCTCCAGCGGGGTAGAGATGATGTGCCTGCCCGCATGGCGGGAGAGCTTCGCCAGACCCTTGAGAGCGAAGTTGTTGGCTTCGCTGGCCCCGGAGGTGTAGATGACCTCTGCGGGCTGTGCGCCCAAAAGCCCCGCGATGTTCTGGGTGGCGTGGTCGATGACCCGCTTGGCCTCCCGCCCGGCCTGATGGCGGGAATTCGCGTTGCCGGGGCAGCTGCGCTCCACGTCACAAAAGCGCTCCAGCACCCCGGGGGAGGCGGGGGTGTTGGCGGAGTAGTCGAGATATATCATAAGCGTCCTTTTATAATAGTATGGCTGTTGTTGTTTCGGCTGCCGCCGCCGGCCCTGCGACCAACTGCGGCAATAGGTTATATTATAGTGTGGAATGCGGCATATTTCAAGGCCGTCAGCCCCCAGCTGACAGAAAATCGCCGCAAAATACAGGAAAAAGGTTGTCAGTGTCCGGCATTTATGCTATACTATGCCGAAGAATGAGAGGAAGGGGGAGAGCAGGATGCGGAAAAAGAGTCTGTCTTTTGTATGCGTCGGCTGTATCTTCCGTTTCCGATTTCGTCCCGAGATCTGAGGCATTGCCGCTTTCCTGCGGTAGTGCCTCTTTTTTTGGGCCTGCAAGTAGAAGGAGGAAATCATGAGTCAGAATATCGATTATTCCAAGGGCATTTATGATGCCCGCCAGCTGGGCGGGGGCCGGATGCTCGTCCTTGGCATCCAGCATATGTTCGCCATGTTCGGCGCCACCGTTCTGGTGCCCCTGCTCACCGGTCTGAGCGTCTCCACCACCCTGCTCTGCGCAGGTCTGGGCACCCTGCTGTTCCACTTCATCACCAAGCGCAAGGTTCCGGCCTTCCTTGGCTCGTCCTTCGCGTATCTGGGCGGCTTCTCCATCGTGGCCCCCATGCTGGCCGACGCCGACGGCAACCTGACCGTTGCCAACACCCAGATGCTGCCCTACGCCTGCGCAGGCGTGGCGTTCTCAGGTCTGGTCTATCTGGTCGTCAGCCTGCTCATCTCCACCTTCGGCATCCGGCGCATCATGCGCTTCTTCCCGCCGGTGGTCACTGGCCCCATCATCATCGCCATCGGCCTGATCCTGGCCCCCTCGGCCATCAACAACTGTCAGGCAAACTGGCTGCTGGCCTTCGTGGCACTGGGCACGGTCATCGTCTGCAACATCTGGGGCAAGGGCATGGTCAAGATCCTGCCCATCCTCATCGGCGTGCTGGTCTCCTACGCGGTGGCCCTCGTGACCGGTGCAGTGGATTTTGAGCGCATCGCCTCCGCTGCATGGTTCGGCATCCCCCTCCACAAGGAGGCAATGGGCCTCTTCGCCATCGACGGCAGCCCCGAGTTCATCAGCGCCCTCTTCACCATCATCCCCATCGCCCTTGCGACCATGATGGAGCACGTCGGCGACATTGCAGCCATCAGTGCTACCGTCGGCCACAACTACATCAATGACCCCGGCCTGAACCGTACCCTGATGGGCGACGGCCTCGCCACCGCGCTGGCTGGCCTGCTGGGCGGCCCGGCCAACACCACCTATGGTGAGAACACCGGCGTTCTGGCTCTGAGCAAGATCTACGACCCCCTCGTCATCCGCATCGCCGCTGTGCTGGCCATCATCCTGAGCTTCAGCCCCAAGTTTGAGGCCGTCATCAACACCATCCCCACCGGCATCATCGGCGGCATCAGCTTCGTGCTCTACGGCATGATCTCCGCCATCGGTGTCCGCAACGTGGTCGAGAACCGGGTGGACTTCACCAACAGCCGAAACCTCATCATCGCCGCTGTCATTCTGGTGTCTGCGCTGGGCTTCAACTCGGTGGGCGGCCTGACCTTCGCGGTCGCCGGTGTGTCGGTCAACCTGTCCGGTCTGGCCATCGCCGCCATCGTGGGCATCCTGCTCAACGCCATCCTCCCCGGCAACGACTACGAGTTCGACTCTGCCGATGGTGCCGATGCTCCTTCCAGCGGCAATCTGCAGGTCTGAGGCAGGCAGAAAAAGCCCTTCTTTGGCAGAAGTGACATCTTTTGTGTTCGTTTTTTGGACAAAGTGTGAGACTTTTATTAACTAAGAATAATTCTTAGAATCAGCCTTGACTAACTAGGAATTATTCGCTATAATAGACTCAGAAACAAGGCCTGCTGTACCAGAGCAGGCCACCCAATAACAACAAACAAAAATGGAGGATAAATCTTATGAAGAAGTACGTTTGCACCGTTTGTGGTTACATCGCTGAGGGCAGCATCCCCGAGCAGTGCCCTGTCTGCAAGGCTCCCGCTTCCGCTTTCGTCGAGAAGACCGGCAACACCTACGTCACCGAGCACGTCGTGGGCATCGGCAAGGCTGAGGGCGTTCCTCAGGAGATCGTCGATGGCCTGCGCGCAAACTTCGAGGGCGAGTGCAGCGAGGTCGGTATGTATCTGGCAATGGCCCGTGTGGCTGAGCGTGAGGGCTATCCCGAGATCGCTGAGGCATACAAGCGCTACGCCTACGAGGAGGCCGATCACGCTTCCCGTTTCGCCGAGCTGCTGGGTGAGGTCGTCACCGACAGCACCAAGAAGAACCTGATGATGCGTGCAGAGGCCGAGTGCGGTGCCTGCTCCGGCAAGATGGACCTCGCCAAGAAGGCTAAGGCTCTGAACCTCGACGCCATCCACGACACCGTCCACGAGATGGCAAAGGATGAGGCCCGTCACGGCCGCGGCTTCGAGGGCCTGCTGAAGCGCTACTTCAACACCGAAGTCTGAGCAAGGGTACTCCAGTCATTGTGATACGCCGCCCCGGCGTGCAGTTTGCAGCTGCCGCCGGGGCGGCTTTTTGCATTTATTTTCCGGCTGTGTTATACTCTCTCTATCTCGACTTGGGGAAGAGGAAAGGATAAAAAATATGGAACAGCAACAATCGCTCCGCTATCATCTGCTGGACGAGCTGCGGGGGCTTGACCTCATCAGCATGATGCTCTATCACGGGATGTGGGATGTGGTCTTTCTCTTTGGTATCACGCAGAAGTGGTACATCGGGCGCCCGGGTTTTCTGTGGCAGCAGAGCATCTGCTGGGTCTTCATCCTGCTTTCGGGCTTCTGCCTGCCGCTGGGGCGTCATCCCTTTAAGCGGGGAGCTGTCGTATTCGGGGCTGGCGCGCTGGTCACAGCGGTCACGCTGCTCTTCCTGCCGGAGGATGTGGTGTGGTTCGGTGTGCTGACGCTGCTCGGCTCGTCCATGTTCATCACGGCAGTGCTGGACGGCCTGCTGCGCCGCATCCCGCCCGCTGCGGGTGTGGTGGTCAGCGCAGCGCTCTTCTGGGTGACATATCCCACGATGAGAGGCTTCTGGAACCTGCCCGGCGGGCGGCTGGCTCTGCCGCAGGCCCTCTATGCCAATGGTCTGACAGCCTATCTCGGCTTCATGCCGAAGGACTTTTTCTCCACCGACTATTTCCCGCTGCTGCCGTGGCTGTTTTTGTTCTGGGTGGGGTACTTTCTCCATCAGCTGGTGGGCCGTGCGGGGATGGAGCCTCTGCGCCGGTCGGTCTGCCCGCCGCTGGGCTGGATGGGGCGTCACTCGCTGGTGATCTACCTGCTCCACCAGCCGGTCATCCTCGGCGTGCTGACGATGACCTTCCGGCTGATGAGGGCGGCGTAAAGAGCCCCAAAAAGTTAGCACGCTTGACCGCTTGACAAAGCGGAGCTGCTGTGGTACTCTATGGATGGTTAGAGAAACCTAACCCGAGAAATGCGTCTGAGCCTGTATCTGACGCATTTTTACAGGACAGAAAGTTAGAAATAGCTAACCTAATAAAGCAAAAGTGAGGCTGAACATTATGAGCAAAGTAGCAATCGTATTCTGGAGCGCAACGGGCAACACCGAGACCATGGCAAACTGCATCGCTGAGGGTGCAGGCGCTGCCGCAACCATCGTGCCCTGTGCCGAGATGGACGCAGCAAAGCTGAACGAGTATGACGTGGTGGCATTCGGCTGCCCGGCAATGGGTGCGGAGCAGCTGGAGGAGAGCGAGTTCGAGCCGATGTTCGCAGGCCTCGAGGGCTCTCTGAACGGCAAGAAGGTGGCTCTGTTCGGCTCCTACGGCTGGGGCGACGGCCAGTGGATGCGCGATTGGTGTGAGCGCGTCAAGGAGGACGGCGCACAGCTGTTCAGCGAAGAGGGCCTCATCTGCAATGAGACTCCTGACGACGACACGCAGGCTGCATGCCGCAAGCTGGGCGCTGATCTGGCCAACTGGTAAAAAATAACACCGATACATCCTGCATAACGCTTTGTCCTTGGGGCAACCTAGGGACAAAGAGGTGATGAACAAATGGAAAACACAGGTGTTCGCTGTGATGTCTGCGAGTGCCGTCACAACGTGGAAAGCTGCAAATGTGATCTGCCGCAGATCACGGTGACGGAGCGCTGCACCTGCTCTTCGCAGCAGGTGGACATCCCGCACTATTGCCAGAGCTACGAGAAAAAGTAACCTCTGCGCATAAAAAGACCTCTGCCCGACGGCTTTGCCGGGCAGAGGTCTTTTGCTGTCAGTGGATGGTGACGCCGAAGGTGGGAAGGCTGCGCAGCAGGCTGCCTACACTGTGCATCTGGTAGGTGCCGAGGCCCAGAAGGCTGGCAGCCTTGATGTTATCGGCACGGTCATCGATGAAGATACACTCGTCGGCTTTCAGCTGGTATTTGTCCAGCAGCGCCTGATAGATGCGGGGGTCGGGTTTGTTGATCTTCACCTCGCAGGAGGCTACGCCGCCGTCGAAGAGACCCTTGAAGTCCCGCTCCATCAGCAGGGCAAGCACATCCTCGGGAATATTGCTCAGGTAATAGACGCAGTAGCCATGCTGCTTGAGCTGCTCGACAAGGGTCTGCATCCGGCGGCGGGGGCGGAGGATATGCATCCAGTCGTCCAGAACGCCCTGTACCTCAAAGGCACGGCCTGCCTTTTTGGCCCGGTCGAGCATCCGGAGGTTTGCTTCGCCGCGGGTGATCCTGCCGGCATCCAGCAGCTGCCATTCCTCACTGCCGAAGGTCAGGGCAAAGACTTCGTCCTCCACCTCGTGGTTCCCGAACAGATCGACCAGATACTCGTAAGGGTCGAAATCCACCATGACGCCGCCGAAATCGAATACGATATTTTTATACATCCGTTATCCCTCTTAAAAAGTTGAAATTCACTGTGCCCAGTATAGCACATCCGGGGCAGGTTTTTCCAGCCCTTTTGCATTCTGATCTCCGCTCCGGCATAGGATGAAGGGAAAAGGGGGGCGGGGGAACTATGACCTTTCGGGAACTTTGCACCAAGGAGGTCGTCCAGCTGAAGGATGGGGCCTGCCTTGGCCGGGTGGATGATCTGGAACTGGACGAGGCTTCGGCCCGCATCGAGAGCCTGCTTTTGCTGGGACGCCCCCGGCTGTTCGGGCTTCTGGGACGGGATGAGACGCTGACCATCCCATGGGCGGACATCGAGCGCATCGGGTTGGACGCCATCCTTGTGCGGACCGACATCCCGGCGGCACCGCCCTCCCGCGGAGGACTGCTGGACAAATTACGTCAATGGCTGAACGGATGAAAGTTTTTCAACTGTTTTTTGTCTGTCGGGACTGGATTTTGGAGGAAGGAGGATTATAATAGAAAACCGGACAGAACTTGCTGCCCATAAATGACAAGAAAAAACGCAGAAGTGAAAGGAACTTCTTTATGAAACACCATTCCAAGGCTGCGCCCGTCTGGCTGCACGGGGCGCGGCTTCTCTTTCCGCCCGTAGCCACCCTCCTGTTTCTGGTGCTGACCGAGTGGATCGCCCGGGGCACTCTGAATGCAGACACCTTTTTGCAGTACATCTTCCCCCATGCGGAGGCCTATCTTCTGGCGTGGGGGCTGCTCTTCCTTGTCTGGCTGGCGCTGGACTGGCTTACCCGCTTTGCTCCGCTGGCAACGCTGCTGTCAGCCCTGCTGGGCTGTCTGCCCGCTACGGTGGATTTCTACACCCTTCAGCTGCGGGGTGAGCCGTTCCTTCCGTGGGACTTGGCGCAGGTGTCCGAGGCGGCAGGCGTGGCCTCCGCTGCAGGCATCCATGTCCAGACCAGCATGATCCTCTCCGCTGTTCTGGTGCTGGCGCTGACGGTCGGCTCCTTCTTCCTCTACCGGGGACGGCAGAAGCTGCCGTGGGTGCGGCGGCTGGCAGGCTTTGCGGCCAGCACGGCGGCGGCCTGCGCCCTCGTCTTCGGCGTGTTTTTGCAGCCTGCCGTTACGCAGGCTCTGGGCATTCTGCCCGACGCATGGATGCAGGACCGCTACTACCGCTACTATGGCGTTGTCACCAGCTTCCTCACCAACCTGACGAATCTGGAGATCAACAAGCCCGAAAGCTACTCGGAAGAAGCCATCGACGCCATCCTCGACGACGTGGAGGCAGGGGAAAAGTATACTACCAGCCCGGCCTACCCCGACTCCTACGCCGCCCAGACTCCGGCAGAGGAGCGGGCGGAGCAGCCCACCATTATCTATGTGATGGACGAATCCTACTGGGATGTCTCGGAGCTGGAGCAGTACGGCTTCCAGTTCGACACCGACGTCTCGGCCAACCTCCACGCGCTCCAGCAGAACAGCGCCTATGGCCGGGTCTACAGCCCCAGCTTCGGCGGCGGCACCTGTGACGTGGAGTTCGAGGCTCTGACCGGCTACTCGGTGTCCTATCTGCCGAACGGCAGCAAGCCCTACCAGCAGCATGTGACAAAGCCCATGTTCGCCCTGCCCAGCTACCTCAAGACGCAGGGCTACCAGACGGCGGCAGTGCACTGCTTCTGGGCCAGATATTGGAGCCGTGATACAGCCTACCCCAACCTCGGGCTGGACGATTTCATCAGCCTTGAGAAGATGCACGGTGTCGAGAAGGTACGCCGCCACTACTGGACGACGGGCCTCGTCACCGACGACTCGATGGCCGACCAGATCATCAGCCAGTACGAGACGATGAAGGAGAAGTCTGACGCGCCGGTCTTTCTCCACGCCGTCACCATGCAGAACCATACCAATTATAATAAGGACAACTACCCCGACGACCAGCGGGTGAAGGTCACGGAAGCCCCGGCGGGCCTCAAGGCCAGCACCGTGGGTGCGCTGGAAGACTTCGCCACCGGCATCCGGGACGCCGACGCCATGCTGGGAAAGCTGACGGAGTACTTCTCGCAGGTGGACGAGCCAGTCATTCTGGTGTTCTGGGGCGACCACTACAACCCCATCGACTCTAACTACGATATCTACACTCGCAGCGGCTATGCCAGCGATTCCAGCGCCGATCCCCGTCTCCACCAGACGACGCTGCTGATGTGGTCGAACTACTCCGACCGCGCGGTCGATCTCGGCACCATCGCAGCCTACGACATCTCGCCGGTGATGATGGAGCTGTTCGGCCTGCGTCAGCCTCTCTACTTCCAGTTCCTTGGCCGCCAGTTCCGCGCCGCCTACCGGGCCAACACCCGGGGCACCATCATGGAAAAGGACGGCACGACCTCGAACGAGTTGACGCCCTTGCAGCAGAAGTGGAGCGACGAACACTGGCTCCTTCAGTATGACCTCATGTTCGGCAAGGGGTATGCACTCGGCCGGATGGGCCTTGAGAAGCTGGCCGAGGACGCAGAGTGACGAAAAAGTGCGTTCCATTTTAGAAAAAAGCACGAAAACCCCTTGCAACAATGCCTCGTTTGTGCTATTATTACTTAGCATTACACACGCATCACTATGCCCTTTTGTGCTCTCAGGAGTGGAGGGCAGTCCGCCGCCGTCCGATACGGCGGCAGATCACGGTGTGCGGAGGCAAAACAAATTTTGGAGGTAATTTTACTATGGCAGTCGTTTCTATGAAGCAGCTTCTCGAGGCAGGCGTTCACTTT
>ERZ1106973.521-NODE-521-length-46103-cov-8.415827_pt1 | contig 46103 bp, 36 predicted proteins | sample MGYA00403686_ERZ1106973 | MGnify/ENA primary metagenome ERZ1106973 (study PRJEB35170, sample SAMEA104062408) | human gut metagenome | biome: human gut; feature: human-associated habitat; material: faeces | place: Denmark | collected 2012-11-06 ...
AATCTAAAGTAAACAATTTTTGAACTTGAAAAAATACGCAGTATATATTATAATAATTATTTACAAAAGTACTATAACATAACGGAGATTTTTTATGCTTGAATATGAGAATTTAAAACTTGAACTTACCGCTAAAGAAAAAGAAGTAACCAACCTTCGTGAAGCGCTGAATATAGACGGTTTGACTGCTGAGGTCGCCGAGCTTGAGGCAGAGAGCGCAAAGCCGGATTTTTGGGACGATATGGAAAACAGCCAAAAGGTTATGCAAAAAATCGGCTCGCTTAAATCTAAAATCGAGGGCTATAATGCACTGAAAAACGAATATGACGACGCTCTTGTTATGATAGAGCTTGCTGACGAGGAGGACGACGAGTCACTGATTGACGACTGCACAGAGTCGGTAAAGCAGGTGGAGCAAAAGATTGAGACTATGACTCTTTCCACTTTGCTTAGCGGAGAATTTGATGACAATAACGCTATCTTGACATTCCATGCAGGTGCAGGCGGAACAGAGGCTCAGGATTGGGCTGAAATGCTTTTCCGTATGTACAACAGATGGGGAGAGCGTCACGGCTACAAAGTGTCTACTCTCGATTATCTCGAGGGTGATGTTGCCGGAATAAAGAGTGCTACCATTCTTATTGAGGGCGAGAATGCTTACGGCTATCTCCACGGCGAGATGGGAATTCATCGTCTCGTTCGAGTATCTCCTTTTGATTCATCTGGCAGACGACACACTTCTTTTGCTTCTGTGGAGGTTATGCCGGAGATTGATGACGATGTAGATGTTGAGATTAGAGATGAGGATATAAAGATGGATGTTTACCGTGCCTCCGGTGCCGGCGGACAAAAAGTAAACAAAACATCTTCGGCTGTCCGTCTGACACATATTCCTACCGGTATAGTAGTTTCTTGTCAGATTGAGCGTTCACAGCACCAAAACAGAGAGGTTGCTATGCGTATGCTCAAATCTAAGCTCGTTGAAATTAAAGAGAGAGAAAATCTCGAAAAGATTGAGGATATTAAAGGCGACCAAAAAGAAATTGCATGGGGCTCCCAGATTCGTTCCTATGTATTTATGCCTTATACTATGGTAAAAGATCACCGTACAAATTTTGAAATGGGTAATATTACAGCCGTTATGGACGGAGATTTGGACGGATTTATAAATGCTTATTTGAAGATGAAAAGTATAGAAAGCAGTGAGAAATAGTGGAACTGTTGCTTAGTACACAAGTAGATGACATAAAAGGCTTTATCGTTCACCTTGTTATAGCCGCTCTGCTCGGCGGAGTAATCGGTCTGGAGAGGCAGTGGACGAGACATCAGGCAGGAATACTCACTAATCTGATAGTTTGCCTCGGCTCATATTCGTTTACCGCATTCGGCTATCTCGTCAGTGACGGAAATGTTGACCTTACTCGTATAGCTGCTCAGGTAGTATCCGGCATAGGCTTTTTGGGTGCAGGCGTAATTCTGCGTGAGGGCGGAAATGTCAGAGGACTTAATACCGCCGCTACAGTATGGGCCAGTGCCGCAGTAGGCATATTGTGCTGTCTTACTAACTTGACCTACGCAGTGGCAGTTGCAGTGGCTATAGTATTTTTGCACTTGATTTTGCATCCTGTTTCGGACCAAATCGACAAGATGAAAAAGTACGACAAAACCGAAAAGAAAAAACGCCAGGAGGCGCAGTACAAAATCAGTGTCGTTTGTCCGGAGGAGTCGGAGCTTGAAATTCGTAAAAATATTATGTCCATCATAAAGAATGAGCCTGAGGCTCTCTTACATACTTTGGAGAGCACTACTGCTTCCGATGATGAGTCTAATAAAAAAATTAGGGCATATATCAGCACCAAGACGGATAATGACGCTCTTATCGAGAGCCTTATCACAAAGGTCGGCAAAAACGAGGATGTTATTTCTGCCGGTTGGAAAATTGACAGAGACTAAATTTTACATATTATATTTCATACCTCCCGAGTAAAAATATACTTGGGAGGCATTTTTATGTTTAAAAAAATTACAGCGTTAATAATTTGCGGCAGTATGCTCGTTCTTTGCGGCTGTACGCAAAATAATTCTAATCAAAAAACGACGACAAATATTACTACCGGTAATACTTCGGACCAAACAACTGTAGAAAAATCTACAGCATCTACCACAACTCCATCGGCTAAAGGTATGACAGAACTGCAAAATTTGTCCACCTCCAAGGTGGTTTGGGGTCCCGGAAATATTGTGAATCATCAGCAGCCTGCTGATCCGGTGAGCCTGCAAAAAGAGTTTGCATCTGCCGACGGAAAATGGCTTTTGGATGATAAAAAAAGTATTTGTCTCACCTTTGACGAAGGGTACGAAAATGGCTATACACCGCAGATTTTAGATGTTTTGAAAGCAAAGAAGGTAAAGGCGATATTTTTTGTAACCTATGATTTTGCAAAGGATAATCCAAAGCTCATTCAGCGTATGATAGATGAGGGGCATATCGTGGGCAATCACTCTTACAGACACTATACTATGGACGAAATTCCTCTGGATACCGCAGAGGAAGAAGTAATGTTTCTTCACAAATATATCAAAAAAGAATATAATTATACAATGAGTTATTTTAGATTCCCTAAGGGCGAATTTTCTCAACAGAGCATTGCACTTGTAAAATCGTTGGGATATAAATCTGTTTTTTGGTCCTATGCCTATGCCGATTGGGACCCTAATCAGCAGCCGGACGAGACCGAAGCGTTTAAGAAAATTTGTGAGTCTACTCATCCCGGCGAAATTATGCTGCTGCACGCAGTCAGCAAGACTAATGCCGATATACTCGGAAAGGTTATTGATGACTGCAAAAAGCAGGGATATTCTTTCACAACAAAGCTGTAAAACCTTGCGGACGATAGGGTGCACCTGTCGTCCGTTTTGTACATAATTTGCTAAATTATGAATTTTTTATTTTTTTAAAATATTTTGTTGAGATTAGTTGAGGGATATTATATAATAAAGAGTATCCGAACAATCAAGGAGAGAGTTTACATATGTTATTTTCGAGAGATATTGGTATCGACCTCGGTACTTCAAATACACTTGTGGCTGACAAAAAGGGTCATATTATCATCAATGAGCCCAGCGTAGTAGCAGTCGATGTTAAGTCTAAAAGAGTTTTGGCTACCGGCAATGAGGCTAAGGATATGATAGGCAGAACTCCGGGTTCTATCGTGGCGGTCAGACCTATGCGTGACGGCGTTATTGCGGATTTTGATATGACAGCCGACATGCTCCATGATTTTATGTACAGAGCCAGCAAGCGTAATATGTTCACAAAAACAAGAGTTGTTATCTGTGTTCCTTCAGGCGTTACAGAGGTTGAGCGTCGTGCGGTAGAGGATGCAGTCAGATCTGCCGGAGCTCAGGATGTTGAGCTTATCGATGAGCCTATGGCAGCAGCATTAGGCGCAGGACTTCCGGTGTATGAGGCTACAGGCTCAATGATCGTTGATATCGGCGGCGGTACTTGCGATGTTGCTGTGGTATCTTTGGGCGGTATCGCTTCTTGCAATAATGTCAAGGTGGGCGGCGACGCTATGGACGAGGCTATAGTGAACTATATGAGAAAAAAGCACAATATCCTTATCGGCGAAAGAACAGCAGAAGAAATTAAGCTGAAAATCGGCTCTGCTCGTGAATATGACGGCGAGGCAGCTATGCAGGTCAGAGGCAGAAATCTTACAGACGGCTTGCCGGGCAGCGTTGAGATTACCTCTGCCGATGTTCGCTATGTTCTTCAGGAGCCTGTCAACACGATTATCACCGCAATAAAAGAAACACTTGAGGTTACTTTGCCGGAACTTGCGGCAGATATTATCGAACGAGGAATTTATCTCACCGGAGGTGCGAGCCAGCTCAGAGGACTCAGAGACCTTATTGAAGATGAGGTCAAAATTCCTGTCGTTGTTCCTGATAATCCTACTCAGTGTGTGGCATTGGGTACATCAATAAAACTCAGAAGAGCATAATTTTGTAGGAAGTTTAAGTATGAAAAAATTGTTCAAAACCACCAGGTTTAAGATACTTGTGGGCGTTATAGCTTTTATACTTGTGGGCGCATTTCTTGCTGCGGCAAACGGTCACGGCGAGACTGCACAGTCTACAGTCATAGGCACAGTGTTCGCTCCGTGCCACTATGTAGCACAAAAGATTGCCGACGGAATAGACAATGTTTCGGGCAATGTCAGCGGCAATGCAGCTTATGAAAAAGAAATATCGTCACTGAAAAAACAAATAGGCGACCTACAGGCTCAGCTTGTGGATTACCAAAATTTGAAAAAGCAAAATGAACTGTATAAAGAATTTTTGGAGCTGAAAGAGGAGAACAAGGATTACAAGTTCACAGAGGCGTCCATAATAGGCAGAGACAGTGCCGATGTTTATCGCTCCTTTACAATTTCAAAGGGCACAGCCAACGGCGTTGCTGTAGGCGATGCCGTACTTTACGGAAAATATCTTGTGGGCGTTATCGACAAGGCATATCCCGATTACAGCATAGTCAAGACGGTCTATGATGTTAGTTTCAATGTATCCGCCTATGAACTTTTGAGCGGCGAAATATCCTATGTTACCGGTAATGCCGCTTTGGCTAAAGAAAAAAAGTGTAAGATGGCTAACCTTAATTCTGCCACAAAGATTACATACGGCTCAATCATATGTACCGCCGGAATAGGCGGCACGGTGCCAAAGGGACTACTTATCGGTACTGTAGATGAAATCAGCGATGAGGAAACCGACATTTCTTCTTATGCGGTGATTACACCGGGCGTGGATGTAGAAAATATTTCCTCCTGCCTCGTTCTCACCGACTACAACAAATAATTCGGAGCAAAAAATGAAACTCACCAAAAAAGAGCTGACAAATAAATATACAGTGTTTTGCCTGCTGATTGTTTTAGGCGCCTTGCTGCAAAATGTTCGTGGCTTGTGGTTTCAGATAGGCGAGGCGAGATGCTTTTTCTTAGTGCCGCTTACTGTCCTTTTGGGTATAGATGAGGACGAGCGAACTGCGGCGGCTATGGGATTGCTGGCAGGATTGCTGTGGGATACAGTCAGTGCTCAGCATATGGGATATAATGCTATATTCCTTATGATAGCTTGCTTTGTTTCTTCTGCATTCGTTACTTATTTGCTCAGAGGCACTTATTGGGTAGGCGTAGTATTTTCTGTGCTGTTTTCGTTTTTGTATGTGCTCGTGTATTGGCTGCTGTTTGTTGTCACAAAGGGAAGCACGGGTGCAGTGAGCAGCTTCGGCTGGTTCTATATACCTTGCTTTATTTACACAGCGGTTATGGCGTTTGTGCTGAATCTGTTTTTGGTGCCGCTGAAACGAAAGCTCAACAAAGAGCCTAAGGAAGAAAAATAATTTTTGCTAAACTAATTTGTACGGAGGTGATACCGTGGGAAACAGATACAAAAGTGCGAGAACAACTATTGTTATCATTCTTGTGATACTCACAATGTTTGGCTTTGCGTATGAAATGTATGACATTCAAGTTACAAATCACGAAATTTATGCCGCACAGAACAATGCGGTAAAGACATATACGGTATCTATCCCTGCTGCAAGAGGCGAAATAGTTGACCGTAACGGTAACCCGCTTGTTACCAATCGCCAGGGCAACAGTATTATTATCGATGCCGCATATTTTCCGTCAGGAAAGGACGACAATGATAAGCGTAACAAAATAGTGCTTAATCTTATTCATCTGTTTAATCGTAACAACGAGGAATATGTTCATAATCTTCCGCTAAAACTAAACAGCAAGGGGAAGATTGTTTTCTACTCAAAGAGTGACGACGAGGATTACGAAAAAAACATCAAGACTATGAAAAGCAAGGATATGCTCAATGTTCAGTCCTATGCTACCGCTCAAAACTGCTTTGATGTCATGGTAGAAAAGTATGGCCTCGAAAAGTATGACACAAAGACTGCATTGGAGATAGGCAACATTCGCTATGAGCTTACGAGATTGTTGCTTTCTGTACAAAATCCTGTCACCATAGCAGATGATGTCAGCGACAAGACTGTAGCTGAAATAAAAGAAAACAATGATTATTTTCTCGGTGCAGACTGTAGAGTGGTTGCCTACAGAGAGTACGCCGATTCCACCCTTGCACCTCATATTATCGGCACAGTAAGAAAGATTAACGCCGAGGAATATAAGGAGCGTAAGGATAAAGGTTACGGTATAGACGACGAGGTCGGCGAGTCCGGTATAGAGGCTGCCTGCGAGGAATATCTCAGAGGCACTGCCGGCGAAAAAACCGTTACTATCGACAGTGACGGAAATGTTACCGAAGAAATAACCAAGGAGCCTGTTCAGGGTGATACTATAGTCTTGACTATAGACAAGGACCTCCAAAAGCTTGCCCAAAAGAAGCTGAAGGAAACCTGTTTGGGAGTTCAGTATAATTCTACAGGCGCTGTGGTTGTAGAAAATGTAAACAACGGCGAGGTTTTGGCTGCCGCCAACTATCCGTCATATGACCTTAATGATTATTACACTAAATATAACGAGCTGTCCAAGAACAGCCTTACACCGTTGTATAACCGTTTTGCACTTGGTACATATGCTCCCGGTTCTACATTTAAGCCTATGATGGCTGCTGCCGCTTTGCAGGAAGGCGTTATCAATTCTTCCACAACCTTTACCTGCGGAGGTCAGTATAAAATCAAGGATATGACCTTTAAGTGTACAGATGCTCACGGAACACTGAATGTTGAGCAGGCTATACAACATTCTTGCAATGTATTTTTCTACAACTGTGCACGCAGGCTCGGTATCGAGAGAATGAATATGTATGGCTCAATGTTTGGCTTAGGCTCAAAAACAGGAGTGGAGATTCCCGAGGCAAAAGGTATACTTGCCGGTCCGGAATATCGAAAGAAGTATGATATGGTGTGGAATCCCGGCGATACCATACAGGCAGGTATCGGTCAGTCCGATAACCTATTTACACCGTTGCAGCTCAGCAACTACTGTGCTACTGTGGCTAACGGCGGTACGAGATATCAGCTCCATTTCGTTAAGAGCAGAATATCAAAATCCACCGGTATAGTTACCGAGACAGGTGCTAACGCTGTGCAGACAGTAGATGTCAGCGATCGTAATTTGGAAATCGTTCGTACAGGAATGCGTATGGTTGCCACAAAGGGCGGCCCTGCCGAAGTTTTCCGTAAGATAGATACTAAGGTTGCCTGCAAGACAGGTACATCTCAGGTTGTAGTGAAGGGCGTAAAGCACAATAACGGTTTCCTTATTGCCTTTGCACCTTATGATAATCCGGAAATCAGCGTAGCATCTGCCGTAGAGTTCGCCGGTTCGGGTTCATCCACCGCTGAGATTACTTCCAGTGTAATCGACTACTACTATTCTAACAACACAGATGCCCAAAAGGCTCAGACCAAAGGCACATTGCTGTAACAATTTTTACTTGATATGGACTGCTTTATATGATATTATTAAGTTAGGATATTAGTAGATACCATAATTTACGGCTTTATAACATTTGAGGAGGATAATATGAATATTGCTTTAATTGCTCACGATGCAAAAAAAGAACTGCTTGTTCAGTTTTGTATCGCTTACTGCGGAATCATCAGCCGACACGATGTTTGTGCAACGGGTACCACCGGAAAGCTTGTTAAAGAAGCGACAGGTCTCAACATAAATTGCTTTTTGAGCGGCTCACAGGGCGGCGGTCAGCAGATTGCCAGCCGTATCGCTTGTAATGAGATTGACTTGCTTATCTTTTTCCGTGACCCTCTTAATCCAAAGCCACATGAGCCTAATGATAATGATTTGCTCAGACTTTGCGATGTCCACAATATTCCTTTTGCCACCAATATTGCTACTGCTGAGGCTCTCATTCGTGGAGTTGAGCGAGGCGATTTTGAGTGGAGAGAAATAGTTAATCCACGATATAACCAAAAGAAATAAATCTATAGGGTGATAGTGAATGCTGTCACCCTAATGAATTATAGGAGAAAAATAATGGCGCTTATAACCAAAGCAATTAAGGGCACTAACGATGTTTTGCCCGGCGAATCTTACAAAAATCAGTACATAGAGTCCACCTGCCTATCCGTTGCGGAAAAATACGGATACAAGGAAATGCGTACTCCTGTGTTTGAACATACCGAGCTGTTTCAGCGTGGAGTAGGTGACACCACCGATGTTGTGCAAAAGGAGATGTACACCTTTGACGACAAGGGCGGCAGGTCTATCACTTTGCGTCCCGAGGGAACTGCCGGCGCAGCTCGTGCTTTTTTGGAGAACGGACTTTCAAACGAGGCGTTGCCCCAAAAGATATGCTATCTTACCTCTTGCTACAGATACGAAAAACCACAGGCCGGCAGATTGCGTGAGTTCCACCAGTTCGGTATCGAATGTTTCGGTGCTACCTCGCCACTTGCTGATGCCGAGATGATTTCTCTCGCTAAGCAGGTATTTGATGAACTTGAGGTAAAGGATTTGCACCTTGAGCTTAATTCTATCGGTTGTCCTACCTGCCGAGCAGAATATCACAAGGCGCTGAAAGAATATTTTGAATCGAGAAAGGACGAGCTCTGCGACACTTGTCGTGACAGACTCGACCGCAACCCAATGCGTATTCTTGACTGCAAGAGTCCTGTTTGCCACGAGATTGCACAGGGAGCTCCTGTTGTGCTGGACTATCTTTGCGATGAGTGCAGGGAACATTTTGATACAGTAAAAAAATATCTCGATGCTATGAATATTGAGTATGTGGTTAATCCGCAGATTGTTCGTGGCTTGGATTATTACACTAAGACAGTTTTTGAGTTTGTTTCCGACTCTATCGGTGCACAGGGCACAGTTTGCGGCGGCGGAAGATATGATGGTCTTATTCAAGAACTTGGCGGTCAGCCTACACCGTCTCTCGGCTTCGGTATGGGACTTGAGAGACTGAAGTTGGTTATGGACGCACAGAACTGCCCTTATCCCGATGAAGAAAAGCCCGACCTTTTCATAGTTGCAATGGGCGAAAAGGCAGTGCTCAAGGCAGTAGAAATTGCTAAGGATATGCGTGACGAGGGATTTTCCGTTCTGTATGATTTGAACGGCCGTTCACTTCGTGCACAGATTAAATATGCCGACAAGCTGGGTGCAAAATTCAATGTCGTTATCGGTGATAATGAGGTTGATAACGGCACTGCTAAGCTGAAAAATATGGCTACCGGTGATACAAAGGATATTAACCTTACTACCTTTGTGTCCGGATTCTATGATATCAGTATGGAAGAACAGCTCAAGGATTTGGAAATTAACGGCGAGGCCTTTGATTTTAAGTCTATGTTCTTAGGAGGAAATGATGATGAGTGATTCAATAAAGGGACTTAAGCGCACAAATTATTGTGCTAATTTTGATATAAATAATGTAGGAGAGACCGTTACTGTTTTCGGTTGGGTTCAGCGTCAGAGAGATTTGGGCAACCTTGTCTTTATTGACCTGCGTGACAGAACAGGTATTATTCAACTCTCCTTTAACGACCAAACAGACAGAGAGATTTTTGCCAAAGCTCAGTCAGTTCGCAGTGAGTATGTTGTTGCCGCTGTAGGTACAGTCGCAGAGCGAGAGAGCAAAAACAAGGACATTCCTACAGGCGAAATTGAAGTTATCGTTACTGATTTTCGCATTGTATCAAAGGCAGATACTCCTCCTTTTGAGATAGAAAAGAGTGAAAAGGTAGGCGATGATGTTACTCTCAAGTATCGCTATCTTAATCTCCGCAACGAAAAATTGACTAAAAATATTCTTATGCGCCATAAGATTGCTAAGATAGCAAGAGATTATTTTTATGCTAATGACTTTATCGAGATTGAGACTCCTATGATGATTAAGTCTACTCCCGAGGGCGCAAGAGACTATGTTGTTCCGTCCCGTGTACATAACGGAAAGTTTTATGCACTTCCGCAGTCTCCGCAGATTTATAAGCAGCTGACTATGATAGCCGGCTTTGACAGATATATCCAGCTTGCTCGCTGCTTCCGTGATGAAGATTTGAGAGCCGACCGTCAGCCTGAGTTTACACAGATTGACCTGGAGATGTCATTTGTGGATTGTGACGATATTATGAGTATGGCTGAGGGCTTTATCTCTAAGTTGATGAAAGAGACAATAGATGTTGATGTGCCCGAAAAGCTGCCTCGTATGACATTTGCAGACGCTATGAACAAGTACGGCTCCGACAAGCCGGATACCCGTTTTGATATGCTTATTAACGATATTTCGGACTGGGCAGGCTCCACTGATTTTGTTGTGTTTAAGAATGCTATCGAAAACGGCGGCTCCGTTAAGGCTATTGTTGCCAAAAATGCCGCACAAAAATATACTCGTAAGAAGATAGACAAACTCACCGAGCACGCAAGAGGAATAGGCGCAGGCGGCCTCGCATACATTAGATGGGCAGACGCTGAGCCTAATTGTTCGTTCAACAAATTCCTTAAGGACGGCGAGCTCAATGCTCTCCTCGATACTCTGGGTGCAGAGCAGGGCGATGTTGTATTTATTGTATCTGACAAAACACGAAAGGCTCTCACCATTATGGGCGCACTTCGTCTTATGGTCGCTAAAGAACTTGATCTTATACCCGAGGGTAAGTGGAACTTCCTTTGGATTACAGAGATGCCGTTCTTTGAACTCGATGAAGAAACAGGCGAGTGGGTTGCCGCTCACCATCCGTTTACTATGCCTATGGAGGAGAGTATTCAGTATTTGGATACAGACAAGTCTAAGGTCAAGGCAGAGGCTTTCGACCTTGTGCTTAACGGTACAGAACTTTCATCAGGCTCGATGAGAATTACAGATTGTGACTTGCAGACAAAAATGTTTGAGCTGCTTGGTATGGAGCAGGAGGAGATTGACGCAAAATTTGGATTTCTTGTTGATGCGTACCACTATGCAGCACCGCCTCACGGTGGTATGGGTATCGGTCTCGACCGTCTTGCCATGCTTATTTGCGGTGCAGACTCACTCCGTGATGTTATTGCATTCCCTAAGGTTCAGAACGCGTCTGAGCTTATGAGCGGTGCACCGTCTTACATTGATGACGTTCAGCTCAGCGAGCTTGGCATTAACATTGCTGAGACGGAGGAATAATATGAGCGACTGCTATAACTTTTTTGCTATGGTCAATCGTATGAATTTGATTGACCGCTGGGCACTTATGCAGAATACCTCTAAGGAAAATATTGCGGAACACAGTCACAGCGTTGCTGTTATTGCTCACGCTCTCGCTCTCATAGGTAACAAAAAGTTCAATAAGACCTATGATGAGAACAGAGTTGCACTGCTTGCACTGTATCACGATACCACAGAGGTAATAACCGGCGATATGCCCACTCCCGTCAAGTACTATAACGATGAGATAAAGAATGTCTATAAGGATATAGAAAAGACGGCAGGTCATCGCCTGCTTGCCATGTTGCCCGATGAGTTTAGGGATGATTATGAGCCTTTCTTCGACCATAAGGAAGCGGATAAGGATTTGTGGAAGCTTGTAAAAGCAGCCGATAAAATCAGTGCTCTCATAAAATGTATCGAAGAAAACAGAATGGGCAACAAAGAGTTTGAAATAGCCCTAAAGACACAGGAACAGAAAATAAAAGAGATAGAATTGGATGAAGTCAAATATTTTTCGGAGCACTTTTTGCCCGCATACTATTTGACTTTAGATGAGCATACTAAATGAGATTTACCATAAGGAGAAATTTATGAAAAAATTGTTCAGTATATTTCTGTCTGTGATTATAGTTGCAGCATCCTTCTCTTTTTCAGCGTCGGTATCTGCGGCAGACAGCTACTATGACACTGTAAAAAATGGAAAGAACAGCGACGGCTACTATGTTATTAAGGCTGACAGCGCAGATGATTTGTTCGATGCTTTTGATACAGCAAAGAATAAAGCAACCTCGTCATTGCCTTACAAAATCGTAGTAAAGCCCGGCACCTACAGACTGAAAACTGCCCTGAAATTTTATAATAATACATATCTTTATGCTCGTGGTGCAAAATTTTACAGAGTTTCCGGTTCAACTGCCAATATGGTTAGATGTGGATTAACAAGTGATAACCACACCGGTTATTATTTCAAAAATCTTACGGTTGACGGTGGTACATGGGATGAGGAAAATGGTGTTAATACACTTATGAAATTTGCACATGCGAAAAATGTTGTAATCAAAAATGCAACATTTCAAAATGTGAAGGCTCATATTATTGAAATAGCGGGTGTAGACGGTTTGACTATAGATCGTTGTAAATTTAGTAATCAAAGCCTTAATGGTAATTCAAAAACTTATGAATCTATCCAGCTCGATATTTTGGAAAATAAGCACTTCAAACAGTATAAGTATCAGGATTTGCCTATTAAGAATGTTACTGTCAACAAGTGTACTTTTACTAATGTACCTCGTGCTATCGGCAGTCATACGGCTGTTCTTAATAATCCTATTACCAATATTAAGATTACCAACAATACTTTTAACAAAATGAAAAGCTGTGCAGTTCAACTGCTTTATGTGAGAGGTTGCACAATTTCGGGCAATACCGTTACCGCATCACCACGTGGATTTTCTGTGTTTGGCGGCGTGTTCGGCGGTCAGGATACATTCCTTGCCTCAACATTGGCTAAGCAGGGTGGTGTAACCACAAAGACCTCGTCTAAATATGTGACACCTTCCGATATGAAGATTGTTATTAAGAACAATAAGATTTCTCTCAGCGGCACTGACGCTTATGCCAAGTATGATACAGGCGGAATTTGGCTCAACGGCTATAATGCTTCCAAAGCATATAAGAGCGGCGACAGTCTGCCAAAGGGTAACTACTATGTTACAGGTGTTACAATCAGCGGCAACACCGTTTCCGGCAACGGACAGGGTATTAGGATAGACGATGTTCGCAACGCCTCTGTTTCCGGCAACAAACTTACCTTTAAGGGTAAGGTTAAGAAGGTTAATTTTTACGGCATAAATATTCGCAACGGCTGTAAAAGTGTTACTGCTAAGAAAAATACAATTTCGGGCGGATATGTAAACGGAATTTATGTTCAGTCTGCATCAGCCGGCAAAATTACCGACAACAAAATTACAGCCTGCAAAAAATACGGCATTTCTGTAGAAAAATCCACTGCATCGGATATTCTTTCAAATACTGTATCAAAGTGTGACATCAACGGTATTCATATTTGGGACAAAAGTACCGTAAAAAATATCCAAAAGAATAAGGTATCCTCCTGCAAAAACAGAGGTATCTATGTAGGCGGAAAAAGCAAGGTTACCAATATAACCGGAAACAGCCTAAAGTCCTGTAAGCAAAAGATATTTATTAACAAGGACAGTAAGGTAAAGAAGGCCCAAAAGAAATAATGATTAAAACAAAAAGTTGACTGATTTGTGTCAGTCAACTTTTTTGTTTTCAGCTGATATAGTATTTTGCCTGAGCAGTCCATAATTTGCTGTATTGTCCGTTTTTGCTCAGCAGTTCTTTGTGAGTCCCTACCTCAGGTATATTCTTTTATGTTGTTTCCGTTTATCAGTATTTCACCGTCGGTTACATCATAAAGCCGACACATCAGTTTTATAAAAATGGTTTTTCCGCTGTCGTTTTTTCCTACTACAGCAAAGTGCTCTCCGTTGTTGATTTTGAGATTAACATTTTGCAGTGCATAGTTTTTTGCATTGTGAAATTCCAAAAGTCAAGAGTTAATTTGGGATATATCCCACACGATATATCCCAAATTCATATACAATTTTACTATCAAAATATATAAGGTTGATAGCTATGAAAATAAAAGAGGCAGTCGCACAGCGAATAATAAATCTCTGTAAGGAACGGAATATTGCCATAAATGCTTTGGGCAACATCAGTGGAGTGAATCCCTCCACAATTTACAGTATGCTCAATACAAAGAGCAAAAATCCCGGTGTTGTGTCCCTCCAAAAGATTTGTGACGGGCTCGAAATTTCTATCAGAGATTTTTTTAATGATCCTCTTTTTGATAATATTGAACAAGAGATAATATAACATATTTTTTGGCAGAATAAGTTGTATTTTTCAGCTTTGGATAGTATAATACTTGTCTATGAGGTGATGATATGGAATATAAGATAAGAAAATATAATGATTCGGATATACCACAGATGACAAAAATTTGGAACAGGGTTGTCAGAGACGGCAACGCATTTCCGCAGACCGATGAGCTTGACGAAAATTCTGCAAAGGAATTTTTCGCATCCCAAAGCTATTGTGCCGTAGCCGATAGTACGGACGGAAACATACTCGGACTGTATATTCTCCATCCTAACAATATAGGCAGATGCGGTCACCTTGCAAATGCCAGCTATGCCGTAGATGCAGACCGCAGAGGTCTGCATATCGGAGAGGCTCTCGTAAAGGACTGCTTGAAACAGGCAAAGGCTGTCGGCTTTTCTGTTTTGCAGTTCAATGCTGTTGTGGCTTCTAATATTCACGCCCGCCATTTGTACGAGCGCCTCGGCTTTGTTTTGTTAGGTACTGTGCCAAAGGGATTTAGATTAGACAGCGGAGAATATGAGGATATTTGCCTCTACTACATTTCGCTTTAATGTTAAATTTATTTGACAATAAATTTGTTGACAATAAAATCTTAATTTGATATATTAGTATCACTGCCACCGGGTAGTGAACGTTATGCGTTCGTGTGCTTATCGTTAGGTCTATGAAGATAAGTACCGAATGCCTTTTTTTATGGAGATTTTTTTATGAATGTAAAAAAGCAATTTGCAAAATATGTATCACTAAATATTTTGGGTATGGTGGGTATGTCATGCTATATCATTGCGGACTCGTTTTTTATTGCAAAGGCAGAGGGCGCCAACGGACTTACCGCCCTTAATCTCCTTTTGCCGCTGTATAATTTGATATTTGCCATAGGCTCTATGGTGGGTGTCGGTTCTGCCATTCGCTACAGTGTTCTAAAGACGAGGGGCGACAGCAGCGCCGATTCATATTTGTTTAATGCACTGTTCTTTACTGCCGTATTAGGCTTAGTATTCACCTTTGTCGGCATATTCGCTCCGGAAAAGCTTTTGACTTTGTTGGGCGCAGACAGCACTATAGTGGAGACCGGCAGGGATTATACTCGTATCTTTATGTGCTTTGGCCCGATATTTATGTGGAACTGTGTTGCCAATGCTTATGTGCGTAATGACGGTGCACCCACAGTGGCTATGATTGCCACATTGTCCAGCAGCCTTTTTAATATCGTGTTCGACTATGTGCTTATGTTCCCGCTCAAGATGGGAATGAAGGGTGCGGCATTGGCTACAGTTCTTTCACCGGTTCTCGGCATCACAATATGCTCTTTCCACTTGTTCTCAAAGCGCAGCAATGTAAAAATCAAGCCTTGCGTTCCGAGTATAAAACGCCTCATTTCCTCCTGTCAGGTCGGTATTCCCGCCTTTGTGGGCGAAATGTCCTCGGGCGTTATTACCCTTGTGTTTAACTATGTTCTGTTGTCCCTTGCAGGCAATATTGTCGTGGCGGCATACGGTGTTGTTGCAAATGTGTCTCTTGTTACACTGGCTGTGTTCAACGGTATAGCTCAGGGCAGTCAGCCTCTTATCAGCAGAAATCATGGCGCAGAAAGGCACAGCGATGTCAATTCCTTAAAAAAGCTGTCGCTGATAGTGGCTTTAGTTATGGGTATAATTCTTTATGCCGTAATGTATTTTGCTACTGATCCCATTGTGGCTGTGTTTAACAGTGAGCACAATGCACAACTTGCTGAATATGCAAATACCGGAGTCAAATTGTACTTTATCGGTGTGCTGTTCGCCGGACTGAATATAGTAGGCAGCAGCTTTTTCAGTGCTGTAGAAAAGGCAAAGGAGGCAGCAGTTATTTCTGTTCTCCGTGGGTTCGTTTTGGTAGTGCTGTTTGTGCTGATTTTGCCTAAGGCATTGGGCGTAAACGGTGTGTGGCTGTCATATCCGGCAGGCGAATTTTCTACTATGCTCGTAATGATTGTTATGTTCCTGCTGACGAACAAAAAAGAAAAGAAGCAAAGCTCAATATAATGTGTTTTAATATAATGTGTTTTAATTTTTTCTTGTATATATCTTGAATTGATGATATAATTACCTAAAAAGTACCGTAATTTTAGGGTATTAAAAAGAGGAAGTTATTGAGTTATGAAATTAGATACTATTTGTGTACAGGGCACTTATCAGCCTAAGAACGGCGAGCCCCGTGTTATCCCCATTGTTCAGAGCACTACTTACAAGTATGACTCGTCGGTAGAAATGGGCAATTTGTTCGACCTAAAGGAGAGCGGATATTTCTATTCCCGTCTCCAAAATCCTACTTGTGATAATGTTGCGTCCAATATTGCCGCTCTCGAGGGCGGTGTGGCAGGTATGCTCACCGGCTCCGGACAGGCAGCCAACTTTTATGCAGTGTTCAATATCGCCAATGCAGGTGACCATATCGTTTCTTCATCGGCTATTTACGGCGGTACCTATAATTTGTTCAATGTCACTATGCGAAAGCTGGGTATAGATTTTACTTTTGTTTCTCCCCACGCTACAGAGGAGGAGCTTCAGGCTGCAATTAAACCTAACACAAAAGCAGTTTTCGGCGAAACTATATCTAATCCGAGTCTTGATGTGCTGGATATAGAAACTTTCGCTAAGGTAGCACATAAGAACGGTGTGCCGCTTATTGTAGACAACACCTTTGCTACCCCTATAAACTGTCGTGCGTTCGATTGGGGCGTTGATATAGTCACTCACTCCACCACAAAGTATATGGAGGGCCACGCTTCTACCATCGGCGGCGCTATTGTTGACAGCGGAAATTTTGATTGGACACAGAATGATAAGTTCCCGGGTCTCACTACTCCCGATGACAGCTATCACGGCATTGTCTATGCAGACACTTTCGGCAAGGGCGCTTATATAACCAAAGCTGTTGTTCAGCTGATGAGAGACCTTGGCTCTGTTCAGTCGCCTAATGATGCGTTCTTGCTTAATGTGGGACTTGAGAGTCTCCATTTGAGAGTTCAGCGCCATTGTGAAAACGCTCTTGCAGTTGCTCGTTATCTTAAGAATCACCCAAAGGTTACTTGGGTAAAATGTGCTATGCTCGAGGACGATGACCAATATGCCTTGGCAAAGAAGTATATGCCAAACGGCACTTGCGGTGTAGTATCTTTCGGCATTAAGGGTGGCAGAGAAGCAGCTACTACATTTATGGATTCTCTGAGACTCGCTGCAATAGTTACTCATGTTGCAGATGCACGCACCTGTTGTCTGCATCCTGCCTCTACCACCCACAGACAGCTCACCGACGAACAGCTCGCAGAATGCGGCGTAAGTCCTGACCTTGTCAGATTTTCTTGCGGTATTGAGGCGGCAGAGGATATTATCGCCGATATTGAGCAGGCTCTCGATAAGATATAAAGACGGTTCACGAGGAGAAACAATGAATATATTTTGTGATGAAAACGGTCAGGGCATGGTAGAATATGCGCTGATTATCGGATTAGTTGCACTTGTTTTGGTTGCGGCAATAATCTTGCTTAATGACAGAGTTGCCAACAGCATAAATAAGAGTGCCGATAAAGTCAATATGGTAGAATAATCCAAATAAATAAGACCTGCAACGATAGTGTATCATCGTTGCAGGTCTTTTGTTATGCCTTATTTTACTGCCTTAAACAGAGTGTATCTGTCATTTTTGTACAGTATTTTGTAATTGCTGTCGTGGGACAATGATGTCAGCAAAGGAGTCTCAATCTTGTTTTCTATCAGCAGGTGAGTGAAATGATATTTGTTCACAAAATCTTTGTAGTACATATCACCGTCTTGGGCATCCTTGTATTCCGTCAGATAGTCAAATTCGTGATTTGCCTCAACAATAAAGGAATCGGCACGAGGGTCTATGTATGTTGTGTATCCCTTGAACTCCAGGTATGCTCCGGTATTGAAACCGTTGAACAGTACCATATTGTCTTTGTCCTCTTTGTCGAGGACTTTTATCGTATCGTCTAATTGTTCTATGTTTGTTCTTGCGTTTTTGTCCGAACCGGAGTTGTTCGTGAACAGCGAAATTTGCGGCGAATATATGGTCAGCGCTATGAGTATTACCATAATTGCCATTATCTCTGTTCCTATTACCTTGTTGAACTTCGGGTCTTCAAATTTCTTTTTGATAGGTATTTTGTAGCCTCTGACTAATGTTGCGGCGACTGTGATTCCGCCGATTAAAAAATACGGAGTCAGCTTTCTGTAAGCCAGTCCCATTATCATAGTGCCCGCTATCAACAGATGGTATCTTATGGGAGCAGGTTTTTTTGTTACCCTAAAGTACAGAACATAGCAGATTATGACCAGCAGTATGCCCAGCATCCACATCGCCTCTTTTGGCGACACGGTGATAGGCGTCAGCTCTGATATGTCCGAGTTTACCTTGTTTCCTACCGAGGTGGTGAAGATAAAGCTCATTCCTTTTATGCCGTATGGAGTCAGGAATCCTGTGCCTATCATTACCACAGCAGTCGCAAGCAGTGGCAGCAACTTGCAGCAGGCTATGCTCTTTTTCTTAATTTTGATAGGTATTGCATTGGCAATGTACGGCAGCATCATTATAAACAGCATTGTGTACATAGATGCGTGCAGATTTACTTCTAATACCGACAGTATCGGAAGGGGAATAAGGTATTGCCATTTGCCTTTTTTTACATAGCTTTCCAGACAAATCAGCTCGACGAGTATTATCGCATATGTGAATATTTGCGGTCTCGTTACAGCGTAAGCATACATCATTACACCTATGTAGAGAGTAGCCAATGATGATGCCAAATTGCCGGAGCCAAGCGTTTTGTTCCATTTTATTATAAGACTGATGATTACTACGTACATAATCATTGCCAGTGCTATCGGTCCGGCTGTGCCGAAAGCATGGTACAACTTGTAGTATATCACATCCGACATCCATTGCTGTACCACAAGGTCCATCGTCTTGTGCATAGTCAAAAAGTCTTTGGTGGGTATGCCGTGTTTGGTTATGTATTCACCGGTTTTGATTATCCAGTATGTGTCGTTGTCGAGGGTTTTGCGTACGCCCAGTGCCAGCAGCAGAGGAGCGAACAAAAATATCTTTTGTATTATATTGTATCTGTTTATGGATTTCTTTTTATTTTCCATTGTTATTCTCCCTCCGTTTCAGCAGTCTCATAGTAGTCAAATGGTGTTCAATGTTCTCTCGTTCTTGCTTTTTAAGTACCGACAGCGTTATGCCGGAATTGAGTGAGATGAGTCCGAACATCATAAATCCTACCGATACAATCAGAGTGGGGAATCTCGGCACAAGGCCTGTCCTAATGTATTCTGCGAATACAGGTACAAACAGTATGATTGACAGCAAAAAGAATATTGCAGACAGTATGCTGAAGAATAAAAACGGCTTTGTGTCCTTGAACAGTCTGCCGATTGTCTTTAGTACCCTCATACCGTCTTTGTATGTGTTCAGCTTGCTCTCGCTGCCATCCGGTCTGTCTCTGTATTCTATCGGCGTTTCATAAATTTTGAAGTTGTTGTCCAGAGCGAATACAGTCATTTCCGTCTCTATCTCAAATCCCTTTGACATAATAGGAAATGTTTTGACGAAATCATAGCTGAACGCTCTTGCACCGGTCATAATGTCGTGCACATTTGATTTGTAAATAAAATTGATTAGGTCACGGACGAGTATGTTGCCGAAATTGTGAAACTTTCGGGTGTTTTCTTCAAAATATGTGGAGGACAGCCTGTCACCGATAGCCATGTCGGCTTTGCCGTCTAACACGGCTTTTTCCAGTTTCAGCGCATCCTCACTGGGATATGTGTCGTCACCGTCTACCATAATATAGCAGTCTGCTTCTATATCTCTGAACATTGAGCGCACAACATTGCCTTTGCCTTGGCGGTATTCGTGTCGTACCGTCGCACCGCATTCTCTGGCTATGTCGGCTGTGCCGTCTGTAGAGTTGTTGTCATATACATATATCTCTGCCCATGGCATCGTACGCTGAAAATCGGTTATTACCTTTTTTATAGTAGGTGCTTCATTGTAGCAGGGTATCAGCACTGCTGTTTTTGTTTCCATACACGGAGACTCCTCTCTATTATGTAATAAAATAATTATACCATTGTATAGGCCAAATATCAAATGTTATTTGTTTGCAAAGTATGTCGGATTATGATACTATATATTTACATTGTACAGAGAGGTATTTTTTATGGTAGTTTACGAACAGGTAGAAGAATATATGAAGCAGGTGGGACTTAAGTATATAAAGACTCCTAACGATTTTATTTCGGGTCTTGCCTACAGGACTAATAAGAACTACGCACTCGAGGTGGCTAATGTGCTTAATTACAGAGCAGAGGGCGCACCTACAGATAATGATAAGTTCTATGAACTTAAGAATGACACACTTGAGTCATCAATTTATATTTCTGCCGCATTCGACGGCGGAGTGTTCAGGCATATAGGCAATATAGTTATCGACAAGGCGGATATGTTCGGCGCAGAGGTTCTTGACCTCGCCTGCGACTGCGGTATTGTCAGCTGCTTTATGGCTAAGTGCTATCCCGATTCCCATTTTTATTGTGTTGATAAGAATGAAAAGGCTGTAGCTAACGCTAAGCTCCTCGCCGAAAAGCTGGGACTTACCAATATTGAATTTGAGGTGCGTGATGTGCTCACTATGGATACAGACAGGCAGTTTGACACAGTGACCTCCTTCCGTACACTGCTTGATGTCACCGATGATGATACCGGACATCTTGTTCGTATCGGTACACGCTCACAGCGTGAGGGTAATTTTGAAAAAGCCTTTTCACCTTATGCCGAACAGATTTCCCGTTGCTTAAAGGATGACGGCTGTTTCATCAGCATTGAGCGTTATACTGCCGAATACGGCTGGTTGGGATGGCTTTCTGCTCTTGCCCACAGCGGTATTGTTCCTACTATGGACACTACCTATATGCGTGCTCAGGATATTTCTTCCACAAAAGAGTATTCTGTCACTTTTGCACAAAAAAAGGATATATTCGCCGATGTAACGGATGTGTTCAATAATGCTATGTCTAAGGATTTTAAATCCGGTACAGGCTATGACGGTGCTATGGCAGAGTTTGCTTTGTACTACGATGCAGACGGCGAAATTGAGTTTACCGATGTACTCAAAAAGGACCGTGTCATCCGTCAGTTCGCTTTTGCTAAGAGCAAAAACGGCAAGAATATGTATTTTGAAGCTGACCCGGAGAAGAAAAAAATTAAGTATTTTAACGACAAAAAATACGATAATATGCGAAAAGATTACCAAAAGAAAGTAGATTTGTACTCCTCCGACGATTTCAAAGTCGTTGTACATAAATAAGTTATCGTAATACGACGAACTTCGACAAGTTTATTTTTAGTTAATTTGTTTAGCTTTTTTATACAAATTGATGAACTGAGTTTTGTTGAATTATGACGAAATTGTTTCTAACCCTTGATTTATTGGAAAATAGTTGATATAATTTGAACATAGACAAACGAAAATTTTGGTAACAATAAACAAAAAACAGTTACCAAGAGATAGGAAACAGATATGAGTGAAACTTTAACAAATGCTTTGATTTCAATATTGTACGGAGCAGTTGTCGGAGTAGTCACAGTACCTGTATCCAAGAAATTGGTTTTAGCCCGTACAGAGGATCCCGTCAAGGCGGCACCGCTGGGAAAAGCTTATTTCTACATTTTGTCTGTAGCAGTAGGAATTATTGCATCCTTTGCTCTCGTTTTCACGGCGTCGGATACGGCACTGATGATTAGGAACTTGGCTCTGCTCATTCCGCTGATGTTGCTGTCATATGTGGACATTTTGATTAGGAAGATACCTAATTCCACTTTGTTAGCAATGATTATTGTTCAGGTTGTGTATGCTGTATATTACAGCATCACCAATAAGACAGCCGACATATTCCCTAAGATTTTTGTAGGATTTATGATTGGTATGCTGATTTCCTTTGTACCCGGGATATTTAAGATTCCTATGGGTGCCGGAGACAAGAAGCTCAGCGCAGTAATCGGTATCTGCATCTACGCAGTTGGTTACTTCCAGAGCATGATTATTATGGCTATTTTAGTAGCGCTGTTCTATCTGTATCTCAAAATCAGCAAAAAGGGCGACATAAAGACACTTATCCCTATGGGACCCTTCCTCTCGGTAGGTGCAGTGGTTTCTATGTGCTATATGGTCTTTAATTTGGAATTCCTGAACTGATATTTTTGGATTTTTCGTGTATGTTGGCTTACACGATAGTCGATATTTTGTCATTATTATTTATTATTTAAGGAGGAAAAAATAATGAGCTTTATTAAGGATGAAAACGGTCAAGGTATGGTTGAGTACGCTCTCATCATCGGTCTTATTGCACTTGTACTTGTAGTTCTTCTCGTAGCATTCGGCGGTAGAATTAAGAACACATTTAACAAAGCTACAAACGATAACAACTTGAAGTTAGAGCAATAAGTTGATTTGCAGTGAGACGAGCTATCTTTTCAGAGATGGCTTGCCGATTGTGAATACATAAATTTTGGTTTGTGTTGCAACAATTTAATTGACCAAAGAATTAGCGGGGCAGGGGGGTTCTTGCCTCGCTATTTTTGGCTCATTCCTTTATTTTAAGATTTTATAACTTAAAAGACGATTGACAAAGAATATTTTTTTGATAAAAGGTTGGTGGTCCGCCAATGAAAATAAAAAAACTGAAGAAGAAGGAAAGCGGTCAGGCTGCTGTTGAGTTTGCACTGGTTATGCCGTTCTTCCTGATAATCATCTTTTTGATTATCGACTTCGGATGGTTGTTCTACAATATGATTTCCGTGGAGACTGCGGCACGAAACGCTGCTCGTGATGCTTGTGTTTCGCAGGTTCAGTACACTTCCTCAGTCGACGAGGGCGGAACAACCTCAAACACATATGAGTCCGATCAGGTTATCTGCTACGACCCGGTTCGCAACAGACCTACCGACAAGGTGCTTAAGACTAACGATGAGCTGGTAGGTGACTACACCGAGGCAGAAAAAAATATCATCGATGTAGTCAAAGATTCCCTGCCGGGTAATCTGAAGAATACGGCAGAGATAACCGTGGTTTACTCCAACGATGTAAACTATAAGGTCAATGCTTCGGGAACGCAGAATATGATAGTTTCTGCAACCGGTACAGGCACAAGGGACGGTACTTACGACTTGACTAAGCGTGCTAACGGCAATGTTACGGTAAAGGTGTCAGTCAAGATGAAAGCTTTTTCAAAGCTTATCGGAAATGTTGACGACGATTTTTATCGCCATATTACCACCTCCTCCACCTTTAAGGTCGAGAGCAGTGCCTTTAAGCAGACTAACACATAGTCTTACCGTAGAAATGTGATGATAAAAAATATTAGGCTGACAGCCGGAATTTTGTGAGGAAAAACTAAATGAAAAAAGTTTATTTGATTGCAGTAGTATTTGCACTTGTAGCAGGATTCGCTACATATATGTTCGCTCAAGGTATCAACGAAAAGACGACCATCAAGGACGCCGACACAAAAAAGGTCTATGTTGCACTTCAAGATATTCCCAAGGATACAGAAATTACCGAGGATATGTTTGCAGACGGTGCAAACTATTTTGCCCAAAAGGAAGTTGTTAATGATTATCTTGTTCCTAACTATGTTGAGAACTCAAAGGACCTTATCGGCAAGATTACCGTAGACCCGATATATAAAAGCGAGCAGGTGAACGGTGCACGACTCGTGGACAAAGATGACCAAAGCGTATCACTGTCCTTTAAACTCGACCCGGGCAAAGTTGCTTATTCGCTGGATGCCAGCAGCGTAAGCGGTGTTGACGGCTACATTGCAGCAGGCGATACGGTAGATGTTATCGTAAATGAGCAAAAGAGCGGAAAAGTTAAGGCTACTGTAGCATACAAAGGACTTAAAATTATCAGAGTATCAGGTGCCTCCAGCCAGACGGCAGACGGTACACCTATCACCACCTACAACTCACTTACTGTAGAAGTTACCGAAAAGCAGGCTGTTAATCTCTATGAGATAGAGAACAACTACAGCTACAAGCTTGTTCTTAATGCAAGAAAGTAAGAGTAGCATAGGAGGATATTACGATGAATTTGGATAAGATAGGAATTGTTGTCTGTGCGAACGAGACAGAATATAAGGTCGCACTGAAGAGCAAGGTAGAGGAGGACGCTCAGTTTTCCATTTTAGGCTATGCCGAGCTTTCACCGTCCTCTAAGACGAGAATACAGGGATTTGTTCCCGAGGTAGTAGTATTCATTGCTGACAGCTATGACATAAATCAGGAATTTGCAGATATGATAGAGGATATGAATCTTCCGTCATTCGGTGCTATTCCCGTTATTCTCACCGACGATGTCACTGTAGATTTGGTCAATATGGCGGCGCAGGCAGGCGTCCGTCAAGTTATGGACATAAAAATCAAACCGTCGGAATTTTGTGAGAATATAAAGCGTATTGTAACCAAGGAGCACAAAAACTCCGCCACAAAAGTCGGCGGCGAAAAGCGTTCCAGATCTAAGGTTTATGCTTTCTTCAGCGGCAAGGGCGGCGTAGGCAAAACCACTATTTCAGTCAATTCTGCAGTAGCTCTCGCAACGAGAGGAAAGAAAACTCTGCTCATTGACCTTGATCTACAGTTCGGTGACGCAGAGATGGCGCTTGACCTTGAGCCTAATGACACTATCGTAGAGTTGTCCAGAGATACTAACGGCATCTCCATAGACAATTTGTCTATGTGCTGCACCACTCACTCATCGGGACTTTCGCTTTTGGCTTCACCTAATTCTCCCGAGCAAGCAGAGTATGTCACCAGCGTAGCGGTTAAGTCTATAATTGAGGTTGCACGAAACAACTATGAGTACATTCTCATAGACTGTGGCTGTGCACTGACTGATCCGGTTATTACCGCATTAGAGAACGCAGACGATATATTTATGGTAAACGATGTCAACATTCTTTCGCTTAAGAGAGCAAAGCTCTGTATGGATGTTCTTCAGCATATCAATCAAGGCGACAAGGTTAAGCTCATCATAAATAAGAATGTTAAGAAAAATAATGTTAAGATTTCCGATTACGAAAATCTTTTGCACATTCCTGCATACGCAGTTATTTCAAGTGATTTTAAGACAGTAAACAATTCTCTCAATAACGGTCAGCCTGCCGTTACCTACAAATCACGCTCCCTTATTTCAAAGGATTTGAACAACTTTGTTAATCAGCTGATTATGGAGAGAGAAGGTCAGCTACCGTCAAAAACATCAAGAAAGAAGAAAATTAAGTAATGGGACTGCTTGACAGATACGGTGTCGGCTCGCCTGAGACAGAGTCAGAGGCTGCCGGTGCAAGAAATAACAGTAATAATGATTCCGAAAGGGAAGATGGCTCTAAACTTTCAAATGCCATAATCGATCCCTATGAGGAAGTAAAAGTAAAGATACATAATGCTATCGTAGAACAGCAGATTTCCTTCGGTGCTTCGCCTACCGACGAGCAGATGCGAGAGTATATCAATGAGTTTGTAAACAGACCGGAGTACGGTATCCCTCGTATAGACAGAGATTCCGTAGCGGAGGATTTGTTCGATGATATTATGGGCTTCGGTCCGATTCAGCAGCTTGTTGACTCCGACGCATATTCCGAAATTATGGTCAACGGACCTAATCAGATATATGTCGAGAGCAAGGGTAAGCTGGTCCTTACAGATATTAAGTTTAAGGATACGGCACATCTTATGCAGATTATCGACCGTATCGTATCAAAAGTAGGCCGTCATGTCGATGAGGCAAGCCCTATGGTTGACGCCCGTCTCCCCGACGGCTCCCGTGTAAATGCGATTATCCCTCCGGTTTCTCTCGTAGGACCGATATTGACTATTCGTAAATTCGGCAAGACGCCTATTACCGCTGATAACCTTGTTTCTTGGGGCTCTACTAACAATAAAATGCTCCAATTTCTTGAGGCAGCAGTAAAGGGCAAACTGAACATAATCGTTTCCGGTGGTACCGGTTCCGGTAAAACCACATTGCTTAATGTACTTTCCGGCTATATCCCCGAGGATGAGCGTATCATCACCATCGAGGACTCCGCCGAGGTCCAGCTTCACCAAAAGCATGTTCTTACTCTTGAGAGCAGACCTGCCAATATGGAGGGCAAGGGTCGAATCAGTATTCGTGACTTGGTAGTAAACTCCCTCCGTATGAGACCTGACCGTATTATCGTCGGCGAGGTTCGTAGTGAGGAAACCTTGGATATGCTCCAGGCTATGAACACCGGTCACGATGGCTCACTGACTACCATCCACGCCAACTCTCCACGAGACTCAATATCCCGTATCGAGACCATGGTTATGATGTCGGGCTCAGAGCTTCCGTCTAAAGCAATTTTGGACCAGGTTGCATCAGCCGTAAACCTTATTGTACAGCAATCCCGTCTGAGAGACGGTTCGAGAAAAATTACTTCCATTTCCGAAATTGTCGGAATGGAGGGCGATGTTATCAGAATGCAGGAGATATTTAAGTATGAGACCGATGGCGAGCAGGACTCAAACGGTAAGTTTAAAGGTCAGTTCGTGTCTACAGGTATCGTACCTAAATGTGTAGAAAAAATCCGTGAGAATGGAGTGAGCGTAAACAATGACTGGTTCCACAATTAACACACTGTTTTTGACATTAGCTTTTGCACTTCTTGCATTTGCGTTGGCATTTATTGTTGTGTCTGCTGTTATGCAGAACAAAATTGCCGCCGAAAAGCGTTTGGACGAGCTTAAAAAAAATGAGGGCGACGGCTCTGATTTGGCGTTGGTAAAACACGAAAGCAAGCGTCAAAAGAGAGAGCGTGAGCGCAAATCTCAGAGCAAGTTTTTCGAAAAACTCGGCAATCAGCTCTATACAGAGCTTCAATCCGCAAACATTACTATGCGTCCCGAGGAATTTGCAATTATCTGGATTTTGGTTGCGTTTGTTCCGGGCGGCTTGGTAGCAATGTTTACTACCAACATAACTATAGCGGCAGTTCTTGTCGGTGTAGGTTGTGTAGGTCCGGTAGTGCTTATTAAACAAAAGCAAAAAAAGAGAGTAAAACTTTTTGAGGAGCAGCTTTCCGATGCGCTTCTTATGTGCTGCAGCAGCTTGAAGTCGGGACTTTCCTTCAATCAAGCTATGGAGGCTATTGCAACAGATATGGCAGACCCGATTTCTACAGAGTTTGCTATCACCCTGAGAGAAATAAATATGGGCTTCTCTATGGACGAGGCTCTCGATAATATGGGCAAGAGAATAAAGAGCAAGCAGCTCGACCTTATGGTTTCTGCTGTACTCATTCAGCGCCAAACCGGTGGTAATCTCTCCCGTATTCTCGAAAATATTTCGGACACAATCAAAGAGCGTATGAAACTGAAAAAGCAGCTCAAAACGACTGTTGCCGGCGGTAAATCATCAGGTAAGCTGGTAGCGGCTATGCCGTGGATACTTATCGGACTTTTCTCAATATTCAACTGGGATATGGAAAAGATTTTGTTTACCGAAACAAGAGGCAGAATCTTGTTACTTATTGCCGCAGGACTTGAAGTTATGGCTTTCGTTTCCATCAACAAGATTTGCAGCGTAAAGATGTAGGAGTTACTATGACACAATTTTTAGTTATTTCGTATTCTCTTTTGGCGATGTTTATTGTCGTTATCATACTCAGCAAAAAGGGTATGGAGGAGGACAATAACCTTCGTCGTAAGCAGGCTATAGATAAAGAAACCGCCAAAGGCGGATACAAAAATGTAAATACCTCATTCAAAGACAGAGTTATTAAGCCGATTATCGACAAAATGACAAAGGCCGATAAATACGGCAGCAATATCAGCAAGAATGAGCGCCAAAAGAAGCAGGCTGAGGAGCTTGCAATTAAGCTTAGAAAAGCAGGCATCCATATGAGCGTTGCCAACTTTAATTTCTTTAAGACTGCATTTATGATTATTATGATAATCATTTCTATGGGACTGGCACTTGTATTGTATCCGGTGATTTTTATGAAATCACTGCTTATGGGCGTAATCGGTGCCGCTGTAGGTATTATGGGACCTACTATTTTCCTCAATGCTAAGGTTAAGCGTCAGCAGGAGGCTATCAAACTTCAGCTCGCTGATACTATCGACCTCTTGAGCGTTTGTATGGAGGCAGGCCTCAGCTTTGACGCCTCTCTCGTTAAGATTTCCGAGCGTATGAGCGGTCCGCTGATTGATGAGTTTATGACTGTATTTAAGCAGGTACAGCTTGGTAAAAACAGAAATGACGCTCTTAAGTCTCTCGGCAACGCTACAGATGTTCAAGAGTTAAAGACATTCGTTTCTGCTGTTATTCAGGCTAATCAGCTGGGTATTCCGATTACCAATGTACTTACGGCGCAGGCTGAGCAGCTCAGAGCTAACAAGACAGAGGAAATCAAAGAGGTAGCGGCTAAGATTCCTACCAAGATGACTATTCCTACAGTTGTATTCATCCTTCCTACAGTATTTATTACTATCTTAGGCCCAATTATCTTCGGCGTAATTGATAATATGAAAGGCGCACTTTGATGAATATACTGAAATTAGAAAAAAACGGTGAGATTATTTGCGACTACATAGAGGACGCTTCTACATTTGTCAGAAGGTTTATGGGACTTATGTATCGCAAAAGCTTGCCTGAGGATCACGGCTTATTGCTCACACCGTGTAACGAGATACACACCTTTGGTATGAGATTTGACATTGACACCGTGGCGATATCAAAAGACGGCGAGGTTTTGTTTATCGACAGAGCCGTCAAACCCCACAAGGTTAGAAAAAAAGTTGCGGGATGCTATTGCATTTTGGAACTAAACGCAGGTTACGCTGATTTTCTCGGAATAGAGGTCGGCGATATTCTGCATTTTATACAAAAATAACAAATTAGGAGAACACAAACTATGAGCGAAAGTTCGGTAATTAACAGAGAATCAATTTTAGGAGGCAACGACAGCACCCATTCCTTTGACAAGGTGCTCAGAGGTTATGATCCAAAGCAGGTTGATTCGTATATTGCGCAGCTTGAGCTGAACAGCAAAAAGGCCGGCGAGCTTTTTGACGCACGCACAAAAGATTTAGTAAACGACAAGGAGATGCTCACTGTAGAGCTCAGCAGAGCCAAGGAACAGACCGAAAAGGTGCAAAAACTTTTTAAGTCCTGCCAGGAGGAGAGAGACCGTCTCGCCTCAAAGTTGAGAGAAAAACCTGAAAAGATTGTCGAAGTTGATACCGCAATGGTGGTAGAGTATGAGGAGAGAATAAAATCTCTCACAACAAAGCTCAGACTGAAAACAGAAGAAAACAAAAAACTTGAGCAAAAAAATGCGGATTTACAGCGAGATGTGGCTCATCTCACAAAAAAGGTAGATAAGAACAGAACCAAAATCAACGACCTTACCAATCAGGTAGAGGGCGGTATAGAGGACAGCAACCAAAAGAACTATACAGAAATCATCAATATTTACGAGTCTGCTATAGACAAGGCAGAGGACCTTATCTACAGATTGCAGACAGAGCTTTCTTTGGCACACTCAAAAGCAGAGGATGCCGCTGAAAACTAAGATTTTTTAACGACAGATTTATCACTATTTTGTTGGGAGGCGATTGCCTTGAAAACTAAAAAACGACAAAACAGAGAACGAGGTGCAATTGCAGTCATCACAGCACTTTCGATAACATTTTTTATCGCTTGTGCGGCTCTCGCTGTTGATATCGGACTTCAGTGCTATAAGGGCGCTAAGCTCCAGAATGCCGTTGATTCTGCCGCTACAGCCGTAGCACAGCAGATAGGCAGTGTAGGCAGCGCAGACGAGGATGTCGCTTATGATTATCTTGCTCAAAACGGCTTTGACAAAGATTCGGACCAATATCAAGGCAAGATTAAGGTAACTATCGAAAAGAAGGGTCAGCTGGACCAAAGCACTACCCAGGACGAAAACGACTACATAACCACCGGTTACTACAAGATTACCGCTGATGTTGATCAAAGGTCGGGCTTTATGAGCATGATGGGTATAGACTACTTCCATCTCAAAAAGACTGCGTATGTTAAGGCTGATGCTCAGTATACGGATATGCCTAAGGCACTGAAATATACTCTCTTTGCGGATTCTACAGAGGGCACGGATGCTATGCCTGCTATGCAGATTGACGGCCGTACAAAGAGCACTCTCAATACTGTTACGAGCAGATTTGAGGGCATAATTAACGGTACGAGTATCCTTGTAGGCAAAATCGGCCATCATATTTTCGGCACCGATGTAAACTATAACCCGTTAGTTAATATTAACCTTTCAGAAGTTATCACTAACGGCGATGTACATTCCAACTCCAATATTACTATCGGGGTTCAAGCCCTTAATGCCTCCAGAACTAAGGACTATGATGTAGATGCTAACGAAACCAATTCTTCTGCCGCAGAAGAATCCACTACGGATAAGGACGAAGAGGCAGACGACTACGGTCAGGTAACATATACCGCAGGCACAAGTATTACTTTTGATAATTCTTTGAGAGAAACAGGAACTCAGTCCACTCATGTCTACGTGCAGAACCAGCAGTATGTGGAGATAACCGGCGCAGCTCTAAAGGTAATAAAATCTCTCGACGCTACAAAGAGCGAAAACGAAATTCGAAATGACTTTGAGACTGAAATGATTAAGTACTTGAGGACTCACGGCCTTTCTGTCAATTCGGACGATTATAAAAATATAATCAAAAATCAAAAGAACAATATCTACAAGGAATCCGACGGCAGAATATTGCTGAAAGACCAGAGCAGTATTGTATATAACATTGACCACCAGACCGCAAACAAATATTTGCAGGAGGTAAGAGATAACGACGGAAATGTTACGGCAATAGCATCTGCCAGCGGCGTAGATGTGCTCACTAACGGTACAGATTTGCTGTATAAGAATGTGGGCGATACCGCTAATGACTTTTCCTATGACGCCAATAATGTTGAAGTCAGCAGTATAGGCGAAACCACAATAAAGAACAGAATTACTGTCACAGGTAAACAGGTAAATCGTAGCCTCATTACTGCCAAAAAGTACGGCAGACTCGATACAGACGGCGTGAACAACACCACCACAGGTGCACGCTTTGCCATTACGAGAACATTTTTAGAGAACAGCGACTATATCAGCGCACCTAATATGAAGCCGTATTTTGTCCGTGCTATCAGATCTTCTGTCAAAAAGGCTACAGAGGTCGAGGGCAACAAGAATACAGGCACAGATAATATTAAGCAGGCTGTGGCAGATGCTCAGTCTAAGCTGAAAACATATCTCGCTAATTTCAAAAAGAATTTGACAGACTCCACCAAAAATGACGAGGAGTCCACTAATACGGACCTTTTGTTCAAATACAACAAAGAAAATAAGGACAGCGGTCTGACCGAAAATTCTGACAACAAAACCTACAAAGGCTATGACCTTTACGAAAGAGACGAGGACGGTAACTTTACAAACCAGCTCCGCACTCCCGAAACTTATGTTGACGACTACCAAAACGGTACAGTCAATAAGCAAAAGAGCAGTGTTGTTGTCGAGAATTACAGAAAGAAAAATATAGACGGAAAATATTCTGACAGCAGAGTAGAGTCTTTTTATAAGAAGAATGTTGACGGCAAATTCGGTCCTGCCAAAGTCATTGAATTTTTCAATGAAAATATAGACGGCAAGTATGCGTCTGACAAGGTTTCATCTGCAAAAGCAGACATAACAGAAAAAGAGAGTTATTCCGCTCACCAGGTTAAGACAGAGACTCATACATTTTTTGGCTTTGCACCTGATGAAAGAAGTATATTCTTGGCTCCTAAAAATGTGACTATGGGATACACTACTCCCGGTGAAAAGCTCGAGGAAAAAATAAATATGAATACCTCCGGCTTTGATTCTATCAAAACGCCTATATCAAGCACAAATGTTACTATAAATGAGCCTGATATTTCCCAAAAGGGAATTGTAGATTATACAAAAGCAGAGCCAAAGGTTACTGTCGGTTCGAAGGAATACAAGGCTGAAGAAATTGTCAGCGGAACAGTTGACACAGCGAAGGTTGTAACCGACAGAGCTGCAGAAACTACATGGAAGCAGGGCTCAAATACTCTCAATGACCATAACCAATACAGATGGATTACCGAAGGCGGAAGCACATCGGGTTTGGCTATAGGCAGAAGCTGGTGGGGCTTGCAGGATTATTCTACCTATAAGTTGAAGCATGGTCACTTTGATGATGGCGACCGTGGTCTCCGTATGGGCAAGGATGAGCAGCTTTATCTTACTGACTATTATCGCCACACAGATAACAAAAAGATGTTCTTTGCTAATTCAGGCAACACATTTATCATTGGCGGCGAAAACAAGTTTACCCAGGATAATGTTGAGTATGCTTATTATTCACCAAAAGCTGCTATGGAGTTTAAGGAAAGCGGAAATACAGTAGTAGTAAACGGAAATATGTCCGTATCGGGTCTTTCGTTCAAAAAGGATACTAAGAATAATGTCCTTATCGTAAACGGCGACTTAAATATGGGTGACGAAATCGTTGTAGAAAGCGGTGCGGAATATACAATAGTAGTTACCGGCAAAATCACATGTAAAAAAATTACTGTACCGGCGAACAGCACACTTGTTGCAGGCGGTATAGATGCTAATCTTGACAACGACGGTACTGTGATAGTAAATAGTCTCGGCACCACAGCCGGTGATAAAAAGATAGTCAACAACGGTGACTTGAGAGTAAACAACAACTGCGTAGTCGGTACTGTATCTAACTCAAAAACCGGTACAATGTATGTTGGCGGAAATGTTGTCACAAAGTCTGATTTTACTAATAATAATAAGGTTAAAATCATTGGCAATTTGACAGCAGGCGACAATATCAAAAACACTCCCGACAGCGGCTCAAAGCCGGTGCTTCAGATAGGCGGCTATGCTCTGTGTTCATATTTTACCAATCAGGGCGAATTCAGATGCGGCGGTGATTTGTCAGCCACAGGCAATGCAAATTTCTCCTCTGACTCTTATACAATCGCCGGAACCGTAGGCTATCCGTCGGACAGCTCAAATAGTATGGGCACTATATATCAGAACGGTGTGCTGTATGTCACCGACGGAGATATGAAAACCTCCGGATTGCTCCAGGTAAGCGGTACTATATACGTCAAAAACGGCAGTATCGATACCGGCAGCGACATGACAGCTTACGGTAACGCTTTGATTTATGTAAACAATAATATGACTGTCGGCGGAAAGCTCACTCTCCAGGGCAGTAAGGTATATGTAGGTAATAATGTAAAGGCCGATGATTTAGCTACAAGTGCCGGAACAGAAATCCATTTCAAAAACCTTAATGTTTCATTCACTTGGGAAAATTTGCCGGGCAGTAAGGTGTATGTTTCCGGTGATATTTCATCCTACAGAATTATAAACAGCGGTATTATCTATGTTAATCCTTGGTCGCTTATAGGTACGGGCACTGCCACTATTCGTTATTTGCATAATAACTCGGGTGCCGAGTTCATCTGTAACGGAAATCTTGAAGTAACAAGCTATGATATGACCGACAAAAAATATAAATACTGTTCTGTTACTAATTTCGGCGGCGTTTATATTAACGGTAACTTGACAACTGACTATTCTGTTTACAATGAAAACGGAATTATGTATGTTAGAGGCAATATGAGCCTTTGCAACAATTATGATTTCTTCTACGGAAACAGTGATGACAGCGTATCCCTCAGCATTAAAGGCTATTCAGGCTATTCTCTTAACCTTGTAGACGGCGGAGAAGTTTATGTTTCGGGTTGCGTTACCTCACCTTATTCCGGCAGAAAAATAGGCATTACCGGAAATGAAAACTCTGATGTATTGTTTAGCGTGTACGGTAAAAACAACAACTGTGCTTTCAGCACAAATGTTACTTCGTTCACCAACGGACAGAAAAACTCAAAGGTATATTTGGGCAGCGGTTCTCCTACGGGTTCCGGCTCGACATTGAGAATTTCAGGTACATTTATAAACGAGGGCAAAATGTATATTTATACTGCCCTAAAATTGAGTTCGAATTCTTACTTCAGAGGACAGTCAGGCTCTGCTACATACGTAAGAGAGTCTCTCGATGTCGGCAGTAAATCTGTCACCATTCAAGACGGTCATACTCTTATGGTATTCAGTTCGGTAAACTGCGGTCCGCTCACCCTTGAGGGTGCATCTAAGCTGTACGCTTTGAATGATATCGATTGCACGACATTGAGCGCAAGTGACGGCTCGCAGGTTTATTCAAATGGTACAATAAATTGTTCGTCTCTCAGCGTTTACGGTTCCTCTCAGGTTAGAGGCGTGAAAGCACTGAACAACTCAAGCGGAAACATGGTTATTGAATCCGACGGCTATGTTTATTGCGGACCAAAATCAGAAACACCTAACGGAAATACTTGGACTCTTAAGTATTCTAAGCCGGCAGGCTCAAACCCTGCATTCAAGGGACAGTTCTACTTCCCCGGCAAAGGAAAGGACATTACACTTAAGCTCGTTGATGCAAGTAACGAGCTTAACACAGCCTTTGTATTTGACGGAGGCGTGTTTGTTACAGATGCAAATATCACTTTGGATTCTGCTGTAGCCGGTATCCCGACAGCCAAAAATATAACTATGAAGAATTCTTCAAAGGTATATATCGGCGGCAAGTCGACATTTGACCATAGTAATATCGTCAATAATTCTGGTAAGCTCTTCTTAATGGATGATATTTCTATCAGTTCTGCCGCTACAGATTTCGTATTCAATTCGGGTTGTACAAACTATATTGCGCCTGTTTCTATCGACGGTGCAAACAAGGGCGTGCTTAAGCTCCAAAAATGCTTCTATGCTAACGGTACTAACTATATCGACAACAGCGTGGTAGCCAATACTTCTACTTCATACTATGAGTCTAACGATTCTAACAAATCGGGACAGCGTTATATCTCTATTGATGTCGGCAGCGGCGAGACTCATATTTCGGGCAACTTGTCTGTGGCTAATAACAGCCGTGGTACATTCGTCGCTAAGAATGCAGTGCTCAGTTGTAATGACTTCTCCACGTACAGCGTCGTATATAACAGAGGTAAGTTTATTATCTTAGGTGATTATAACTTTACCTCAACAGGCGAATTTTCCGATATTAAGAGTGGCAACAAGGTTAACTTTGGCGCAGGATATTCTCTTAAAAACGGTATTTCCAACGACGATACAGATGCTCTCATGTATGTAGGCGGTTCGGGTACTACCGACTTTGGCGGTGCTTATCAAAACCACGGTACATATTATCAAAAGGGCAATATGATTGCTCGTGGTTGGATTACTGATAACGATACTATCGGATACACCGCTTACTTCGGTGTTCTTGTAGAAAAGAATGCAAAGAGTTATTTCGGCGGAAATGTATCATCTGACAATTCTTTGCTTACAGCTTCTTATACAGAATTTTCCTGTAACGATTATGCTACGAGAAGATGTATCTATAACCGTGGCGGTAAGGTAATTATCCTTAATGATTTGGATATGTCCAACACTTCCGGTATTCCGAGCAATGCCGACGATAAGGGATTTTCTATCCGTAACGGCGGCAACGGCAGTGGCACGGCTACAGAGTCGGTTATGTATGTAGGCGGCGATTATAGGACAAAACTTGACGGCTGTTTCCAAAACTGGGGTCAGTATTACCAAAAATCAAGTGTAACTATCAATGGAGCATATAACAACAGCGATATGGGATACGGCATCTATTGCGGTATTCTTAATCAGCCGGGAGCAATCACGCACTTCGGCGGTGATGTTCTCAATCGTAATGCTTTGCTCAATCTCGAGGACACCGAGTTCAGCTGCCAAAATCTTACAGAAAAGCGTGGCATATACAATAAGTCGGGCAAGGTGATTATACTCCAAAATCTTGACTTCCAACACGAGCCGGGCGTTATTACCGAGGATTTGGACTCCGAAGGTTTCACTATCCGTAACGGCGGCACAGGCGAAAAGAACTGCGAAAAAGCACTTATGTTCATCGGTGGTACTAATGAGTACACTATGGACGGCGCCTTCCAAAACTGGGGCGAATACTATCAAAACGGCTCAGCAAGTATAGAGGGCTGGCATAAGAATCAAGCTGTTATTGCAGATGTTGATACTCCGTATGCTGTTATATTCCAACAGAACTCTAAGACGTATTTCAACGGCAGCTTGTACTGCAACTGGAACGGCGTTCTTACAGTTCACACAGCATTTGTATTTGTAGAGGGCAACCTTGAGTTTGGTACAATGCTCGCTAATATGGGTACTACCTATGTAACAGGCGATATTGCTACCAGAGATACAAAGAATCATTCCGGCAATAAGGCTAAGTATAATTCAAAGTATTGCACAATCCGTAACGGTGCACTCAGCTATAATACTAAAAACAATTTGTTCAGTGATGCTGTTCTGTTCTGCGGCGGTACAATGACACTTGGCTCAAGTGAGTCCGGCGGTGAGGCAGGTTCTGTTATGAATGTCGGCTCAATGTATGTCAAGAGTCACCTCTATGATTATTGTAACAAGGACAATTCGTATTATCGTACTGCATTCTGGATGTGGGATGGCTCAAATACCTTCATCGGCGGCGACTGCTTCGGCGGCGGTGCTATGGCTACAGGTAATAACTCTATCTTTATGGTAGGCGGAGACCTTCTCTCCAAGAGAGCAGTCAAGATAAATGTGCATTTTGATCAGATGTATTACCTCGATGTAGGTAATCACTTTACCTATCGCACACAGAACAATTACACTCCGGCATACTTCTATGTAGGTGGAAATATGTACGCCAACACTACCGGCAAAAAGACTTGGTATTGGTTGAGCAGTACATTTTCTACCAAAGTTCCCGAAAACTACAGCAGACAGATGGATGTTTATTCTAATTCAAATGTTTATGTAGGCGGTACACTTTATGCATATTCCGGTCTTGAGCTTCAAGAGAACGCAACGGTTCTCGTTGAGGGCAACAAAAAAATGTACAACGGCTCTGTCGATGAGGCTAAGCTGTTCAATGATGACACGAGAATTCTCGACAAGCTCCGTATCCTTAATGACCTTAAGAATGACTCGGTAGGTTACGGCTGCTATGTGGCACAAAGCTATGAGCAGGAGCCAACAGCTCGACTGATAGTAAACGGCAGTATGCACGTAGAGGATACAGCTAAGATTCGTGACCTTACTCAGCTTTATGTTTACGGCAACTTTGACGGAGACGATTATGTTGAGGTGGGCAAAGCACTTGACGGTGCCGACGAAACCGAAGCTAAAGAAACACTTTGGCGCAAGGACGGCGACAATGACAACGAATATCGCTATGCCAACGCACCTAAGATGTTTGTCAAAGGCAATTTCAGCAGCGGAAAGTATACCCGTCTTTATGCCGGTACCACATTTACCGCTACAGGAAACTTTGTTTCGAGCAAGTACCTGACATTGCGTCATGATGTTACTCTCAATGTAGGCGGCAATCTCGAAACACTCACTTCTATAGATGTAGGTTCTTACAGCGATTTCAATGTTGGAGGATATGTCAGAGCTTATCTCTCTAACATTAAGATTAGAGACTGCGTAAATTCTTCTATAGGCGGCGACCTTATCGCATATACATCTTATATCGAACTGGGCAAGTCGGGTGACTATATCCGTGATTATAAGATAGATACCAGCGAGGGCGGCAACACCGGATACGACACAGACGACAAGGACGATTCCGGTGATAAGACCGGCGACAGTACCGATGCCGGCAACGATAAGAACGGCGGCAGATACTGCTACAGTTGTAACAAGATTTGGAAGAACGATGAGGTTTCTGATAATAAGTGCCCGAGCTGCGGCAAATATCTTGTGTCCGCAAGTTATTATTGCAGTCAGGATAAGGCATATTATCTTATCACCGACCTTAATACATCATCTACTAAGTATTTCTGTAATGTTTGCGGAAATCACTTCACATCTTCTCAGCTGGATGGCGGCAAGTGCCCGTTTTGCAAGTACAAATGCTCTACTTGCAACAGAATTCTGTCCGACGATGATGTGTACTATGAGGTAGACGATAACGGTGATCCTAAAAAGGATGCCAACGGCAACATTATCTACAGATGTAAGTATTGCTGCAGTCAGCACGGTACATTCTCAGACGGCACTAACTGTGCTACCTGTAATGCAAACGGTACAAAGGTGCAGGGAACAGTTGTTTCTAAGCTGGACTCCGACTCACGCATTACTCCGTTTAGAGAAAAGATAGTTTGTCCTAAGGACGGAAAAGAACTTGCACCTGCCGATGAGACTTCTACAGATGCAGATACAGTCAATCCGGACTACGAGTACAGCAGTGATGCCTCCGACACATCACGAGGCAGTACATTCCGCATTGGCGGCTCGCTGACATCTTATACAGGTTATATTAAGATTTTTGCGAGAACTACAGCATATGTGGGCAAATATGTGTTCACACCTAAGTATTTGACCGTTCGTCACAACGCTGACCTTTGGGTTCTGCCCGAAATGTTCGGAAATAATACCTACACCGTTACCTACTATCAGAGTACATTGCCTGAGAACAGTACCCTTTGGGATAAAATTAAGGATACTATCGGCAGAATTCACTTTGAGATTACGGAGGCTACTAAGCTGAAGAACGGTTCTGTATATTCACTCGGCCAGATGACGCTGAACAAGACCGCTACACTTATGGGTTCATGGGATGCAATTTCTCTCGGTCAGTGTGTTCTCAGACCGGATAGCTTGGTATATATGGGACATGACTTCCGTTGTTCTGCAAACAGCCTTAATATTTCACTTGACTCGATAAAGGGCAAGACTTCTCTCGCAGGCTTTGATTCTCAGGGTACGGCAGAGTGGTGCTACAAGTTTAAGTGTAAGAACACAAGCTGTAAGCATACATTCAATATTCCGCTCAGCACGGTAGAGGCTAACGAATATGTACAGTGCCCGTACTGCCATACTCAAAATAAGTCCGCTGACGGAATAAAGAATATTCAGCAGGGCTATCCTGTAGTTGTTTATGCCGATCACGAGATTGATATTTCTACTACCATTGATATGAAATTGACATATCTCGTAGCAAACGAAGGCGATGTAAATCTCTATGATATCTATTCTAAGAGCGACAACGCCGAAAAGAATGCTAAGGATTTGCCTAATGCAGTTTGCTCGTATCAGTCTAACGTAAACTACTTTGCTATGTATGGCAAAATCGGTGCTCTGTTCTATGCACCTAACGGACTATGCGATATGGACGGCTACTATCAAGAGATTTGGGGTAGTATTATCGGCAAGGATATTGTGCTCAATACATATTATCTCAATCTCCACAGATTCACTAATTGGAGAACTATGGATCTCCATATGGTAGAGAGCGGCACAGTATCACTTGTGTCCGAAAAAGAGTGGAAGAATGCATCCGACAACACCGGAGATTTGGACATCAACTACACTAAGGATGATGAATATCCCGAGACAGGCTTGCCTAAGGGTGCACACCTGTTCTTTGACTCCAGATCCGGCGATACGGATACTACCGATTGATATGAATAAATACCGAGGTTCTTTTGAGCCTCGGTATTGTTCTACAAAGCAAATTGTGAACAAATTATTAAAATTAGCACTCTACCCTTGACAGTGCTAATTCTCGGTGCTATAGTATAGTCAGAACAAAGGAAAGGAAGTAAGATGACCGTGAGAGATTAGATAATCTCCCCAACAGCTACTTTGTTTCCCTCATCCCGAGTTCATAAAAAGCAGGTATTTTACATGGTGTTTTTTATGGAAGGAGCGATGACTTATGTTGATGCCTAGCGTATTTGGTAATGATTTGTTCGATGATTTCTTTGGTTTTCCGTTCTACGACGACCATGATATGCAGAAGATGGAAAAGAGATTGTACGGTCACAGAGGTAAGAACCTTATGAAGACCGATGTCCGTGAAACAGATGACGGATATGTTCTTGAGATGGACCTTCCGGGATTCACTAAGGATGAGGTTAAGGTTTCCCTTAAGGACGGCTACCTGACCATCAGTGCCGCAAAAGGTCTTGACGAAGAAAAGGAAGATAAGTCAAAGTATATTCGCAAGGAGCGTTATGCAGGTTCTTGCGAGCGTAGCTTCTATGTCGGCGATATTAACGAGTCCGATATCAAGGGCGAGTTTAAGCACGGTATCTTGAAGTTGACTTTGCCTAAGGAAGAACCTAAAAAAGAGATTGATTCTACAAAGTATATTGATATAGAATAATCCGATATATTCAGTCCCACGGAGAAATCCGTGGGATTTTTTTGTTCTCCTTTTTGTTGAAACGGAGTTTTGTTTATGTTAAAATATATACAACTGTAACAGGAGGCGATTTTTTGGATAAAAAGCAATATAAATCTAATAAAATACTGCTTGTGTTTTTTATTATCCTGATTCCCATTGCCGTATTGTTGGTTAGAGATTTGGACAATGACACTTGGTTCATGCTCAATCACGGCAGATATATATTAAAAAATGGTTTGTATCCTGAGTATGAGCCGTTCACCGTCCATCAGGGTATGTCCTTTACATTCCAAAAATGGTTGTGCTGTATTTTGTTTTGGCTTCTGTATGATTGGTTTGGCAAAATCGGTGTAAAGATTGTATGTATCATAGTATATTTGGCATTTGACTATGTGCTGCTGAAATTGCTTAATTATATCAAAAAAGAGGCTGAGATTCAAAATCTCTTTATTATAGCAGTGCTAAACGGCTGTATGACTCAGTATTTATATACTCGGCCTCAGCTATTTACATATCTGTTCCTCGCTGCAGAATTGCTGGTGTTAGAAAAATATATCAGAGAGAAAAAAGCAAAGCTGCTCATTTGGATTCCCATTATGTCTCTGCTGGAGATACAGATTCATTCGACCATCTGGCCCATTATGCTGATTTTTATGCTGCCCTATATGTTCGATATTTCGTGCATAAACAAATTTACGGATGTATTCAAATTTATTCCGAGGGCGGAGTATAAGCGCTATCCGATTTGGCTGACCTTTGTTGCTTCTGTGGCTGTAGCGGTGATAAATCCATACGGCACAGAGTCGCTGGTGTATCTGTATAATTCACTAAAGGTAAAAGAGCTTAGCCTACTTATAGCCGAAGTCCGACCGCCTGCCGTAAAATCCGAAAATATGATTATTATGGTGTTCATTTTGGCACTGTTTGTTGTGGGCATGATTAAAAAGAAAAAGATTGAACTTAGGTATCTTTTCCTAATCGGCGGCACTACTCTTATGTCTTTTATGTCCAAGAGGCAGATGTCTTTTATGCTCATTGCGGCAGCATTGGTTTTTGCTTATATTTTTACAATAGTAGATACTAATAAGCTGAGAAATATTCTTATTTGTGTGTTCTTAGCCTTTCTTACCGGTGTGTCTGTGTATGACGCATATACTGACGAAACATATTATCAGCAGCCTATGATAAATGCCATCAACGCTCTTGATGAATATGAGAAGAAAAATAATGTGGGAAAGAATGTATTTAACTTGGACGACGAGGGCTCGTACCTTGAATTCCTTGGGTATCGTGCATATTCGGATACGAGAGCAGAAGTCTTTTCCGACAAAATAAATCACAGTGAAAATTATATAGGCGAAAAGATTAAGTTCCTTACCGGTGAGGTGTCATATAAAGAATTTTTGCATCAGTATGACTATGATTATGTTATCATAAAGAACAGAGCTCCGCAGTGTGATGCAGTAAAAAAAGACAGCGGACTGAAATCTATATATAAGAATGAAAGATTCACCGTATTTAGAGTGATGAAAAAATATTGACAGCAGGTGATTTCGTGAATACCGTAAAAATAAATACCGACTGCGGCGAGATTTTGGGCATTGCAGAAGAAAAATTTTATGAGTTCAGAGGCATTCGATATGCCGAGGCAAAGCGCTTTGAATATCCTACTATGATAACCGAGTGGGATGGTGTGTACGATGCCACGGAGTTCGGTGCTTGTTCTTTGCAACGCCGTGCCTACGAGGAGGATGAAAAGTGTAATGCCTTTTATCATAAAGAATTCCGAAAGGGTTTGTCTTTTACATACAGTGAGGATAGTTTGTTCCTCAATATCAAGACTCCGAAAGAGGCTCACGACTGTCCTGTCGTAATATACATACACGGCGGCAGCTTTACCGGCGGCAGTGCCGACGAGGGACATATAAAGGGTAACCGCTTTGCCGAAAACGGTGTTGTCTATGTGGGCATAAATTATCGTCTCGGTCCATTTGGATTTTGTTCCCATCCGGATTTGAGAGACAGTATGGGCAGATGCGGAAACTTTGGACTCTACGATCAGCTTACTGCAATAAAATGGGTAAGGAAGAATATTTCCGCTTTTGGCGGTAACCCGAACCGTATTACACTTATGGGTCAAAGTGCCGGTGCTATGAGTTTGGATATACTTATGTCCTCGCCCGAGTGTGTCAATTTGATTTCCGGTGCTATCATGATGAGCGGTGCCGGTATCCAGCGGCTTGCAGCTAAGCCCCTAAAGCCTGAAAAAACAAAGAAATTTTGGGATACCATAATCAATAACGCCGGTGTCAGCAGTATAAGAGAATTAAAGAATGTAGATGCAAAGACGCTGTTCTATGCTTGGAGCGACGCTTGCGACAGTGATAAGCTGAGTATGCTCCACACGCTGCCTGTTGTTGACGGCAGAATTATTACCTCCGGCTCATTCAATAAGAGAACTGTGCCCCAAATACCTATGATTATCGGTGTTACTGTTACCGATATGGTTCCGGCTGTTATGGAGGTTTTGACCAAAAAATATGTGTCTGCGGCAGAAAAATGCGGCGCAAAATGCTATGTCTACAATTTTAATCGCAACCTTCCCGGTGACAGCAACGGAGCGTGGCATTCGGCGGACCTTTTGTACGCATTCGGTACATTGGATTTTAATTGGCGTCCCTTTGAGGATATTGACCGAAAAATATCTCAGCAAATGGTAGAGAGTTTTTCTGCTTTCGTTCGGTCCGGAGATCCTAATTGTGACTCGATTCCACAGTGGAACACCGGCGCAGTAATACCTATGCGATTTTGTGAGCACACCGCTCCAATGCCATGGGATACCAAGAATATGATAAAAAATACTTTCTCAAACAAAGGAGCAGAGTTTTAATGAAATTCAGTCATAAATTTGAAAAGATAACCGACAGCGGCAGTCGTGTGACTTATAGATGTGACGATACGATTTCACAGATTGATTTTGTCAGCGACTCCTGTGTAAGAGTGGCTGTGTACAAGAAAGGACAGACACTTTTGCCCACCTTTTCCATAGACCCCGACAGTGCTGATTATGTCAGCGGCAGAGAGCGTCTTTCTGTAGACGGATTCAGTTTGTTTGAGCCGGAGAGGGCAGGGGAGGACTATGTTCTTTCTCACGGAGTTACCTTGTCCGTTGACCCAAAAAACTTTTTGCTTACATTCAAAAAGAACGGCAATGTTATTTTTGAGGACAGAAAGCCCCTTGCTTACAATATTGACGGTGAGTTCGGCGATAAGCTCTATCACTATATATCCAGAGAAAGAGGCGAAAAAATATACGGCCTCGGTGACAAAAGCGGAAAGCTCAATAAAGCAGGCAATTCCTACCGTATAGATACCGCTGACAGTATGGGCTTTGATGCAGAAAAAACCGATCCGCTGTATAAGCATATCCCTTTTTATATTTGCAAAAATTCTGTGGGAACATACGGCATATTTTATGATACCTCATGTGTGTCTGCTGTAGATTTGGGCAGAGAAATAAATAACTATTATGAGCCGTTCAAGTTCTTTGAAACCGAGGATAATTGTATAGTTTATTATGTATTCTTCGGCTCTGCTTTGTCTGTGCTCAGGCAGTTTACTTCGCTCTGCGGCAAGCAAGCATTTCCGCCTAAATGGAGCTTTGATTATTGTGCAAGCACTATGGCTTATACCGACGCAGAGAACGCCGAGGAGCAGATGTACGGCTTTTTGGATAAATTGAACGAAACAGGACTTAATTGTACAGGGTTTTATCTTTCCTCAGGCTATACTTCAATAGGCAATCAGCGCTGTGTATTTAATTGGAATTATGATAAATTCCCTAATCCAAAGCGTTTTGTGGATAGGTTTAACGAAAAGGGAATACACCTTATTCCGAACATTAAACCGGCATTTCTAAATACTCACCCTATGTACAATAGGCTCGCCGAAAAGGGCTATTTTGTAAAGAATAAGGACGGTTCACCGTTTGTTACTCAGTTTTGGGACGGAATAGGCAGCTATATTGATTTCACTAACAAGGACGCTTTTGATTTTTGGAACAGTCAGGTTAAGGAAAAACTGCTGTATTACGGTATCCCTTCCACTTGGAATGACAACAATGAGTTCGATATAAGAGATGATGAGGCTGTTGCTGTAGGCTTTGGAGACGGAGAGGTTAGGGCTAAAGATATTCGTTCTGTTCTTACATACCTTATGGTTAGAAGTTCTTATACCGCACAGACCAAAGAACACCCCGATGAAAGACCGTTTCTGTCTACACGCAGCGGCGGTATCGGCGTCAGAAGAATGGCACAAACATGGTCCGGAGATAACTATACCTCATTTAATGACTTAAAATATTGTCACAATATTGGGCTTACACTTTCGCTGTCGGGATTGTATTTTTACGGCCACGATTTGGGAGGCTTTTCCGGTGATATGCCGTCAGAGGAACTGCTTCTCAGATGGATTCAGCACGGACTTTTTGAGCCGAGATTCACTATCCACAGCTGGAATGAGGACGGTTCGGCGACTATGCCGTGGAGCTATCCCGACGCAATCCCTGCGGTTAAAAAAATCTTCGCTCAGCGCAAGCAGCTTGTGCCGTACTATTACAGCATTGCCTACGAGGCTGTAACCGAGGAACTGCCTTTTAATGCCCCCTTATTCCTGTACTATGACGACGAGAATATACCTGACGAGTGTCCGTCATTTATGGTAGGCAGAGATATTCTCGCTACCTGTGTTACGGACGAGGGTACGGACAAGGTTGCGGCTTATTTGCCTAACGGCGATGATTGGTATTTAGACGGAAAATTGTATCACGGCGGTCAATCGGTTGAGCTTTCCATACCTGCCCACGGACCTGTTCCGTACTTTGTTCGCAGTGGTTGTGTTCTCCCTACAGACGAAAGTGAATATGGCTTTGGTACTGAGCCTCAGCTCACTTTTACTGTTTATCCAAAAGAGAACGGCACATTTGAGAGCAAGTTCTTTGATGACGACGGAAAAGGCTATGGCTATACCCACGGCGATTGTGTATTGCTTACTTTTTCCGTGCATTGTGATAATGATACTGTTACTGTTTCAGTCCGCAATGACGGCAAAACAGCTATTATTCCACACCTTGTCCTGCCACAGTGGGACAGCAGAAAATTAGTGATAGAATAATGTCGTTTTTGTTGACTTTTTGTAGCTCGGTTTGATATAATGGTTAGCCGGTCATACACAGCCCTGTGAACCTTACAACTTGCTTTGACATTTATTGTTCTGTCAAGCAGCTTGTATGTAATATAGTCCTGCTTTGTCATTCCGGATAAGGAAACAGCAATATTTATCTGCTTATCTTCTTCAGGTGACACCCTAAATGCTATCGTCTGGGAACGAAAGCGGTTGTGATTGTCGTTGTTTTTTGCTGACATATTATGCTCCTCTCCTGAGCTTGTCCAAATCATTGGCAATGCTCTTTTGTACATCATCAAATAGATGACCGTAAATATCTTGTGTTGTCTTGAAGAATACATTTATCCTGAAAATACTTATGACCTAGTTGTTTCTAACCTGGT